>PVBE010810712.1_pt1 | contig 46855 bp, 44 predicted proteins | sample 1631181 | NCBI WGS metagenome assembly PVBE01 (sample SAMN08397723, study PRJNA350692) | Marine metagenome, whole genome shotgun sequencing project. | isolation source: water | place: Pacific Ocean | collected 2012-04
CGTTGCGGGCCACCAGTTCCTCCTCGCCACGCACCAGCAGGATGAAAGCGGCGCCCACCAGGGGCAGGAAAATGACGATCGAGAGCAGCGGCCAGTCGCTCATGGCTAGCCCCCGACCATCAGGTAAAGCGACCACGAAACGAACAGCACCAAGCCGACCATCATGGCGAAGGCGTAGTGGTAGACGTAGCCGGTTTGGATGCGGCCGGCGCGGCGCGCCGTGCGCAACACCGTGGCGGCCACGCCGTCGGGGCCGAAGCCGTCGATGATGCGGCCGTCACCGCCGCGCCACAGCGACCAGCCGATGAACTTGGCCGGACGCACCAAGAGAAAGTCGTAGAGCTCGTCGAAGTACCACTTGTTGAGCAAGAAGAGATGCAGCTCGCGATGCGCGCCGGCCAGGCGCTCCGGGATGGCCGGGCGCTTGATGTAGAACCACCAGGCCAGGAGGATGCCGGCGAGGCCGATGGCGGTGGGCAGGATCTTGACCCAAAGCGGCACGTGATGGGCCGCCGCGACGCTGTCGTTTGCCGGCAATACCAGCAGCGAATCGCCCCAAAAAGTGCTGCCCTCGCCGACCAGCAGATCGTAGGCCAAGAAGCCCGAGAACATGGCGCCGACGGCCAGCAGCAAAAGCGGGATCATCATCACCTTGGGCGCCTCGTGGGCATGGGCCATGACTTTTTCCGAGGCCCGGGCCTTGCCGTGGAAGGTCATGAAGAGCAAGCGCCAGGAATAAAAAGCGGTCAGGAAGGCAGCGATCACGCCCATCACGAAAGCGAAGCCACCGACCTGGGAATGGGCCGCATAGGCCGCCTCGAGCACGATGTCCTTGGAATAGAAGCCGGCGAAGAAGGGCATGCCGGCCAGCGCCAGGCTGCCGATCCACATCACCGTGTAGGTCAGCGGCAACAGCGTATAAAGGCCGCCCATCTTGCGCATGTCCTGCTGGTCCGAAAGGGCGTGGATGACCGAGCCGGCACCAAGGAACAAGAGCGCCTTGAAGAAGCCGTGCGTCATCAAGTGGAAGATCGAGGCCGAATAGGCCGAGACGCCGGCGGCGAAGAACATGTAGCCCAGCTGGCTGCAGGTCGAATAGGCGATCACCCGCTTGATGTCGTTCTGCACCAGACCGATGGTCGCCGTCACCACCGCCGTCAGCGCTCCCACGATGGTGACCACGGCCAGCGAGACGGGAGCGTATTCAAACAGCGGCGAACAGCGCGCCACCATGAAGACACCGGCCGTCACCATGGTGGCGGCATGGATCAGCGCCGACACCGGCGTCGGGCCCTCCATAGCGTCGGGCAGCCAGGTGTGCAGGCCGAGCTGGGCCGACTTGCCCATGGCACCGACGAACAGCAACAGCGTGATCAAGGTAAGAATATCGACATCGGTACCCAGGAAGTCGAGCGACTTGCCGGCAAAACCGGGGGCCGCGGCGAAGACGGTATCGAAGTCCACGACCTGGAAGATCAGGAAGATGGCCATGATGCCCAGGGCAAAACCGAAGTCGCCAATACGATTGACGACGAAAGCCTTGATGGCGGCGGCGTTGGCGGCGGGCCGGTCGTACCAGAAGCCGATCAGCAGGTAGGAACACAGCCCCACGCCTTCCCAGCCGAAGAACATCTGGACGAAGTTGTCGGCCGTCACCAGCATCAACATCATGAAGGTGAACAGCGAGAGATAAGCGAAGAAGCGCGGCTTGGAGCCGTCGTGCGACATGTAGCCGATGGAATACCAATGCACCAGCGCCGAAACCCCGGTGACGACGATCAGCATCACCGCCGTCAACTGGTCGAAGCGCAGCGCCCAACTCACCTCGAAGGCTTGGCTATCGATCCAGGTAAACAGATGGACGATCTCGACCCGGCCCTGCAAGCCGACCTGGTAGAGCACCAGGAACGAGATCAGGGCCGACAGCGTGACCGCCAAACAAGTCACCAGCATGGCCGCGCGGTCGCCGATCAGGCGGCCGAAGAAGCCGGCCACGATGGCCGCCGCCAGCGGCAGGAAAACCAGGGCTGCGTAAATGTTGATCATCCGCCTCAACCCTTCATGACGTTGAGGTCTTCGACGGCGATGGAGCCGCGGTTGCGGAAATAGATGACCAGGATGGCGAGCCCGATGGCCGCCTCGGCCGCCGCCACCGAGAGCACGAACATGGCGAAGACCTGCCCCACCAGATCGCCGAGGTGGCTGGAGAACGCCACCAAATTGATGTTGACGGCGAGTAACATCAATTCGATCGACATCATTATGACGATGACGTTCTTGCGATTGAGGAAGATGCCGAGCACACCCAGCGTGAACAGAATGGCCGCCAGCGTGAGGTAATGTCCGAGCCCGATGGCCATCAGATACCTCCCCGCGGCGTTACCTTCTTGAGCTCCACCGAATCCTCGCGGCGCCTGGAAACCTGGTCCGATATCTTCTGCTTGCGCACGCCCTCGCGCACCCGATGCGTCAGTACGATGGCGCCGATCATGGCCACCAGCAGGATCATGCCGGCAGCCTGGAAGAGGTAGACGTAGCGCGTATAGATGAGCTCGCCCAGCGCATGGGTGTTGCTGAGCTCGGCCGGCGCCGGCGTCGGTGCCGCCGCCATGGCCGCAAGCTCCGGCCCGGCCGCCCAACTGCCGATCACCAAAAAGAGCTCGACCAGCATGATCAGGCCGACCAGCGCTCCGGCCGGCAGGTAGACCAGAAAGCCCTGCCTCAGTTCGACGAAATTGATGTCCAGCATCATGACCACGAAGAGGAACAGCACCGCCACCGCGCCGACGTAGACGATGACCAGGATCATGGCCAGGAACTCGGCCCCCATGAGCACGAAGAGCCCGCCGGCGGTGAAAAACGAAAGAATCAAGAACAACACCGAATGTACCGGGTTGCGGGCGCTGATCACCATCAGCGCCGCGGCCAGCAAGACGGCGGCAAACAGGTAGAAGGTGAGGGCCTGGACGATCATCGGTAGGGTGCATCCAGTTCGAGATTGCGGGCGATCTCGCGCTCCCAACGGTCGCCGTTGGCCAGCAGTTTGTCCTTGTTGTAGTAGAGCTCCTCCCGGGTCTCGGTAGAGAACTCGGTGTTGGGGCCCTCGACGATGGCATCCACGGGGCAGGCCTCCTGGCAGAAGCCGCAATAGATGCATTTGGTCATGTCGATGTCGTAGCGCGTGGTGCGGCGGCTGCCGTCGTCGCGCGGCTCGGCCTCGATGGTGATGGCCAGCGCCGGGCAGACCGCCTCGCAGAGCTTGCAGGCGATGCAGCGCTCCTCGCCGTTGGCATAGCGGCGCAGCGCGTGCTCGCCGCGAAAGCGCGGGCTCAGCGGGCTGCCCTCGTAGGGATAGTTGATGGTCACCTTCTTGCGGAACATGTACCTGAACGTCAGCGACATGCCCGACAGGAGCTCGAGCAGCAGGACCGAGCGAAGGGTGCGATCGATGAACGACATGGCCCGCCTGCCCTCCTACGGCGCCAGATCGAAGGCGGTGACGACGCCGGCCGTCAGCGCCACCCAAAACAGCGAGGCCGGCAGGAACACCTTCCAGCCCAGCCGCATGAGCTGGTCATAGCGGTAGCGCGGGAAGGTGGCGAAAACCCACATCATGACGAACAGCACCAGCGCCGTCTTGAGGCCCAGCCAGAGGACGCCGGGGATCCAGTTGAAGGGCGCCACGTCGATCGGCGGCAGCCAGCCGCCGAGGAACAGCACCGACATCATGGCGCTCATCAGGATCATGTTGGCGCGCTCGCCGAGATAGAAAAGGGCAAAGGCCATGGCCGAATACTCGACCTGGAAGCCGGCCACCAGCTCGGCCTCGGCCTCCGGCAGATCGAAGGGATGGTGGCTGAGCTCGGCCAGGATCGAGACGAAGAAGATGACGAACATGGGGAACAGCGGCAGGAAAAACCAGACCGTGCGCTGGGCCTCGACGATGTCGGAGAGATTCAAGGATCCCACGCAGATCAGCACCGTGATGATGACGAAGCCCATGGAAACCTCGTAGGACACCATCTGGGCCGCCGAGCGCAAGGCGCCGAGGAAGGCATAGCGCGAATTCGAGGCCCAGCCCGCCATGACGATGCCGTAGACGCCCATGGACGAGATGGCGAAGAGGAACATGATGCCGACGTTGATGTCGGCCAGCACGACGCCCGCCTGGAAGGGGATCACGGCCCAGGCGATCAGGCTCAGCGTGAAGGTCAGCATGGGCGCGGCCAGAAAGACGCCCTTGTTGGCCCGGCTGGGCAGGATGGTTTCCTTGAACAAGAGCTTGGCACCGTCGGCCAGCGGCTGCATCAGGCCGAAGGGGCCCACCACGTTGGGGCCGCGGCGCATCTGCATGGCCGCCCAGACCTTGCGCTCGGCCAGGGTGAGGTAGGCGACGCAGAGCAGCAGCGGCACCACGATGGCCAGAATCTGGGCCACGATGATGATCAGGGGCCAAAGATAGCCGGACCAAAGCTCAGCCATCGCTGCCCGTCCCCTGCTGGTCGGTGCTGCGCTGGGCACTACAGGCGGCCATGGTGGCCGAGGCCCGGCAGATCGGGTCGCTGAGGTGGAAGTCGCCGCCGTAACCCTCGAGCGGCTCGGCGCCGATCGCTCCGGCCTGGCCGAATTCGCCCCAAGGCGCCGGCCCGATGTCGTCGAGCTCAGCCATATGCGGCGCCAATTCGGCCATGCGCCGGCGCAGCTCGGACAGCCCGTCGTAAGGCAAGGTGTGGCCCAGGACTTCCGAAAGCGCGCGCAAAACGGTCCAGTCCTCGCGGGCTTCGCCGGGCGGGAAGACGGCACGCTGGCCGCGTTGCACGCGGCCTTCGGTATTGACCCAGGTGCCGCCCTTTTCGGTATAGGCGGCACCGGGCAGCACCACGTCGGCGCGCTGGGCACCGGAATCCCCATGGTGGCCCTGGTAGACCACGAAGGCCTCGCCCAGCACCTTGGTGTCGATCTCGTCGGCGCCCAGCAGATAGATGAAGTCGAGCTCCCCCTCGGCCGCCCCGGCCAGGATGCCGGCGGTGTCGCGGCCCTCGGGACCGGGCAAGAGGCCGAGATCGAGGCCGGCCACGCGGGCGGCGGCCGTGTGCAGCACGTTGAAGCCGTTCCAGCCCTCGCCTACCAGGCCGCAGCGTTCGGCAATGGCGCGCGCCGCGGCCAGGATGGCGTCGCCGTCGGCCCGGTTCAGCGCCTGCTGGCCGAGGATCAGCATGGGCCGCTGGTGGGCGGCGCTGAGGGCCTTTGCCACCTCATGCTCGCCGCCGGCGATCCGGTCCAGCAGCCGGGCGTCGCTGCCGAGTTCCAAAGTGCGATAGGTGCGATCGGCGGCCGCGCCCAGATTGAAGATCTGGAAGCCGCCGGCCAGCCAGCGCTTGCGCAGCCGCGCGTTGAGCACCGGCGCTTCGAGGCGCGGATTACTGCCGATCAGCAGGCAGGCGTCGGCTTCTTCGATGCCGGCGATGGTGGTGTTGAAAAGCCAGCCGGCGCGCACGCCGCCGCCCAGCTTGGCGCCGTCCTGGCGGCAATCGAGATGCGGCGAGCCCAGCGCCGCCATCAGGTCCTTGAGCGCCGTCAGGGATTCGGCACAGGCCAAATCGCCGGCCAAGGCAGCGATTCGTGCGCCCTCGAGCCCGTCGAGACGGGCGGCGATGGCGGCGAAGGCCTGGTCCCAGCTGGCCGGCTGCAAGCGGCCATCCCGGCGCACATAGGGCCGGTCCAGGCGCTGGCGTTTGAGGCCGTCGTTGGCGAAGCGGGTCTTGTCCGAGATCCACTCCTCGTTGACCTCTTCGTTGAGGCGCGGAAGCACGCGCAGGATCTCGCGGCCGCGGGCGTCGACGCGGATGTTGCTGCCCACGGCGTCATGCACGTCGATGCTCTCGGTGGGCCTCAGTTCCCAAGGCCGGGCGTGGAAGGCGTAGGGCTTCGAGGTCAGGGCGCCGACCGGGCAAAGATCGATAAGGTTGCCGGAAAGCTCCGAACTCAGCGCCTGTCCGACGAAGGTGCCGATCTCGGTGCGCTCGCCGCGATAGAGCCCCCCCATCTCCTCGACGCCGGCCACATCATCGAGAAAGCGCACACAGCGCGTGCAGTGGATGCAGCGCGTCATGGTGGCCTTGACCAGCGGCCCCAGGAACTTGTTGGCGACGGCCCGCTTGGCCTCGCCGAAACGCGAGGCGCCGGTGCCGTAGGCCATGGCCTGGTCCTGCAGGTCGCATTCGCCGCCCTGGTCGCAGATCGGGCAGTCCAGCGGATGGTTGATGAGCAAAAGCTCCATCACACCCTCGCGCGCCTTCTTGACGGCCGGCGTGTTGGTGCGAATGACCATGCCGTCGCCGACCGGCTGGGCGCAACTGGCAATCAGCTTGGGCGCCTTCTCCATCTCCACCAGGCACATGCGGCAGTTGCCGGCAATGGCCAGGCGTTCGTGGTAGCAAAAGCGCGGAATCTCGATGCCCTGGGCCTCGCAGGCCTGCAACACCGTGGTGCCCGGCTCCACCGTAACCTCGTTACCGTCGATGGTCAGGGTCGGCATCCGGGGCTCCTAGGCGGCTTCCGGCGAGGCGGCGCTCGAGCTCGGGGCGAAAATGGCGGATCAGGCCCTGGATGGGCCAGGCCGCGGCATCGCCAAGGGCGCAGACGGTATGGCCTTCGATCTGTTTGGTGACCTCGTGGAGCATGTCGATCTCGGCGATCTCGGCCCGGCCCTCGGCCAGGCGCTCCATCATGCGCCACATCCAGCCCGTGCCCTCGCGACAGGGCGTGCACTGGCCGCAGCTTTCGTGCTGGTAAAAGCGCGAAAGCCGGGTGATGGCGCGAACGATGTCGGTGGATTTGTCCATCACGATCACCGCCGCCGTGCCCAGCGCCGACTTGACCTCGGAAAGGCCGTCGAAATCCATGCGCGCGGTGTCGGCCAACGACTTGGTGATCAGCGGCACCGACGAGCCCCCGGGAATCACTGCCAGCAGATTGTCCCAGCCGCCGCGCACGCCGCCGGCATGGCGTTCGATGAGCTCCTTCAGCGGAATACCCATCTCCTCTTCCACGTTGCAGGGATTTTCCACGTGGCCCGAGATGCAAAAGATCTTGGTGCCGGTGTTGTTGGGCCGGCCCAGGCCGGCGAACCAGGTCCCGCCGCGGCGCAGGATCTCGGGCGCCACCGCGATGGTCTCGACGTTGTTGACCGTGGTGGGGCAGCCATAGAGCCCGGCCCCGGCCGGGAACGGCGGCTTCATCCGGGGCTGGCCCTTGCGGCCCTCGAGACTTTCGATCAGCGCCGTCTCCTCGCCGCAAACGTAGGCGCCGGCGCCGCGATGCAGATAAACATCATATGCATAGCCCGAGCCGCAGGCGTCGGGGCCGATCAGGCCGGCCGCGTAGGCCTCGTCGACGGCGCCCTGAAGGGCCGAGGCTTCGTCGTAGAATTCGCCACGCACGTAGATGTATGCGGCCTCGGCTGCCATGCTGAATCCGGCCAGCAAACAACCTTCAACCAATTTATGAGGTTCATGGCGTAAGATATCGCGATCCTTACAAGTTCCGGGCTCGCCCTCATCCGCATTGACGACCAAATAGCCGGGCCGGCCATCGCTTTCCTTGGGCATGAACGACCACTTCACGCCGGCCGGAAAACCGGCACCGCCGCGCCCCCGGAGGCCCGATTCCTTGACCTCGTCGATGATCCAGTCACGGCCCTTGTCCATCAGCGCCCGGGTGCCGTCCCAGTCGCCGCGCCCGCGCGCCGCGGCCAGGCCGGCGTCCTGCTGGCCGTAGAGGTTGGTGAAGATGCGGTCCTTGTCGTCGAGCGCCATCAGGCCTCTCCCGTCGCCGTCTTCAGCGTCGTCGGGCCGCCGGGAGGGTGCCGAGGTCTGGCGTCCCGTCTGGCTGCCATGGCGGGGCGTCTCGCCGCGTTTCAGGGCCTCGAGCACGGCCGCGACGCTATCGCCATCTAGGTCTTCATAATAATGATCGCCGATTTGCGCCACCGGGGCGTTGACGCAGGCACCGGCGCATTCGACCTCGGAGAGCGTGAACTCACCGTCGGCAGTGGTTTCGCCAAGATCGATGCCCAGCGACTTGCGGCAGCCCTCGACGACCTCATCCGAGCCCCTGAGCCAACAGGGCAGATTGGTGCAGACCTGGACGTGGTGCCGGCCCACGGGCTGGAGATTGAACATGGTGTAGAAGGTGGCCACCTCGTAGACCCGGATCGGTGCCATCTCCAGGAACTCGGCCACGGCATCCATGGCCGGACGCGGGAGCCAGCCATCATTCTGGCGCTGGGCCAGGTCCAGGAGCGGAATCACGCCACTGGCGCGGCGCTCCTCGGGATAGCGGGCCAGGATCTGGCGGGCGCGATCCAGGCTCTCGGGGCTGAAGCTGAAAGTGGCGTCACTGCTCATCGGTCGATCTCGCCGAAGACGATGTCGATAGAACCGATCACCGCCACCACGTCGGCCAGCATGTGGCCGCGGATGAGGAAATCGATGGCTGAAAGGTGGGCATAGGCGGGCGAACGGATGAAACAGCGGTAGGGCCGGTTGGAACCGTCGGCCACCAGGTAGACGCCGAGCTCGCCCTTGGAAGCCTCGACCGCCGTGTAGGTTTCGCCGGCCGGCACGTGGAAGCCTTCGCTAAAGAGCTTGAAGTGCTGGATCAGCCCCTCCATGGAGGTCTTCATCTCGGCCCGCCTGGGCGGCACCATCGAGCGGTCCTCGCTCGACACCGGCCCTTCGGGCATCTCCGCCAGGCATTGCTCGATGATGCGCACGCTCTGGCGCATTTCCTCGACGCGGCAGAGATAGCGGTCGAAATTGTCGCCGTGCTTGCCCACCGGAATGTCGAAGTCGAGCTCCTCGTAGACCTCGTAAGGCTGCGACTTGCGCAGGTCCCAGGGCACGCCCGAGCCGCGGATCATGACGCCGGTGAAACCCCGGTCCATGGCCTCCTCGGCTGTCACGGTGCCGATATCGACGTTGCGCTGGCGAAAGATGCGGTTGTCGGTGAGCAGCGTCTCGATGTCGTCGATGACCTTGAGAAGATTGGGGCACCAGGCGGCGATGTCCTCAGCCAGCCCGGCCGGCAAGTCGCGGTGCACACCGCCGACGCGAAAATAGGCGCCATGCATGCGGGCGCCGCAGACGCGCTCGACAAAATTGAAGATGCGCTCGCGTTCCTCGAAGCCCCACAGCACCGGCGTCACGGCGCCGACGTCGTTGCCTTGCGTGGTGACGCCCAGCAGATGGTTGAGAATGCGCGTGAGCTCGGCATAGAGCACGCGGATGTACTGGCCACGCCTGGGCACCTCGAGGCCCAGCAGCTTTTCCACCGCCAGCACGAAAGGATGCACCTGCATCAGCGGCCCGACGTAATCCAGGCGATCGAAATAGGGCGCCGCCTGGAGGTAGGTCTTGTGCTCGATCAGCTTCTCTGTGCCGCGGTGCAAAAGCCCGATATGCGGATCGGCCCGGTCGATGATCTCGCCGTCCAGTTCCAGCACCATGCGCAGCACGCCGTGGGCCGCCGGATGCTGCGGGCCCAGGTTGAGCGAATAGTTGCTGATCTGGACTTCGGCCATCAGGCTTCCTCCGCCTTCTCGTCGCCCGGCAGGACGTAGTCGGCGCCCTCCCAGGGACTGAGATAATCGAAGCGCCGCATCTCCTGGGGCAGGCTGACGGGCTGACGCACGACGCGCTTTTCCTCGTCGTCGTAGCGCACCTCGAGATGGCCCGAGAGGGGGAAGTCCTTGCGCAGCGGATGGCCCTCGAAGCCATAGTCGCTGAGCAGCCGGCGCAGGTCGGGATGGTCGGCGAACATCACGCCGAGAAGGTCCCAAACCTCGCGCTCGTACCAGTTAGCGCTGGAAAAGACGCCGCACACCGAAGGCACCGGCGTGGCCTCGTCGGCCGTCACCTTGACCCGGATGCGCTGGTTGTGGATCAGCGACAGCAGATTGTAGACGACGTCGAAACGCGCCTCGCGCTGAGGCCAATCGACACCGCAGACGCTGATCAATTGCTTGAACTGGCAGTTGGCGTCATCGCGCAAAAACGTCAGCAGCTTGACCACCTCGGCGGCCGGCGCCTCGAGCGTCAGCTCGCCATTGGCCACGGAGACGGCGCTGATCTTGTCGGGCAGCGCGGCGGCCACGTAGGCCCCCAGTTCGGCAAGCGCTTCTTCGTCCATACCCTGCTACTCGATAACCTAGAGCGAAATCCCGCGGCTCAGCGCCGCAAGGTCCCGGTACGCCTGATTTTGCGCTGCAACTGCAGGAATGCGTAGATCAAGGCCTCGGCCGTCGGCGGACAGCCCGGCACGTAGATGTCAACCGGTACAATGCGATCGATGCCGCGTACCACGGAATAGGAATAGTGATAGTAACCGCCGCCGTTGGCGCAGCTGCCCATCGAGATCACCCAGCGCGGCTCGGCCATCTGGTCGTAGACCCGGCGCAGCGCCGGCGCCATCTTGTTGGTCAGCGTGCCAGCCACGATCATGACGTCGGACTGGCGCGGGCTGGCCCGGGGAATGATGCCGAAGCGGTCCATGTCGTAGCGCGGCATCGAGCCGTGCATCATCTCCATGGCACAGCACGCCAGACCGAACGTCATCCACCACATCGAGCCGGTGCGCGACCAGTTGACCACCTTGTCGACCTGGGTGATCAGAAAACCCTTGTCGCTGAGGTCGCTGGCCATGCCGGCGAAGGGCTGATCGAGGGCGCTGGCAGTGACCAGGTTCGGGGCCGGGTTTTCTACTCCCATTCCAAAGCCCCCTTCTTCCATTCGTAAACGAATCCGATGGTCAGGATGCCGAGGAAGATCATCATCGACCAGAAGCCGAAGACGCCGATCTTGCCCAGAGAGATGGCCCAGGGAAAGAGGAAGGCAACCTCGAGGTCGAAGATGATGAAAAGAATGGCCACGAGATAGAAGCGCACATCGAACTGGCGCCGCGAATCGCTGAGCGTGTTGAAGCCGCACTCGTAAGGCAGCAGCTTTTGGCTATCCGGCTTCTGCGGCGTCACCAGCCAGGAGGCGCCAACAATGACGACGGCCAGGGCGATGGCGATCACGAGGAAGATCAGGATCGGTAGATACTCGAGCAGCAGATCTTGCATCACTCAAACGCCCGCAAAAAAATCGCCCTCGCAAGGTGCTCTCAGAGTGTCTGGGCCACCAGGCTCGGCGCGACCGGATCATAACGCCAAGCCAACAAAGTGCAAAGTGCAGATTGGCACGATCGAAAGGCTGTTCCAATCGCCGAAAGGCCTGAATCCGGAATCTTTCGAGAGGAAAAGTGGCGGGAGTGACGAGACTCGAACTCGCGACCTCTGGCGTGACAGGCCAGCGCTCTAACCAGACTGAGCTACACCCCCGCAAGGGCGCTTTCGTGTACTTTAGCGCCAACGGGGTGTCAAGCGCCATAGGCCGTGACCCGGCGGGGAATGCGGGTTAAATATGGGCCTTTGGTTCCCAATTTTGGCGGAGACGGCAATGACAGGTATGAGCGGTGGCAAGGCGCTGGTGCGATCGGTCCTGAACCAAGGGGTCGACACTATCTTCACCATTCCCGGCGTCCAGCTCGACCACTTCTTCAATGCGCTACACGACGAAGGCAACGCCGTGCGGGTGATCCAGGTGCGGCACGAACAGGCCGCCGCCTACATGGCCTTCGGTTATGCCCAATCGACCGGCCGGGTGGGTTGCTTTGCCGTAGTGCCCGGGCCCGGCTTGCTTAACACTACCGCCGCCCTAGCCACGGCCTATGGCTGCAACGCCCCGGTGCTGTGCCTGGCCGGCCAGGTACCGACGCGCCACATCGGCCGTGGCTTGGGCATGCTGCACGAGATCCCGGACCAGCTCGCCATCCTGCGCGGCCTGACCAAATGGGCCGGGCGCATCAACCACCCCAGCGAAGTGCCGGCGGCTGTGGCCGAGGCCTTCCGGCAGCTGCAAAGCGGCCGGCCGCAACCCGTGGGCCTGGAAATGCCACCCGACCAGATGGCCCGCCGGGCGGCCGTTACGGCACTGGAAGCGCAGGCCCCGCCGCCGCCGCTGGAGCCCGATCCCGAGCTGGTGAAGGCCGCCGCCAAGCTGCTGGGCGAGGCTCAAAGCCCGATGATTTTCGCCGGCAGCGGTGCCATCGGCGCCGAGGCCGAACTCAAACAGCTGGCCGAGCTGCTGCAGGCGCCGGTGGTCACCCACCGCATGGGCAAGGGCGTGCTCAGCGACCGCCACTACCTGGCCCAGAGTACCGTTGCCGCCAAGAAGATCTGGCCTCAGGTGGACGTCATCGTGGGAGTGGGGTCACGCCTGCAGGGACCGCGCATGCAATGGCCAGAACGGGGGCCGGCAGCACCACGCAAGATCGTCCACATCGATATCGATCCCACCGAAATCGGCCGCATCGGCCGCGCCGACGTGAGCCTGGTGGCCGACGCCCGCGAGACCCTGAAGGCTTTGTTGCCGGTGCTGGAGAAGCAAAACCGCCAGCGCCCCTCGCGCGAAGAAGAGCTCACCGCCCTGAAAGCCGAGGTGATGGCCCGGTTCGACGCCGAGCTCGGGCCCCAGATGGGCTACAGCCGGGCGCTGCGTGCCGCCCTTCCCGATGACGGCATCATGGTCGACGAGCTCACTCAGGTGGGCTACATGAACCGGGCCGCCTTTCCCGTCTACCAGCCGCGCACTTTCATCAGTACCGGCTACCAGGGCACGCTGGGCTTCGGTTTTGCCACGGCACTGGGGGTCAAGGTGGCGCATCCCGAGCGGCCGGTGCTGTCGATCAACGGCGACGGCGGTTTCCTCTACACCATGCCCGAGCTGGCGACGGCGGTGCAGCACGGCATCAATGTCGTCGCCGTGGTCTTCAACGACGGCGCCTACGGCAATGTCAGGCGCATGCAGAAAAACGAATACGGCGGCCGCCTCATCGCCACCGACCTGAAGAACCCTGACTTCGTGGGTCTGGCCCAATCCTTCGGCGCGCTGGGACTGCGGGCCGGGTCGCCAGACGAGTTGAAGGGCGCCATCGAGACCGGTTTCGCCCACCCTGGCCCGGTGCTGATCGACGCCCCGGTGGGCGAAATGCCCGATCCCTGGCAGACGCTGGAGAGCACCGCCATCAAACAAAAGAATTGAGGCCGATCGACGGCGCTATTCGGAGTTTCGGGGACAGGGACCTATCTGGGACCTATCTCCGGCGCTATTCGGAGTTTCGGGGACAGGGACCTATCTCCCAGAAGAATTGAGGCCGATCGACGGCGCTATTCGGCGGCGGCCGCCTGGGCTTCCTCGAGCGGCACGTAGGTGTAGATTTTCGAGATGATCTGCCAGCGGCCGTCGATCTTCAGAAGATTGAGGTAATCGGTAAAAAACTTCGGCCCGATGGCGATCTGCACCTTGGCCAGGGCCGATTCGGCACCCGACTTGTCGATCGAGAGAATGCGGTCCATGCGCTGCTGGCCGCTGTCGACCGGACTGGCCCGGCCGCTCACGCGCGCGTAGACGGCCTCGATGGGGTCGTCCGCCAGCGGCCCGTCAGTGGCGCTGAACAGGTGGGCGCTGGGATGGAAGATACGCTTAAGCTTGTCGATATCGCCTTCGTAGAAGCCGTCGAAGTAAACGGCCAGGGCCTCGGCAATCTCTTGATAGGTAGCGTCCATAGTGTCCTCCGTGTGAAGCCCCTGGGGGCAAGAATTGGCGCAATCTAACCCAGAACGCGCGGCTTTGGGAGGGCCTGTCTTTGGGTTATTGTCCCCGGCCATGCCTTTTTCAGAGTTCCCCCATTCCGCGGGCCGGCAGATCCCGTTCGATTCCGCCTTGCGGGCCAGGATCGAAGCCAATCTGGCCGGCTTCGAGCGCCTGGACCAGCCCGCCGCCGGCCTCAAGGGTGCCGCCGTGGCCATCACCGTGCTCGATGACGGCGCCGGCAATGCCGCCTTTCTGCTGACCAGGCGCTCGAGCCGGCTGCGCAGCCATGCCGGCCAGTGGGCCTTGCCCGGCGGCCGTTTGGACGGCGACGAAGACGCCGTGGCCGGGGCGCTGCGTGAGCTCGAGGAAGAGGTGGGCTTAAGCCCCGGCAGCGAGAACGTGCTGGGTGTTCTCGATGACTACCCGACGCGTTCGGGCTATCTCATCACGCCCGTGGTGGTCTGGATCGAGGAGGCCAATTTCGACCTCAATGCCGACGAGGTGGTGCGCGTCTACCCGATCCCGCTGGCCGAGCTGATGCGTGAGGATTCGCCCGAGTTCGTCGACATCCCGGAAAGCGACCGGCCGGTGCTGCGCCTGCCACTGGCGGAGCGCCGCCTCAACGCACCCAGCGGCGCTTACCTTTACCAATTCCGCGAGGTCGCGCTACAGGGCCGGACCATCCGCGTCGCCCACTACGAGCAACCGGTTTTCGCCTGGGATTAAGGTTGGGCGGCATATGGCTTGGTGGGCGATGACGGGCTCGAACCGCCGACCTCCTCGGTGTAAACGAGATGCTCTCCCAGCTGAGCTAATCGCCCCGCCAAAGCAAGACCGGCCACCCCAGGGCGGCCGGTTCTCTACTCCCGCAAGCGGAAATATGTTAGTTGACCGCTTGCTTCAATGCTTTGCCGGCCTTGAACTTGGGCTGGTTGGAGGCCGGGATTTGAATCTTTTCGCCGGTCCGGGGATTGCGGCCTTCCGAGGCACGGCGCCGCGCCACACTGAAGGTGCCAAATCCGACGAGGCGTACCTCACCGGCATTGGAGAGCGAATTCGTAATGGTATCGAATACGCTGTCAACGGCCTTTGCTGCGTCAGCCTTGGACAGTCCGGCTCCACCGGCAACGCTCGCCACGAGATCGTTCTTGTTCACGATTGGCCTCCTCCGTCATTTGTCGATCAATGGTTAAATCCGGGATGGACGTGTTCTAGTAGTCGACCAGATAGGCGAGGCAAAGTCTAGAGCGGAGGGGGCAACCCGTCAAAGGGAAAAACCTTATGGCCCCTAGTTTTCTCCCCTTTTTCTGCCGTGGGGGAACAGCAGATCAGTGGGTCACCAGGCCATCGCGCGCCACGGCGGCAGCGTCGCCATCCTTGCCGCCGACTTTGCCCACGGCCTCATCGTCGGGCCATTCCATGGCCACCAGAGGCTCGACCAGGGCCTGGGCGAGGACTTCGTCGACGACGGCAACGGGAATAATTTCTAGGCCCCGCTTGACGTTATCGGGAATTTCGGCGAGATCCTTCTCGTTCTCCTTGGGGATCAGCACGGTCTTGATGCCGCCCCTCAACGCCGCCAACAGCTTCTCCTTGAGCCCACCGATCGGCAGCACCCGGCCGCGCAATGTCATTTCGCCGGTCATGGCGATTTCCTTGCGCACCGGATTTTGGGTCAGCATCGAGACGATCGAGGTAATCATGGCGACGCCGGCCGAGGGGCCGTCCTTGGGCGTGGCGCCCTCAGGCACATGGACGTGGATATCCCATTTCTCGAAGATCTCGGGCGCGACGCTGAAGTCGACACAGCGCGAGCGCACGTAGCTCGACGCCGCCTGGGCCGATTCCTGCATGACCTCGCCCAGCTTGCCGGTGATCATCATCTTGCCCTTGCCCGGCAGCTTCACCGCCTCGATGGTCAGAAGCTCGCCGCCGACCTCGGTCCAGGCCAGGCCGGTGGTGACGCCGATCTGGTTCTCCTCCTCGACCTCGCCGAAGCGGTAGCGCGGCACACCCAGCCATTTTCCCAGATTGCGCCGGGTGACGCGGATTTTTTCGCTGCCGTTCTGCAGGATGTCCTTGATGGCCTTGCGCGTCAGGCTGGCCAGTTCGCGCTCGAGGTTGCGCACGCCGGCCTCGCGGGTGTAAAGGCGGATCAAGCCCTTCAGCGCCTCGCCCGAAATGGCCCACTCCTGGTCTTTCAGGCCATGGGCCTCGACCTGCTTGGGAATCAGGTGCTGACGCGCAATCCCGATTTTTTCGTCCTCGGTATAGCCCGAGATGCGAATCACCTCCATGCGATCCAAGAGCGCCGGCGGAATGCGCAGCGTGTTGGCGGTGGTGATGAACATGACCTCGGAAAGGTCGTAGTCGACTTCGAGATAATGGTCGTTGAAGGTATTGGTCTGTTCCGGATCCAGCACCTCCAACAGCGCCGAGGAGGGATCGCCGCGGAAATCGGCGCCCAGCTTGTCGACCTCGTCAAGCATGATCAGCGGGTTCGAGGTCTTGGCCTTCTTCATGGACTGGATGATCTTGCCCGGCATGGAGCCGATGTAGGTGCGGCGATGGCCGCGAATCTCGGCCTCGTCGCGCACCCCGCCCAACGACATGCGCACGAAATTGCGCCCGGTGGCACGGGCGATGGACTTGCCTAGCGAGGTCTTGCCGACGCCGGGGGCGCCGACCAGGCAGATGATCGGCCCCTTCATCTTGTTGGTGCGCAGCTGTACCGCCAGGTACTCGAGGATGCGCTCCTTGACCTTCTCCAGCCCGAAGTGATCCTCGTCCAGCACCCGCTGGGCAAAGTTGATGTCCTTTTTGATGCGGCTGCGCTTCTTCCAGGGGATGTTCAAGAGCCAGTCGAGGTAGTTGCGCACCACCGTGGCCTCAGCCGACATGGGGCTCATGTTGCGCAGCTTCTTGAGCTCAGCCGTGGCCTTTTCGCGGGCCTCCTTCGAGAACTTGGTCTTCTCGATGCGCTCCTCGAGTTCGCCCACCTCGTCGCGGCCGTCCTCGCCCTCGCCCAATTCCTTCTGGATCGCCTTGAGCTGTTCGTTGAGGTAGTACTCGCGCTGGGTGCGCTCCATCTGGCGCTTGACGCGGCTGCGGATCTTCTTTTCCACCTGCATGACGCCGATCTCGCCTTCCATCAGCGAGTAGGCCCGCTCGAGCCGCTCGGTAATGCCCTCGACCTCCAACAGCTCCTGCTTTTCCGAGATCTTGAGCTGCAGGTGGGAAGCCACGGTGTCGGCCAGTTTGCTGGGCTGTTCGATCTGGTTGAGCGAGACCAGGACCTCGGGCGGAATCTTCTTGTTGAGCTTGACGTACTGTTCGAACTGGGCCGTCACCGAGCGGGCCAGAGCCTCGAGCTCGCGGGCGTCGTCATCGGCATCGATCTGCACCTCGGCCTGAGCCTGGAAAAAGTCGGGGTTCTCGGTGAAACGCTCGATGCGCGCCCGGGTGTTGCCCTCGACCAACACCTTGACGGTGCCGTCGGGCAGCTTGAGCAGTTGCAACACCGAGCCCAGCGTTCCCGTGCGGTAGATGTCGTCGGTCCCGGGATCATCCTGGCTGGCGTTCTTCTGGGCCACCAACAGGATCTGGCTATCGTCCTTCATGACGTGTTCGAGCGCCCGCACGGATTTGTCGCGACCCACGAAGAGCGGCACGATCATGTGCGGAAAGACAACGATGTCGCGCAACGGCAACACGGCAAAGACGTTGGTGTCCCGAGTTTCGGGGGCGTCCGGGCTTTCCGGGGTTTCCATCATGGCAGAATGTACTCCAGGGCGACGGTGACTACGGCAGCGGGCGAACCGATCAGGCGATCAGCTGGCCCGCCATCAAACTAAATGGGCGACGCGACGGTTTCGCAAGATGACTTCGAAAGAAGTGGCATCGGCGGCGTTCCACTTCAAGCACTGGATTCGGCGCCTGGCTCTTGGCACCTGGGACTCGGGGCTCGGGGCTTGGGGGCTTGGGGTCAGGCGCTGGTCTCCAGGTCTTCGTGCCGATCAGCCAGGATGTGCAAGGGCTGGGCCCGGCCCTCGACGACCTCGGAATTGATTACCACCTCTTCTACGGAACTGAAGCTGGGCAGTTCAAACATGGTGTCGAGCAGGATGTTCTCCATGATCGAGCGCAGGCCGCGGGCGCCGGTCTTGCGGTTGATCGCCTTCTTGGCGATCGAAGCCAGGGCATCGTCGGAGAAAGTCAGGCTGACGTCCTCCATCTCGAAGAGCCGCTGGTACTGTTTGACCAAGGCGTTCTTGGGTTTTTCGAGGATCTCGACCAGCGATTTCTCGTCGAGGTCCGAGAGCGTCGCCAGCACCGGCAGGCGGCCGACGAATTCCGGGATCAGGCCGAACTTCAAGAGATCCTCGGGCTCCACGTCCTTGAGGATTTCGCCGGTCTGGCGTTCGTCGACCGAACGCACGTCGGCGCCGAAGCCGATCGAGGTGCCCTGGCCGCGAGCCGAGATGATCTTCTCCAGGCCCGAGAAGGCGCCGCCGCAAATGAACAGGATGTTGGTGGTGTCGACCTGCAGGAATTCCTGCTGCGGATGCTTGCGCCCGCCTTGGGGCGGCACCGAGGCGACGGTGCCTTCCATGATCTTCAAGAGCGCCTGCTGCACGCCCTCGCCGGAGACGTCGCGGGTGATCGAGGGGTTGTCGGATTTGCGGCTGATCTTGTCGACCTCGTCGATGTAGACGATGCCGCGCTGCGCCCTCTCGACGTTGTAGTCGGCTGCCTGCAAGAGCTTGAGGATGATGTTTTCGACGTCCTCGCCGACGTAGCCGGCCTCGGTCAGCGTTGTCGCATCAGCCATCGTGAAGGGCACGTCGAGGATGAGGGCCAGGGTCTGGGCCAGCAGGGTCTTGCCGCAGCCGGTGGGGCCGATCAGCAGGATGTTCGACTTGGCCAGTTCGACGTCATTGGACTTGCTGCCATGGTTGAGGCGCTTGTAATGATTGTGCACCGCCACCGAGAGCACGCGCTTGGCGTGGTCCTGCCCGATCACGTAATCGGCCAGGATGGCGCAGATATCGGCCGGCGTCGGCACCCCGTCGCGGGTCTTGACCAGCGCGCTCTTGTGCTCCTCGCGGATGATATCCATGCAGAGCTCGACGCACTCGTCGCAAATGAACACCGTGGGACCGGCGATCAGCTTGCGCACCTCGTGCTGGCTCTTGCCGCAGAAAGAACAGTAAAGCGTGTTCTTCGAATCGTTGTTACCGGACTTGCTCATGACGTCCCCGTCGCTACGCCTTTTGCCTCGGCCGGACTGGCAGCCCCGTGGTCGAACGCATGTTAGCCACTCAGCCCCGCCCGCCACAACGCCAAATGTTGAGGCTCAAGCCAAAAACCAATCCCCATCTTGACATCGTTCATCATTTTCGCCGCCAGCCAATCAAGAATTCGTTAACGACGAAGTCGGTCAAAGGCCGCAGGGCCAGCCGCTCCCACCCCTAGCCGTCATCCTCTTCTTCGTCGAGTTCCGGCCGGTTGCTCACGATGTCGTCGACCAGGCCAAATTCCTTGGCCGCATCGGGGGTCATGAAGGTGTCGCGATCCATAGTGCTTTCGATGCTATCCAGCGGCTGGCCGGTGTGGCGTACGTAAATCTGGTTGAGGCGCTCGCGCTGGGCCAGTATCTCGCGGGCCTGGATCTCGATATCGGTGGCCTGGCCCTGGGCGCCGCCCGAAGGCTGGTGCACCATGATGCGCGAATTGGGCAAGGCGAAACGCTTTTCCTTGGCCCCGGCGGCCAGCAGCAGCGATCCCATCGAGGCCGCCTGGCCGAAGCACAGCGTCGAGACGTCGGGCCGGATGTATTGCATGGTGTCGTAGATGGCCAGCCCCGAGGAGACGATGCCGCCCGGCGAATTGATGTAGAGCGCGATGTCCTTTTGCGGATTCTCAGCCTCGAGAAAGAGGAATTGCGCCGTCACCACGGTGGCCACGTGGTCGTCGACGGGGCCGCTGAGGAAGATGATGCGCTCCTTGAGCAGGCGCGAATAGATGTCGTAGGCCCGCTCGCCACGGTTGGTTTGCTCGACCACCATGGGCACCAGGGTTTGCATCCGGATATCACTCATGTCGTTCTGCTTCGCTCCTTGGGCAGGCGGCCCGGCGGGCGTGGCGCCGTTATTCCTGGGCCGCGGTTTTGGCTTTGGGCTTGGCCTTGGCCTTGGGTTTGGCTTTGGCTTTGGCTTTGGCTTTGGCTTTGGCTTTGGCTTTGGGCTTGGCCGCCTCCTCGCCGTCAGCTTCGTCCTTGGTTTTGGCCGACTTCTTGGCCGGCTTCTTGGCCGGCTTCTTTTCCCCGTCCCCCTCGAGTAGCGCCGTCATCTCGTCCTCGGGCTCGCGCATCAACGCCTCGATCGCCACCAGGCGATCCTCGACCTCGGCCAATTCGAGGATGAAGTCGATGACCTTGTCCTCGAAGATCGGCGCCCGCAACTGGGCCTGGGCTTGGGGGTCTTTCTGGAAGTACTCGATGACCTGGCGTTCCTGGCCGGGAAAGCGCCTGGCCTGGGCCGAGATGGCCTGGTTGACCTCCTCGGGGTGGACCTCGATGTTGTTCTGTTGCCCCACTTCCGAGAGCAGCAAACCCAGCCGCACCCGGCGTTCGGCCACTGGCGCGTAACGTTCCTTGGTCTCGGCTTCGTCGGGTAGCTCGGCCTGGTCGGGGCTCTCGCCCTGCTGCGCCGCTTCGGTGGCCTGCTCGCCGAAGGTCTGCCAGATGGCGTCAAGCTCGGCCGCCACCATGCCCGGCGGCACCTCGAAGTCATGGCTGCCGGCCAGGGCGTCCAGCAGGCTGCGCTTGAGCCTTTCCCGCGAGGCGCCGTCGTAGTCGTGGCCGATCTGTTCGCGCACGGCTTTCTGCAGGGCTTCCATGCTCTCCAGGCCGAGACGCTGGGCGAAGGCATCGTCGAGCGCCAGCTCTTCGCACACCTTGACCGCCTTGACGGTGGTCTCGAAGACTGCCGCCTTGCCCTGCAGGTGGGGCGCCGGATAGTCGTCGGGAAAGTCGACCTTGACGCTGATCTCGTCACCCGCCTTGGCGCCCAACAACTGCTCCTCGAAGCCGGGGATGAAGGACTGGCTGCCCAGCACCAGTTCGTGATCCTGGCCGCTGCCGCCGTCAAAGAGTTCGCCGTCGATGGAGCCGGCGAAATCGATCACCGCGGCATCGCCGTCGGCGGCCAGCCGCCCCTCTTCCTCGGTATAGACGCGTTGGGCCTGGGCCAGGCGGTCGATGGCAAGTTCGACCTCGGTCTCGCTGGGCTCGGCCTTGAGACGTTCGAGCTTGAGCTGGGAAAAGTCGGTGGCGACGATTGTTGGCAGCACCTCGACCGCGATGGTGTATTCGAGATCGCTGCCGGGCTCGAATTTGGTGATCTCGATCTGGGGCTGCAGCGCCGGTTTCAACTCGTTCTCGGCCAGCGCCTGCTGGGTGCCCAGGTTGACCGAGTCCTCGAGCACCTCGCCGGTCACGGCGTCGCCGTATTTCTGGCGCATCAGCCCCACCGGTACCTTGCCGGGGCGGAACCCGGGCAGCTGCGTCGTGGTGGCAAGTTGCTCCAGCCGGGCCGCGATCTTGGTCTCGATCTCGGCGGCCGCGACAACGACAGCGAACTCACGCTTGAGTCCGTCGGCAGTGGTCTGTGTTACCTGCATCAAGCTCTCGTTGGAATTTCGGAAGGATCAAGGTCGCCGAACGGCGCGCTCCGGTTGGCGGTGTGACGGACGAATGACCATCCTGGTGCGGCTGGAGGGACTCGAACCCCCACGCCCGAAGGCACATGCTCCTAAGGCATGCGTGTCTACCAGTTCCACCACAGCCGCATCTGGCTGTTCCAGGGATGCCTAAGCTCCACCTCCTGCGGAAAGGCCACCCTCTATATCACACAAGAATTCGCCTTTGCCAGCGCTAAGGCGAGTGTCCCCAGGAGGATCTCGGGAGACCCCGGGGAAGGCATGTTACTTCAGCAAGTTGCGCACCGCCGGCAAGGCCACGACGGTGCCGTCGGTGGCGTAGGCTTCGTGATTGGCCTCGATATCGGCCAGCTTGTAGCGGTAGTTGACCATCAGTCCGGCCGATTGCCCGAGGCCCTCGGGCGAGGCGTTGCCCAACCAGTTGAGACGCTCGACGCGAGCCCCGTTCGAGAGATGGAAATGAGCCACCCGGTCGAGCGCCGCGCCATGGCGCTTTTCCTCCAGCAAATAGCGGGCGGCGCTGCGCAGCAGCAGCGGCCGCAATGCCTGTACCACTTCGCCATCATCGGGCCAGTCGGGCCGGGCCAGCAGCACCGCCAGTCCGCTGGCCGCGTTGTCGGCCCCGGTCAGGGCCTTGAAGCTGCGTTCCTCGGCGGCGCCGAAGTCGATGGCACCGGCCGCCGCGGCGCTTTCCAGCCAACCCCGAAAGCCCGGCATCGGCGACAGCGTGGCGAAACGCTTGAGGCCCGGCAACTCGGGCAGCAGGTCGTCGACCACGCGTTTGATCAAAAAGCTGCCGAAGCTGACCCCGGCAAGTCCTTTCTGGGCGTTGGAGATGGAATAGAAGATGGCCGTGTCGGCATCTTCGGCATCACCCGCCGGGGCACCTTCGTCGAGCAGTTCCTGGACGTTGCCGGCCATGCCGGCGACCAGCGCCACCTCGATGAAGATCAGCGGCTCTTGCGGCATGCGCGGATGAAAGAAGGCATAACAGCGTCGGTCCGAGCCAAGCCGGTTCTTGAGGTCGTCCCAGGACTGGATGGCGTGCACCGCCTCGTAGGCGATGAGGCGCTCCAGCAACGCCGCCGGGGCCTCCCAGGTGATGCGCTTGAGGTCGAGAAAGCCGATATCGAACCACGACGCCAACAGGCCCCTGAGATCGTCGTCCAGGGCTTTCAGGCTGACCTCACGCCGGGCCAACGGCAGCAGGTCGGCGCGCATGTCGACGAGAAACTTGACGCCCTGATCAAGGGCGTTGAACTGGGTCAGAAGCTTGACCCGAGGCGGCACCAGGGCCGCCCGCAGCTTCGTTTCGGCGGCATCGAAGGCGGCGCCTTCGGCCGCCTGCAGGGCCGCCGTGGCCAGTTTGAGGGCGTCACGGTCGACGCCGTAGTTGGCCGCCAGCAGACGCAGGAAGCGCTGCCGGCCAGTGGCGCTGAGACCAAGATAGGTGCGGCCCAGGTCGGCCGCCCGGGCGCGGGCCGAAACCTCGCCGCCGCGGGCCTCCAGACAAGCCGCGATCTGGCCCGCCAGGCGTTCGGCGTCCTCGTCCGGCAGGTCGGCCCGAACGCTGCCGGTGAGCGCCACCCGGGCCGAACCGGCGACGTCCTTCCAGGCCCGCCGAATATTGCGTACCGCGCGGTCGAAAAACCCGGCTGGCGCCGGGCCGGCGGATTCCCCTGGCTGCTCTTGTGTGCTCATGCCTTGCTAATGTGTGACGCCGGACGACAAACCGCAAGCCCCAGGTTGGTCGTCCCCGGCTGGCTCGCTCGCAAGTCGTACGAGGGCACCCGAAACAGGCGCCCGAGGACTGCCCCGCAATATAAAGTAACAGGTTAAGAAAATATCTTAACTATCTGTATTTTAATATTTTAATAATCTGTTATTGCCAAATTATCGTACTCCTCAACTGGCCGCGGCCAATTCCTGCGGCGGACCCGGGCGAAAATCGGCCAGGAAAGCGGCGGTGGCCAGGGTGCGCTGGCCGGTATCGAGGATCTTGCCAGAGAGGTGGGCGGTCAATTCGAAGCGCACATGGGGCACGCCATAGGCGTCTTCGGCCAGGGCCACGATCTCCGCCGTCTCGCTGACGTTGGTGGCGAGGAGACGATGATAAAGGCCGCCCACGGCGACTTCGTCGAAATGCCTTGGTTTGCGTCGCAGTAAATGCATCATGATGCTCTCCCCAAATTATTGTAATTCTATATTTGGGGAAATTAACCATTTTATTCAAGACGGTCGGCGAAACTATCGTTTATCTTTAATGTATTACTTTCGAATACTTTCTGAAAAAAATACCTAAAATTCTTCACGTTGCAGATTTCGCAGCACCGCCGGCAGCGAGCGCTCCAGGTCCTCGGCGATCAGGCCGGGCCCGAAGGCGGCGGCGGCGGCGCCGTGCAGCCAGGTTGCCACGCAGGCCGCCGTGAAGGCCGGCAGCCCCTGGGCCAGAAATCCGAGCACCAAGCCGGCCAGCACGTCGCCTGACCCCGCGGTGGCCAACTCAGGCGGCGCGTTGGCATTGATCACGGCCCGGCCGCCGGGCTCGGCGATCACCGTGTCGGGGCCCTTGTGCAGCACCACGGCGCCTGAACGAGCGGCGGCGGCCCGCGTGGCGGCCAGCTTGTCGCCGCCGTGGGGCCCAGCCAAGTCGGCGAAAAGCCGCGCGAATTCGCCGCCGTGCGGCGTCAGCACGACGTCCTCGCGCAAAGCCGCGAACAGGGCCTCGGGATGCTCGGCGAAAGTTGTCAGGGCGTCGGCATCGAGAACCACGGCCGCCCTCCCGGCCAGGGCCGCCAGGACGTTCTCGCGGGTGGCCTTACCAACCCCGTTGCCCGGCCCCAGCAATACGGCGTTGCGACGGCGCTCGGCCAAAAAACGGGCCAGTTCCTCGGCGCCATCGAAGCTCGCCGTCATGACCGCCGTGAGTTGGCTGGCGTTGACGATCAAGGCCGCCGGCGGCCCGGCCACCGTGACCACCCCGGCACCGCTGCGCAGCGCTCCCCGGGCGGCCAGGCGGGCGGCTCCGGTGGTGGCCGGGCCGCCGCTCACCACCACGGCGTGGCCGCGGCCATACTTGTGCTGCCCTGCTTGCGGCCAGGGATAGTCGGCCAGCCAGAGATCGGGATGGTTGGCGGCGGCCCGCGGGGCGATCTTCGCCACCACGTCGTCGGCGATGCCGATGTCGACAACCACGGTCTCGCCGCAAAGCGCCCCTCCCGGCTGCAGCAAATGGCCAGGCTTGGGCCGACAAAACGTCACCGTCAGGGCGGCTGGCGCGGCAGTACCCAGCACCGCGCCGGTGTCACCCGAGACGCCGCTGGGCATATCGACGGCGACGCAAACGAGGCCGCGCTCGCCCACAGATCGCAAAGTCTCGGCCGCCAGGCCGCCGACATCGCGCGCCAGACCGGCCCCGAAGACGGCGTCGACCACCAGGGTGCAGCCCTCCAGCAGCGCCGGCTCCAGGGCCTCGACCGGGCCCGTCCAGCGCGCCGCCATGGCCGCGGCGTCGCCCTCCAGCGCCTCGACCGGGCCCAACAGGCCAAGGCGCACCTGCCAGCCCGCCTCCGCCAGCAGCCTGGCCACCACGAATCCGTCGCCGCCGTTGTTGCCCGGCCCAGTCAGGATGGCGGCGCTCTGGGCCGGCCAGCGCCGGGTGATCTCGGCGGCGACGCCGGCCCCCGCGGCCTCCATCAGCTCGATCCCGGGCACACCGCCGGCGATGGCCGCGGCGTCGGCCCGATAGATGTCCTCGACCGTCAGCAGCGCCTGGCTCAACCAGCCGCTTTCAGCCATTATTGATGCCGCGATAGAGGCGCAGGCGCACGGGCTGGGCAAAGCGGTGGCCGTCCTCGCCACGCGCCGCCTCGAAACGCGCCCGCACTTCCGGCGTGTCGACCCGGTGGCGCTCGAACTTGACATGGGTGCGGCTGAGCGTGGCTTCTAGGTAGGTCTCGAAGTCGGCGAAGCTCACCGACAAGTCGTACCAATATTCCTGCATCTCGCCAAACAGCGCAGGCGCCGCCCGGTCCAAGATCTCGAGCGCGGCCAGACGGGCCGGTGATTCGTTATTGAAGGACTTCTGCAGATCCCAGTAGCTGCCGGAGTAATCGGGCTCGAGCACATAGAGAAAACCGCTTCGCCTGAGCACGCGCACCGCCTCGCGCAGTGCCGGCTCCATCTCGTCGATAGCCATGTGGTGGAGCGAGCGCGACATGATCACGCCGTCCTGGCTGCCGTCGTCCAGCGGCAAGGCGATGGCCGGCGCCTCGGCAAAGCGCAATCCCTCCTCGGCCGGGGCCTCGCGGTTCTTGGCGGCCTGGATGGCATCGGGATCGACACCCAGCACACGGGCGCCGCGCTGGGCCAATTCGCGGCTCAGCTTGCCGGCGCCGCAGCCCACGTCGACCAGATCCAGGCCGGCCACCTCGAGCAGTTGATCGAGAGCCTCGATATCGCTGGCGGCCTCGAGGGTTTTGCGTTCAGACATCGTTGCTATTCCGGTTCCGCCAGGGAGGGACGTTGCAGGTGAAAGGGATGGGCTGTCTCGTAGGCTCGGGCGGCGCGCAGCACGGTGGCTTCCTCGTAGGCCCGGCCGACGATCTGCAGGCCCACCGGCAGGCCTTCGTCGGTGAAGCCGCAGGGCACGCTGGCGGCCGGCTGTCCGGTCATGTTGAAGGGATAGCTGAAAGGCGTCCAGGAGAGCCACTTGAAGCCGTCGTCCGGCCAGGGCGAAAGCTTCCCCGCCGCGAACGCCGGCACCGCCAGCGAGGGCGTCAGCAAAAGGTCGTAGGTCTGGCCGAAGGTCTTCATGGCCAGGCCTACCTCGGCGCGGCAATCGACGGCGCGCAGGTATTCGATCAGGTCGATACGCCGGCCCTGTTCGCAGATGTCGGCGAGATCGGGCTCGAGCTCGGCCATCTGGGCCGGCGAAAAATCGCGCATGGCGTTGGCCGAGGCCACCCACCAGATGGTGCGGAAGGCCTCGGTGGGATCGGCGAAGGGCGGCGCAACTTCTTCGACGTGGGCGCCAAGCTCGGCCAAGGCCTGGGCCGCCTTGGCCACGCGGTCGGCGACCTGGGCGTCGACCCGGCCGTAGCCCAAATCGGGGCTGAAACCGATGCGCAGGCCGGCGACCCCGTCATCGAGACCATCGCGCCAATCGCTGCCGTGGTATTCGAGCGCCAGCCAATCGCGCGCATCGGGCTGGGTGACCACCGTCAGCATCAGGGCCGCGTCCTCGACGGTGCGGGCCATCGGCCCGGGGTGGCTGAGGGTGTTGTAGGGGCTGGCGGGATAGGCCGGCACGCGGCCGAACTGAGCCTTGATGCCGAAGGTGCCGCTGAAGCCCGAGGGGATACGGATCGAGCCGCCGCCGTCACCGCCGGTAGCCAGGGCACAGAAGCCGGCCGCCAGGGCCGCCGCGGCGCCCCCGGAGGAGCCGCCGGGCGTGCATTCGGTATTCCAGGGATTGCGCGTGATGCCGGTCAATGGGCTGTCGGTGATGCCCTTCCAGCCAAACTCGGGTGTCGTGGTCTTGCCCAGAAAGACGGCGCCCTGCTCGCGCAGGCGGGCCACCATGGGTGTGTCTTCGTCGCTGGGCTGATCGGCCGCCACGGTGCGCGAGCCCTTGCGGAGCGGCCAGCCCTTGGCGGCGTTGAGGTCCTTGATCGAGGTCGGTACGCCGTCCACCAGGCCCAGCGGCTGGCCCCGGTTCCAACGATCCTCCGACAGGCGGGCCGCGGCCAGGGCTTCGTCTTCGGCGACCAGGCAGTAGGCGTTGATGGCACCGTCGTAGCGCTCGATGCGGGCCAGCGTGGCCTGGGTGACGTCGACGGGTGAGAGCGACTTTTCGCCATAACGCCGCAGCAGTTCGCTGGCCGACAGGTAACAAAGATCTTCCGACACACGTCTTCTCCCAAGATTTCGCCAAGCCGTTCGGCTGCACCATTGTTGCGGCCGGGCGCCAATCGTGCAAGCGGCACCGGCTTGCGCCACCGCCCCGGCCCAGGTATCAGAAGAACCAGACGATGCCCGCCATCAGCCCTTGAGGAAACCCAATGTCATCCGACGTGCCCACCTCGACGCAAAACCTGGCGGCCTACGTCGAGCTCTATTTCGATCAGCCCCCCGAGGGGGTCGATGCCAGTACGGCGGCCGGGGCCGGCATGCTGACCAGCGGCATCCATGACCTGCTGCGCCACCGCGACACCAAGGGCCGGACGGTGGTGGTCGAGGAACTCAACGCCCGGGCCGAAAAAGAGCTGTTGGTGGCCAACGACGATGCCGTCTACGCCGCCATCTACCGCTACCGCCGCGCCGCCCTGGAGGGCGCCGCCCGGGTCAACCTGCGCCTCCTGGCCCGCATCATGATCGCCACCGAGTTGTCCGGCGACACCACGCCGGACCGTTATCTGGTGTATGCCGACATCATCGCCGCGCTGACACCCGAGGAAGTCACCCTGATCGCCACCATGTTGCGTATCGACCGACGGATGCTGGACACTGGCGACAGCGTCGAGGAACAGTTGGCCAGCGGCTGGCGTGCCCTCAAACAGGCCATGGTGCCCGACCCCTACCCCTCCGCCGCCGCATTGCAGGCAGCCTGCAGCCGGGCCACGCGCTCGGGCCTGGTGCTGCCCCAGACAGCGGCCGGCATCATCAGCTACCACACCAGCCCGCTGATGGACCTCTTGGAGGACCTGGCCTCGTTCGCCCAGGCACTGCAATACGAGCGCGACAACGCCGAAGGCTGATTGGGCCGTCTATCCGGCCCGCTTGGCGGCCAGCTTTTCACGGGCCATGGCATCGGCGATGTCGCCGGTCGCCTGCCCTTCCGCCGCCGCCCGGACGAAGATTTCGCCCAGCAAGTCGCCGATGCCATGGAGGCGGCGCAGCACGCGCTGTTCGTCGCGCCGGCCGGCCACCATCTCGTCGGCGATGCTGATGAAGCCGCCGGCGTTGATGACGTAATCGGGGGCATAAAGAATGCCGGCCTGGCTCAGGGCCTGGCCGTGGCGCTCCTCGAGCAACTGGTTGTTGGCCGAGTCGGCGACGATGTCGCATTCCAGCCGGCCGATGGTTTGGTCGTTGAGGATGGCGCCCATGGCGCAGGGCGCGAAGACCTCGGCATCGACGGCGTAGATCTCGTCGGGCGGCATGGCCACCGCCTCGAATTCGGCGACGCAGCGCGCCACCAATTCGTCATCGACGTCGGCCACGCTCAGGCGCGCACCCTCGGCCGCCAGCAGACGGCAAAGATGATAGCCGACGTTGCCCAGCCCCTGGACGGCGACGCCAAGACCTTTGAGGTCGTGGCGCCCGAGCTTATGCCGGACCGCCGCCTGGATGCCGGCCAACACACCGACGGCGGTATCGGGCGAGGGATCCTGGGCCTGGCTGGCGCTGGTGCCGTGGACGTAGGCGGATTCCTGGGCCGCCCAATCCATGTCCTGCATGGTCACGCCCATGTCCTCGCCGGTGTGGTAGCGCCCGGCCAAAGATTCCACGGCCCGGCCAAAGGCGCGGAAAAGCGCTTCCGTCTTGTCCCTGTGGGGATCGCCGATGATGACGCTTTTGCCGCCGCCATAGGGCAGATCGGCCATCACCGCCTTGTAGGTCATGCCGCGCGCCAGCCTCAGCGCATCAACAATGGCGTCCTGTTCGCTGGCATAGGTCTTCATGCGGCAGCCCCCGGCGGCCGGGCCCAGGGTGGTGTCGTGGATGGCGATGATGGCGCGCAAGCCGGTCGCCCGGTCGTTGAAGAAGTGGACCTCTTCGTGGTCGTCGTAGGCGGGCGAGGAGAAGATGGGCATGGTGACCTCCGTTCAGTTTTTTCCGCCATCCTGGTAGGCGCCCTGGCTGGTCTCGTAAGCCAGATCCGGCTCGCCGCAAGTACGCAGCATTTTTTCGCGCACCGCGTCGCGCAGCCGGATGGCGGCGGCCCAATCGGCACCGTCGGGCTCGACGCTTTCGCTGACGCTTACGGTGAGGCTGCCGCGGCGGGGGAACCAGGTGCCGTCGCGCAGCACGTAGCGGCTGCCCCGGATGGCCACGGTTACTACCGGTATCCGCCCCTCCGCCGCCATCTGGAAGGCGCCCATGCGGAACGGCAGCAGCCCCGGCATTCGCGTCAGCGTGCCTTCGGGAAAGAGCGCGATCGAGGTCCCTGCTTTGACCGTCGCCAAGATCTGGCCAGTGTCCTCGACGCCCTGCCGGGGGTCGAAGCGCTCGACGAAAAACACCCCGAGATGATCGAGAAACAGCCGGATCAATAGGTTCGATCTGAGCTCGCCCTTGGCCACGAAACCGAAGGACCTGGGCAACGCTGCCGCCAGCACCAGAGGATCGATGTAGCTGGCGTGGTTGCTACAGATGATGGCGGTGCCCGGGGGCAGTTCGTCGAGCCCGCGCACCTTCAGCGGCGTTCCGGTGAGGCCGAAGACAAGGCGCGCCATCTGGCGCAAAAGCCCCTGGTTGAAGCGCCGCCAGGGCAACACCGTCAGCACGGGCCAGAGCAAGACGGCAGCCAGGGCGATGACCAGCCACCACCAGCCGGCATAGAGATAGTCGCCGCCGCGGCGCAACAGGCGGCGGGCCTCGGGCACCAGGCTGGCGCCGGCCAGGCGGGCGAATTGCAGCCACACGGCGCCCCGGCCCTTGTCCGCCGCGCCGCTGCGGTAGAGGTCGCGACAGGCGGCGCGGCGGATCTTGCCGCTCGAGGTCTTGAGCACCGCCTGGGGCGGCACCAGGGCGACGTCGTCGGGCGGCGCCCCCAAGAGGTCGCTGACGATGCCTTCGATGTCTCTCTCCAGTTGCTGGCGCGGGGCGGCGTCCTCGAGGCGGGTTTCGGCCATCACCACCAGGCGCTCGGTGCCGCTGTGGGCGTCGGCGTAGCCGAAGACGGCGACGCAGCCGGTGCGCACATCGTCGAGATCGCCTACCGCGCGCTCCACCTCCTGGGGATAGATGTTGCGGCCGGCCTTGATGATGATGTCCTTGTGCCGGCCGGTGAGGAAAGCATCGCCCCCCCACATGTAGGCGAAGTCGCCGGTATCGATCCAGTCGCCGTCGAACATCTCCTTCGTGGCCTCGGGGTTGCGGAAATAGCCGCTGGTACTGGAGGGGCCGCGAAACTGCAGACGCCCCTCCTGGCGCTCGGGCAACTCGCGACCGCCATCGTCGACGATGCGGAACTCGTGACCCGGCAGCGGTTGACCACAGGCCACGAAGGCCAGTGGATTGTCGTCGTCCTCGGCGGCCGGGATGGCCTGGCCGGCGGCAGTGAAGGGCTCACGCCGGATGCGGTCGACCAGCGGCCCGCGCTCGAGCGGCGGAAAAGCCAGGCCGACCGAGGACTCGGCCAGGCCGTAGACCGGTTTCATGCTCGCCGCCTCGAAGCCATAAGGTGCGAAGCGTTCGATAAAGGCCTCCATGGTTTCGGGAATCACCGGCTCGGCACCGTTGGCGGCGATCCGCCAGGAGCCCAGATCGAGACCTTCGAGAGCCGCCTCGTCGATACGCTGGGTGCAGAGCTCATAGGCGAAATTGGGAGCCGCCGAGATCGAGCCGCGGTGTTCGTGGATGACCCAGAGCCAGCGCTCGGGGTGGGCCAGGAAGGTGAGCGGCGACATCACCACCAGTTTGACGGCGTGGTACATGCTGCCGAGCCAGGCGCCGATCAGGCCCATGTCGTGATAGAGCGGCAGCCAACTGACGAAGACGTCGGTCGAATCGGCCTTCAGCGCCAGGCCCATGGCGCGCACGTTGGCCATCAGGTTGGCATGCGTCAGCATGACGCCCTTGGGCGCTCCGGTGCTGCCCGAGGTGTACTGCAAAAAGGCCAGGTCGTCGGGTTTGACCACCGGCCAGGGCTGGTCGCCCGGCGGCTGGCGCAGATCTTCGACAGTGACGACCTGGGCAAGCTCATGCACTTGCGAGCGCAGATAGCGCGCCAGCGGCTTGGCCTCGGGCACGGTGATCAGCACCGGCACGCGGGCGTTGGCCAGGATGCCGGCCTGACGCCTGAGATGGTCCTCGATCTGGCTCAAGCGTGCCGGCGGGTAGTTGGGCACCGGCACGGCGCCAACCAGCAGGATACCGAAGAAGGCGTAAAAGAAATCGAGCCCCGTGGGCAGCATGATGGCCACCCCCTGCCCCGGCATGACGTCGCGCTGGCGCAGCCCGGCGGCCACCTCGCGGGCCCGCTCGCGGAGCTCGCGGTAGCTGATCTCGTGTTCGGAGCCGTCCTCGGCCAGGAAGCGCACGTGGGGCCGGTCGGGATGCGTCAGCACGTGCCAGTCGAGCATCTCGACCAGCGTCGTGGCGCCCAGCGGCAGGGCCTCGGCCCGGCTCGGCTCGGCGCTGCGCAGCACCTCCGGAGCCGGCCCCCGGGGCCGGGCCGGGCCGGCGTTTGCGACTGCGCGCAAGAGATCGCGCGGCGATTCGGCGCTGGCCAGGAGCTGTTCCGGAAGCTGCACCTCGAAGCCTTGTTCGAGGCGCATGAGCAATTCGACCCGGCCCAGGCTGTCGAGACCGAGGTCACGCTCCAGCGAACTATCGAGGACCAGGGCAAGTGTCGCCGCCTTGTGCGGGTGAAGTTCGAGCACGAGCTGGCGGCAGACCTCGAGCAGCCGGGCGGTGCGGGCCTCGGATTCCTCTCGGCTGAGGTCTTCCTCGACGGTGCTGGCCATCTCCGTTCCCCCGGCTTGGCCGGCCCATGGTAATCAACGGGCGATGCGCAGTAAATTGGCCTCTACGTCCACCCCGGGGATACACCATGCAATATGTCAATCTCGGCTCGAGCGGCCTCAAAGTCAGCCGGCTCTGCTTCGGTACCATGGGCTACGGCAGCAAGGCCTTCCGGCCCTACACCATCGAGGAGCGCGGCGCCCGGCCGCACTACAAGCTGGCGCTCGATTTGGGCATCAATTTCTTCGACACGGCCGACGTCTACAGCCTGGGCAGGAGCGAGGAGATCACCGGCAAGTGGCTGCTCAAGTACGCGCCACGCCACGAACTGGTGATCGCCACCAAGCTTTATGGGCCCATGAGCGACGACCCCAACGACCGTGGCCTGAGCCGCAAGCACGTAATGGACGCCATCGACAAGAGCCTGGCCCGCCTGGGTACCGATTACGTCGATCTCTACCAGATCCATCGCTTCGACTACGAAACGCCCATCGAGGAAACCGTCGAGGCGCTGCATGACGTGGTCAAGGCCGGCAAGGCGCGCTACATCGGCGCCTCCTCCATGTTCGCCTTCCAGTTCGCCAAGATGCTGCAAGCCGCCGACCTGGGCGGCTGGACGAGATTCGTCTCGATGCAGAACCACTACAACCTGATCTACCGCGAAGAGGAGCGCGAGATGATGCCGCTCTGTCAGGAAGAGGGCATCGGCGTCATTCCCTGGAGTCCCCTGGCCCGGGGCTTCCTGGCCGGCAACCGTTACCGGCGCGGCGGCGGCAAGACGCCGCGCTCGAAGGGCGATCCCTTTTCCGCCGATCTCTATTACCAGCCCGAGGACTTCGAGGTCGTCGAGCGCGTGCTGGCGTTGGCCAAGCAGCGCGGGGTTTCGCCGACCCAGATCGCCCTGGCCTGGATGCTGCACAAGCCATACGTCACGGCGCCCATCATCGGCGCCAGCAAGCTTGGGCAGCTACGCGAATCGGTGAAGGCGCTGGATATCGACCTCGAGGTGGCGGAGATGGCGCTGCTGGAGGAGCCCTACCGGCCCCATGCCGTGCGCGGCCACACCCCGTATCCGTTGGATTAACCCGCATTTCTCACCGGGTCACGGCCTGCGTCGCCCCCAGGTGATGCGATCCGGAAGGAAAAGTCCGAAGATCGTAGCGGGGCTACGTTCTTCGTACTTTTCTGTAGCGGGCGCGCGGCTGGGGGCGACCCTTCGGGCGGCGCTGTCGCGCCGACAGGGTGTGTCGCGCTGCTTGCCCGATGTCCCACATCGCGCGGCGCAGCGCTCCTACCCTGTCGGCGCGACAACGCCGCGCAGGCCATGACCCGGTGAGAAATGCGGGTTAAGGACCGTCACGCCTCAGTCTTCGTCGTGGCTGCTGTCATCGGCGTAGGGGAATTCGATTTCGGCATAGGGCCACAGGGCCCGGTGGACGGCGCGTTCGCCTGAATCGATCTCGCCACGGCGATAGCGCGCCAGCACCCGCTCGATCATGCGCCGGTGGAGCATGGGATTCCAATATTGATTCTTGCCGCCGGCACCGCTTGCTCAGATGTTGCGGCCCAACTCCCTGAGCACTTCCTCGAGGCACTGCCAGGCGGTGCGCACCTGCTGCTCGTTCTCGGCGTCGAGGGAAACGTGAAAATAGGCGTAGAGCGTGGTGGCCATCCGGCTTAGGCAATCTTGCGCCCCAGGCACGCCTTCGATGTCGTTGACAGTCCGGAAAAGATAGTTGGAGAGCTGAAAATAGATCGCCGCCTCGCTTTTTTGCGAGCAACCGATTTCGAAGATTTGGGTGACCAGCGCCAACCTGCCGGCGGCCCGGCTCTGGGCCGCGTAGGCTGCGCGGAGATCGATTTTCTCCTTCACCGTCTCGATTTCGTCGATGACCGCCGGCGCCATCCGGCCGCCGGCCGCCTCTACTTCCGCCGCGGCATCGCTCTGACGGCCCAGGGCGCGCACCCGGGCCTCGGCCCGCAGCACGGCGATCAGGACCGATTCCATTTGATCCCGGGTTTCGTGGATCAGGCTGCCGCTTTCAGGAAAATCCGCCATGTTGGCTTTCGCCGCTGGTTGATCCTGCCCCGACGGTCCCTAATAGACCATTTCGTCCTCGCCGCCCTCGGCGATGACGATGTCGCCGTTGGCCGCCAGGTCCTTGGCCTTCAGCACCATCTCGAGCTGCGAATCGTCGACGTCCTTGAGCCTAACCGGGCCCATGGCCTCCATGTCCTCCTTGAGGATCTTGCCCTGGCGTTCCGACATGTTGGTGAAGAAGAGATCACGCATGCCCTCGGAGGCGCCCTTGAGGGCAATCGCCAGGGCCCCCTTCTCGACGTGCCGAAGCAAGGTTTGCACGCCGTTGGGATCGAGGTTGGCCAAATCGTCGAAGGTGAACATCAGGGCCCGGATCTTGTCCGCCGAATCCCGGCTGCGCTCCTCCAGCGCCGTCATGAAGCGGCTCTCGGTGGCCCGGTCGAAGCTGTTGAAGATGTCGGCCATCAGCTCGTGGCTGTCGCGTTGCGAGGTGCGCGACAAGGTCGCCATGAACTCGGTGCGCAGCGTCTGTTCGATGCCCTCGAGAATCTCCTTGCGCACCGGCTCCATGCCCAGCATGCGCGTCATGACCTCGGCCGCGAAGTCCTCGGGCAGCTCGCCGAACACCAGGGCGGCGTGATCGGGCCTGAGTTTGTTGAGCACTACGGCCACGGTCTGGGGATATTCGTTCTTGAAGTAGTTGGCCAGCACCTCGGCGTTGACGTTGCTCAGCTTGTCCCACATGGTGCGCCCGGCCGGGCCCCGGATCTCCTCCATGATGCCGGCGACTTTGTCCCCGGGCAGCGTGTTGCGCAGCAGCCGCTCGGTGCTGTCGAAGCTGCCCACCAGCGAACCGGTCGACGACATCTGCGAGGCGAATTCGACGAACAGGGCCTCGACCACCTTGGAATTGACCGAACCCAGGCTGGCCATGCTCTGGGAGAGCTCCTTGATCTCTTCCTCGTCCATCAAGGAGAAGAGTTTGGTGGCGCGCTCCTCGCCGATGGCCATGATCACGATGGCCGCCTTTTGCCGCCCGGTCAGACTTCTTACATCGTCAGCCATGATCTATCCCTGCACTCGGAAACGGGCCTCCCGGCCGTTGCCCATATTACCCCGGAGCAGGCCCGAGGGCTATCCGCGGGTTTTCTAATCCTCCGCCGCCGGCCCACCCTCGGTCTCTTGAATTCGCCGATGTCGGCCACCGCGCCCGCTGCCGGTCACTTCCTCTGCCATGGTCCTCATGCGCTCAACCATGAGCATCACAATTCCCCGAATGGCCGGATCCATGTCGGCCACGCGCTGCTGAAATTCCTCGCGGGCAATCGCCGTGACCTCGGTGGGCTCGACGGCCACGGCCGCCGCCATGTGCGGCCGGTTGTCGAAAAGCGCCATTTCGCCAAACACTTGGCCTTTGCCGATGACTGCCAATACGCGCGGCGCATCGCTACGCACGCCGACGCGGATCTCGACCTTGCCCGAACGAATGAGATAGGCCTCGGCACTCTGCTCGCCTTCGTCGAAAATCAGCCTGTTGACCGCGAAACTGAGCCGCCGAAAGGCCATGCTTTCATCCATTCCCGCTCACATCAATTTTGCCTTGGCAGCGACCGAAATGTGTTTGGGGCGAGTGATGGGGATCGAACCCACGACCTCTAGATCCACAATCTAGCGCTCTAACCGACTGAGCTACACCCGCCAGCAGGGAAGCCCGGTTTTTACGCTCCGCCCGCGCCAGCGTCAAGGAGCAGGAGAACCTCCCCGACGCCCGTCGCATGACCCCTTCCCACAGCGGCGGCGCGGGCGGAGCTCCGAAGCCGATGGTCCCCAGGCCGTCGGCTTCGGACGTTGGGTGTCAGCCCGAAAAGCCGACGGCTTCGTGGATTTCGCGGGCCAGATCGGGTGCGGAAATCGGTTTGGTCAGCACCTTGGCGGCACCGACCTGGCGGCTGACTTCGTGCAACATGGTATCGGCGTCGCCGGTAAGGATGAGTACTGGTATACCCGCGATCTCGGGCCGTTTGTGACGCCGGATGCGGTTGCAGAAATCCATGCCGTCGACTTTCTCCATGTGCAAATCGCAGATCACGATGTCAGGCAGGTCGGCCTGCTGTGCCTCGAGAAAGCGCAAGGCCACGGCACCGTCCTCGGCCTCGACCACATCCTTGATGCCGGCCTGGCCCAGAAGGCCCCGCACGATTTTGCGCATGGTCCGCTGGTCATCGACGATCAGGGCCCGGATTTCGCTCATCCAGGCCTCGCCGGTCTCGGATACTTTTTCGCTGGTCAGAACAGAGATTGTCATCGCCTTGGCTCCCTTCGGTAACCCCGCTGTCTGGAACTCCAGACCGGTGGTTTTGCGTCCCGCCGTTGCCGGCGGTTTGCCCTTTTCGGAAAGCCGCGCCATCCCACTTGGCGCTACCCCCGTTGTGTTACCAGCGTATATGGGAACGGGTTAAGCGTTTGTAAAGCCCGGGCAGAGCAGCTCAGGAAAAATGCCGAGCCAGGCGGTCGATGGCCTGCTCGAGCAGCGCGTCGTCTTTGCAGAAACAAAAGCGTGCCAGGTAGTCGACACCGTCGGCGGCGTAGAAGGCGCTGACCGGCACCGCCGTGACGCCGGCCTCGACGGTGATGTGGCGGCAGAATTCCTCGTCGCTGCCGCTGAAACCCAGGCCGCGGAAGTCGGCGTTGATGAAATAGGTGCCCTGGCAGTCCATGGCTTCGAAGCCGATGCCCGAGAGGCCGTCCCGCATCAGGTCGCGCTTGGCCGCCAGTTCGCCGCCCAGATCGGCGAAATAGGCGTCCTCCTTGGCCAGGCCATAGGCCACGGCGCGCTGCAGGTTGGGCGGCGTGGTGAAGACCAGGAACTGGTGAGCCCGGGCCACGGTGGCCAGGATCTCGGGCGCCGCCGTGACGTAGCCCACCTTCCAGCCGGTCATGGCAAAGGTCTTGCCGGCCGAGCCGATCTTCAGGGCGCGATCGCGCATGCCGGGGAGGGTGATCAACGGCAGATGCTCGAGGCCGTCGAACACCAGGTGCTCATAGGCCTCGTCGCAGATGACGTAGCAGTCATGGGCCAGGGCCAGTTCGGCGATGGCCAGCAGTTCGTCGCGCTTGAAGACCTTGCCGGCCGGGTTCATGGGCGAATTCAGCAGCACCAGCTTGGTGCGCTCGGAGAACGCCGCCGCCAACTCGTCTCGCGGCAGGTCCCAGTGCGGCGGCTTGACCCGCACCAGCCGGGGCGTGGCGCCAGCGCGGCGGATCATGGGCAGGTAGCAATCGTACAAGGGCTCGATCAGCACCGCCTCGTCGCCCGGCTCCACCAGGCCCAGGATACAGGCCGCCAAGGCCTCGGTGGCGCCCGAGGTGACCATGACCTCGCTGGCCCAGTCGACCTCGAGGCCGTAGAAGCGCTGGCCGTGCTCGGCCACGGCCTGGCGCAGCTCGGGCACGCCCATCATGGGGGGATACTGGTTGGCGGCGTTCTCCAGGGCGTCATGGGCCGCCTGGCGCACGTCGTCGGGCCCGTTGCCGTCGGGAAAGCCCTGGCCCAGGTTGATCGACTTGTGTTCGATGGCCAGCCGCGACATCACCTCGAAGACGGTGGTGCCATAGCCGGAAAGAATGCTGTTGGCCGCTTTCACGCTGATCCTCCCTCCACTTGCCCTATCATAGTAGCGCACGGCTGCGGAAACCATTGAGGAGAGGCAGGATGTCGCAAGAGATAGCCTACCTGTCGGCCCACCAGATGGCAGCGGCCTTCGCCGCCGGCAGCTTGTCGCCGCCGGCCGCCTGCCAGGTGGCGCTGGAGCGCCAGGCGCGCTTCGAGCCCGTGCTCAACGCCTTTCAGGTGATCGACCCGGAGGGCGCCATGGCCAGCGCCGAGCGGGCCGGCCGGCGCTGGCGGCAAGGCACACCGCTGAGCCCCCTCGACGGCCTGCCGGTTCACATCAAAGACACCGTGCAGGCCGCCGGCTGGCCGACGCGGCTGGGCTCGAAGACGGTTGCCGCCGAGGGCCCCTGGCAGGACGACGCGCCGGTGGTGGCGCGGCTGCGTGAGGCCGGCGCCGTCATCCTGGGCAAGACGACGATGCCGGAATTCGGCTGGAAGGGCATGACCGACGGGCCGCTCTTTGGCACCACACGCAATCCCTGGAACCCAAAGCGCACGCCCGGCGGCTCGTCGGGCGGCGCCGCGGCGGCCCTGGCCGCCGGTATCGGCCAGCTCGCCTTCGGCAACGACGGCGGCGGCTCGATCCGCATTCCGGCCAACTTCTGCGGCCTTTTCGGCCTCAAACCGAATTTTGGCCGGGTGCCGCAGTGGCCCAATGAAAACCCCTTCACCACTCTGCTGGCGGGCGGGCCCATCACCCGTAACGTGCGCGACGCGGCGCTAATGCTGGGCGAGATGGCCAAGCCCGACCGGCGCGACTGGTATGCCCTGCCCTATGACGGCCGCGACTGGACGACCGGGCTGGAGGACGGCGTCGGCGGTCTCAAGGTGGCCTTCGCGCCGGGCCTGGGCGGGGCCCAGCTGGACGACGAAATCCTAACCCCGGTGCGCCGGGCCGCGAAGGCCATGGCGGGCCTCGGTGCCACGGTCGAGGAGGTCGGCGAGGTCTTCGCGCCGCTCGAGCCCGACTTCGCCGATTACTGGATCGCCGCCTTCGCCAGCATCTTGCGCCAGGTACCGCGAGCGCGCTGGGACGATCTCGATCCCGACTTCCGCCGCCTGGCCGAAGCCGGATTGGAGGTCGGCATGGAAGCTTACGTCCAGGCCATGGAAGCGCGGGCCCGGCTGGGTGCCTTGATGAACGCCTTCCATGCCGATTACGACCTGCTGCTCACGCCCACCCAGCCGACGCCACCGCCCAGCGCCGACACCATCTACCACTCGGCGGCCTACGACCGTTATCGCCACGCCGTGCCCTACACCCTGCCCTTCAACCTGACCGGCCAACCGGCCGCCTCGCTGCCCTGCGGCGTCACCACGGCGGGGCTGCCCGTGGGCCTGCAAATCGTTGGCCCGCAATACGGCGAGGCCTTGGTGCTGCGCGCCGCCGCCGCCCTGGAACGACACCTCGCCCTGCCCCTGCCGCATCCCAAGCTGATCGAGAGTTTGGCGGCAATTGCGGCACAAACCGACACACGGCCCTGAATGGATTGTCTCTAACAAATTCTTACTGTATAGTAAGGAATAAGGAATTATGTAAGGATTGCATGATGGCCAGTGCGACCATCACCTCCAAAGGTCAAACCACGGTGCCAAAGGTCATCAGGGACGGTTTGCGGCTGAAACCCGGCGATCGGGTGGAATTTGTCCTGCAAGACGACGGCACGGCTCTGATGGTACCGGCGACGGTTCTCCTGACCGATCTTTGGGACGTCCTGCCGGCGCCGAAAAAATCGGTCAGCATCGACGACATGAACCGGGCCATCCGCGAGCGAGGCGGCCGAATTTGAAGGGCTTGGATACCAACGTCCTGGTCCGCGCGGTAGTCGAAGACGACGCCCGACAGTCGGCGCTGGCCCGACACTTTCTGGAACGCGAAAGCACTCCGGAGGCGCCCAGCTTCATCAATCGGATCGTCCTTTGCGAGTTGGTTTGGGTCCTGGAAACATCGTACGATTATCCCCGGGCACAGGTGGCGGATATCCTCGAGAAGATATTGCTGACGACCGCTTTCGTTGTCGAGAATGCCCATCAGGCGCTGACAGCATTGCGGGCCTACCGCGAAGGCCGAATTGGATTCGCGGACGGCTTGCTCGGCACTACCAACCGCGCCCATGGATGCGAGACCACGGTTACCTTTGACCGCGGGGCGTCTCGCCTGGACGTTTTCGAATTACTTTCGGACTGACCGTCTGCCACCGCGCGCCCCTGTCGCCCAGGCCGTGCTCTGCTATAACCGGGCCATGAACACGACCGCACCACAGCTCAGCGAGCGCATGTCGCGGCTCGGCACCGAGACGGCTTTCGAGGTGCTGGCCCGGGCCGCCGCGTTGCAGGCCGAGGGCCGTGACATCATCAATCTGGGCATCGGCCAGCCCGACTTCCCGACGCCCGAGAACATCGTCGAGGCCGGCCGGCGCGCCCTGGCCGAGGGCCATCACGGCTATACGCCGGCCCAGGGTATTTTGCCGCTGCGCGAGGCCGTGGCCGCCGATGTCCATAAATACCGCGGCGTCGACGTCAGCCCCGAGAACCTGCTGATCGTACCCGGCGGCAAACCGACCATGTTTTTTGCTTGCCTGATGTTCGGCCAGGCGGGCAGCGAGATCATGTATCCCGACCCCGGTTTCCCGATCTACCAATCGGCCATCCGCTATGCCGACGCCACGCCGGTGCCGATCGCGCTGAGTGAGGAAAACGGATTTTCCTTTGGCGCCGACGAAGTCTTGGCCCAGATCACGCCGCGCACCCGCCTGATCATCATCAACAGCCCCGCCAATCCCACCGGCGGCGTCATCGCCAAGGCCGAACTCGACCGCCTGGTGGCCGGGCTCGAATCGCATCCCCAGGTCGCCATCCTGTCGGACGAGATCTACAGCCGCATGGTCTACGACAACCAGCCCCACGTCAGCCTGCTCGATTACCCGGCCATTCATGATCGCCTGATCGTGCTCGACGGCTGGTCCAAGACCTATGCTATGACGGGCTGGCGGCTGGGCTGGAGCCTGTGGCCGGCGGCCTGGATCGAAGCGGCCGTACGGCTTTGCGTCAACGTCCATTCCTGCGTCAACGCCGCCACCCAGTGGGCCGGCATCGAGGCCCTGACGGGGCCGCAAGACGCGGTCGACGAGATGGTGACGGCCTTCGATGAACGCCGCCAGGTCATTCTCGACGAGCTCAACGCCATCCCCGGTTTTCGCTGCAATCGCCCGGCCGGCGCCTTCTACGCCTTTCCCAACATCGCAGGCACCGGCCTGGGGGCCAAGGAGCTGCAGCAGCGCCTGCTCGAAGAGGCCGGCGTGGCCACCGTGGCCGGCACCAGCTTCGGTGCCGGGGGCGAGGGTTTCATTCGCTTCTCCTATGCCAACTCGGTAGCCAACATTCGCGAAGCGATGGCGCGGATTCGCAGGCTGCTGGCCTGATCAAAAAACGGGCAAACTGCTGAAAAATTAGGCACTCCGCGCCCCCCGGGCGGCCCCAGGGTTTGGCAATAAATGGCTGAACCGGTGGGGTTTGGCGCCCGCCCCGATGTGGCACGGCACGTGCTATGCAAAGTGTTCGTCGGGATGTTGCTCGGGTACCGTCATGAAAAAGATCGAAGCCATCATCAAGCCTTTCAAGCTGGACGAGGTCAAAGAGGCGCTGCACGAGGTTGGCTTGCAGGGCATCACGGTCACCGAAGCCAAGGGTTTCGGGCGCCAGAAAGGCCATACCGAGCTTTACCGCGGGGCCGAATATGTGGTTGATTTCCTGCCCAAGGTAAAGATCGAGATCGTGCTCGAGGACAGCCTTGTCGAGCGCGCCATCGAGGCCATTCAGCAAGCCGCCCACACCGGCCGCATCGGCGACGGCAAGATTTTCCTGACCACGGTCGAGGAAGCCATCCGCATCCGCACCGGCGAGAAAGGTGCCGAGGCGATCTAGTTATTTTTTTTTGGAAAGGGACTGTCACCATGTCCGACGTTGACGCCGTACTCAAACGCCTCAAGGACGAAGACATCGGTTTCGTCGATCTGCGCTTCACCGACCCGCGCGGCAAATGGCAGCATCTGGCCATGGCCAGCCCCATGATCGAGGAAGAAACCTTCAGCGACGGCATCATGTTCGACGGCTCCTCGATTGCCGGCTGGAAGGACATCAGCGAATCCGACATGGCGCTCGTGCCCGACCCGAAAAGCGCCGTGATGGACCCCTTTGCGGCGCAGAATTCGCTGATCATGTTCTGTGACGTGATGGAGCCCTCGACCGGCGAGGCCTACGGCCGCGATCCCCGTTCCACCGCCGGCCGGGCCGAGCAGTACCTGAAATACACCGGCACCGGCGACGAAGCCTTCTTCGGGCCCGAGGCCGAGTTCTTCGTCTTCGACGACGTGCGCTACGACGTCTCGATGAACAACACCTTCTATGCCATCGACCAGGAGGAGGGCCCCTACAACACCGGCCGCCACTTCGAAGGCGGCAACGTCGGCCATCGGCCCCCCGTCAAGGGCGGCTATTTCCCGGTGCCGCCGGTCGATTCGCTCTCCGACTTGCGGGCCGAAATGCTGACCCTGATGGCCGAGATGGGCATCGAAACCGAAAAGCATCACCACGAAGTGGCGCCTTCGCAGAATGAGTTGGGCATGAAGTTCAACACCCTGGTGCGCGGTGCCGACGACATGCAGATCTACAAGTACGTGGTGCACAACGTGGCCCATTCCTACAGCAAATCGGCCACCTTCATGCCCAAGCCCGTGCTCGAGGACAACGGCTCGGGCATGCACGTGCACCAATCCATCTGGAAGGACGGCAAACCCGTCTTCGCCGGCAACGGCTATGCCGACCTCTCCGACAACGCGCTCTACTACATCGGCGGCATCATCCAGCACGCCAGGGCCCTCAACGCCTTCACCAACCCGCTGACCAACAGTTACAAGCGCTTGATTCCGGGCTTCGAGGCGCCCGTGCTGCTGGCCTACTCGGCGCGCAACCGCTCGGCCGCCTGCCGCATTCCCTACACCACCAGCCCGGCCGGCAAGCGCGTCGAGGTGCGCTTCCCCGATCCCGGCGCCAATCCCTACTACGCCTTCACCGCCATGCTGATGGCCGGCCTGGACGGCATCGAGAACAAGATCCATCCCGGCGATCCCATGGACAAGAACCTCTACGATCTGCCGCCCGAGGAGCTCGAAGGCGTGCCCACGGTCTGCGGCAGCCTGCGCCAAGCCCTCGATGCCCTGGACGTCGACCGCGACTTCTTGAAAAAGGGCGACGTCTTCTCCGACGACCAGATCGAGGGCTACATGGATCTCAAATGGGAAGAGGTCTATGCCTTCGAGCACACCCCGCATCCAATTGAATTTTCCATGTATTACAGTGTGTAAGAAGGATTACATAAGGTAATATATCAAGTTACCCGGGGGCGAGGACCAGGGCCGCGGTTAGCCGCGGCCCTGTTGTTTGGCGGCGGGAATTGCTAGGCTGGGCCACTGTTTTCCCACCTTTGGAACCCCTCATGGCCGAGACCGTCATCGTCTACTCCACCCCCTTTTGCGCACCCTGCGAACGGCTCAAGCGCTATCTCAAGTCCCAGGACGTGACCTTCAGCGTCGTCGACCTGATGATGGACGAGGCGGCGGCGGATCTGATGGCCAGTAAGAAGCTCTACAGCGCGCCGGTGCTGCAGGTCGGCGAGCAATTCCTGGCCGGCCAGAACCTGGTCCCGGAGAAGATCGATGCGGCACTTGGAATTTAGTCATCCACCGCCCGGGGCCGACCCTCGGCGTCGATGGCGACGAAAACGAAGGTGCCTTCGGTGACGCGGATCTCCTGGTCGGCCAGGCGGCGGTTGACGTAGGTCTCCAGCCTGACCTCGAGCGAGGTACGGCCGACCCGTATGACCTCGCCGTAGATGCTGACCAGATCACCGACCAGGATGGGCTTGTGGAAGGTCATGGCGTCGATGGCCACGGTGACGACACGGCCACCGGCCCGCTTGGCGGCGATGGTACCGGCGGCGATGTCCATCTCGGAGAGCACCCAGCCACCGAAGATGTCGCCGTTGGCGTTGGCGTCGAGCGGCCGGGGAACCGTGCGAATGGCCGGCTCGCGGCCTCGGCGGCCGCCTTGGCGGACTTCTGTCGTTTGATCGGCCATATCCTGTCCCGTTACCATATTTTGTTGTCGCAAGCTGAGATGGTACCTTATACTGCGTCGAAATGGCGCTTTTCCCGCGTCGATTAGGCCCCATATTGTCCCTGATGCCCGATCTCTTTCAACAGGCAAGCGCCGCCCAGCCGGCCCGCGACTATTCGGCCAAGCACATCGAGGTGCTGGAGGGCCTGGAGCCGGTGCGCCGCCGCCCCGGCATGTACATCGGCGGCACCGATGCGGCCGGGCTGCATCACCTGGCGGCCGAGGCGCTGGACAACGCCATGGACGAGGCCGTGGCCGGGCACGCCAGCACCATCGATATCGAACTGGCCGCCGACGGCACGCTCACGGTGCAGGACAACGGCCGCGGCATACCGGTCGACAAGCACCCCAAGTTCAAGCAGAAATCGGCCCTCGAAGTGATCATGACGACGCTGCATTCGGGCGGCAAGTTCAGCGACAAGGTCTACCACACCGCCGGCGGCCTGCATGGTGTCGGCATTTCCGTGGTCAACGCGCTCTGCGACCGGCTGGAGATCGAGGTGGCGCGCGACAACAAGATCTGGACGCAGCACTACGTTCGCGGCCAGCCGGCATCCAAGCTCAAGCCCACGGGCGGCACACGCAACCGCCGCGGCACCCGCGTCTCGTTCCATCCCGACCCCAAGATCTTCGGCCCCAAGGCGGCCTTCAGTCCGGCCACGCTTTACCGCATGGCGCGTTCCAAGGCCTACCTTTTCGGCGGCGTGCGCATCCGCTGGAAGTGCGCCGCCGAGGGCCTGGCGGCCAACGAGGGCGTGCCGCCCGAGGATGAGCTGCATTTTCCCGAGGGCATCCTCTCCTTTCTGCAATCCTCGCTGGGCCAGGCCGCCACGGTAACCCGCGAGGCCTTCTCGAACCGGGTCTCGGTCAACCACTCGGGCGGCCGTGTGGAATGGGCCATCGCCTGGACGGCCGGCGGCACCGGCTTTCTCAACAGCTATTGCAACACCGTGCCGACGCCCGAGGGCGGCAGCCACGAAAGCGGCTTGCGGGCGGCCTTGAGCAAGGGTTTGAAGGCCTACGCCGAACTCACCAACAACCGCCGCGCCGGGGCGCTGAATGCCGACGACGTGCTGGGATCGTGCGCCGTGGTGCTTTCGGTCTTCATCCCCGAACCCCAGTTCCACGGCCAGACCAAGCAGAAGCTGGCCAGCCCCCAGGCGGCCAAGCTGGTCGAGACCATCATGCGCGATCATTTCGACCATTGGCTCTCGGGCAACCCCGAGGAAGCCAATGCGCTGCTGGGATTCGTCATCGAACGGGCCGAGGAGCGCCTGCGCCGGCGCCAGGAACGCGAGGTTTCGCGCAAGACGGCGACACGCAAAGTGCGGCTGCCGGGCAAGCTGGCTGACTGCTCGCGTTCGGGCCAGAGCGGCACCGAGCTTTTCATCGTCGAGGGCGATTCGGCCGGCGGCTCGGCCAAGCAGGCCCGCGACCGCGCAACGCAGGCTGTTCTGCCGTTGCGCGGAAAAATCCTCAACGTGGCCAGCGCCGCCGCCGACAAGCTGAGGGCCAACCAGGAGCTCCGCGACCTGGCCCAGGCGCTGGGCTGCGGCCAGGGCGAGCGCTACCGCGAGGAAGATCTGCGCTACGACAAGATCATCATCATGACCGACGCCGACGTCGACGGCGCCCACATCGCGGCGCTCTTGATGACCTATTTCTTCCGCGAGATGCCCGAGCTGGTGGCCTCGGGCCACCTCTACCTGGCGCTGCCGCCGCTATATCGCCTGAGCCAGGGCGGCAAGACCGCCTACGCCCGCGACGACGCCCACCGCGAGGAATTGCTGGCCCAGTTCGACGGCCGCGGCAAGGTCGAGATCAGCCGCTTCAAGGGCCTGGGCGAGATGCCGCCGGCCCAGCTCAAGCAAACCACCATGGCACCGGCCCAGCGCAACATGCTGCGCGTGGTGGTGCCCGAGGCCGAGGCCCAAGCCACCGACAAGCTGGTGGAGCGCCTGATGGGCCGCAAGCCGGAATTGCGCCTGGCCTTCATCCAGGAGCACGCGCCGGACGTCGCCGATCTCGATATTTGATGCTAGGCTGGGGCCATGGTCAGGGCTGGAAAGCATTTGATCGGGATGCTGTTGGGCGCCGGTTTGCTGTGGGGCTGCGTCGCCGTCAGCATCCAGGAAACCGAGGTCGATCCCTACTACACGCCCGACCTGGTGCGCAGCATCACGTTCGGCGGCGAATTTCCCAGCGAAATCCGGGGCAACCCCTTTGCCGGACAGCCGGAAATCGGCGACAAGATCCTGAACCGGCTGCGTATGCCCGGCATGTTCCCCCAGGCCCGTTTCGTGCCCGCCGCATCGCGCGATCAGCACCGCGTCGTGCTGGTCTTCAGCCCCGTTTTGCGCGGCCTGCGCGGCAAAGAGGCCTGCGGCGGGCTGGCAGGCATGGAACTGGCACCGGCCGCGAACGAGCTTGACCTGGTGGCCGCGCTTTGCGTCGGCGAACGGGTGCTGACCCAGATCCGGGTCGAGGGCATCCTGCCGCCAGGGCCGGACGACGCGGCCTTCGGCCGCATCCTCGACCAGTCCATCGTCTCGCTCCTACCCTCCAACGAGACCGACCGCACCGGCGGCTGCGAGGCCGGAGCGCCCTGTTAGCGGGCTCTTGAAGTGGGGTCGGAGTCGATTAAAGTGGGGTCGGAGTCACTGCTGTCCCACAAACATTCTAAACTGCTAGAGCCTGCTGTCTCGGATCGGTTTTTGGCGGGTCGGGGGGTCTTCCCGTGACGAGATCAAAGAGGTTGCGCCTGAGGAACAAGTTGAGCTGGAGAAGGCGGAGGACGGCCTGGGCCGATTGACCGGTCTTGGAGATGAGCTTGAGATAGGCGAGCAGCAAGGTGAC
>PVBE010411690.1_pt1 | contig 46799 bp, 39 predicted proteins | sample 1631181 | NCBI WGS metagenome assembly PVBE01 (sample SAMN08397723, study PRJNA350692) | Marine metagenome, whole genome shotgun sequencing project. | isolation source: water | place: Pacific Ocean | collected 2012-04
AGAATTGATCATCATTCCACGCCGTGCCGACAGATGGGTCGACGTGCCAGATGAGCAATCCGCATCCGGTGAGATTCTGGTCGAAGCCGATCGGCTGCCGGTTCTCAATCAGGAAGTACTCGACGCCTGCGGGATCGTGAATAATTTTGTAGGCGTCTGGCTGAGTTCCAATGGCGCGAATTGGTTCGTCGATGTAATCGCCGATCATGAGCGTCGGCTCGACCCATCCCAACTCTGCGCGGCACCACACCGAAATGTGGGCCGGAGAAGACGGGCTGTTCCAGTTTCCGGTACCCATGAGGCAGTGCCATCCGGTTCCAGCCTCGGAGTCAGCCCGGTCGTAGAGGTCGGGGAGGCCCAAAGCATGCCCGAACTCGTGCGCGAAAACGCCCATTTCAATGAGATTGCCTGCAGAATTTTGCGCAGGCATGATGGTGTAGTCATTGATCATGATCTTTCCACCGCCCGTAGCGTCGTCATCGGTCGCCAGCATGCCGCCGCCTGAGGCATTGGCGTAGGTCCACCGGTGCGACCAGATGTTGGTGTTGGGCCCGGCTGTACCGTTTTCGCCGCCAAACTCCGGGTGAACGAGTCCAAGAAGATCGACGATACCATCATCATCACCGGAGTTCGGCACGCCATCGGGTCCGTCGTTGTCATAGATGCTGAAGTCAATGGCGGAATCGACCGTGGCAAGGGCATCAGTGATGTACTTCTTCATCAGGTTGCCGCTTAGGCCATTGACGGCCCCTTCGTAGACGGTGTCGTTCGAAGGCAGGTTTCCGCCATTGACGAATCTACCGTCAAATGTGAAGGCGCCATATGACACTTCGGTCCAGTACTCAGCAAGTGTTCCGGTGGGCCAAGGGCCGTCAAAGATTTCGGTCTGCAGGTTGGCGACCGTGTTGGCTGGGATGTTGACGTTGGCAAAGCCGTTGACAATGACAGGGAGCTGAAGAACGCCGGAGACGCCGCGCGGTCCTGCGCGGAGTCCTGCTCTTGCGAGTTTTGCTTCGAGTGCCTTTCCTCGCCATGCACCGGGTGTCTCAACGGACACCTGGCTTCGGCGGAGATGCTCAACGACGTGGTCGGGCAGCGTGCCTCCGTGCGAGCAACTCGTCGTCGCTGGTGCGGGTGTTGTCAGTGATGCCATCAGTATTCCCGTGATGGCGGCCGTGGTAGTTCGAATAGTCGTCATAGTGGATTCTTCCTTCAATGATGCCCCGCTCACCCTATTGGGAGTGGCGATCAGTCCTCGCACGGAATATAGCCCATCGTGATCACGCCACGAATGGACAAAGTCAGCGACGTGTGCGAAATTCTTTTCGAGAGATTTCACAGGCTGTGCTAAGAATGGCTTGCGGTCCCCCTCAACGGGGATTGAGGGGGACTGGCGTGATCTTGGTTGGAATTCTCAGTGGGATTCATACCTCGACTGCAATAGCCCGACCGATCTGGACGGAAGTGGCTCCGTCGATATTTTGATCCTGTTTGCTCGTCTAGAGGTACGAAACAGGACTGATCCGGGACAATTGCTCTCACTGGAGTTTGAGTGTGGGTCACGAAGCTCGCCCCATAACACTGCGCGAGAACCTCAAGCGCCGCGACGGGGGATGCTTGGAATAATTATGCGGATTCCGGGATGGACCTTCGCTTGAGAGGGTAGGGGGAGCGATACTTAATCTCAGACGGAGAGGTGAGTGTGATGTATGCAATGATTCTGATCGTGGCAGCTGCGGCGCCGCAGTTTGAAATCGTCGAAATCGGGACCTTCGGAACCGGGCCATGTGGTGCGCACGATATCAGTGAGGTGAACACCGCCTGCGGGCAGGGCACTGCGCCAAATGGTCTTTCGCAACACGCGTTCTATTGGGACGGCAGCGTGATGCACAACATCGTGCCACTCAATGCGCCGAACGGTGGCAACACATGGGGCTTCGCGATGAACAGCCACGGGCATGTCGTTGGCTACTCGACGGCCGCGAGTGGGAACACGTTCCATCCCTACGTATGGACATCTGAAGATGGCACCTCCGACCTCGGAGTACCCACATGGGCGGCGGGGGACTATGGGCAGGCATTGGATATCAACGACAGCGGAACCGTCGCAGGATTGGTTGGGACAGTGCCGTACAACATTCGTGGATGTATTTGGATCGACGGTGAAATGCGACAGGTGGAGCCGTTCGGGGGAACCGAGTCGCAGTGTTCTGCCGTGAACGAGTTGAACGACGTCGTTGGATTTGCCCGGCTCGAGTCTGGAAAGATGCGCGGCTTCGTCGTTCCGAACGGCAACGTCGACGCCATTATCGAACTGGAAGCCCCTGAGGGTGGTGGTGCACGAGCCACCGACATCAATGAACAGCGCGTTGTGTGCGGCTGGGGCGCCAACGAGGACGGTACGTACCACGCGCTCAAGTGGTCGCTCGAAAACGGCATGGAGTATCTCGGTGAGCCGGAAGGCTGGCAGGCTTTTGCTTACGACATCAACGAGTCGGGCTGGGTTGTCGGCAAGGCGTGGGGGCCTTCATCACTTGCCGGAATTGCGTATTACGGCTGTGCTTGGATTGACGGTGAGTTTGTGCTGCTCAATGACCTCGTCATCAACAATGAGGGGGGCGCGGAGTTCCGAATCGCCCGCGGCGTCAATGAAAATGGATGGATTGCGACGTCGATGGCATGGGATGATCAAGACAACCTCGCGGCTGTTCTCCGACCGGTGAGCGGAACGCCCGGGGATGTCAACGGTGATGGTGTTGTTGGTACGGATGACCTCTTGACGGTCATCTCAATGTGGGGGCCATGTGAGCCACCATGCAGCGCCGATTTGAACGGCGACGGGCAGGTCGGAACCGATGACCTTCTGGTGATCTTGGCGAACTGGACCAGTTGAATATTGTTGCCGAATCAAACACTAAGAGTGGCGGCGAGTCGCCTCGCCGCCACTCTTGTGATTCAGGCGTTCTGCGGCTGCTTCGCAGCGGCCTCGTCATAGAGTTTCAGCACAATATTGCCAAAGGCGTGGGCCGGGCCGCCACCCATCAGGACAGCGATGTCCAGTGTCTCGAGCATCTCCTCCCTAGTCGCGCCGGCACGAACCGCCAGCGGGACATGGTGGTGCAGGCAGTGCTCGCACAGTCGGCTGACAGCGGCCACAACAGCCATCAGTTCCTTGGTCTTGACGTCGAGGACACCTGGCTCAAGGGATGCCCGGTACATCGATCGAAATGCTTGTTCGGATTCCTGTCTCATATGGCAATCTCTCCTGTAAAAGGCTCGGTATAGGCGAGCGATGATAGGCGGAAGAACAGTTTCGCACGCTGACTGAAGGAGTGACTAGACTGATATCGTTTCAGAAGGAATGCAGACGAATGCGACACATTATCGTGGCTGTGGTTCTCACTTGTTTCGTGCAGGCTGCTGGTGCTCAGGGTAAGGGTGGTCTCGGAAGCGTTGGCTCGGGCACCATTGCCCCCGACGATCGAGGAATTGTGGACAAGAGTGACGTCCCTGAGGTTCAGACGGTCCTGGATGCCTATGCCGAAGCAATCGGCGGCGAAGCCGCGGTGCGGGGCTTGAAGGGCCTGACTCGTACGTATTCATGGAAGATGGAAGAGGAGTCCGGGACGCTCCTGAGCAGGGCCGGCAAGAACGGCGCCTTTCGAGTCGACATGACCATGGACGGCTCAACCTGGCATGAGAGCCAGAACTCAGACGGCACCAAGACGTGGCTGAAGGATGCCGAGGGTACGTGCTTTCCCGCGGCGGATGCCATTGCGATTCTACTTCGCATGGAGCACGACCCCGCAGCGTTGCTTGATATCTCGGACCTCATTCGCGCGATGACCGTATCGGGTGAGGTGATTGTTGCGGGCGAGCCCAATTGGCGCGTGATCATGGTGCCGAAGATCGGCAAGCCGTGGTATCTGTTTTTCGATATCAACACCGGCTTGCCGTCTCGGTTCGAGTTCGGACGCCCCGATGGAGGGGGTCGGCCAATCATGGTCGTGCGAGGGTTCCATGATTGGAAACAGGTTGGCCCGATCAGAGTGCCCCACACAATCCAAGAACGGTCAGTTGCAGGGAATGTCGAACTGTCCTTGCAGGAAGCCAATATTGATCCGATTCCCGCAAGCACATTTGCCCTGACACCGTGCGCGAAGAAGGCGTTTGCCGCGCCTGTGGAAGTACTGTCCCCCCCCGATTTGAACGAACTTCCGACGGTAGGGGACTATCACTCAAAACTCATCGCAGCCATTGGTCCGACGCTCGTTCAGGCCGACGGAACCGAAGTGTCATCCTCCATACTCGCTGACCAACCCGATGTGCTGTTGTATTTCACAGCCAAGTGGTGCGGTCCCTGCCGCAGGTTTACTCCCAAACTGGTCAAGTTCTATGAGCAAGTCGCAGGCCGACGCGACTTCATGGTCGTTCTGGTCAGCAGCGATCGGGCGGCCGATCAGATGTACAAGTACATGAAGGACTACAAGATCGATTTTCCGGCGATTCCCTTTGATCGCATTGAGAAGAGCGGCATCAAAAAGAAGTGGGGGGCGCGAGGGATTCCCAATCTCGTCTGGTTAGACGGCGAGGACGAAGTCGTCAGAGGCAGCTATGAGAAGGGGCGATATGTAGGCCCTGCGCAGGTTCTTGGCGCTTTCGGGCGCCATCTCGGTATTGAATAGGCCCGATCCGATGTGCCGAGATTATCTCGCTGCTTACCGCAATGCGATCAGGGAACACGGGCCCGGGTTTGCGGCGACATTGTGGGGAACTCCGGCAACACAAACCCTGAGATTCGCGGTCATGCAGGACGTGGCTGGCGGTTTTGCAGAAACTTCGGTGCTCGATCTCGGCTGTGGCGACGCCGCCTTGGCGTTCTGGTTGGACCAAAGCGGGGACCGTCCCAGTGCCTATCTGGGGATCGACGCCATTGAGGATCAGGTTGTTCATGCGCGATCCTGCCTGCCGGATTGGGCCGGTGTGCGCGTGGCGGACCTTGTTGACGGGGATCCGCTGCCAGCCGATTTCAACTGGGTCGTCATTTCCGGCACGCTCAATACGATGAACGACCGGGATGCACATCGTGTACTCGACGCCGCATGGAAGGCCTGCGGTGTTGGTCTCGTATTCAATGTGCTGGCCGAACATCCGCATTCGAAGTGGCGTGATCGAGATCTCGGCCCGGCGAGGCGGCATGATGTGCATGCACTCATTGCCTGGGCGATGGAACGGACGCCGTTGGTTGTGTGCCGGCAGGAGTATCTTGAAGGGCACGACGCGACAATCGCCATGCGGCGAGCGTGAGTCAGCCGTACCCAAGTTCTTCAAGCGCATTCTCATCGAGTCCGAAGTGATGACCCATTTCATGCAGCAGAGTGATGCGTATTTCTTCTCGCAAATCTTCGACGCTCGCCGCTGTAGCGAGAATGCCTCGGCGATACAGATGAATGGTTTCCGGAAGAACGCTTCCCCCCTCGACACTCTGCTCGGTCAGCGGAATGCCCGAGTGCAGTCCGCAGATCCCGTCCGGGGGCACGTCCAGTTCGGCAAGAATCTCATCAGAGGGCTGGTCTTCCAAAATGACGGGCACGAGTTCAATGATTTGGCGAATCGCGGGTGGTAGGTGTGCCAACACATCCTCAAATGTGGCATCAAAGAGTGTTCGGACGTTGTCCGCGAGCATAAGTGTCAAAGGCCCGTGTTTTCGCCCAGGACTTCCGAGATGGACTTGGCTCGCTGCGAGTCGAGCATGCCTCGCTCGATGGCATAAGGAAGACACAAGGTGACGAGGTCGCGGTAGAGCGGAACGAGTTGCGGTGCGTTGATGGCCAGAACGCGGAGGTGTTCTTCGATCGTTCCGGTATCTCCACGCACAGCCGGACCCATGACAGCATGTGGTACGCCGAGACGTTCCAGATTGCGGCCTGCCTCCTGAACCATGCGACCCATGGCGCGGGCGCCCGTCTCGCGGTCGAGATCGAGTTGCCCCCAAAGGTCGACTGCGGAAGCAAGCAACCCGGTCATGAGGCCACCAACCATTGATGCCGAGAGGTGGTAGAGAACTCGGTGTGAAGCGGGAATAGTCACTGGCTCCAGTCCCAAGTCCTTCGCAAAGTTGGTCAGCCATGCCTGCGCTCGATCAGAGCCATCGATCGCTGCGGTGGCGCCGCGGAGCGCCTCGTGTCCGCGGCCACCGGTTGCCACAACCATTACCGGGTGGAGTGACCCGGTTTCGGCGCCACGGCCTGCGGCGACGTCGAGCACGGCCAGCCCTCGCGATCCTGCCGTGTGCACGACAATCTTGCCACGGACGTCGCCTAGTTCGGATGCAACCGGCGCGATGGCATCATCCGGCACACAAAGCATGATGACATCCGCCATCTCGGCGGCAGCGGCAGGCGAGTCGGTCAAATGAGCGCCGAGTTCGTTGGCCACATGCCTCGATCGCTCGGGATGGCGGGATGAGAGTGCTGTGATTCGGTACCCAGACTTGTTGGCGCCCTGTGCGAGTGCTGTGCCCATAGCACCGACGCCGATGACACAAATGGTTGCGGACTGCTCAGTCATGCCGCGAGGATCGCCGGGATTGGTCGACTTGTCGACCCTCCAGCGTCAGATTCGCTCGTTTGGAGTGCTTCCGTCCTCGCGGTGAGAGCGTTCGGATGAGAAAGGGTCGCAGCAACAGCAGAATGGCGCCGAAGCTCGCAATCGTCACCAGCCAGAACTGCCAGTCACCCCAAGGCACTCAACCGCCGCTCCATGTGACGATGAGCCATGTGATCCAGGCTGCAAACCAGGCAACTCCGGACATCCAGCCGAACTGAAGCGCAGCCCACTTCCAACCACCGGCCTCGCGGGCCGTGACGGCAAGTGTGGGCAAGCACTGCATGGCGAGTACGAAGAAGACGAGCAAACTTGCTGCGCTTGCTGCGGTGAACATGGGCTGCCCGTCATCTCGGCGGGCGGTCGCGATGCGTTTGAGTACCTGTGGATCGTCTGTGTCGTCTCCGCCAGCGACGAGCACCGCCATCGTTGAGACGAAGACTTCGCGGGCAGCAAAGGATGTCATGACGCCGACGCTGAGTTGCCAATCCCACCCCAGTGGCTCAAAGATTGGTTGGACTCCCTGTCCGATTCGTCCCGCAAATGACCATGCCATGGGGTTGATCGGTGCCGCATCATCCTGAGCTACGATCGACGTATCGGTATTGGTGGCTTGAACCGGCTCTGGAGGCTTGGGGTACGTGCTCAGCCACCAAAGCACGATCACCATGCCGAGAATCACTGTTCCTGCTTTGCGAATGAACAGCCAGCCTCGATCCCAGCAGGTCAGGATCGCCGAGCGAAGCGACGGCCATTGGTATGCCGGAAGTTCGAGCACCATTGGCCTCGCTGCGCCTTTGATGAGCGTTCTTCTTGCGAGCAACGCCGAAAGCAGGGCTGCCATGATGGCCAGGACGTAGGCGCCGACGAAGACAAGCCCGGCAAGAACGGGCTGTTCTGCAAAGAGGATCCCAATGAGCAGCACATACACGGGGAGCCTCGCCGCACACGAGAGAAATGGCGCGACGAGAATGACCGCAAGTCGGTCTCGGCGATCCGGGACCAGGCGGGCGGACATGATTGCTGGGATGGCGCAGGCATGGGCTGAGAGCATTGGTACGAAGGCCTGTCCCGGTAGGCCAAACTTTCTCAGTACGCGGTCCATGACAAATGCGGCGCGGGCGAGGTAGCCGGTGTCCTCGAGCAGTGAAATGAGAAAGAAGAGGATGAGGATTTGTGGAAGGAAGACGACCGTGCCGGCGAGTCCACCGACGATGCCGTCAACGATGAGATCCTTCACAGCGCCATCTGGCAGGACTGCGGCGAGCCAGCCCCCGACATGCCCGAAGATCAATTCGATGAGGTCCATCGGAATGCCCGCGAACTCAAAGATGGTCCAGAACACGCCGCCCATGACGGCTAGGAAGATCACAATTCCGAGGAGCGGATGCGTAAACGCGGCGTCAAGCCTGTCGCCGAATCGATCCTGGTCGGCCGGAGGCGGAGTCGGGATGCTCTCGCGAATCACACCGTCGACCCAATCGCTGGTCCCGGAGGGATCTGTAGAGTCCGGAAGTGTTGCGGTCGACTCTTTGGCGCGGCTGAATGTGGCGCGAAGTTCATCGACACCCTGCCTGCTCCGCGCCGACGTGGGAATGACTTCGCAGCCGAGCCATGAGGCGAGTTTGGACGGATCGATCTGAAGTCCGCGTCGTTGTGCGACGTCGATCATGTTGAGCGCCGCGACGCATGGCATCCCGCTCGAGAGCACCTGGACGGCGAGATGAAGGCTGCGAGCAAGGTTGGCCGCGTCGAGCACGATCACCAGAACGTCGGGGGTGAAGGTTGCCCCTCGGTGGCCCCCAAGGCAATCTCGCACCGCCTCGGCTTCGGGTTGATTGAGGTCGAGGCCCCACGTACCCGGGAGGTCGATGACGCGGGCATCCGAACATGTCCCGGTGCGAGCATCGACCGTGGTCCCTGGAATATTGGCGGTCTGGGACCGCAGACCGCACAGGGCGTTGAACAGCGTCGTCTTGCCGACGTTCGGTTGGCCGACAAGCGCTACAACTGGGCGAGCCATGTTGGCGGGGTTGTGGTCCGCGTCACCGCAGCTCTTCGAGCGTTCCATGGTGTGTCAGGCGGTCACCGCGACTTCGATGGTGGGCGTGAGAACCGTCGAGAGGCCGACTCGAGCGTGTCCGGCGCTGACGATGCAGGGCTCGACGCGGCGAACTGTGATGACCGCGCCCTCGCGAAGGCCCATGGCCCGCAGTAGGGCGGCGTCGTCGCCGGATGTGCCTGTGATCGTCGCGGTCGCCCCAAGGCCCAGCGTGTCAAGCGTTGTCGTAGTCACGAGCGTTCTCCTGCTGAGACTGAATCTCAGCAAGAGAAGAATACCGTCTTGTCAGCATTTCAGCAAGGCCCGGGATGTGTGATCAGCGTCTTCGTCGCCGGCGACCAATGGCGGCAAACCCAAGCAGGGCGATGCCAGCCGGGGCCGGGATCGGCAGATACTCGATAATCAGTTTCCCGCCCAGATATTGGCCTGCAGGCTCGCCCGAGCCATCAACCCATGTGGAGCCTGTGAGCAGGTACACCTTGGCGTTGTGGGCAAAGAGGTTATCAATTTCGGTGTCGAGCGTGCCACTGACGGGGCCGAATACGCCCCCTTCATTGGCATTGGGGAAGGGTTGGACGATGATTGGCTCAACCGATCCGTCTGGATGGGCAGCTTGAAAGCCAAAGTATGCTTCGCTGCCCCAATTGGGAACGCCGGTGTTGTTGGCCGTTTCAATAACGATGTCTTCCCAGCGCAGGGCCATGACCTGAGAGTCCCAGCCAATTTCCAACTCGACTTCGATCGCTGGAGGGCCACCCATGTATTCGACACCGGTCATGTCGTAAATGACCTGTTCGTAGTCCCCGGTGGTGTCACCAGCCTGAACCGATCCTGCGATAACCGCCGCCGTTGAGACAGCAATCAAACTCTGAAATGACAGCACTGGGACCATTCTCTTCTCCACCTGACTAGCCTACAGGCCCTAAAGCGGGATACAAGCACGGAATGGGCTCTTTTTAGGTATCTGTAGGGTCGAGCAGACTTCGGGGGCCTGCTCATTGCGAACAACAACGCGGCCCTCTTCAAGAGAGAGCCGCGTCGCATCCGGGGGAGGGGGTCGAAGTCACGCTGTGGTCAGCGGAGTCCAAGCGCCTCAGTGATGGCTCGGGCTGCCTCGCCGGGGGTCCAGCCGTAGTCCCACAACTCTTGAAGGTCGTGGCTGCCGGTGCCGGTGGCGAGCAGAATCTCGCCTCGGGCGAGGTCGTACTGAGACTCGGCCCGCCGGAGCAGGCGACCAAGGCGGGAATGCCAGGTCTCCCAAGTCCAGTCGTGCGGTGTTCGAGTCTTCATGATGATGCTCCTGGGTGGTGGGGCGTCGCTCGACGCCTTCCATACCCTCCTACGCACCAGACAGGCCCAAGGTGTGTCCGAGAACTGTTTTTCTCGCAAATTCCTTTGAATAGAACCCGCGATTGGCCTGGAGCGTAAACACAACAAGTGTTTTCCCAACACTGTCATGACAAGACATCGGAGGCCAGCACCATCACCCGGATTCGCCTGATTCCCCATCCCGGATGGCTCCTTGTAGCCGCTATGACCGCGTTAATAGCTGTCATCGTGGCAGCCGAAGTCGTTCTCGAGATTCAATCGCTATCTGCCATGGCTCCTGTGTGGGGCTGGCTCGTTGGTGGGTGCGCGGTCGTGGTGGCATTGCTGGCGCTCCTACTGATCTGGCGAGAATTCTCGGGATGGCTCGCTGTCCGTAGGGTGGACCGCCTCCGAACACTGCTGACAACTGCCAACGCCTCGCCGAACCATGTCGCCGCCGCAGTGCTGCATTGGTCGGCGGCATTGCCATCGTCAAAGGCTGTGCACGCGTTTCGCGTGGCTGCTTCAACGGAGATGGAATCAGCGTCGCTTCGTGAGCATCTCGATGTACTGCTTGCCGCAATCGACAGCGACGTCGACCGGCTCATACGGCACGAAGCTGCGCGGACGGGGGTTCTTGTGGCGCTCTCGGGAATACCGATGCTCGATGCCATCTTGTGTGTCTGGCGGAGCCTTCGGCTCATGCGACAGGTTGCAGGCGCATACGGTGCTCGCCCCGGTTTCTTCGGAACGCTTCGCCTACTGCGGATGATTCTTGTGCACGCTGTTGCGATCGACGTGACGCAGCATGCAGCCGAGGCGGTTTCAAATCGAATCGGCGGAGTGGCAGCTGCTGGAGGTCAAGGTCTCGTCGCTGCAACACTCGCCGCGAGACTCGGGCTCTGGAGCCAGAACGTCTGCCGCCCAATGCCAATTCCGCGTCGGACAGTCGTTGGGTTTGCTGCATCTTCCGCAGCCGACGAGGTTGCACTGCGGGTGCGGCAAACCGTGCAGCGAGCGGCTCGAACCGTCAAGGCGACTTTTCAAACACCATCGCAGGCGAACTGAACAATCGGGTTCGTTTCCACCAGTTCGACTCGGTCTCGCGCTCGGCAAGACTTGTGAATTCATAGTGATCGAGATGCCGGCGGATCGAAGTCGGCCTCTGTGCCGCGTACGGCTGCCATTCGGTTTGATGTCGTGGATGGCGGGCTTGAACTCAGCCTCCATGGCCATCTGGCAATTCTGTCGAGGGTGGACCACCCTTGCAGGCGTTTCCGCATTGTGTGCAGGACTCGCAGCCACTCATGGTGCAAGAGAATGCGAAAGCCCGCCCCGACGGATGTCGGGGCGGGCTCTGATTGAGTCACAAGAGGATGTGTCAGCAGTCGATGCCGAAGGCACCCAGCACGATCAGAATGTCGTCAACCGTGTATTCGGTGCCGAATCCGGCGATGACGCGGAGGATGTCTTCAACGTCCACGACTCCGTTGCCGTCGATATCGCCGACGCACATTTCACAGTCGATCGATGTGATTCGGACACCATCAAGTCCCGCCTCGACGACCGAGCCATCGCCCACATCACTGGCCTCGAAGGAGACACGGAACTGGCTGCTCGGATCGATGCCGGCAATCGAGCCGATGTCGAACTGAACGACGTACCAGCCGCCCGAAGACTCCGGACCGCTCGGCCCGACCTGCTCCAACATCGTCCACGAACTTCCGCCATCATCCGAAACCCTGACGGTGAAGATGTCTTCGTTGGGCGCGGCGCCATAGTCGTTGGAGTACCAGCGGTGGTATTCGAGGATCGAATCTGTCGATGAGGCATCTAGAATCGGTGAGATGAGCGTGGTGGTTCCGCCGTCAACGTCACTGTTTCCTGAGACGTTGTCCGTGACGAAGCACTGGCCGCTGCCGTCGTTGTCGGTTGGTGGATCGCCACGCGAACCGCCACCGGCGGGTGTGCCTCTGCCCCATTGGCCGTCGGTGCAGTTGTTGTCGACCGACCATCCCAGATCTGTTTCGAAGGAGTCTTCGAACGTCGTCAGGATATCGTTGGCAGACATGATCGAATCGGATACCGGCGTGGTACTGAATCCATCGGTCGCCATGACGGTGGCTTCGAAGTCAACGATGTTGCTGCATTCGGTGGCGCCGAAGGTTGCCCTGAGGATCGCAGGATTCCCGGGCGTCTCTATGCTCATTGAAGACTCGCTCCATCCCGATCCGTCGTCCCATCGGAGTACGGAACCATCAATGTCCAACTCGCCCCCAGAGGCCAGTGTTGCCTGAATGCGAAAACTGTCACCGCCCGCCGGATTGAGCATCTCGGGTATGGCGTCGATGACGGTGGCGACTACGGTTGGCTCTTCAATGCTCCAGACGAACAGGCCGCGTTCAAGGTCTGAACCGATGACCGTGCCACTCGGGAAGAGTGGATAGTTGCTCCAGAGGCCATTGAACTGGGCTGCGTCACTGTCTGGATAGGTGTCGAACCACGCTATCTGCTCGGGGTTCAGCCGATCGCTGATGTCGAAGATACGAAGGCCACTGCGGTAGTTGGCTTGATACATCGTGTCACCCCTGATGTACAGGTTGTGGTCGATGGAGATCGAGCCTGTGGTGCACGTGCCGACTTGTATGGGATTCGAGAGGTTGCTGACATTGAGAATCCGAGTCGTTGTGGTTGTCCCGGTGTACTGCTCATCCAACTCGTCGTTCAGATAGAAATACTGATAGTCCTCGGTAAGCCAGCCCTGATGCGAGTAGTTGTTGTTGCTGTGCTGCATCTCGGAGATGACAAAGATATTGCTCTTGTCGGTGACATCGACGATCGACAGGCCAGTCTCGTTCCAGCCGCCGTTGAATCCGGCGCAGCAGAATGCGATCTCGCGTCCCTCGTATTGGGAGCCGGGTGGGTAGGTGACGATCTGTACGTCGTGGACGTACTTGGTTATCCACGAGCCGACGTATGGCGGGTTCGTTGGATTTGCGTTGAGGTCATAGATACGGAGACCATTGTCGCCACCACCGCTTCGGTAGAGGTAGCCGCTGTCTGTGTTGATAGCGACATTGTGTGTCGCGCTCGTTCCTCCGGTGTCGACTGTGTTGACGAGCGTGACGACACCGAGATCGATGTTCGCCATGCTGACGACCTGAATACCGCTGCCGCCTTCGCTCACGATGTAGGCGTAGACGCCATAGGTCTTCATGTCGCGCCACAGGCTGTTCGGGCCGGAGATCTTCTCGACGATGACCGGTGCTCCCGGATCGGAGATATCGACGAAGCTGGTGCCGTCGGAGTCGCCGATGATGGCGTACTCCTTGCCCGACGGGGAGACGTAGCCCCAGCAGTCGTTCCCGGTATCGGCGCCACCGAGGTCCTCAAGCGAGAGCCACGACTGAAGCGTGATATCGCCATAGGAGTCGTAGAGTCCGCGGATTTCCTCGCCGCTGCTTCGTTGCCACCCAGTACCGCGATACGGACCAAAGCGGTCGTTGACCTTGGGGTCGTCGGTATGCGCAAACGCGAGCCCGACCACCGAAGCGGCCAAGGTCCCTGCAAGACAGATACGCAGCATAAATGCTCCTCTCAGGCCCCTCGCCACGGGTCACAGTACATGCGCCATAGATCACGGTACACGATTGTCCACAATATGCGAGTTTCTATTCGCGGGATCAGGGCTTTGGGATGCCAAAACCCTCCGGTGGAACGCAAAGAGAATTTGGCGGCCGATCGCCGGTGAGGGAGTCCAGGAAGGCCTCGATATCCAATAACTGCGAGGCGTTCAGTTCCAGTGGGACCAGTACTGCCTCGGCATGGTGATGCCGTCTGACCTGCCCTTCAAGTGTGTTATAGAACCGGAGGACATCCGAAATGCGTGCAAACTGTCCGGAGTGCATATAGGGGGCCGTCGCCGCCACGTTTCGTAGGGAGGGCGTTCGAAACGAGCCCCAGTGCTCCGGGCCGATCCTCGCCGAGGCCGCTCGCCGGGCCTTGGTGCTTTTCGGGGCGTCACTCCAAGGCCCGTCGGCTCGAAACTCGCTGGCTCGAAGCAGCGGGAATCCTGCACCTCTGCCAGGCATGGGGGCTGCGGCAGGATCGCTTGGGGGGAGTCCGAGGTCATGGAACTCAAGGTCGGAGAGCATCGGACCAAAGTGGCACTGCATACATCCGGCATCGCCTGCAAAGAGCGCGAAGCCGCGGATAGCCGCGCCGGTCATGATCGCATCGTCTCGCGTTCCGGATCGAATGGATGCAACCCATCGGTCGAAGTTCGATTCGCCTGGTTCGAGTTGCCGCTCGTACGCCTCGATAGCCTTGCCGAGATTGGCGTACGCCTGGGTGATTGAGGCGCGGTCCTGTTCGGCCATGGATTCCCACTGTGGCGTGCCCGGTCTTGCACCATCAGGAAATCGCTGCTGGTTTGACACATCCGGGAGTGGGCCGAAGACAGCGGCGTACGCCTCGGCCAGTTTCGGAGTTGCCGCGAGGTATCGAACAACGTCTGTTCGTGCGCCGCCCATTTCGAGATCACTCTCGATCGGGCCGAGTGCTTGCGACCACAGCGTATCGGCGCGCCCGTCGAGAAAGAGCCAGCGGTGGTGCGCTGTGCCGAGAACGGTCGGCGTGTTGATGCTCCCCGTCTTGAGACCTTCGGCGAGCGGCTTGCCGTCCGCGAAGCCAAGTGCTGGATCATGGCAGGTCGCGCAGGACACTTCTTTATTACTGGAGAGGTTTGGATCGAAGAAGAGTGCCTGCCCAAATTGGCGTGCCGCAGGGTCGTCAGCGACACGGTTGGTCGGATTCGCTGGCGGCGGTGGAACCGGACTCGAGGCAAGTGCCGACCGCTTGATCGGGGCGGGCAGTTCACCGGCGAGTGTTGGCGCTACCAGAAGGCAGCATATTGCAATGGTGAACATGTCTCGGTTCATTCGAGAATCACCGTCTCCGACGCGCGGTGCAATACACCGTTCTCGTCTGTGACATCAAAGGTCATGACCCATTCGCCAGGCATGTGCAAATTCAGGTCTTGAAGCTGCCATGTAGAGTCATCGGTGCGGGTGGCATTGACGACGGTGTTCATGCCGTGCCGGTGCGCTGGCATGGTGGCGTCGAAGCGGAAGTCCTGCGGCGGCGAATTGCCCCGCAAGTCGTCAACCTCGACGAACATTTCGAAGTACTCGTTGGCTTTGATCGCTTCCGGAGTCGTCTTTCGCCACGTGACGCGGTATCGCCCATCTTCTGTGACGTTTGACTGATTCAATCCGGAGTGCCCCGTCGATGCGCATCCGGCGAGAAGGAGTGCCATGCCAATAAGAAGAGCTTTGGCAGAAACAAACTGCATCACTTGTCCTCTGAGCCAGTGGTTTTGTTGGAAGAAGCCGCCGCGCGGCTCTCTTGATCGGCGGTCCAGGCGCGTCCGGCGCCGAAGGTCATGATCCATGTTCCGTCGGGTTCGAACATCTGGGCTCGATGGTTGCCATGGTCGAGCACAATAATTCGATCGTGGTGGTCCACGACCACCGCTGCGGGTCGCCACAACTGCCCGTGTTCGACGCCTCGCTCGCCCCACGACGCGAGTTCGGTTCCGTCGACGGCAAACCGGTGAATCCGGTGCGCGGCTCGATCAACGACGACGATGGAATTGTCGGAGAGTTGGGCAAGATCGACAGGGTCCTCGAGTGCTACAAGTTCGATCGATCGTTGCTCGGATGAATGGCCGGGCCAAACTCCGTGAAGTTGAATGGCCCTTTCGCGCGCATCGAGAACCGCGAACCGTGGATTCTGTCCGTCCTCCCCAGGCACTGCGAGCGCGGCGATCGGGTCGCGCAGCAGATCGATGGCGATCGGCGAGTGCTGCCCGTCGCCTTGCAGTGTCCAGCCGCGAGCTTGATTGCGGTCAAGAAAAACGAGGTCACTTCCCGCCTTCACGAGATCTCCGGGACCCGATTGCTGGAGGGGGGCCGAGCGATTGAGTGTGGCCATCGATGGATCGAACCGAGGTTGATCGGGTGGCGGCGGATTGAGCATCCATTCGTGGACGCGGGCATTGGTGGCGTCGACGGCCCACAGCCGCTGCCGATCAGCATCGATCGCCATGGCCGTGAGGTCTCCGAGTTGACCAGGGGCTGTGCCGGGCGTTCCAAACGTACTGAGCCGAACGGGGGTGCGCCGGTCGAGATCGAAGATATGGATGGCGCGAAGTTCGGGTTCCCAGGTGCAGAAGAACCTGCCATCGGTTGCGGCGACCGGTCCAAAGTGCGATTGCACACCGGGGGGGGCCTGCGCGGGCTTGTCGATTGCTTTGCCGCTCGCGCCGAATCGCTGTGTCCGCTCCTCGAACGGTTCCGCAACCACGATGTCGCCTTGTGGCAGGATCGCGGCGTCAGCCGGATAATGCACGCGGCCTTCTCCCTGGCGTGGAAGGAACGAATGCATGCCCCACGATTCGATCGCTGCGCCGGTTGCTCCGTCGAGTATCTGTACGCGGTGATTCAATCGATCCGTGACTACGATGTATCCATCCGCAGTGTCGATGCCGCTTGGCTCCATGAACTGCCCGGGGAAGTTGCCCCACGATCCAATGCTTCGGATCTGTTTGCCGCTCGGTGAAAAGCACAGCACGCGATGGTTGTGTGTGTCGGCGACCCAGATTCGGTTGTCTGAATCGATGGCAATGCCCTCGGGGCGTCGCATTGGATCGTCGGGAGAACCTTCGATGGCGTACAGATACTTTCCACCCAGTTGATACAACTGCACGCGGTCGTTGCCCGTATCAGCAACGGCGACGAAGTTCGATCCCACCGCCACATCATGTGGCGCCAGCAAGCGATAGTCCTCGCTCCCTCTTCCACCGAACCCACCCAGCATCAGACCCTCACCGTCAAAGAACATGACACGGTGATTGCCGGTATCGGCGACGAAGATCCGTCCGTCTTCGCAGTGCGATAGGCCGCGAGGTTGATGCAGGGTTCGTGAGAGGTCAAGTGTCGTGGCAGATTCGCCGGAGCCAAGTCGGACGTGTCCGGAGTCTCCATCGAGCGTGGCGACGCGGCCGTCCGGCAAGGCTACAACTGCGCAGACACCTCCGAGATCGTTTTCCGTTGAGATCCAGCGGCCCATGTCGGATGGAAGCAGAAGCGGGATCGCAAGAAGGAGGGGCGTGATTGGCATTCGAGCAGGATAGGCCACGTACCAATGGTGGGTGCGGCTCTCAGTCTGCGCTGTCTGGCTTGACTGTGAATCCGAGCGATCGGATTCTCGATTTGATCGCATCGAGATCGGTTCCGGGTCTGATCCACAGAACGACCTGCTCCTCGGTGGCCGATGCCGCCACTGCGCTGACGCCTTCGCATCCCATGACTTGCTGGCTGATTGCGTTTTCGCAACTCCCGCAGTGCATGCCGAGTACTGGAAGCACGACCCGCTCGCCAGTTCGTGATTGGACCTGCTGCGGTGGTTGCCCATCACAAGCAAATGAAAGCATGATCATCAAAGTCGAAATCAGTGCCAGCGGCCATGTGCGAAACATGCGCGAACTGTACTGTTCTTGGCGCATGCAAAGATCTGCCTGTCGCATCTTTTTCTTCATGACAGCAGTCGGCAACGGATCATGTTCTTGCTCGTGGACTGATTCAGAAGTCCACAAGGACTTCTGAATCACATCGCTACGTCTTGAGTACCGGCGCTGGTGTCCACTGTTTGCGGAGGATGGCATCGGGATCGGCACCCATCCAATTTTTGAGTACTGCCGCGTAGACCTGGCGGAAGTCGGCGGTGAATTTGAGGTCGCCTTCATCGAGATTGGTGAGGCTTGGATGCGTGCCGAGCACGCCCGGCTTGACCATCGGCCCGACGAGATACATCGGTGCTGCGGTGCCGTGATCGGTGCCGCCCGAGGCGTTTTCGCCGACGCGGCGGCCGAACTCCGAGAAGACCATCGTCAGGACGCGGCCATCGTTGCCCTGAGCCTTGAGTTCCTTGTTGAATGCGAGCAGCGAGTTGCCGACCTGCCTGAGGAGGCGTTGGTGCGAGCCCTCTTGATTCGCATGCGTGTCGAATCCGCCAAGGGTGACGTAGTAGACGCGGGTCGGCATGTCGGCGCGGATCATGCCCGCCACCATCTTGAGTTGGTCGGAGAGGTCGCCCCCGGGCCACGTCGCGAGTGGCGCGAGTGCTGCGGCGCGGCGTACTTGGTCCGAAGACACCATGGCATCCATGGCGGTGCGTTTGAGGAAGGCGAGATTGGTGTCCGCCGCGGCCGGATCTGGCGCCGCCATGGATCGCCAGTTGGACTCGACATCGCCGCCGAGGTCGCCGCCCATCCACCGGTAGAGTTCCGGCATTTCGAAACTGACCGGCAACGATCGGTCGCCCTGCATCGCGAGCGGGGCAGTGTTTCCCAACGCAATGGCGGCACCAGCCTTTGGTGTTCCGGGGCAGGTGTTGTCGAAGTACCGACCGATCCAACCGTTGTCTCGGCCGCTCGTATCGGCGGTATGCCAGATATCCATCGATGAGAAGTGCGAGCGATTCGGGTTGGGATAGCCGATGCCCTGCACAATGGTCCCGATGCCCTCGTCGAGCAGTTCTCGCATTCCACTGAAAGCGGGGTGTAGGCCTAGGCCGTCGACGCCGGGAATGCGAAGGGCCGCATCGTTGCCTTTGCCGGGCGCGGCGATCGCGAGTTGGGGTCGTTTTCGGTAGTACTCGGCATCGCCGTACGGCACAACCGTATTGAGCCCATCATTACCGCCACCAAGTTGCACGACGACAAGCACCCGCTCCTGTGGCACGCCGGCCAGCGAGGTCAGCAGCGAGTGTGACGGCAGCGACATGGCCTGGCTCGCTTGCTGAATGAAGAGCGGGGCCGTTGAGGCGAGGCTTGCCAAGGTGGTGCCTCGCTTGAGAAAGTTTCGTCGTGTCCAGGCTGTGTCGATCATGGGTCGTTTCCAGAGTGGCTGCGATGCGATTGCATCAGCAGAGTTGGTATTCGGGTGCTGCCGTCATGAGCGAGAGAAGATGCGTCAATGTCTCGTTGTCGAGTGACTCGCGGTTGCGAGCGAATGCGACCCACCGATCGAGGCTTCCGTCGGTCGGCGGACTTCCGAGCAGCAGGCGTGAGAGATAGGTGACGATGTCTACAACCTCGTCCCGATCAGGAAGCCCCCGAAGATGCGCCACGAGTGGCTCGGCAGTCCAGCCGCCGCGGGATGCTTCCCAGGCGCGGGAGGCGGGATCGCGGCCGGTCATCAGGTACACGAGCATGTTCTCTCGAACGAAGAGCGTCGATGTGTTGATCCATTTGCGGCCGGCTTCCCAGCCCTTGACGCTTGGCGGTTGGAACAGTTGCTGACCCATCACGCCGCAGGCCTGATTGAGTCGGTTGATGTTTCGGGCGGGTGTGCCAAGTGAGCGGATGGCCTGAACGGTCAACTGGATGGGGCTCTTGATCATCGTCCATCGGTGCCGATCGTCGTAGAACCACTTTGAGCAGAGAAGTTCCCGAAGCATCGGGCGAACTTCCCATGACGTATTCCGGAAGGTGCGGCCCATACGACTGACCGCCCGTTTCGTATCCGAGTCGACTTCAAAGGCATCGTTCACGAAGAAGCGGTGAATCTTCCATGGCACGAACCAAGAGATTGCGGGCTGCTGGAAGATGAGTTCAACGAAATCGTCGCCGTCGAATTGCCCGCTGCGGCCGAAGATCCGCTTGCCGCTTGAGTCGTGGTTACGCTGATTGAATGCGAAGGCGTCATCGCGATAGGACATGCCCGTCAATGCCCGGGCACCTTCCTTGATGTCGTCTTCGGTATACCCCGCGCCTTCGCCGAGGGTGAAGAGTTCCATGAGTTCTCGGGCGAGATTCTCGTTCGGCGCCTTGCGTGTGTTCTGATTGTTGTTTAGGTACTTGATCATCGCCGGATCGCGGATGATCCCGTGGACCAGGTCGTTGCGGAAGTTGCCTCCGGCGTTCTGCCGCAGGAAGTTGTTCTGAAGCATCATGTGCCAACTGTCCTCGACCGCGCGGTATCCCGTGGCGAAGTGGCCGTGCCAGAACAGCGTCATTTTCTCTTGAAGCGGTCGGGGGGTTTCGATCAGTCGCTCGAGCCACCACATCTGGATATCCCGCATTTGGCGGCGATCTTCCCGTTGCCGGGCCTGCCTGGCATCTCTGAACTTCTCCAGCGCCGACTCATCGCCGCTCCGGCGAGCCTTATTTCGCTTTTCTCGCTGATCCCGGGTGAGCGGCACCATGATGTCGCTTCTGAACTGACTTCCGTCAGATGCTGGGTCGGGTATGCGTTCCCAATCGAGCAAATACTCGACGGCATCTTCGCAGCCCATGTCAGTGAGCGTCAGGATCTGTTCGGGGGTTCCACCGAATCCAGCCCGAGCAAGAAGGTGCTCGGCTTCCGAATATCCGAAATCTTTCTTTGGCAGAGGTGAGAGTGCGTGCGGCATAGAACGGACTCCTGATGTGGTCAGTCGAGTCTACGTCAAGAAGGTCGCTGGCATCCCCTCAACTGGCAAGGGTTTGAAATGGCTTCATCCGGCGAAGGCCCCGGCCGAGGCGAACGGCGTTGCCCACGACCGTGATATCGCTGAGCGCCATGGCACCTGCGGCGATCAGCGGCCCCCATGGCCCAAGCAAGCCGAATGCGGCCACTGGAATCATGATCGTGTTGTAAAAGAACGCGAAGAACAGATTTTGGTGGATCGTTCGGAGGTCCGGCGCGCAATCACGATCAGCATCGGCACGGCGGAAGGCCGGTGTGCCGGAATAACGACATCTGCGGCGTCGATTGCGACGTTTGTGCCGGATCCAACGGCGACGCCGACGGTCGCTGTTGCGAGGGCTGCGGCATCATTGATGCCGTCGCCGACCATGAGGACACGCTCGGTCGCGTTCCGAACGGCGGCAGCCTTCTCCTCGGGCGTGACGCCGGCGCGGACTTGGGAGGCATCCATGCCGATCTGTGATGCGATGGCTTCGGCAGCCTCCTGTCGATCGCCGGAGAGCATCTCGACACCCAGCCCAAGCGATGTGAGCGTTGAGACCGCGGTCGATGCGTCCGAAAGCGGCCTGTCACGAACATCGATGCGGCCGATCAGTTCATCATCGGCGAAGACCGCGCACGCCGCGGACTCGTCTCGGCGGACCACGACTGCCCGCCCTTCAATCGTCGCCGTTACGCCACTTCCGGGAACCGCGACGAAGGTATCGGCGGGAGGGAGTTGAATGCCGCGTTCGGCAATCACCTCGCTGATCGCCCGAGCAACCGGATGTTCGCTTCCGCGTTCGGCCGCCCCGGTAAGCCGCAGCAGTTCGGATTCATCGTGCCCCGGGGCGGGTTCGATCGATACGACGACAGGTCGACCCTCGGTCAGCGTGCCGGTCTTGTCAAAGATGACCCGCTGTACGCTTCCGGCGCGTTCCAACGCTGCCGCGGACTTGATGAGAATGCCGCGGCGTCCGGCTTCGCCGGTGCCGACCATGACAGCCATCGGTGTCGCCAGACCAAGCGCGCACGGGCAAGAGATGATGAGGACGGTGACGGTGGCGATGATGCCGGTGAAGAATGGCGCCAAGTCGCCGGTGACGCCCGCGAGGATCGACCATCCGGTGATCGTCAAGACGGCGACGGCGAGAACGGCTGGCACGAAGATCGAACTGACTTTGTCGGCAATCCGTTGAATGGAGGCGCGGCTGCTCAGCGTGTCAGAGACAAGTCTGGCGATTCTCGCGATGGTTGAGTCCTGTCCTCCGGACTCCGCTTCGATCACGAGCCGGCCGAGCGTATTGGCCGATCCCGACACAACCTGATCGCCAGAATGCTTGAGGGTTGGAATGGGCTCGCCGGTAATGAGCGATTCATCGACCTCGGACTCGCCTTCGACTACCACGCCGTCCACGGGAATGCGTCCACCCGGTTTGATCAGGATGCGATCTCCGGGGACGACTGCCGAGAGGGGCACGGACGTCGTAGTGCCATCGGCGTCCAGCCGCTCGGCCGAATCCGGCTGGAGTTCCAACAGGCTTCGAATCGCAGACCCGGCCCGCGCCGAAGATCTGGCTTCAAGCCAGTGTCCGAGGCTGATGAGCCCAAGCAGGGCCGCCGCTTCGGTGAAGTAACTCGGTTGACCGTGTTCGACGCCGACGCGTTCGAGCACAAAGAGCACCAGCGAGTAGAGCCATGCGGTTCCGGCACCTATGGAAATCAGCGTGTCCATATTGGTACTGCCGCGGCGGAGCGCGCCCCAGGCGGAAAGGAAGAACCCCGGTCCGACGATTGCGATGACCGCAGTTGCCAGTACGCCGAGGACCCACGGAATCCACGGGCCTCCGATGCCCAGCGGGTGGGCCGCCCAGTGCAGCACGCCCATTGGAATCCAGATGCCAACGCCGACAAGCGCGCGGTATCGCCACTGACGCTCGTTCTGGGCGGCGCGGCGTTCGATATGTTCCTGCAACTCGGCGGCCGACTCGGGGGCTCCATCCACGACGGTCGTGGGGTAGCCCACAGCGGTCACAAGCCGGGCGGCCTCGACCGGATCGATGGTCCCATGGACGATCCCTCGGCCGGTTTGGACGCTGATGCTGGCGTCGTTTACCTCAGGGTGGGCCAAGAGGGCCCCCCGGGCAGTTTCCACGCAGCTCGCGCAATTGATGTCCTCAACCTGAAGTTGAATAGCCTGTGGGTCCGCTTTGGTCATAGGGCCGGTAGACTACCTTCCAGATGCTCTCACCACGCCGATCCATCATAGTTTCGCTCATGCCGGTCCTTGCCGTGCTGTGCGTTTTGCTCGGGGATCCCCGCAGCGAGTCGCCCAGATCCTCGGGAGCGAACGAACATGCCGCTCTGGTGGTAGCTGTAGGTGAAGTTGTCGATGTGGAGGCCGCTGCCTGTGCTCAGGCTGGGTTGCCCGTCGGTGCCATGCCAGCCCCCAGTGCTGGCCGCCTTCGCGTGCGTGAGGCCGACCGGCTGGGCCCCGCCCGGCTGCATCTTCCTCCTCCAAGTGCCTGATCGGTCTCCGGCTCGCCCGTATCTGCACTCAAGTCCAAACAAACTTCACATTCCTCAGGATGAATTCCAATGGCTATTCCCGTTGTCTCGACAGTTGCGAAGAAGGTCTTCGGCACCCGAAACGATCGACTCGTCAAACGCTACCTCACCATTGTCGATCGCGTATCGGCATTCGAATCAGAGGTTCGTCAACTTGACGACCAGGCGCTCCGCGCCAAGACCGATGAGTTCCGCAAGCGGTTTCAAGCTGGTGAGAAGACCTCCGACTTGCAGCCCGAAGCATTCGCGGTTGCTCGCGAGGCGATGGACCGAGCCGCCGGCATTCGCAACATCTTTGATCCCGCGTCCGAGTTCGATCCCTCGTTGTTGACTGGCGAAGTTCGTACGCTCTACGACGACACCAAGGCAGCGATGGATGCGGCCGAGCCGAAGCCACCGAATCAGGCGCTGCTCGGATGCACCGCTCCGGTTCCAGCGTGGATATGGATGGACATCCCACTGCCGATCTATGAAGCAGTTCGCGCCATCTGGCCCGAATCGCGGCCTCCGTTCAGGGCCAGGCCATTCGACGTGCAGATCATCGGCGGCATGGTGTTGTACGAAGGTCGCATCGCCGAGATGAAGACGGGTGAGGGCAAGACCATTGTGGCGCCGCTCTCGTGTTATCTCTCGGTCATCGAGGGCCAGCAAGTGCACTTGGTCACCGTCAACGAGTATCTGGTGCAGCGTGACCGCGACTGGATGTTCCCCTTCTTCCATGCCTTGGGCATGACGGCGGGCGCGATTCATCCCCAGCACCGCCAGCCGCCCCAACTCAAGCAAGTTATGTACCACTGCGACGTGGTGTACGGAACGACCTCCGAGTTCGGTTTTGACTATCTGCGGGACAACATGAAGATGTCGGTCGGCGAGCAGGTACAGCGGCATCGCCAGATTGCGATCGTCGATGAAGTTGACTCGACGCTCATCGACGAAGCTCGAACGCCGCTCATCATCAGCGGCTCGGCCCATGACAGCCAGCCTCGTTACGACTTGGCGGATCGGCTTGCCCGCCATCTACTCTCGCGCCAGGGCGAATGGAATTCCGCGGACGAGAAGGTTCAGAAGTGCCTGGTGGACATCTCTTCTTGTGAGGGCGATATTCGAAACGCTCGGGATCGCGCCGCAGTACCCGCAATTCGCGAGAAGCTCGAAGCGAAAAAGGCGGAACTACCGAAGCTGGAAACGGTCCGCGATCGTTACGTGCGATATTACGAAGTTGAACTCGACAAGAAGCGGACCACACTGACGCACGAAGGCATCGCCGAGGCGCAGAAGGAGTCTGGCTTGGGTTCCTTCTATGTTGGTGAAAATATCGATATGCCCCATCTGCTCGAGCAGGCGATTCGAGCGCACAGTGTGTATCAGCGTGATCGCGACTACATTGTCGCGCCCGATGATCAGGGCCAGCAGAGCGTGGTCATCGTCGATCAGAACACGGGCCGAAAAATGGTCGGTCGGCAGTGGTCCGATGGTCTGCACCAGTCGGTCGAGGCGAAGGAAGGCGTCCCTATCAAGGAAGAGACGCAGACCATGGCCACGATCACGATCCAGAACTTCTACAAGTTGTATGAGCGTCTCTCGGGCATGACGGGCACGGCCGATACCGAGGCGACCGAGTTCTACGAGATTTACAAACTGGACGTGGTCGTCATCCCGACGAATGTGCCGGTGGTTCGCGGCGATCACAACGACGTGGTGTTCCTCTCAGTGAAGGACAAGTACGACGCCATTATCGACGAAGTTGCGAGATTTCACGATATCGGCAGGCCGGTGCTTGTCGGAACGACGAGCGTGGAGAACTCCAAGGACGTCTCCTCCAGTCTCAAACAGCGTCATGGCATCAAACACGAGGTGCTGAACGCCGAGCAGCACGAGCGTGAGAGCGAGATCGTCAAGCACGCCGGCGAAATCGGGGCGGTGATGATTGCGACGAACATGGCCGGCCGTGGCACGGATATCAAACTGCAGCCGTTTGTGATCGAAGCACTGATCGATCATTGGAAGCGCCGAGATGTCTGTCCTGCCGATGTGACCGCCGACATGCCTGAGGCGGGAATCGTAGCGCGGTGCTGGCGACACGTTGCTCCTCGGGAAACGGGACTTCCCCGCAAGCAGATCGAGGCCATGTCCGACGAGGAAGTGAAGCGAGCCTTGCTGGAGTGCTGGTATGAGAAGCACTGTTACGGCAAGGAGTCGAAGGCCAAGTCAATGACGGACGAGCAACTCATGCGATCGCTCGATGAAAGCGGCGCGTGCGTACTGCACCGCCTGCGTATCTTCGAGAGCGCTGAGGATTTGGGTGGGCTGCACGTGGTTGGTACCGAACGTCATGAGTCGCGGCGGATCGACAACCAGCTTCGCGGCCGATCGGGGCGTCAGGGCGACAATGGTTCGTCACGCTTCTTCCTGAGTTTGGAAGATCCGCTCATGAAGATGTTCGCGGGACCCACGACGCTCAAACTGCTGAGTCGCCTAGGTATGAAGGAGGGCGACGCGATTGAGCATCCGATGCTTAGCAAGGCCGTCGGGCGAGCTCAGCGCAAGGTCGAGGAGCGAAACTTCCTGATCCGCAAGAACATCCTTGAGTACGACGAGGTCATGGACCACCAGCGGCATGAGTTCTATGGAACGCGGCAGCAGATTCTGGAAGGCCGGGACATCAAGGAACTCATCTTCGATCATCTTGAACGTGCATCGGTTGATGCGGCGTGGCGTTTTCTCGACCCGATGTACCCGGCGACGTGCATTGTCGAGTGGGTGCGAGAACATATGTCGGTCACGATCGAACCCTCGCGTTTGAAGACAAATGATCGAGAAGACCTGCATGAGGGAATTCGGCGAATGGCGCACGAGGAAGCCATGTCGATCATTCGCGTTTCGCTTGGTGAATTTCTGAGTGAGGAGATTGATCTGGGGACCGGCGAAGTCGCCCCGCGTGACGAATCCGTGGACGACTACCAAGGCCTTGCGGACTGGATGAACGGCCACTTCGGCACGAATCTGCATGCGTCTGAATTGATCGAACTGGATCAACGCGAGCTGATCGATCATCTCGAGCAAGCGGCCGAAGTCGCGGTCGAGAAGGTGGATCTCGGCCCCTTGGATACGTTCCTGGTCGAGGACTATCCCAAGCGTGAGCTCGCGCAGTGGGTGTCGACTCGATTCGGAATCGAGTTTACGGTTGATCGACTCTTGGAAGCCCATGATGCAGACGAAGCGGCTGTATTCGTGCTGGAAGCGGCGGGAACGCTCTACCGCGAGCGGGAGATCTGCTATCCGATCGACTTTGCGATTGACATGACCAATGCGTCCATGCAGCAGGACCCCGCCGCAGCAATCGCCCAGTTCTGTAAGTGGGTGAATTCGAGGTACGAACTCGACTGGGCCGCCGATTCACTTCCCGCGACCGATCCGAAGGAGATCCGCCGCATCCTCGTTGAGGAAGCGAGTCGTTGGGATGCCGATCGTGTTCGTGCTCGGGCCGAACGTGTTGCTGCCGAAATTGGATCGGATGCCGAGGCGGCCGACGCATGGCTTCGCGAGCATATGGGTGCGGCGATGATTCCGGGCGACAAGAAAGAATACTCGGCGGATCCGGTCGGCACGTTGACGACGATGTTCACACGCATCATGCGAGTCGAAGTTTCGCAACTTGAGCAATGGATTCTGCTGCAGATTCTTGACTCCTCTTGGAAGGAGCACTTGCATCAGATGGATCAGTTGCGAGAGTCGATCGGCTATCGGAGTTTCAGTCAGCGCGATCCTCGCATTGAATTCAAGCGAGAAGGTTCCAACCTCTTCGAGGATATGCTCGTGGCCATTCGTGACAAGGTGACCGATCTCGTCTTCAAGGCGAGGCTCCAGGCGCGGCCGCGGCTCGCCGAAGGATCACAGCCAGCACAGGCGCCGAAGGCGCCGCCAGCACAGGCGGCTCCCCCGGTCGATCCCGCAGCGCAGGAAGATCGTTCGGCAGTGGCCGCAGCGGCCGCAGCGGCAAGCGAAGGTCGCAGCGTCCGAACTGGCGTGTCGAAACGTCCCAAGCCCGTTGCTCCAGCGGTGTCCACTGGCATGGTCGGGCGGAATGAACCATGTCCATGCGGATCGGGCAAGAAATACAAGAAGTGCTGCGGGGCGAAGTAGAGGGACGGCGGTGCCGCGTCACGCTCGGCGGAAAATGGCGGGCGTGGCGAGGACGAACACGGCTGGAAGCACCGCGACCCACGCCGGTCCGGTGATGAAGCCGATGTTGCTGAGCCATCCGGCGATGAGAAGCAGGACCGTCAGGCGGACGATACCTAGGGTTGTGACGAGCGGCGAGCCCCGCCGGCACCACGCCAGAAGAATGGCCGGAAATGCGATTCCATAGATCGCGAGAAATCCAAGATAGACATTTATCGCAGTGTCCCATGTCATGTTGGTGACGAGCACCGCGATGCCGAGTACAGCGATGAGAATCGGACCCCAAAGCCCTGCGGAATCCGGGTCATGGGCGACGCCGCCGCGGCGCATCTCCCGCAGGTTCGCTGCGATCGTGAAGACCGACTGGCCGAATAGCCAAAGCAGTATTGCCAGCGTGGCGGTGCTTTCGGTCAGCGACCAGTATGAGGCGGTCACCAGCAGCATGCAGAGAAAGAGTGGCGCGAGCAAGGCCGATGCGAGCGGTCCGTGGGTTTCTTGGCGAGCGCGATGAAAGGGTGCGTCGAGCCATGGACAGAGCAGGAATCCGATCACGAAGACCGGCGCGAGCCACAGAAGATCGAGTGGTGGTCGCTCACCAGACCATCCGAGGCAGATCCACGTCCCCCAGTCCACCGCGATGATGATGCCGCCACTGGCGAAGGCCACGCCGCCAAGCCACGGCCACCAGTTCCGTGGGGCGAACGAGAGCACCCACGCGATCGCAAATGCTGCGGCAGGCCAGATCAACCACCCTGCTGACAGCAGAAGTTCTGGCGAAGAGAGCCACAGACCCACAATCGAGAGAAAGACGAGATGAAAGGCGATCGTCAGGCTGACGAAGGCGCCGATGGCGGTTGGGTGTCGGCGGCAGAATTGTCGTGAGGCGCTGGGTGAGCCGAGTAGCAGGCCCATTGCCGCGGCGCCGATACAGTTCGGGATCGCAATCAGCAGAAATCCACCCCAGCCAAACCATTGCAGAAGCAGTACCGGAAGGAACATGCCGATGCACCACGTCCATGACGAGGTGGCGTACAGGGACCATCCGATTGAGCGAAGGGGGTGCGTCATCAGGGAGCTAGACGGTAAGTTTGCGGCGCTTCCGCGCCTTCTTGCTGCTGCGGCTTCGCACTGCTGCCTTTGGAGCGCAGTGGAAAGTCATCTTGCAACGGCCTACTCGAAGCGGTCGATCGCTCTTGCCGAGAATCTGGCAGACGTTCATAGTGAGATCGATGTTGAACTCGGCGCCGTCCTGTTTGGAATCGACGATCTGTTTGTGCAGCGTGTCTGGATTGACGACGTCGTAGACGGCAGGTCCACAGCAGGGGCGAAGGAATCGATAGTTGAGATCCTTGCAGATCACGATGTAATCGATGCCTACTTCTGAGAAGAGGAACATGCCGCCAGCCACCTCGGAGTTACCGAGCAGGGCAGCGCCCGCCATCGCGTTGTACCAATTTCGATTGACCCGTTTGAACGGGAGAATGGCAGTGAAGCGGCCAGTGCTCAGACGCTTCATCGAAATGCCCGATCGCCAGGCGTAGGGCAGCCAGATGAGCGAGCACACGCGGTGCCAGAAGTTGTTGCGAGTGCTCAACCGACTGAAGTATGCTTCCAGCCGAGGCCACAGACCACGAGGCGGTGCAACGGTTTGGATGTCAGCACCGGCTGCGCCGGCGGCGGGGGTCATCGACATGGTGTGGATCCAGCACAAGCCCGAGTAGAGTCGGGATTGAGGTCTTTTCAACGGAGATGGCATGGTACCCGTTGACCTCGCGGGGAGCCACGGCGATCCTGCGAGGATTCCAGCGTCCTTCCCAATTGGAGCAATAGGAGCCCTCTTATGGCACTTGCACGCCTCGGAACCACATCATGGAGCCTCAAGCCTCAGAATCCCGCCGATCTGGTCCGGCTCATTCACGAAACCGGCCTCGATGCGGTGCAGGTCGGCCTCTCGCCGGTTGTATCGGACCGAGCGGCCTGGAGCGGGACTGTGCCTCGCTTGATTGAGGCTGGGATCACGATTTTGAGTGGCATGCTGCAGCCCGTGGAAGAGGATTACAGCACCATTGCGAATATCCGCGAAACTGGCGGAATCAGGCGGGATGCAACATGGCTCGCCAACGAGGCGATGGCCCGCGTGATGGCAGTACTGGCCGAGAACGCGGGTATCGGGCTGGTGACGATGCACGCCGGCTTCATCCCGGAAGGCGCAGATGACCCACTCCGGTCGGTCATGGCTGAGCGGATTCGCGCGTTACACGACATTTTCGAGGCCGAAGGTGTACGGCTGGCACTTGAGACGGGGCAGGAGTCGGCGGCCGCGCTGCTGGAGGCACTCGACGAGATCGATCGCCCGAACCTCGGTATCAACTTCGATCCGGCAAATATGCTGCTCTATGGGTCGGGCGATCCGATCGACGCGATGGAGCGTCTGGCGCCGAAGATTGTGTCGCTACACCTGAAGGATGCGAGGGCGAGTGGGACTCCCGAGGTCTGGGGGACCGAGACGCCACTCGGGCAGGGGGAGGTCGATTGGGATGCCTTCTTCTCGATCGCACGTGATCTTCCCAACGAAGTCGATGCGATCATCGAGCGGGAAGGTGGCGAGCGGCGAGTCGAGGATATTCGCGCAGCCGTCGATTTTGTGCGGGTGCACTTCGAATGAAGCATTTCCTTGCCGGACTGGCCGTTCTCATCTTCTCGTGTATGGCAACTGCCGCTCCGTGGACTCGCGGCGCCGTCGCGGCCGATCATGCACTTGCCTCTGAAGCTGGTGTTCAGATGCTTCGACGGGGGGGGAACGCGATTGACGCAGCGGTGGCAGTGAGTTTTACGCTCTCGGTTGTCGATCCGTTCAGTTGCGGGGTCGGTGGTGGCGGATTCATGCTCATATCGATCCCGGGCGAGGATGGTGCCGCGCGGAGGAATGTAGCGATCGACTATCGCGAGACTGCGCCAGCGGAGGTTGGTGCCGATTTCTATATCTCCCGTGCAACCACTGCGAGTCGATACGGTGGCGCCGCGGCGGGCGTGCCGGGCATGGTGGCAGGTCTTTGGGCTGTCCATGAGCGGTGGGGCACACTTCCCTGGCGAGATTGTCTGGAGCCGGCTATTCGAGCAGCCACGCAGGGCGCGCCGGTCGGCGGACCGTGGCTGCATGCCGTGGAGTGGGTTGCCGGTGTCCGAGAGAAGTATCCGGAACTTCAGACGGCTTCACAGTGGGTGTGGACGCACTTGTGCGGTGAAGGCGATCTTCAGCGTGGCGATATTGTGCGTCAGCCTGAGCAGGCGGCGCTGCTCACGCTGATTGCCAGTGAGGGGCCCAACGCGTTCTACGCAGGTCCGGTGGCGACGGACATTGCCGCGGCAGCTGCCGCGTTCGGTGGCGTGCTGAGCCGCGGTGATCTTCATCGCTACGCTGTGTCCTGGGCGATTCCGCTCGAGAGCGCGGTGGTACTCGGGAAGTACCAACTGCTCTCGATGCCGCCGCCGAGCAGCGGCGGGATCGCCATGCAGCAGATCCTCGGCATGCTCGATCGCCGGATGCAGGATGTGGGCGAGGCGGGGACCGTCCGCTGGCATCACCTGTTGGTCGAAGCGATGCGCAGCGCCTTTGCAGACCGCGCCAGATTCGGTGCCGATGGCGAGCATGTGGCGGTGCCTGTTCGAGAGATGACACATCCGACCCATATCGACGCCGCCGCGAAGTCGATACCGCTTGATCGTGCGCGGCCGAGTGAAGCGGCGGGTGTGCTGCCACCGCCGGATGATTCGGGCACCAGTCATTTTTGTGTCTATACGGCGGATGGCTGGGCCGTTTCGTGTACCGAGACGATCAATCTGGAGTTCGGCAGTCTGGTGGCCGTTCCACAATGGGGCATCGTGCTGAACAATGAAATGGATGACTTTGCGACGAGCCCGGGCCAAGCCAATGCATTCGGTCTTGTGCAGAGCAACCGCAATGCGCCGGCTCCCGGAAAGCGTCCACTCAGCAGCATGTCGCCGACGATCGTGCTTGAGGGTGATCGCGTCCGCATGATCGCAGGTGCCTCCGGTGGCCCACGCATTATCAACGGCACACTGCAGGTGATCTTGAATGTGCTGCTACGGGGCATGTCGCCCGAAGAAGCGTTGGAAGCGCCTCGGCTTCACCATCAGTGGCTGCCGGACGTCGTGCAGTTTGAAGAACGGTGGAGCGATGAGGGCATGATTGAGGCGCTCGGGATCCTCGGTCATGAAACCAAGCGGCGACCGAGCGTCGGCAAGGTGCAACTCATCGAGATTACGCATGAAGGCATCACGCCTGCGAGCGACCCTCGCAAGGAAGGTGCGCCGGCGGGTTGGTAGTGCCCGTCAGGAGCGAGGGGTTTCCTGGCAGCCCCAGTCTTCGAGCAACTCGATGGTTTTGTTTCGAATGATGGGTTAGTTGATGGAAAGGCACGACAATAAGAACAGTGCATCTTTCGCGAATTACGACCACCGAATATCATGCCACGATGCCCACGTATCTCTATCAGGTCGTGACCGACGACGGTGCCGAAGGCGAGATCTTCGAGGTTGTGCAGTCCATGAGCGAAGCGGCGCTGACGAAGCATCCCGAGACCGGTGAGCCGGTGACGCGCATTCCAGCACTGCCCAATATTGCGGGCAAGTGGTCTGACCTCAAGGGCAAGTCGCAACTCAGCAACAAGAACCTCGATCGGCTCGGTTTCACTAAGTATGAGCGAGCGGGCGATGGCAACTACGAGAAGAAAGCCGGCGACGGGCCCAACGTCATCTCTGCCGACTAGTGCCCCTCGACTCCCTCGCGCCGCACCCGCACATCCTCATTGACACGGTCCCCACAATGAAAGCAGATTCAGCAGATCGTTGATGTCGATCGTGTTGTCGAGGGTGCTGTCGTGGGTGCAGGTCTGGAGTTCCTCGTGAACCACCGCGAGGTCGAGGGCGTTGACCACACCGTCAAAGTTCACATCGGCCGCGTGGCCGGCCAGTTTCGGAACGCACTTGGAGGTATCGCCGCATGCCCCCGTAGGTGAGCACGCTCCGCCGCCGGTGACCTGCGAGCCGTCTCGGAAGCAACTCAGCCACTGGTAACTGTGCAAAATGAACGCGCCTGCGGGATGAAACTTCTGCTGCTGCGCCGCGGAGAGCATGTTCCAGCCCTCATCCATCGCCTGCGTAAGGAAGTTGCGTCGGTAGGTCTGTGGATCGGTTGATTGGGGTTGGTTGTAGATCCCGGTAGCACCGAAGGAAATCTTGTAGCACGAGCCGCCGATGTCGCTGCCGCCCAGGCCGAGTTCGAGCGCGATTGCGCAGTGCTTGCCACTCGGGACGGTGTCGACAAGCGGCAGGCCCCACCGCATGAACCCGTCGCCGCAGGGCGCGGTGTCTGTGCCGACGCACGGCGCCGAGAAGCAGGGGAGATTGCGGTACGCCATGACGATTAGCGTGTCGACATCGTTCCACACGCTGCCGATGAGATTGTTCGAGATCAGATCGTTCTGCACCGACATCGAGATGAATCCGGACAGCGTGGCGTGGACGGCCGGGGAGCCGCTGTTGTGCGTTTGGATGAGCGCCGAGACGCCACTGATCATGCTGGCCCACTCGGCGGCGGTGGTGGAGCCCTTGGGCTCGACGTCCAGATTGATGTCGATGGTCGGGCCTTGCGGGCCGATGTTGGTTGTCAGGGTGGCTGTTGAGACTTGGAGATAGTCGAGGATGGTCGTGACATTGGCCTGCACGGTGCTCGCATCGCCCTGCCAATCGGTGTCGCCGTAATTGAGCGAGATAGTGTGCCCCCCGGCGTCCACGGCGGTCAGGTAGGCATCCACTTTCGGGTAGTTGGCTCCGCCCTGGATCGTGTCGGCGACCTCTTGGATGATCCAACCGCCAGCGACCGATGGCGTGGTGGTGTCGCCCGTGAAATTGACGAAGTTCGTCCGCTCGGCGTCGAACATGATTGGCTGGGTGAGCCAATTCATCATGCCCACGCCATAGGTGGCGGAGGCGGCTGCGCTAGAGGCGAAGGCGAGAATCGCTATCGACCGCGTGAGTGTGTGGTGGATTTCCGGGTTCATTTCAAGACTTCCTTCCCGAGTATGGACCGTATTGCCTGCCGTGGCACACAAATGTCAGTTGATCCTACAAGCGACATGGCGCGAAACTGTAGCGTCAACTCAAAAACGACGCCGGGAGCCGAGCACTGGTGCTCGGCTCCCGACGATTGAATCTCACTGACCGCCTGAGCGGCATCAGCCGCCGAGCGTATACCGCACGAACTTGGTGATCGTGCAGCCCTCGGGGAGGATGTCCTCGATGGTCTGGTTCTCGTCGAGTACGTACTTTTGCTTGATGAGCGTGTTCTCTTCGAGGAACTTGCGAACCTTGCCTTCACTCATTTTCTGGGCGATTTCCTCGGGCTTGCCCGACTCCTTCGCCTCTTCGATGGCCTTGGCACGAATCTTGTCGAGTTTGTCGGCGGGGACATCGTCCGGCGTAATCGCGGCGGGATCATAGAAGGTGATGTGCTGACAGATGCCCTTGAGGGTGTCGGCGCCAGCGTCGCCATTGACCTGCAGCAGGCATCCGCGTTTGCCATCGTGATGGACATACTGGCCGAACTCGCCGCCCTCGAGTTTTTCACCTCGAGCGAAGTTGGTGTTCTCACCGGTCTTCACGCGAATGTTGTCGATGGCAGCGGTCATTTCGTCGGTGACTTCGATCGCACCGGCGGGGCAGCCCATCGCTGAGGTGATCACCGTGTTCATCATGTCGAGGAACTCGTCATTGCGGGCGGTGAAGTCGGTTTCGGTAAGGACTTCGACAATCGCGGCGCATCCGTTGGCGACCTCGATGGCGATCCGGCCTTCGCCGGTTGTTCGCTCGGTGCGAGTATCCATCTTGCCCTTGCGTTTGGCGCGAATCCATTCTTCGGCGGCGCTCATGTCGCCGTCATTGGCGGCGAGGGCTTGCTTGCAGTCCATCATGCCCAGCCCAGTCTTCTGGCGAAGGGTCATCACGTCTTTGGCGGCAATGGTCACAGTCATGTCTCCGGTTGAATCTCGTGGGGCGTATGGCCCGTGAGGTCAGTTGGTGGCGTCGGTCGCGGCAGTGGCGGCGACTTCTTCTTCATTCTTAGGGGTTTCGGCCGGGGCGTCAGCAGCGAAGGCAACGCGGTTGGATCGCTTCTTGCGGGGTTTCTCGTCACCAGAAGCGTCTCCGGCATCGTCCGCACCTTCGGCAGCGGCCGTTCGGGCAGTCAGGCCGTCGCGGACAGCGGCGGTGAACTCACGCATGATGACCTCAATGCTCCGCATGGAGTCATCGTTTCCGGGGACCGGAATATCGCAGTCGCCGGGGTTGCCATCGGTGTCGATCAGTGCGGCCGTCGGGATGCGAAGAGTGCGTGCTTCTCGAAGGGCGTTGCTTTCACGGTTCGTGTCGATGACGACGACCGCGCCGGGCAACTTGTTCATATTTCGGATGCCCTGCAGGTTGCGAGTGATCTTTCGTTTCTCTCGCATGAGCTGTGAAGTCATCTTTTTGGAGTAGGTGTCAATCTCACCTGACTCGACGAGCTTTTCGAGTTCGACCAGTCGCTTGAGCCGCTCGCGGATCGTGCGGAAGTTGGTCAGGGTGCCGCCGAGCCATCGCTCCGTCACCCATGGCATGCCGACTTCGGTGGCGTAGTGCTCAACCGATCCCTTCGCCTGCCGCTTCGTGCCGACGAAGACGACATCACGGCCGCTTGCCACAGTTTTCGTAATGAACTTCTTGGCAAGCAGCAGCCCGCGAACGGTCTCGCGGATATCGATGATGTGAATGCGGTTCCGCTGGCCCCAGATATAGGGCTTCATGCGGGGGTCCCAGGCACTTCGTCGTTGTCCGAAGTGAATACCTGCGTCGAGTAGATCCTGAACAAGATTGTCAGACATGTATCGCGCTCTCTCGTGCAGCGTCACCGACGAGCCGTTGTGCGGGGTCCTCAAGGGAACGGTCGTCCGAGGGACGCTTCAAGGTGCCAGCCGGAGCTGACGAAATCGTGGAAGGTTGGCGACGCTCCCGCACGGGGCGAACCAACCGGCGAACCCGCCACCACGCGGCGACGAGTCAAGACCGGCCAGTTTATCGAACCTCGGCCCGATCTTCAATGGCTGAATCGGCTCGATCGCCAGCTCGCTGATATCGGATTCGCCCCGCGACGATGGTTGCTACGGCCCGGCCTCGGACAGGTCGGCCTGTGAAGGGGCAGTTTCGGCCCCTCGAGTGGAATACTTCGGGATCGATGGTCCAGGCAGCGTCCGGGTCAATGACGGTGATATCTGCGGGCCCCCCCGTTTCGAGCCGTCCGAGGCCCAGATGGGCAAGCCCGGCGACACTCGCTGGCTCGCAGGTCATCATTCGCAGCATGGCCGGCCAATCGAGCACGCCTCCGTCAATCAGAGCTTCTCGATAGAGCGGAAGGGCACACTCCAAGCCAACCATGCCGAATGCCGCCGAAGCGAAATCGGTGTCCTTGGTGTGGGCGGGATGTGGCGCGTGGTCCGTTGCGAGCACCGTAATGATGCCTTCGGCGATGCGTCGCTTGATGGCATCGACATCGTTGGCTGTCCGAAGTGGGGGATTCACTTTCGCAAGCGTATTCCAGTCATCGCAGGTTTCTTCGGTAAGCAGGAGATGGTGTGGCGATGCTTCGCCCGTTGCAGGTTGCCCCTCGACACGCGCATCGCGGAGTGCGTCGACGCTCTCAGCCACGCTGAGATGCTGAGCGTGATACCGCGCGCCGATGGAGCGGTTGAGAATGAGGTCACGCCGAAGCATGATTTCTTCCGCTTCCCGAGGCCATCCGCCGAGCCCCAGCCGCGTGGCGAGTGGCCCTGCGTTCATGGCGGCGCCGCGGGTGAGCGTCGGGTCCTGACAGTGCTGCATGAATACCGAATCGGCTGCTGCCACGAGCGAGAGAATTCGCTTCATGGTGCCGCTGTCGGCGATGCCGTCACCATCATCTGAGATCGCCGCTGCGCCAGCCTCGACGAGTTCGAGAATCGGCGCTACCGTCTCGCCCTTTCTCGCAATTGTGCCGCAGGCGACGGGGAATACGCGAGCGAGTCCGGCCTGGGCGCCCCGGTAGAGAATGCTCTCGACAACGGTTCGGCAGTCGATGGCTGGGGTTGTGTTGGGCATGCAGCAGACGGTGGTGAACCCTCCGGCAACGGCAGCTGCGGCGCCGGTGGCGATCGTCTCTTCGTGGTGTCCGGTTGTGTCCGGATCGCGGAAGTGCACGTGAATGTCGAGAAGACCGGGCGAGACGATGAACCCCTCGCAGTCGATGCTCGGCGCATCTGTCGCGATTGGTTCGGCCGAGATCGCCGCGATCACTCCATCGCGGACGAGGACGTCGCCTGTGTGGTCAAGTTCGCTGGCCGGGTCGATGATCCGGCCGCCGGTAAGCAGCAGATCCGTCATGGTGTGCATAGTACGGGTGTGGGAGGTTGTTCGTTGGATTCGCAACCGGGCGAAATGCGGCAACGCCCGAGACGGAATGTCTCGGGCGTTGCCATGTGATTAGTTGTAGTCAGTCAGAAAGTGACCAAGATCACTTCTTCTTGCCGGCGCAGCACGGTGAGGTGCCAGCAGCCTTGGCCTTGGCAGCAGCAGCCTTGGGGCAACCACTGGCAGCCTTGGTCTTATTGCAGCTAGCAGCCTTGGTCTTATTGCAGCTAGCAGCCTTCTTCTTACCGCAGGCGGTGGCATCGGGGCACTTGGACTTATCGGCGCAGCAAGCGGGCGTATCGATGGCGCCTGGGCTGGCGGTCGAGGCCTTCTGGTTGCAGCCAGCGAGGAGGGCGGCAACGCCCAAAGCAGCGGTCAAAGCAAGGGTCTTCATTGAAATCGTCTCCTGAATGAATTGGCCCCAGAATACATGGGGAGTGGTCGATCACTGTAGCGGATTCGGGACTGCGGGTCACGCGCCCTTGTGGCAATCGGATAATACGTCCTAAGAGGCCCCTCACAGCGATCTTTTGAGGCAAATGGCCTGCGGGAGGGCCGATTGGGCCTACGATCGGGGCCATGTCCGACGACCAGATCAACGCGGATTCCACCGGTCCAACCGGGGGCGAGCGGGATGCAGCACGTAGCCGCCTGCATGCAGAGGCGCGGCAACTGCCCCAAACACCTGGTGTGTATCTGATGAAGGATCCGTCCGGGGAGGTGCTCTACGTCGGCAAGGCGTCATCGCTCAGGGATCGAGTCAGCAGCTACTTTCTTCCCTCGACGGATCTTGGCCCTCGGAAACAGCCTCTGCTCGCGAAGATCGATTCATTCGAGATCATTGAGACGATCGCCGAGTGGGAAGCATTGTTGGCGGAGGCACGTCTGATCAAGGATCTTCGTCCTCGGTTCAACGTGATGCTCACGGATGACAAGAGTTATCCATACCTCGCTGTCACAACACGTGATGATTTTCCCGGTGTCTTTGTCACACGGGATCCGGCCGATCCTCGTTACCGGGGTGCGAGAATCTTCGGCCCCTTTACTTCCGGGCGGGACATTCGCGAGGCGGTTGACGTCATGCAGCGGATCTTTCGATTTCGCACCTGCCATCTGGATATCAAGGATGGTGACAAAGCAAACACCCATTTTCGACCATGCCTGCTTCATGCGATCAGACAGTGCACGGCACCATGCGCCGATCGGATCTCCAGTGAATCGTATGCCGCCGACATTCAGCGACTACTTCGATTCATCGGGTCTAAGAGATCGGCGGTCATCCGTGATCTGAGGGCTCAGATGCAGGAGGCGGCTGCAGGGCAGCGGTATGAACAGGCAGCGGCTTTGCGAGATCAGTTACGTTCGATAGAAAGGCTTGGCGAGCGTGCGGCGAATCAGGAGGATGCGCGGGCTTGGCAACCGGAAGTCACCGTGTTTGCGACTGATCCATCAGCCGCGCTGCGCTCGTTGCAACGCACGCTGTCTTTGGAAGAACCTCTCCGGTGCATCGAGGCGATCGATATCGCGCACCTTGCGGGGAATGAAACCGTTGGAGCCAAAGTCTGCTTTCTTGATGGCAAGCCATTTAAGGATCAGTACCGGAGGTATCGGATCACCACGGCCAGCAATGATGACTATGCGTCAATTCGAGAAGTTGTCTCCCGAAGATATGCTGACGCTGGCCGAGGTCGGGAGCGGTTTCCAGATGTCATTCTGATCGATGGCGGGCAGGGGCAACTCAACGCGGCCCTTGCCGCCTTCGGAGCCTTCCCGCAGCAGCCACCAATTGTCGTGGGCTTGGCCAAAAAGGAGGAGCTTGTCTGGATTCAGGATCGCCCGGTCCCTCTTCGCCTCGGCCGCGAAAATCCGGGACTGAAACTGTGTCAGGCCATTCGGGATGAAGCCCACCGATTTGCGCAGGCCTATCACCACCTTCTCCGAAATAAGCGATTGTTGGAGGAATGAGGAGGCGGGTGTTGATCTTGTTTTTGGATGCGGTATGGTGCAAGCGGGGTGGGAGGAGATACATAATATGTTGACCAAGAATATCTATGGTGCGATCTCATGCGTGGTAGCAGTAGCTGGGATCGCCTCCGGAGCGATTGTAGAAGTGCACGTCGGCTCGCTTTACTTCACTCCGCAGTTCGCTGATGTTCAGCCTGGCGACACGGTCCGCTGGATTCACGATGGCGGGACACACGATGTGACCAGCGGCGCGTTTTGCGGCAATGACACCGGGCTCTTCTTTTCTGACATTACCGAGACGACTCCCACCTTCGAATGGACGGTCCCTGCCGAATATGACGGAGATGTCATCCCGTACTACTGCAGTGTCGGGAATCACTGCGTGGCAAGTGATCAATACGGTGCGCTCCTCGTGAATGTGGAGGCACACTTTCTCACGACCAATGGCTTTGTATTTGAGCCTGCTGCGGTATCCGTCGATGCTGGCGACGCGGTCTTCTGGATCCATGCGGGCGGTAGCCATACGGTGACATCCGGCACAAGTTGCAGCCCCGACGGCCGATTTAACGAGGTCCTCGACAATTTGAGCCAGATGCCGTATTACGTCGTGCCCGTTGATGAACCAACAGGCGTCATTGACTACTACTGCACGCCGCACTGCGGCTCGGGAATGGCAGGGGCGATCGACGTCACAGGCGGCTCCGTACCCTGTCCGGAAGATCTGGATGGCGATGGTCAGATCGGTGTCGATGACTTGCTCCAACTTCTGTCGGTTTACGGCAGCACATGCACTGGATGTCCGGAGGACATCGATGGAAATGGCGTCATCGGCGTGGATGATCTGCTGCAGTTGCTGTCGGTCTACGGAAGCGCGTGCTGAGCGACGCCAAGTGCAGTTGACGGCCAGTCATCGTATGAGCTGATTCCAAAGGGTCAGGCTGGCGTTGGGAGCAGACCGTCCGGTTCATCGCCCAAGTCGCTGCGTTCGACCGGTGTTTCAGGGCTGTTCGGTGGCGGAGTTGATTCGACATCAAGAAGATCCGCCACCGTCGGCCGGTTGAGCGTTCCGCCCTCAATGAGGGTTGCCACTTCGCCGCTTTGGAGCGTCTCATACTTGAGAAGCGCCTCCGCGATTGCCGTCACGATTTTCCAGTGCTCGCCGATCAGACGCTCAGCATCTGAGTAGGCCGCGTCGATGATGGCCTTGACTTCCTCGTCAATGATCCTTGCGGTTTCCGGCGAGTAGTCCTTGTCAATGAGGAGCGACTCGTTGGAATCATCTGGCGCATATCTGACGAATCCGAGGCGTTCGGACATGCCCCAGTCGAGAATCATGTGCCTCGCATAGGCGGTCGCCATCTGGATGTCCATTGCGGCTCCGGATGACACGTCGCTGGTCTTCCTCTGTTCTGCGATGCGTCCGGCGCAGAGCACACGAAGGGTCGCTTCGATGTACTTGCGTCCAAAGCCGTATCGATCCTTCTCGGGCAAACTGAACGTCGCGCCCATGGCTTGGCCACGGGGGATGATCGTCACCTTATGAATCGGGTCGGCGTCGTCGAGCATTGCCTGCAGCGCGGTATGTCCCGCCTCGTGGTACGCCGTGGCGATGCGTTCGGTCTCCTCGATCTTCCTGCTGTGTCGAGCGCGGCCGAACTTGATCTTGTCGCGGGCCTCTTCCAGATCGAGTTGGTCGACGGCGTCCTTGTTCTCAAGGGTGGCGATGATCGCCGACTCGTTGATAAGCGCGGCTAACTCGGCACCCGAGAACATTGGCGTCCCTCTTGCAACCCGATTCATATCAACATCGGAAGCGAGTTGAATCGTCTTGGCGTGTACTTCGAGAATCTTCAGTCGGCCCTCGACGTCGGGAAGTGTGACGGGAACCTGGCGGTCAAATCGACCGGGCCGAGTTAGGGCAGGATCGAGGACATCGGCGCGGTTTGTCGCCGCAATCACAATGACCTGATCCGTGGCTTCGAATCCGTCCATCTCGACGAGAATCGCGTTGAGTGTCTGCTCCCGCTCATCATGTCCGCCGCTGCTGAAGCCGCTTCCCCGACGCCGCCCAACGGCATCGATTTCGTCGAGGAAGATGATGCATGGCGAGTTCTCCTTCGCCTGCTTGAACAGATCGCGAACACGGCTGGCGCCGACGCCGACGAACATCTCGACGAAGTCAGAGCCGGAGATCGAGAAGAAGGGGCAGTCGGCCTCGCCTGAGATCGCCTTCGCGAGCAAGGTCTTGCCGCATCCGGGAGGACCCACCAGAAGAACGCCTCGAGGAATCCGACCGCCGAGGCGCTGAAACTTCTTGGGATTCTTCAGGAATTCGACGATCTCGAGTACTTCTTCTTTCGCTTCGTCAATGCCAGCAACATCGGTGAACCGCACCTTGGACGCTTCCTTGGTGGAAATGCGATGCCGCGACTTACCGAAACTTCCAAGCATGCCGCCGGGTCCACCACCTGCACTTCGCATTGACCTTGCGATGAAGAACCAAATGAGTAGTAGTAGAAGAAGGAATGGGCCGAGCGTGAGCAGTAGTTGACCCCAGATGCTCTGGCCGGTGTCAGTTGAGAAGTCGACGCCCATGTCGGTCAACTGATGGAGATAGAAATCTCGATTACCACCATCAATGGTGTGGTAGATCAGTGCGGGCTCGGTTCCGGGGTTGTCTCCAGGCGTCTTTGGCGCAATGGTCGCGACAATCCGATTGTTTTTGATGACAACAGGATCGGGTGATCCGGGCGTTGGCTCGTAGAGATGTCCCTTGGCTGGATCGATGAGCGAACGAAAGTGCTGCCAACTTGCGATCTCGCGGCCGCCGCTGGAACTCTGCATGACAGCGAAGAGCACAATCATGAGTCCAAGAATGAAAACCCAACTCATGAGTCCGCGGCCAGCTCCCTTTGGAGGCGCTGGCTTATCGGGCTGTTGAGGCGGTTCGTTCGGTGGGTTCTGTTCTGGGTCTGGCATATGAAGTCCCGTGCGGGGTTGGCAACAGGTCCATCCTACGTCCAGTGTCGGCTCATCGTCGAACCGGGATCACCATGATTCCGCCATTCGATCGACGATTGCCCGGGCCATCATTTGGACCGACTCAAGCCTGCCCAGTTCAATGGGCTCGCCAAGTGGGTTGGACGGGAAAAACATGCCACTGGTTCCCATGCCATCCCATCCCGTAATCGTCGTATTGTTATCGAGCCGTTCCCAATTCCAGTCGACAGTGAGCTGTACGGCCATTTCTTGGTCCAACTGCGTAAGTCGGGATTGGGACAGCTGTTTGAGATCGACTTTTTGGATGGATACTTCGAGCAGGGTGTCCGCAACAGTTTCATCTACGACTCGCCAGGGCGTGCGGGTTTCGACCTCTCGGATTAATGCGTTGGTGAGGAGGTAGCCCACCTCGCGGTCATATGTCGCATTCTGAACGACCGGAATCGCAATCGTCTTGATATCACTGTCGTATGTCGATCCCAGCACCCAGCCTTTGGAGGCGTCGGATCCACAAGCAGCCAACAGGAACAAGAGGACTATGGAGCCCATCGCAGAGAGCTTCATGGTGCGGTCTCTTCGGAGGATGATTCAGCAGCTTGTGCTGTTGCTGAAGTGTTCAGCAGTTTCTCACGCAGTGTCGCGTAGTCGGGAGCTTTGTCCAACACTGATGTTGGCAGCTGAGCAAGAACGGTGGGAATCTCGCGGAGCGCTTGGACGGCTGCAGCCGATCGAGGAAATCGCCGGATCAATTCGCGAATCGTGTACTCACATGAGATTGGGTCCCCCTCCCAGAGATACCAACGCGCAGTTGTGAGCATCTTGATGGATTCAGACTCTTCGATGCGAAGAATGAGGGCTCCTGCTCCGATGCGTTCGGCTTCGGCGGGCCGATTCGATTCGAGCTGCTTGAGTTCAGCCTTGGCTTCCAGCAGTCCAACAATGTCGAATTGAGGCCCCTTGAATGAGGCGATGTTGGAGTAGATCACCCGCCGCCGAGCAAAGTCCAGGTTCGTAGAGCGTGGGTATCGCTCGATGAAGATGGAATACGCCTCTGCTGCAAGGGACATCCGGCGATGGCGAAAGTACATGTCGGCGAGTTGTAGTCCTGCCCGCTCGGCCAGCCCGCTTCCGGGAAGGCGTTCTTGTATACGGATCAGCAATTCTTCGGCCTCATCGCTTGCGTCAACGATCCGAAGGCCAAATATCTTGCGTCGCAGGCCATGGGCATACTTGACCGCGATTTCGAACTCACGTTCAAGCGCCAACGTGAAGACTTCACTGCCGGGATACCGGCGAGCGAGATACTCATAGTCGTACAGCGACTCGTACTCATCGCCGATTCCCATGAGTGAATCGCCGCGGAGCAGATACGCTTCAGGGATCAGCGGTGATGTCGGATGCCGCTTCATCCATCGATTGACCATATTGAGAGATCGCTCAGGTCTCCCCTCGGCCAGCAGGACTCGGGCTTGGGAAAGTTGTTCGGCGGGCGATCCCATAGCCGGCGAGGCCTCATGGGCCCACTCGTCGTCAGGCCCGAGCCGGAAGACTTCCTGCCCAGTTGCCTGGGGGCATAGGGCCGCTGGGGCCGCCAGAGCGGCGACAACCGCCAGAAGAGGGCCGCGTGGAGCATTCATGCCGCGGCATGCTACCCGTGTGTGCATGACTCCGCATTCGCCGAGCGTGCTCGGTGGTTGATTGGAGGTTCAGCCGCCCCGTAAGTGTTCGGACGACAGGCGCAAAGAGTGCCGCGGGTGGCCGATAACACATTGTCGATAGGAGGGTTGGCGAGGGCCAACTTGGTCGGTCGAGTGAGGGGGGCAACGAGGCCCGCCTTGCGGAGCCCACTCGAGCGATGGGCGTTCGAGTCGAGAGGAGTGACCCCCGCGCTGCCGGAATGACCGGAGTGAACGGAACGATCAGGCTCCGGATTGAGGCAATCAGCCAAGAGTCGCTGGCCTGAACGAAAGTGGAATCGTCTGTGTGTGATTGACTTGTTCGTAATGATTCCAAACCACGCTCCACATTCACGCATCACCTCCAATCCTGAGCAACTGCTTGTTGACATGCTCCAGCACGTGTATGGTGTTGACACGTCACAGGCGTACTCAAGGAAGAGTGCAAATGCGACCGGACACGATGCAACGAGATCGTGTTTACATCAGCGGCAGCGCAGCGGTCAAGGAGTCGACCCAATGCCGAATAACGTAGTAGTCAAGAAGACAGGGGCAACCGCGACGGCTTTACCGCCTGCGCGCACGTCTCGCAGGGCCGTCTCCGACACAGTCGCGGACGGACGCCCTGTTCTCGAAGTGTGGATCTCATATCGAGACGATCCAACGGATGAGACGCGAAACGTGCTCGTCGAGCACTATCTGCGGCTGGTGCGGTACACCGCAGAGCGACTGCATCAGCGTCTGCCGTCTGAGGTCGATGTTGAGGATCTGCATTCGTCGGGCCAGTTTGGGCTGATGGACGCAATCGACGCATTCGATCTCGATAGAGGTGTGAAGTTCGAGACCTACTGCACCCAGCGAATTCGCGGGGCAATCTTCGACGAGTTGCGTGCCATGGACTGGGTTCCTCGGCTGGTGCGATCACGCACAGCGAAGATGGATCGGGCACGCAAGGAACTGGAGATGACATCCGGTCGCCGAGCCACCGAGCAGGAAGTGACTGATCATCTCAACGTGTCCGATGACGAGTTCCAGAAGATCAAGAAGGACTCCCGGCCAGTCTCGATGATTTCGCTGAATCGCAAGTGGTATGAGACGGATTCCAGCCGCGATGTCACCGAAGTGGATGTTGTTCGTGATCGTCGACAGGAGACCCCGGTTTCGAAGGTGCAGCGAGAGGATCTCAAGTACCTGTTGACCCGTGGCCTTTCTCGTGCCGAGCGGCTGATCGTCATCCTCTACTACTACGAGGAAATGACGATGAAGGAGATCGGTGTCACGCTTGACCTCAGTGAGTCTCGCGTCAGCCAGATGCATTCTTCGATCATCGCTCGCCTCAAAGCCCAAATGCAGCACCGCACGAAGGACATTTGAGAGGCGCACAATTTCAACCAAGTAATCAGGAGCCGAACGCACTGCGTTCGGCTCCTGTCATTCCTTGGTGAGTCTTTATTGGCAGTTATGGATGCGAGGCGGGGCTACAGCGAGAGTACGCCCGGTGTTTCATGGACCAGGATCTCAGCGGCGGTCTTCGCAAGTACTTCCTCGACGGTGACATCGGGGGCGAGTTCAGTCAGGACGAACCGTCGCTTTTCGTGGTCCATTTCGAGAACGCACAAATCGGTGATGACCATGTCGATACATGCCACTCCCGTCAGCGGCAGAGTGCAGGCGGGGATCAACTTCGGCTCGCCTCGTTTGTTGCAATGATCCATGATGACGACAACTCGCTGTACCCCTGCCACGAGGTCCATTGCCCCGCCCATCCCCTTGACGAGTTTGCCCGGAATCATCCAATTGGCGATATCGCCTTCCTGCCCTATTTCCATGGCTCCGAGAATTGCCAGATCAATGTGGCCGCCACGGATCATTTCAAATGACTCATGGCTGGAGAAATAGCTTGCGCCGGGTACGGCTGTGACTGTCTGCTTGCCTGCGTTGATGAGGTCCGCGTCGACGGCATCTTCCGTCGGGAAAGCGCCCATTCCGAGCAGGCCATTCTCCGACTGCAGCCAGACGGTCATTCCGTCAGGAACGTGATTTGCGACAAGGGTCGGCATGCCGATACCCAAATTGACGTAGAAGCCATCCCGCAGTTCGCGGGCGGCGCGACAGGCGACTTGATCTCTGTTGAGTGGCATGAGGGGAAGTGTACGATCTGGTGGCAGACTGCGGATCCAGAGGATCCAGGGCTGCCAGAAACAGGACATGCCCTTACAATCTTCGGATGTCTACCACTACCGACATCGTTTCAGAACTCTGCGATCACCCTCTGCTGTTGGCGGATGCCAAACCTGGAGATGGGCGCGTAGTTTCCACGAATCCTGCCACCGGCGCAGCCCTAGGCGCGGTGCGATTGCAGTCCGCTGCGGAATATGAAGAGACCGTGCAGCGGGCAATGCTCGTGCAGCGATCGTGGCGAATGTTCCCCGCGCCCAAGCGAGGGGAACTAGTACGGCGTATGGGTAACGCCTATCGGGAGCACGAAGAGGAACTTGGTCGCCTCGTGACCATGGAAATGGGCAAGATCCTGCCTGAAGGCATCGGCGAGGTTGTGGAGTGCATCGACATCGCCGACTTCGCAGTCGGGCTCTCAAGACAACTTTATGGATTGACGATGCCGTCGGAGCGGCCGCTCCATCGCATGTATGAACAGTGGCATCCGTTCGGGACGATCGGCATCATCACCGCCTTCAACTTTCCGGTGGCAGTCTGGGCATGGAATGCCATGCTCTCAGCAGTGTGCGGGAACGCCCAGATCTGGAAGCCGAGTCTCGCGACGCCACTCACCGCTATCGCTATGAACAACATCGCGCAGCGCGTCATGCGTGAACAGGACATATTCGTGCCGGAAGAGGGGGACCCTGTGGACCTCTTCGGTTTGGTCGTCGGTACCGATGATGAGATCGGCGAGACCATGATTGCCGATCGGCGACTTCCGCTTATCAGCGCCACGGGATCGTCCCGTATGGGTCGCCATGTTGGTACCCAGGTCGCCAAGCGACTTGGACGCAGCCTTTTGGAACTCGGTGGCAACAACGCGATCATCGTGACCGAATCAGCCGACGTTGATTTGGTCGTTCGGGGGACCCTGTTTGGAGCCGTTGGAACGGCGGGTCAGCGATGCACATCCACCAGGCGGCTCATCTGTCACGAGTCACTCGTTGATCAGGTTTCCGAGGGACTTGCCAAGTCCTATCAGCAAGTTCCGATCGGTGACCCACTCGAACCTTCGACGCTCGTTGGACCGTTGATCGATCAGCGGAGTGTTGATGCCATGCGGGCGGCAATCGAAGCGGCGTGCGAGCAGGGGTGCACCGTGCTGTGTGGTGGCGTAGAGGGAATCGATCGCTTTGATTCACACGAAGGTAACTTCGTCACACCGTCGATCATTCGTGTGCCTCGTGGGACCACGCCGGACAT
>PVBE012891991.1_pt1 | contig 46785 bp, 14 predicted proteins | sample 1631181 | NCBI WGS metagenome assembly PVBE01 (sample SAMN08397723, study PRJNA350692) | Marine metagenome, whole genome shotgun sequencing project. | isolation source: water | place: Pacific Ocean | collected 2012-04
CTGAAGCCACCTTCTACAATTGGAAGAAGAAATATGGGGGTGTCGGAGTCCACTTTATGCTGACGGCTTACACTAATTAGGGGAGGAGGTCACTACCTATTGGATACCTTACCCAAAACGGTGGTCAGATTTAGTGGTTTCATAAGCAATAAAAAACCCTTGAAAGCCTGAGCCTTCAAGGGTTATCGTCTTTGTAGCGGGGACAGGACTCGAACCTGCGACCTTTGGGTTATGAGCCCAACGAGCTACCAACTGCTCCACCCCGCAATGTGGGGTGCAAAAGTATATCATTTTTGAAAATGAAAGTGGGATGAAGTGTAAAATTTCTTACAAAATCTTGATAAGCTTTTTAACCACGGGATTGGTATTGGCCTGGCGGATAAAAAAGTTGATCCAACCGGGTCTGTTGCCCAATAATTTTTGAATCCAGTATTTGGTTCTTAGCTCTGTCCAAAGCTGGTTATAAACTGATGAATCATAATCCATTAAAAATTCTGATGAAAAGTCATCCTTTTCAAAGCATTGAATGGTTTGTTCTGCGGCAAGTTTCGCGCTGAGCATGGCGCTTCCAATTCCTTCACCGGTTGCAGGTTCAATGAGAGACGCTGCATCACCGCAAAGCATGAATCGACATCCGCTCAATGGCACTTTCCTCGAGCCCATAGGCAATCCAAACCCTTGTATAGGGCTTATTAATTCTGCGCCCTCGAATCGTTGGGCAAGTGGAGTGGAGGAAAGGATATCGGGAATTGCTTGCTTTAAGTTGAATTGTCGTTTGGCAACTTCAGTACTTAACATGCCGAAGCCGACATTACATCTATTATTTGGCAATGGAAAAATCCAGAAATACCCTGGCAGAAACTTGTCCAGGAGATAAAATTCGAGTAGATCATCTTCAAGTCCTTTTACGTTTTGGTAGTAACCACGCACCGCACCACAGTGGTGTTTCTTATCAACCGAGGTATTCGTTAGGCTTTTTGAAACCACGGAATGCGCTCCATCGCAACCAATGATCAACTTGGCCGTGATGCCTTGCCCATCGGCAAACGTAACATTTACCCTCTGGTTACCTGATTGAACGTTCTTCACCGCTTGTCCCTGAAAGAATTGGCAATTTTTATTGTTCGATGCAAAACCATATAAAAGGTTGTCGAACTCCATCCTGGTGGCGGCATAGCCGTTTTTGGTGAAATGGATGTCGCATTGGCTCCAATCTGATCCGACAGCGCGTGCCCGCCAAATAGTGGTTTTCTGGTCAAATTTTTGGAGTTCTGAAAAGTATCTGGCAGAAATAGATTTGAGTACTTTACCGGCTCGCCCTGGAATGGCATCTCCGCAAACTTTGTCGCGCGGAAATGTGGATTTATCGATCAAGGCAATCTTCAATCCTGAATTTTCAAGGGCGGTTACGAATGTGCTGCCTGCCGGACCGGCACCCACGACAATAACGTCAAAATCGAACTGCGACACGAGGGTGAATTTCAAGAATTAATTCACAGGAAAAAAAAGCGGAATGCCAAATGACATTCCGCTTTAAAAACTTTAACTATCTGGCTATTGAATCACAATTCTTTGGTGGTGTGAATCGGTACTTCCTTCAATTCTGATAAAGTAAACTCCTTTTCCAAACCTGGTCAGATCATAAGCTCTGATCAGTTCACCCGATGAATTAGTCAATAGATCTTCACTCCAGATTTCCTGCCCTTTCATGTCGTAAAGACTAATTGAAATAGTCTCTTTCTTAGTAGAAGAGTTCCTGAATCTCATTTCGAAATTGCCCTCGCTTGGATTCGGATAAACGTTCAGTTCTGAGCCGAGATTTTCGTCTTGCTGCAATTCGGGTTTACCCGTTCTTGGGAATAAAGGATCTGTTGTGAACACGACCAAAGGCGCGAACTCAGACTGGGCATTAAATCCAGTATCGCATAACGTTCTCACCGTCCATTCATATTGGGTAGCAGGTTGTAACGTGAAGACTGTTTTTTGCACGACATTCGGTCCAAATAATAGTGTAAACCAAGGGCCACCCGTTTTACGAGCACGTACTTCATAACCTATCTCACCTGTTACATCTGTCCAATTGAAAGTTGCTGCGTAAGAAGTAACATTGCTGGTCCACGTTGGAACAGGTGTTACGCATTCAGTAGAGAATGTATCCAATGGACTCCATTCCGACACAAAAGTGTTTTGGGCATTACAAGCCACGATGACCTGCCATTCAAAAGTCTTATTTGGAGACAAACCGAAAACAGATTTTTGATCAGACGCACCACCTGGAACAGTGATATAAATCCAGAATGGATTACCCAATTTTCTTCCGCGAATTACATAATGATGTGCACCGCTTACAACATTCCAGTTCAGAACAGCTGTGGTTGGGGTAACGTTGGAAGTAAATACAGTGTGAACCGCATCACATGGATGGCGCACCACATCGGTTGCTGTGACTGTACATCCTCTGGTATCGGTTACTGTAACTGTATAAACACCAGCAGCTAACCCTGTTGGACCTTCAACCGTTGCACCGTTCGACCAGGCAAAACTAAACGGTGGTGTACCCCCCGTTACAGTTGCATCGATCGAACCATCTGATCCTCCGAAAATTGAGGCATCCGTTGAAACGGTAGTAATTCCCAATGCCGGTGGATCGAACAATGTGTGGCTGTGAACAGCCGAGCATCCGTTTGCATCGTTGATGGTAAGTTGGTAGAAACCCGCTGCTGCGAAGAATAGGTCTTCCATCGTGCTTCCATCCGACCACGCAAATGTGAAGGGTGCGGTTCCTCCGTTGATCGTCATATTCACAGATCCATCGGCTTCTCCCGGGCAACTTGGACCCTGACTACCGGAAATTATTGGTGTGAGGGCACCAGGTTCTGAAACTGTAATAGCCATGATTGCGGAGCATGCATCGCCACCGGTTACTGTAACTGTATAAGTTCCGGCAGCCAGTCCACTGATGTCTTCAGTAGTCATTCCGTTCGACCAGGCGTATGTTGCTGTTGCTACAGCGTTAGTTACAGTAATGTCAATCGACCCATCTGTGAGGCCATTGCAAGTAACGGCCACTACTGCTGGAGTTATGACAATTTCTGCTGGTTCTCCGACTGAAACAGAAGTGCTGTAAGTACAGCCGTTTCCATCTGTTGCTGTAACATCATAAGTTCCGGCCATCAAACCTGAAGGATCTTCTATAGTCATTCCATTCGACCAGGAGAATGTGTATGGCCCGGGAACTGATCCATTAATCAGCACAGAGAGATCGATGCTACCTGTTGCGGTTCCAAAACATTGTGCGTCCGTTGCGATTCCGTTCAGAGCGAGGAATCCTGGTTGTGAAACTGCGAATGACATTACCGAAGAGCAGATTCCATTGTCAGCAACTGTGACAGTGTAGCTACCGGCAGTCAAGCCGCTGATATCTTCGGTGTTTGCACCATTAGACCAGGCGTAAGTGTATCCGGGTGTTCCTCCAGAAACGGAAATGTCTATGGCTCCATTGGATAAACCATTACAGGAAACGTTAGTTACATTAGAAGTAATAACAAGACTACTCAAATTAGTTACGGTGAAGCTGCCGACCATGATACACCCTGTAGTGTCCGTAACGGTCACTGTGTAGGTACCAGCTGCAATTCCACTGAGATCCTGAGAATTTGCTCCATTACTCCAGGCGTATGAATAACCAGGAACACCACCGGAAACTGATATATCAACTGCCCCATCGTTGTTGCCACCGCAGGATACGTCCGTAACTGTTCCGGTTACTGAAATTTGGGTTGGCTGCGTGATGGTTGCACTAGCGGTTGTTGTGCATCCGTTAACATCGGTAACAGTAACATCATAAGTGCCAGCACCAATAAAGAACAGGTCTTGTACTATGGCACCATTGCTCCATGAATAAGAGTAAGGAGCGGTTCCTCCCGTAACGGTTAAATCAATCTGTGCGTTTGATAGACCAAAACACGCTACATCTACTTGTGTGGTTGTTGCCGTCAGAACAGCCGGTTCCGTAACCGTACCTGAAGCCGATTCTGTACATCCATTTGCATCTGTAACAGTTACACTGTATGAACCGGGAATTAATCCCGTGATCATTTGTGTGCTGGCTCCATTACTCCAGTTGTAGGAATATGGTCCTGTTCCACCGTTAACGATTAAATCAATTTCTCCATCGCCCGCTCCGTTGCAGGAAACATGGGTGATTTCAGTGCTGACAGTGAGGACGGTTGGTTCACTCACAATTCCATTGTCGATCAGGGAACAACCGTTTGCATCAGTAACAGTAACGAAATAGTGGCCAACATTCAGGCCGGAAATGTTCTGCGTGGTGCTTCCATCATTCCATGAATAAGCGTAAGGCGTGGTTCCGCCTGTCACGGTAAGACTTATGCTTCCATCGCCCGCACCGTTACAAGAAATATCGGTCACTGAAACTGAACTGGCCAGAACAGCCGGTTCGTTCACTGTAAAACTTCCAGCTGAAGGACAGCCTCTTGCATCGACTACAGCAACTGAGTAGGTGCCACCACTTAATCCTGTCAGACTTTCGTTGGTCGATCCGGTATTCCATAAGTAAGTGAAAGGACCGGTTCCGCCAACTACTGATGCAGTTACGGATCCGTTGCTATCACCGTTACAAGTGACATGAACACCAACAACCGTCACAACAATTGGATCGTCTGTTCCAACTGTGTCTGTGCTCAGGGCCGTACAACCGTTGTTGTCTGTTACAGTTAGGCTATAGATTCCAGCTGTAGCGTTCGTCAGGTGTTGTGTGATTGCGCCACCAGTCCATAAATAGGAGAATGGAGCAGTTCCACCTGTTACAGTCGTCATTACACTTCCATTGTTGGTTCCGCATGCGGATACAGTTGTTGCAATTCCTGAAACGGTCAGTGCATCAGGTTCTGTAACTGTTTCGGTGGCAGTTGCTGTACAACCATTGTTGTCAACAATTGTCACGTTATAGCCTCCGGCTGTCAATCCTGAAATGTCTTCAGTTGTTGAACCATTTGACCAGAGATAACTATATCCCGGAGTTCCTCCGGTAACTGTCAAATCAATTGACCCAGTTGCATTTCCGTTACAATCAACATGAGTAATGGAAACTGCGATTGAAACAGCAGTTGGCTCTGTAACAGTAGCAGTTGCTGTTTCTGTGCAACCGTTGGCATCTGTAACAGTCAGAGTGTATGTTCCTGCCACTACGCTTGAAATACCAGCCGTATTTCCACCATTGCTCCATGCGTAAGTGTAACCGGGTGTACCCCCGGAAACAGAAGCAAGAACGCCTCCATCGGATCCTCCATTACAGGTTACATTGGTGATTGTTGTTGAAATCGAAATTGCTGAAGGTTCGGCTACCACACCTGTTGTAGTGGTAGTACATCCGTTTCCATCTGTAATGGTAACAGTGTATGTTCCTGCCACAACACCAATTAGGTTTTGTGTTGTTGTGCCATTAGACCACACGTATGAATAGGAAGGTGTTCCTCCCGAAACGGTGATATTCAATGCACCATTGGAACCTCCATTACACGAAACCGCAGATGTTGATGCAATAGCTGCTAACAATCCGGTAGGTTGTGTAACCTGGATGCTCATAGTGGCAATACATCCGTTTCCGTCAAAGACTTGTACGGTATAAAGACCAGCAGTCAATCCGGAGATATCCTGGGTAATTGCTCCATTGCTCCATGAATAGATATATGGAGAAGAACCTCCGGTCGCTGCTATATCGATGCTTCCGTTTGCTCCACCGTTGCAACTTACATGTGTTGTATTTACGACAATGATTACCAATTCAAGTGGCTCGGTGATGGTTGTTGATGCGGTAGTGGAACATCCGTTGTTATCAGTAATGGTAACACTATATGTTGCTGCTGAAACACCAAATAGATCTTGTGTGATAGAACCATTGCTCCAAGAATAGCTGTAAGGAGAAGTTCCTCCGGTTACTGTCAAATCAGCTACTCCATCCGATCCATTGTTACAACTGACATTGGATGCCGTAATTGAACCAACCAAAACATCCGGTTCTGTTACCGTGAAGGAATCTACTCCGGAACATCCGCTGAAATCGGAAACGGTGACGTGGTATGTTCCTGCAGTAAGTCCGGAAATCGTAGGCGTGATTGGCCCATGTGCCCAGGCATATTGAAGTCCAGGAACACCACCTGTGACAATTAAGGTGATTGCTCCATCGCTCAAACCATTGCATGACACATTTGAAATCTGTGCTGTCATTGTAATTTGTGATGGCTCGCTAACTCCGATGCTTTCAACTATGCTACAACTATTTGCATCTGTAACGGTTACATCGTATGTATTTGCTACAATGTTCGTCAGATCTTCCATTGTTGAACCATTCGACCAGGAATAAGAATAAGGACCTGTTCCTCCTGTTACGGTGATGTCAATTGCGCCATCATTATATCCATTACAAGTTGGTTGTGTGATAGAGACCCCGACATTCAAGGCACCAGATGGTTCTGTGAGTGTAATGGTTGAGAAGGCTGTACAGCCGTTATCGTCCGTCACGGTTACATCGTAGAAACCGGCATACAATCCGTTGATAGATTGGGTTACTGCTCCTGTATTCCATTGGTAAATGTATGGTGTTGTTCCACCTGTAACATTCACGGTAGCTGTTCCATCAAATCCACTGAAACAATTGACATTGGTGCCAGTTGCTGTGGCAACTAAGAGTGCCGGCTGACCTACAGAAATAGATTTCACAAGGGTACATCCATTTGCATCTGTGATCGTAACATCGTACGATCCGGCAGCAACCGCACCCAGGTTTTGCATGGTGCCTCCATTACTCCAGGCGTATCCGTAAGGCGTAGTTCCGCCTGTTACATTCAGTGTTGTTGAACCATCCGTTGCTCCGAAGCATGATGCGCTGTCTGCACTTATGGTGGCAGCAAGAACAGGTGGTTCGGTTACAGTAATACTGGCGGTTGTGCTACAGCCTGCGTTGTCACTTGCCGAAACAGTGTAGGTTCCAGCAACCAATCCTGAAATATCTTCAGTAGTAGCCCCCGTTGACCAGCTGAAAGTGTATGGAGGTGTTCCATTTGCTGGAGTCAAATCAATGGCTCCATCGCTGAAGCCGTTGCAACTTACATCGGTTACAGCAGGCGAGAGAGTGATGGTTAGCACCTGGAAGGTTTTTGAAGATGTGCATGAATTAGCATCTGTTATCGTTACAGTGTAACTACCAACCGCCAATCCGGAGATGTCTTCAGTTGTCGCACCATTCGACCAGCTATAAGTGTATGCCGGTGTTCCTCCTGTCACTGTCAGGTCTATAGTTCCTGTCCCTCCACCAATACAACCGGCATCTGTTATAATTGCTGTTAAAAGAAAATCCGGTGGATCGTTAACGGTGATGGTTCCGGAAGCCACACATCCGTTGGCATCGATAACTGAAAGCGCGTAATTTCCTGCGTTCAATCCACTTAAATCTTCTGTTGTTTGGCCACCACCCCATGCGTAGGAGTAGGGTGGGGTTCCGCCAGACGCTGTGATATCTATAGCTCCATCACTACCACCCGGACAAGTTGCATCGGTCACAGAAGAACTGTATGCAAGCAGAGGTGGTTCAGTTAATGTAACCTGAGCGCTTACAGTACAGGAGTGAGCGTCAGTAACGGTTACAGCATAACTGCCTGCTCCCAGGTTTCCAATATCCTCGGCTATTGCACCGGTTGTCCAGACATAACTGTAAGGTGGAACGCCACCTGCTACCGTTAGGTCTGCAGCTCCATCTGAACCGTTGAAACAACTGATATTGGTTCCCGCTATGCTGGCTGTAAGTAAAGGTGGTTCGGTAATGGTTGCAGTGTAAGTAGCAACACAACCGGTGTCATCTGTTACGGTAACGGTATGGTTGCCGGCAACAAGGTTTAAAGCATTTTGTGTTGTTGCTCCATTGCTCCAGGCAAAAGAGTAGAAAGGTGTTCCTCCAATAACATTCAGGAACACTGAACCGGTGGCATCTCCATTACAAAGCACATCAGTTTCGATGGCGTTGATTTGAATATCTGTTGGTTCCAGAATGTGGGTAGTATCCACGGTGACACAGCCTTTGAAATCTGTAACTGTTACCATATAAGTTCCAACATCGAGATTGAAAATGTTTAGGGTGGTGGCTCCGTTGCTCCATGCATAGTTGTAAGGTGGGGTTCCACCTGTAACTGATAGCAACGCTGAACCGTCTGCTGATTGATAGCAATTAGCATCAGTGCTGTCGATGGAAGTAACCAGATCGGCAGGTTGTAATACATGCACAGTCTGGAATCCGAAACAACCATTGGCATCGTAAACGATTGCGGTGTAGAATCCAGTTGAAAGTCCGGTGATGGTAGTACTCACCCAGTTGTAAGTGTATGGAGGAGTTCCGCCTGAAGCAGTAACGGTTAGAGCTCCATCGCTTCCTCCCCAACAAGAAACATGGGTGATGGCAACAGAAGCGGTTACTTGCGAAGGTGATGATATTGTTATGGAATCTTCGGTAGTACACCCTAGATTATCTGTAACAGTAACATAGTACGTACCGGCCGGCACTATAACTTGATCTTCATTAACAGAACCGTTAGACCATGAGTAAGTATAAGGTGGATTTCCACCTGTTACTGTCAGATCGATAAACCCGGTTGAATCACCAAAACACAAGGTGTTGAATCCACCATTTAAGGTTGGGCTGAACAAGGTTGTTACTAAGGGTGCCGGAGTTCCAATTACAACAGAAGCAATAGCTGTACAGCCATTGTTGTCTGTAACTGTAACTGTGTAATTACCATCTGGAATACTTGTGAGGTCAGCAGTTGAAGAACCATTAGACCATGCATAGGTGTAGTTGGGAATGCCGCCTGTAACCACGGTTAAGGCTGAACCAGAGCTATCCCCGGCACATGCTGCATCTGTTCCGTTGATTGCAACAGAAAGTACGGGGGGTGCGGTTAACACTACAGTTTGTGTCGAAGTGCATCCATTGTTGTCTGTTGCAGTAACTGAATAAAGTCCATCTGTTAATCCAAAAATATCATCGGTAGTTTGCGAGTTGCTCCAAGAAAAAGCGTAAGGTGGAACACCTCCCAAGCCTGAAGTTTGAATGGAGCCATCATTCGCTCCACCGCAACTCACGTTATAACCATTGTAGTTCGACACTGCATCAACGTTGATAGTGAACACCGGTGGTTCGCTGACATTCCAGGTTACGGTTGTCGTACAGTTGTTGTCGTCTGTTATTGTTACGGTGTATAAGCCTGCAATAAGGTTGTTTACGTTTTGGGTTATCTCACCATTCGACCAGAGGTAAGTGTATGGTGTTATCCCTCCGATTACGGATATATTTACCGAGCCATCTGAGGCACCAAAACATGATACGCCAAAACCATTGAAGTTTGAAACACCAGAGATAGAGCCAACTAGCAGATTTGGTTGGGTAAGTGTAACGGTGTGAACGATTTGGCAGTTATTGGTATCGGTGATGGTAACCATGTAAGTGCCGGCACCAAGTCCAAGGGCATCTTGAGTAGTTTGACCGTTCGACCAATTGTATGACAATGACCCCTGCTGGCCAGCGGTAGTATAGTGTACTATTCCGTTGAAGTTTCTTGGGGAGAAATTCCCTCCAAACGGATAGGCGTTTCCATGGCCTTCCAAAACCTGGATGTTGGCATCTGCTGCCCAAACGTTTCCTACGGCTATGCCATTTGTATAGTCAATATTAGTACTGGTGGTGAGGGTAATGTAGAATGCTACTGTCACCCCTGTAGGTACTGAAATAGTCAGTCCAAGCGGAACAGGAGTTGGATTACCTATGCCTTGCCCGGTTACGTTGGCAGTACCGAGCAATGTCCAGGCACCAGCATTTGTTTCAAAGCCTACATGCGTTCCGGTCTTGAAATAGATTTCAACTGTTTCTGATGTGAATGCTCCAATATGCGCATCGAATCCGGTGATGATCACATCGTTTAAAGCAACAATGTCAAACATGTTCCCGGATTGTCCGTTGCCACCTGCGAAAGTTGTGGTTAATGAAGATGGAACGCTCGGCTCTGCCCAGCCACCCGTCACAGTAAGGTGTGCGGTTCCATCAGTTGAACCGTTGCAACTAACGTTTTGGCCGTTGTAATCTGAAAGCGAATCCGCAGCAACCAGTTGATCTGGTTCGTTAATAACAACGTCCAAGGATGCGGTACATCCGTTTGCATCATCTGCGGTGATGGTATAAGTCCCTCCTGAAAGATTAGAAAGGTTGGCTGTTGTAGGTCCGTGTGTCCAGGCAAAACTATAAGGAGAAACGCCTCCGGAAATGCTGGTATTTACAAACCCATCGGCAGCTCCGTTACAACTCACTTGCAATCCGTTGAAATCGGATATTGCATCAATGTTAATCGTAAGTTCCGTTGGTTCTGTTAATGTAACGGAATGAGTTGCCGTGCATCCGTTGTTGTCAGTGATTGTGACAGTGTGCAAACCCGCTGAAAGGCTGGATGGGTCTTCTGAGTTTTGGCCATTGGACCAGACATACGTGTATGGTTCAGGACCAGGTACAGTAAACTGAGTTGACTCAGAAACAGTAAATTGGCCACCTGAGGCAAATACTTGACCTGCAGCTTCAACAGTGTAAAAACCATTACCATATCCACAACAGATTCCATCTCCAAATGCATCGAAAATTGTGAAATCGACCAAAGTTCCTGCATTAACACATACGGTTGTGATTTCCAGGGCTCCAGCACTTGAATACGGGCCACCGGAACCAAGTGGTGTTCCACCTGGCAATTCGATTAACGACCAGGTTGTTTCTCCGGGCCAGTTGTCGGTAAGAATTGTAATAACTACATCTGTGCAACCTGTTGGTTGAATAGGAGTTCCTCCAGCTGCGGTGAGGTCGATTGAGCCATCGCTTCCACCGAAACAGCTAACACCAAATCCACTGTAGGATGAGGTGGTTGAAGTAGCTGTAATAATTGTTGGTTCGTTTACAGTGAATGAACCCGCACCAGTACAACCTTGCCCGTCATCTATGGTTACGGTATAGGTTCCTGAGCTAAGCCCAGACTGGTCTTCATCAGAAGAACCGTTGGACCAGATATATGTAAATCCAGAACTTGCCTGGTTGGGCATTGTGAAGGTGGTGGATTCCTGGGTTGCGAAAGCTCCACCTGATGCAACAAGCGTTCCATCGGCATGCACAGTATATGCCCCAATTCCATAACTGCAGCAAATGCCATCTCCAAATAAATCGAAAATGGTAAACGTAACCTGTGTCCCCACAGTTACACAAATTGTTGCGTTGATGGTTTGCCCGCCCTGACCAGGATAGTTTCCTCCTGTACCTAAAATTGTACCCGAAATCGTTTCTTCTAATTGCCACGTGGTTTCACTTGGAAAGTTGTCTAATACAATTGATATATCGACATCTAAGCAAGGCAAGGTGGATGGAATGGTGAAATTCGTGGCTTCATTGCTGGCGAATGCTCCACCGGAGGCCACCACACTACCATCTACAGTCACAGTATAGCTACCAATTCCCCAGGAGCAACAGATTCCATCACCAAATGCGTCAAATATTTCGAATGTTACATCCAGTCCCTCTTCAATACAAACGGTGGTGATTTCATGAACCCCGGCCGAGGAATAAGGTCCGCCTGAGGCCAAAACATTACCGGAAACTTGCTCACGAATTTCCCATGTGGTTTCTCCAGGGAAATTGTCTGTAAGAATGTCAACTGTCACATCCTGGCATGCCGGAGGTTCCTGGCAAATATTTAATCCAGTATTAAAGGTTCCGAAATCTGTTGGGTTACCTGAGGAAGAAACCGTCCAATCGCTTCCAGCGTTGGTATCATCTCCAGTTCTGAAAATTCCCCCGGTTCCACCTGATGATCCGCTTGTTCCAGACCAATCTGTGGTTGCTACAACTGGGTTTCCGGTTCCAACTACAGCAAAACTATTTGTGGCTGTCACATCCAAAACAGTTCCTGCACCATCGCTTAGGATATATCCACACGATGAAGATGAAGAAACACTGCCACTTCCATTTGAGTTAAAAAAGTAAACCTGTCCGGTGCCGGGCGAGGTAATATCGGTTCCAGAACCAAAATTGATGATGGCAATTTCCTGTGCGCCCAATGTTATGCCACTTGGAATAGTCATTACGTGTGGATTAGTCCCGGTTCTTTCCACTTGGTAACCTGAAATGTCCACAGGGTCGTTGCTGATATTGGTCAATTCCAGAAGATCATCACCTGAAACCCCTGAAGGCAACGGGTTGGTGCCTCCATTTGAAGAACCATTGAATTGACTCACCTCAGTGATTAATACTGGATTTGGGCAAACAAAAGGAGGATCAGCCCCTGGAGGTGTAATATCGATTGCCCCATCATTTGCACCGTTACAACTGATGTCTGTAACATCACCGACTACAGTAATGGAACTGGTAACAAATACAGTCATGCTTGAAGTAGCTGTTGATCCTGAAGCATCGGTAACAATGACAGTGTAAAGCGTTGTTGTTAATGGTGAAGCCAATGGATTCTCAGCTGTAGCATTATCTAAACTACCCGCTGGACTCCAACTATAAGTATATGGTGGGTTTCCATCCGTTGCAGTTGGGCTGCCTCCAATAATGGCACTTAGCCCAGGGCAAATGGTAACATCTGGGCCGGCATTTGCAACAGGAGGTGTAATACTTGCACAAGGGCTTGCGCTTAATATCATGGCAAAGTCACCTGTATTGGTAACGAGAGCACATGCTAATGATGAAGTCCAGGTAGTACACCCAGAACCAAATCCGTCTCCAGGGTTTCGCCAATAAAATGCACTTCCGGTTCCGTTAGGCACATTAACAATAGACCAGGCCCATTGTCCCCAGGGAGAAAAATCTTCATCAGGAACTACTGATATCCAGTAGGTGCCCTGAGATAGTGAAACGGTTGAAGGAAATTCCATGGTAAAAACTCCCGCATTGTCTTGAGTTGCTGGAACTTCATCAATAAAAGATAAGAATGGAGTATTTGCAGGAAATCCTCCCAGGTCATTATAAAAATGAACGTCCACGCTTGAGTGTGCTCCACCTGTTCCATTGAATTGAACGCCAAAAGCCTGCACTGAATTTATATTCCAACCACTGGCGGGAACTGTAAAATCATCTGCACCTTCCGTGCTGAATGTAGCGTTGGCCGGACCAAACTCTTGTGAAACCAGGTTGACTCCTCCGGCAATTCCTGCAGATTGATCCAGCAGAATTTCTCCCAAAATCCTGAAAGCCAGATCGGGCTCAGTTGCACCAAGGCAGGTAGCAGTTGTATTCCAGGTGGGGCAACCATTCCCGAATCCATTGCCAGGATTCTGCCAGTGAGAGGGATTTCCTGTTTGTGTAGCCTGTGTCCACCAGTACCACTGCCCAAATGTTCCGAAATCTTCATCTGCCACTACCGATAACCAGTATGTGCCTTCAGGAAGGAATAAACAGGTTGGAAAAATCAATGAAAAATCGCCAAGACCGTTGTCAGCAGATGGTGTCATGTCATCAAAAAACATTAATTGGCCACCGGGCATCCCAGCAGCGTCTGAATAAATGTAAACATCCACGGTTGAAAGATTCACCGGTCCTGATCCTTCAACATCAATGGCTCCAACATTCCATCCCCCGGCAGGTACATCAAAATCGTCAGCGAGTTGGCTGGAAAATGTTGCATTTGCTGCACCGAATTCCTGCGATGCATATCCCGTGCTAGAAACAAATCCGGTTTGATCATACAAGACCTGGGCATTGACAGCCATGTGGTTTAGAATTAGCAATGTTGAAAGGCATATTAAAAGTGATATCAAAAAGCGGGCTGTTTTCATTTTCAAGTTTTTTCTTTCCATAATCCTGGTGATAGGTTGTTTAATCTGGTTCTTGGGTTTTGATTTGGTACGCATAGTCTATCATTTTTACACGGCCTCGTTCCAGACCATTCAGATAAAAACATCAATACCCTTCTATGAGGGTAAAATTTAGTATTCCAATAAGTTCAAAAAGAGAAATCTACCGAAGTAGATTTCTCTTGATTATTTCTCAAGCAGCCTATTGAACAATAAACCGTTCGTGTGTGATGGTATCGCCATCAGTCACCTGAACTGTATATAATCCCTTGCCGTGCTGTGTTAGATTGTAATGTTGGTTGATTGGTGCATCGCTTGTGATCCTTTCATCAACTATAACGTCTCCTTTAATATTGAAGATTCGTAATTGCACTTCATCTGAAGAGTTACCATTGTACTCCAATCTGAATTGCCCTTCGTTAGGATTCGGATAGATACCGATTGAAACATCTTCACTTCCCTTGCCCGAGATAAGATCATCACCTCTCTTGGCCGATGGTGTGGTGAAGGTGTTCAGAATTGACCATTCCGATTTTGGCGATGGATTGTCGCAATAATTTCGAACCCTCCATTGGTAGGTAGTTCCAGCATTCAGGATCGAAACTTGTTTCTGCGTTGTGCTTGGTCCAACAAAGATTGGAACCCAAGGTCCACCTATTACTCGTCCCTGTATTTCATAGCCTGCTGATGGCGCAACAGGATCCCAGTTGAATACTGCAGCGGTTGCGGTGATGTTGGTTGTCCAGGTATTAGTAACCATTGGGCAAACCGTTGTAAAGGAATCCATTGGCGACCACTCTGAAGCAATCGTTTCGCTAGCATCGCAGTAAGACCTGATTTGCCATTCAAATGTACGATTGGTTCCAAGACCGAATACTTGTTTGAAATCAATATCGGATGTTGGAATGACAAGAATCACCCATCCTGTTGTTCCAATCCTTCTGCCTCTGATCCTATAGTGATCCGCATTACCGGCAGTATCCCAGGTAAGAACAGCGGAAGTTGGCCCAATGTTGATAGCACCGAGGTTAGTCGGGCTAACACAGTTAGTCAATGGCTGACCTACTGAAATTCCACCGAATTGCTGGCATCCATTTGCATCTGTAACTCCAACGGTGTATTGTCCAGCGGGCAGGTTATTCAGGTCTTGAGTGGTGGCACCATTCGACCAAAAATAGGTGAATGGGGAAGTTCCACCGTTTACTACCAGGTCAATGGCACCATCGTTTCCGTTAACCGTTGAAACATCTGTAACCAGGAAGAACAATACAATTACCCCTGGTTCATTTACCGTTATGGATTCAACAATTTGACAACCTGAAATGTCAACGATGGTCACCATGTAAATGCCACCAGCTAAACCAGAAATATCCTGGGTTGTTTCACCAGTTGACCAAGCGTAAGTGTAGGTTCCAAATCCTCCTGACACGCTCAGATCTATTGCTCCGTCAGCATCTCCGTTGCAAGTAACTCCTGTAACTGTAGATGTTGCGGTGATAATAATCAAGGCATCCATTTGGAACGTGGCAGTTGCTGTACAACCATTTGCATCAGTAGCAGTAACCATGTATGTTCCTGCAAGCAGGCCGCTGAGGTCTTCGGTGGTTGCTCCATTACTCCATGAGAACGAGTAAGCACCAGTTCCGCCTGTAACAGTAAGGTCAATTGCCCCATCGGCATTGCTGTCGCATGTTACATCAGAAGTTAAAGATGTAATTGAAAGAGCTGATGGCATTTGTACTGTTCCAGATGCTGAAGCGGTACAACCGTTGGCATCGGTTATTGTACATGAATATGATCCGGAAGTCAGCCCCGATATGGTTTGAGCGGTTGCACCTGTATTCCACACAAAACTGAAAGTTGCTGTTCCTCCAGAAACTGTTGCTGAAATTGATCCATCACTCAAGCCGTTACATGATATGTCGGTTACATTTAATGTAAGTGATAGAGTGGACGGTTCTGAAATAGTAGTACTTCCTGTTGCATTGCAACCATTCGCGTCTGTAACGGTTACATCGTACGTGGCAGCTGATAAATTCGAAATAGAAGAAGTTGTTTGACCACCACCCCAAGCATAGCTGTACGGTGGCGTTCCACCGGAAGCTGTAACTGCTGCTGATCCATCATTTCCACTATTGCAGGAAACGTTCGTTCCAGTCATAGAAATGGTCAGTAAAGGAGGCTCGTTAACTGTGAAAGTAGCTGAACCACTACATCCGGATGAGTTTACTGCCGTCACCGAATAAGTTCCACCTGCAATACCAGATAGATCTTGACTATTTGATCCGTTTGACCATAGGAAAGTGAATCCGGAACCGCTGGTTGCGGAAATGTCGATTGCTCCTGACAAATCTCCATAGCAATTAAGGTGGGTAACCACACCGGTTATTGAAACTGCAGCAGGTTCACCAATTGTACCAGATTTGGAGGCCTGGCATCCATTAGCGTCAGTTACAGTAACGCCATAGCTTCCAAGTCCAAGGTTGAATACACTTTGGGTGGAATCTCCGGTACTCCAGGTATAACTGTATGGAGGCGTACTGCCTGTTGCATTTACAGTTATTTCCCCATCAGTGAAACCATTGCAGGTGACATCAACTGCATTTACCACTGCGCTGAGAGGTGTGGGTTGAGTTACAGTTGTGGAGGTCGTTCCTGTGCATCCGTTTGCATCAGTCACAGTTACATCATAAACTCCTGCCACAACTCCGCTGATATTATCAGTGGTGGCCCCGTTTGACCAATTATAAGTATAAGGTGATGTTCCACCCTGAACCGTGCTGTTGACTCCACCGTCATTGCCACCATTACATCTGACAGAAACTCTGACTAGTGTTATTACTATGGCAGGGGCGTTACCAATATTTACGGAATCAATTATTATGCATCCGTTGGCATCGGTTATGTCAACACTATATCTACCAGCAGAAAGACCGGTGATTTCACTAAGCGTTGAACCAGTCTCCCACAGATAGCTGTAAGGAGGAGTTCCGCCTGAAACTATCGCTTCGGCAGTTCCGTCACCTCCACCTGCACATGTGATAGCTGTTTGCTGGAAGCTGAGGCTCAATGCAGTAGGCTCTGTAATAGTTACCTGCAACACTTCCGGGCAATTTCTTGCATCTAGTACCAACAAATTGTAGATGCCGGCTGTAAGTCCATTGCGATCTTCGGTGGTAGCGCCATCAGTCCAACTATAGTTATAAGGTGGAGCACCACCTGTTACGGTAATATTTATAGACCCATCTGACCCGGTATTGCAGGTTACGTTTGAGGACGAAGAGGTAATTGACATTCCCGGATCGAGAGTAACCTCAGCGGAATCAACGTGAAGACAGTTATTGGCATCAACCACTGATACGTGGTACCATCCGGCAGTTAAACCGGAAATGTCTTCAGTATTAGCTCCGTTGGACCAGGTGTAGGTATAACCAGGAGTTCCACCTGAAACTGAGAGATCAATTGCACCGTCATTGCCACCATGACATTCGCTAACTGTTGTAACGGCCAGTATCGAGGCCAGCTGTGTGGGTTCATTAACTGTGGCGCTACCGGTGAAGGTACATCCTGAAGCATCAGTCACTGTAACCGTAAATGTTCCTGCTTCCACATTGTTGAGATCTTCAGTTGTAACCCCATTGTTCCAGGCAAACCCGTAAGGAGGTGTTCCTCCGGAAACCGAAAGATCAACAGCACCTGAAGCTCCGCCTTTACAATTCACATCCGTTACAATGAATGTTCCTGTAATGGCATTAGGTTCGGTGATTGTGGCACTGATCAATGCAACACAGTTATTGGCATCTGTTATGGTGCCGTTGTAACTGCCTGCGGAAAGATTCAGTAGATTTTGGGTGTTATCACCAGTGCTCCAGGCAAAAGTGTATGGAGGAGTTCCACCAGTTAGACCAACTATTATAGAACCTGTATTTCCGCCATTACAGACGACATTTGTAGCTGTAACACTTGGAACAAGTGCAGCAGGTGTTGCAATAGTGGCAACCGCTGAAACTGTACAATTGTTAGCATCAGTTACAGTTACCCCGTGTGCTCCAGCTGCAGCATTCGAGTTGTTAGCAGTGGTTGAACCATCAGACCAGATATAGGAATAAGGCTGAACACCACCCGAAACTGAAATATTCACCGAGCCATCTGAAAAACCGAAACACGTTACCGGGGTTGTACCGGTAACATTGGCTGCGAGTACGCTTGGCTCGCTTATGATGATCTGTAAGGTTGCTGTGCAACTGTTTCCATCGGTAACAACTACTGAATACAATCCGGCTACCACACCCGTTAAATCCTGGGTAACAGCTCCGTTGCTCCAGCTATAGGTATAGGGTGTAACGCCACCGGTTGCAGCAATGTCTATTACACCGGTTGCTCCCCCATTACAAGCTACATTCGAAGAATCTACCATGAACACGATCAAATCGAGTGGTTGGGTAATTGTAGCTCCATCTGCAATGGTACAACCGTTCGCATCTGTTGCTGTAACTCCGTAAGTGCCCGCCAGGATTCCGAATCTGTCTTCAGTAACTGCACTGTCGCTCCACATATATGAGTAAGGAGGCGTTCCACCAGTGATGGTCAAATCAATTACTCCTGTGCTTTCTCCAAAACATGTAACATCTGCTTTTACTACTGTTGAACTCAAGACTGGAGGTTCCCCGACTGTGTACGATCCTGTCATCACACATCCTGTTGTATCGGTAATTGTAAGGTCATAAGTTCCGGCAGCAAGGCCTCCAACATCTTTGGTGATGGGGCCATGGCTCCAGGCAAAATTGTATCCCGGAACGCCACCAACCACTACAATACTGATTGCCCCGGTTGATGCACCATTGCAATCCACATCTGTGATGGTTTTTGATATTACGATCAACGTTGGTTCTCCAACAGTAATGTTTGCTTCCGCTGTACATCCATTCGCATCAGTTGCTGTTACGGTGTAGCTTCCTGCTGCAAGTCCGGAAACATCTTCTGTGGTTGTGCCGGTTGACCATGAGTAGGAATAACCAGGTGTTCCTCCTGAAACAGTAATATCTATAGCTCCATCGCTGAATCCATTACAACTAGCGTCAGTTGTTGACCATGCTACGGCTACTGCTGTTGGTTGTCCGACTGTATAAACTCCATAGGCATCGCATTGATTGTCATCAATGACAGTCACTGCGTAAAATCCAGCACTTAATCCGGTAATAGTGGCTGTAGTTCCGCCATTGCTCCAAATGTAGGTGAATGGTGAAGTTCCTCCCGTGAGATTTGCAGTAACGGTTCCATCGGCACCACCGTTGCAGCTTGCGTCTGTTCCTGTATTGTTCACGGCCAAAAGACCGGGTTCCACAATATTTGCCGAAGCGTTTGTTACGCAGCCGTTGGCATCTGTAACCGTTACTGAATAGCTATTCTGTAGTAATCCGCTCAAATCTTCTGTTGTTGATCCGTTGCTCCAACTGTATGAATATGGTTGGGTTCCTCCCGTAACAACAAGGTCTATTGAACCATCTGTTTCTCCAAAGCATGAAATGTTTGTGGCGTTTGCAGAAGCTGCCAAGACATCTGGTTCGGTTACGTTGTAAGTATCTGATACCGTACATCCGGCATTGTCGGTTACTGTAACAGAGTAAGAGCCGGCAACCAGGTTGTTTAAATCTTCCGAAGATGCTCCGGTTGACCAGGCAAATGTGTAGGGTCCGGTTCCGTTTGTAGGATTCAGATCAATTGCTCCATCACTTAGTCCATTACATGAAACGTGTGTAATGGTTGCATTCAAGTCGATTGTTAATACCTGGAATGTTTGAACTGCGGTGCAACTATGATCATCTGTAACGGTTACTGTGTATGATCCTACTGCTAATCCGGTCAGGTCTTCCATGGTTGATCCTGTTGACCAGCTATAAGAATAAGGTGATGTCCCACCTGTAACGGTTAAATCAATTGCTCCAGTAGGGGTTCCTCCACATCCGGCATCGGTAATGTTGGCAGTTAAAGTCAACGGCCCGGGCTCACCCACGGTGATTGTTGCGGTATGCAGGCAGTTGTGATTATCGGTAACAGAAACCGTGTAAGCTCCGGCTGTTAACCCGGAAATATCAGCAGTTGTTGCACCATTTGACCACATGTAAGTATAACCCGGTGTTCCTCCGGTTATAGTGAGATCGATAGCTCCATCGCTGCTGCCATGACAATTTGCATCTGTAACAACTTGAGTGGTGGCCAATGCTGGGGGTTCATTAACCTCTGCGGTATCAATCCTAACGCAGCTATTTGCATCGGTAATAGTAACTATATAGCTACCGGCACTTAATCCAAATACATCTTGCGAATTCGGACCATGACCCCAGGTATAGGTGTATGGAGGAGTTCCTCCATTAAAAGATAGGTCTGCGGATCCATCATTTCCTCCATTGCAAAGTGGATCGGTTACAATCATAAAACTTGTCAAAACCGGTGGCTCGTTTACAGTTGTGCTGAATGTACCGGTACAACTGTTTGCATCGGTTATTGTTGCACTATAAGTTCCGGCTGTGAGACCTGTCAGGTCTTCAGTTGTTCCACCGTTGCTCCAATTGAAAGTGTATGGTGAAGTGTTTCCGATAACCGTTAAATCTATTGCACCATCGCTTGAACCGTTGCAAAGTGCGTCTGATACTATCGCACTGAAATTGAATGAATCGGGTTGCGCGATGTTTCTGGCAGTAGTTGCCGTACATCCGTTGAGATCTGTAATAGTAACTGCGTAGAGACCTGCTGTGAGACCAGAGATGTTTGGTGTGGTGCTTCCGTTGCTCCATAACCATGCGTAAAATGGTGTTCCACCGGAGACGTTTGTAACAAGGGCACCGTCTGATCCGCCATAGCAGGTCACGTTGGTTTTGGTTGTGGTCACGGTTAATTGTGCCGGCTCAACCAGTAGAATTGAAGCGCTTGCGAAACATCCATTGGCATCTGTGATGACTGCTGCGTAAGTTCCTGCAGATAATCCAGTTAGGTTTGGTCCTCCCCAGTTGTAATTATATGGTGGAGTTCCACCTGTAACTACTGCTGTTGCAGTTCCATCTGAACCTCCCAAGCAACTTATGTGTGTTCCGGTAACTGTAACAGAAAGTACCGGTGGCTCTGTCAATGTTATGCTATTTATAGCTGAACAGCCATTATTGTCAGTTACAGTTACGGTGTAAGTTCCGGGTCCGAGCGGGTTAATGTCTTCACTGCCAGCACCATTACTCCAGTTGTAAGCATATGGGGGCGTACCACCTGTAACGGTTAGATTCACAAATCCATCAGCATCTCCGTTACATGAAATGTTATATCCTCCTTGAACGGTTGGACTTGAAATGGTGGTTAACAATGAATCAGGTTGAGTAATTGTGATCTGTCTTTCTTCATCACATCCTAATTGATCTGTTACTGTCACAGAATATATATTTGGAGCAAGGACACTGATATCCTCTGTAGTTGCACCGTTCGACCAAGTAATTATGTAAGCCGGAGTTCCTCCTGAAACAGTAATATCAATGGCTCCATCGTCCGCTCCATTACAAGAAACATGCGTGACCTGATCTACTGTCATAACCAATGGAGAAGGTACAGTGAAAGGCATGGTAGCTGTATCCTTACAACCAATTGAGTTGGTAACAACCAAGGTGATAATGAAATTTCCACCAGTGTTATAAGTGTGAGATGGGTTTTGTTGTGTACTGGTTCCGCCATCACCGAAATCCCAATCCCAGGATACGATTGGATTATTACCACCCGGCAAACCTGGTGGTGGAGGTTGATTCATTGGCTGTGAAAGGTCATTCATTTGGATGGTAAATGGTTCACAACTTAGTGTATCAGAAATTTCGAAATCCGCAATCAGGTCGTCACAAAGTCTGACTTGATAGGAAATGGTATCTGCACCGCAAGGATTGGTGACAATTAATGTTACCCAGTAGTTTCCTCCAACTGCATAAGTGTGGAAAGGATTGACGGCACTTGACATGTTGCCATCTCCGAAATCCCACATGTACGTATTATAGTCTCCGGTTGAGATGTTGTTGAACAACACGTCCAAACCGCTCGGAAGAACTGTGAAATTGAAATCAGCTACTGGTGGAAGTTGTTCAACATAAACGGTAGCACCAGTTCTTGCACTTGGACATCCTGGTGCACCAATTTCCATATCGTAGAAGAAATAATAGAAGGCAGATAGACCATTGGCAGCACCGGTAATAGACATAACTCCTGGTAATGTGTATGGGTAAGCAGCTCCACTATTATTTCTATAGAGGTTAATCGTTGATCCTGTAGCTGGTTGTAGTCGTAAACCGGTTCCAACTGGTAAGGCTATATTGAGTGTAACACGGCTTGGTCCATCGGGCACAAAAAATGTTGTGGAAGAAAGAACCGTTCCACCTGAAGTACGCAGTTCGAAAGTTCTGTTTCCTGAACCTGTTGCATACACAAAGGCAGAAATAAGAGTTGTAGGTTGAAAAACATCAAAAACTAAACCACCGTCTGTGAAATTGTAATTAGCGCCTGTACCGAATGTGTTATCTGCGGGTCCAACATTAGCAATTGTCCCTGCAGATTGCTCAGCGTAATAAGTTGTAGTTGCGAAGAGCGGACCAGTAGGAAGGGAATTTCCGGTACCAAGCAGGCTACCTCCGGTGCTTGCATCGTACCATGAAATGCTCAAACCTGGATCTGGAGAAGCCATGACATTAGTTGAATCTCCAGCACAAATTGAATCACCTGTGGCTGAAGGAGCTGCAGGTTCGCCTTCTATGTTGACTGAAGTTGAAAGACTATTGTCAGCAATATTTTCGTCTCCAACCAAAATTGCCGATGCATTAATATTCAACGTACCGCCTGCGGCTGTGTTTAGTGGTCCGAGATTAATTGTTCCCGATTGACCAAAGGCAAGTGGGCCTATCAAAGTGCCTGAAGGGTTTCCGTTGATCATTCCCGTAAGAACCGCTACTACTGGAATATTGGATTGGGAATTGAAACCCAAGTTGGTAACCTCTATAATCAAATCGTCATTTGCCGTTCCGCAATCATTGTCAACCGGTGAAATGATGTCGGTTACGGCAATATCGTTCAATGGCAATTCCTTCATACAGAAATAATCCACGGCCATATCGCTTGTGAAAGAAGTTCCGGAAACACTTCTTATTCTGAATTTGAAGTTTGTTTCACCAGCATATGTTGGCATTGGTACTTGTTGTAATTGCCAGGCATTTAAATTGTCGGTCCAGGCAGGAATGATGTCTGTTGTCCAGGTAGATCCTCCGTTTGTGCTTACGTCAAGATGCATCGTTCCCATAGCTGTGCCCTGCATATGGTAATAGAATTCCAAGAGTGGGGCTGTAATTGATGTGAAATCGTATGTAGGAGATTGAAGAATGAATACGTCACTTCCTGAGCAGGTGCCAGAAGTCTCTGTATAAAGGTACTTGCCTGATGAGGTTCCAGGAACAAAATCTGTTGATGGACCCGTAGAACCTGAACTTGTTCCTCCAATATCAACGGTCCAATGTCTTGTAGGTTCGGTATTCTGCCAACCGCTTTGTAATGTACACAGGTTACCACAAGTTGTTCCACAAGTGCTAAACGCTTCAAAGTCTTCACAAGCCGGAAAACTTGAAATTGGAGGTAAGGAACAATCCAGACTCAATTCAAAGTTGCCTGAGGCAGTACTAAAACCAGTAACATAAATAAAGTAATTGGTTCCGGATACTGATGCGAACGAAACTGTAGATTGAGTACCAATGCCCGGACAAGAGAAGTCATCGTCATTTGCATCAACACAAGTCAGCAAAGTACAACTGCCGGAAAACACTCCGATCTTGGTGTTGTAGTTGGTACCGGCATTGCAAGTTGTAAAAGTAGCAAGACTGCCATCTCCAGTCCAGCTATACCAAACGCCATCTCCGCTTAAAAGTTGCGTATTACACGTTCCTGGTGCATCCAGGTTGTTCGCGGGTGCATTACTGCCGGTTACAGAGGTTCCGCATGAAATTGGGAGGGCTCCAGTACACAAATCGTTTGGTACCCCACTTGTTTGCCAAGTGACGTTAAGGGTCATACATATTGAATTAGTTTGGCAATTAAATTGGAAAACATGAATTTCGAGTAATCCAGTAAACGTGGCAGTGTAGGATATTTCTGACTGCAAACCACAAAAGTCATCGTTTGCCACAATGCAAGTTGAACCGTTATAAAGGGCAAGTTGTGTATCAAAATCTGTATCTCCGCACGTTGATATTATATAGGTCTCGCCTGAAATCACATTGACGGTATTGTAGTCTCCTGCAAACGTACATGCAGTTGTGGCAGTTTGACCGGGTGCTGCCGGTGTTAAATTTTGCCACAGAAAAGTATTTTCACCACACGAGCAAGAAGCTTGAACATCGTGGGTAAGAAGACTTAGAGTAAGCGCGGCAAAACAAATAACAAAAACAGAATATACAGATTTCATACCTCTGGTTTTAAGGTTGGTAAATTTTGTAAGAAAAAAATCGGGTAAATGTTGGGGTAAAGAATAAATCGGGTTAGGGTTTAATAAGTGAATTTCTAACTTTCAATGTAGCCCGAATCAAGTGATTTCGGGGGTTTTTTCAAAACACTCTAAGTTAACAAAAATACAATAACACTAAGGATAATAGTTGATAAGTGTGTGAAATTATAAACATTTCATTAACGCAGCCCAAAATATCGCTTTAGGTGCAATAGGGTTCTAAAAAGGATTAATTATTTGCAAATGGATTGCAAGCTAATACTGATGGAAGCCATTTACTTCAACAGCACCTTTTTGGAAATTTTCGTTTGGCGAGATTGCAAACTGACAAGGTGCATGCCTTTCGAAAATTTGAATGAAACCGGTTGGTTGTTTACCTGGTTCACCGAATTGGCAAGTTTCAAACTAACCAGTTTTCTGCCAAGAAGATCCAAAAGGTTGAATTCCAGGTATTTGTCTGCAAATCCCGACCAAGTGAGCATGGCTTCCTGATGATTGAAATATATTTGGAATGTGGGTGCATAATTTGAGTTTAGCTGACTTGTGGTGTCTATAATCACCAGCGTGTCGCAAGTTGAATCAATTTCGGCCCAGAATTCATCCCATGCATTAAAATTGGTGAGTTGATTGTGTTGACTGCAACGCGAAAGGTAACACGGTCGGGTTGTACCAAATGCAGAAGTGAGAGAGGTTCCCTGGCAACCCGCCATCTGATGGTTGGCGTGCTCAATTTCGCACCATCCGCAATAACAAGGTTTCAATAAATAACCATTTTCTACCTGGCAACCAGGTGAGCATTCTAAAACATTGTTGTAAATGAACTCGGCAGTTTCATTCATAATGTAATAGATCACTTTGTTGATGTGGCCATCTGCCACATTTGCATTGCCCTTGCATTTGCGCTGCATGCCGTGTGCAAATCCACATCCTGTATGTGTTTCGAAACAGATTGGCAGATTGTCGGTTTCGATTGTGTTTCGAATGCTTGCCGGGCCGAAAACCTTGTAAATTGTTGTATCGGGATTTAGGAAACATTGATAGATTCCCTCACTGTAGCGATAGGTTCCATCGCAAGTGCCATGAAACATCAGCAGAGGTGTATTTTCAACCTGCCCATTATTTCGCTGTGTCAGCCAATCTGTGTTTTTGATAGAACCCCACAACGAAACCGCAGCGCTCACCTGATCGGAAAATCCTTGTTCTCCGAAGCGCTTCAATGATCCGAATTCTGTGATCAGGTCAGGTGGCAATTCAAACTCTTGTGCATAAGTAGTATGAAGTGCCAGGGTTGCACCTGAACTTGAACCGGCCATTACAATTTTTGTGGTATCGATACCCAATGTCTGTGCCCGGCTTTTGAGATAGCGAATGGCTGCAGAAGCATCTTGTTGAGCCTGGTAAACTGCTTTTTCGTAGTGGCGGTAGTCTCCTTTGTACATGCATGGCACCGGCAGTGAGTCTGTGTTTCCGCAACAATCAGGATAGCCGGTCCGGTAATCGAACGATGCTGCCACATAGCCTCGCCTGGCAAAATTCATACAATAGTCAACTATGTTGCTTTCGTTTCTATTCATGTTGGTGAAACCTCCGCTGGCCGCGAATAGAATCATGGGTCGGTCGCAACAGATACAGTCGTTTAGGTTTGTGAAAATGGTCATTTTCATTTTGCGGGCCAGGGAATCGGAACAAGGATTCAAGTTGTCTGATAGACAAGCGAAAACTTTGGTTTGGCTGGTGATATCCGTATTTTCAAAGATGGCATCAACGTACCTGGTGCCGGGTGATCCGCAAGGGGAGTGCTGACAAAACGAGTTGGAAACTCCGCACGAATCAAGTGGATTGCAACCTTGAGAAAACAGTTGATTGGTAAGGCTGAAAAATGTAACTATTAACAGGAGTCTAAACATGTCAGGAAATAGGTCTGCAAAAATAGTTATCGATAAAACTTAAATGACTTCTGTTTTTCTTCGGAGTTTACTATTGCCACAAATAGTCCTTTCGACAATTTTGATGCATCGAATCCAAACCGTTGCCGGCTACCTGATACCCGGAATTTGCGGCTCATAACCCGTCTTCCCATCAAATCCAAAATGGTGATTCCCCAGAGACTATGCGAATAACTGCCAGTTTCAATGATCAGTCGATGGTTAAAAATGTCGTACCAAAGTTTGGACCTACTAACCGGATCTCTTGAAACAAAGTTTGTATCACCGGGTTCGCAGGTTGTGTCGTTTTGTTGAACGAAGATGTTGCAAGGAATGAACCCAATCCATTGACTTGAATCGTTACATGGCTCGAGGTAGTAGGGTTGTAACAGCCCGTATAGTTGATTTGCCGTGCAACCCTGACATTCTTCAGCATCATAATTATAGGCCGGAATCTGGCATCGCTGGCAATAGCATGGTTTGCAAAGTGCCTGATCTTCGGCTACACATCCTGGAATGCAATCGATCACTGTTTCGTAGGCAAACTCTGCTGTTTTCTGTGTAATGTATCGCCCTATTTCCCAGATATACCCATCTGCACTTGAACTGCCGCCACTACATCTTCGATGAATTCCATGAGAGAATCCACAGCCGGTATGCATTTCATAACAAATGGGTAGGTTGTTATCTTCAATGACCTGCCGGACAGCATTTGGACCAGAAGTGTAATAAGGCGTTGTGTCTATTTCAAAAAAGCATTTATACTGCCCACGATCAAAATGGTAAGTTGCATCGCAAGTGCCATGATACATTTGCACCGGTGTAGTGTGCGGTTGCATGTTTTTATCTTGCAGTAACCAGTCATGCTGCCTGATAACACCCCACATTGCTGAGATGCCCTGTACTTCATCGCTAAATCCTTGTTCTCCATAACGCTTAAATCCTCCATGCTCAGCCAGAATGGTGCTGTCAACCTCATGTTCATCCATGTAGGCATGATGCAATGCCAGGATTCCTCCGGCACTTGAGCCTACCAGCAAAACCCGGTTTGAATCTATGCCAAATATATCTGTTTTCGACCTCATGTATCTTATTGCTGAAGAAACATCCTGTAGCGCAAGGTGGCTTATTTCATCGTAGGGTTTGTGATCGCCCATATAATCGCACTCAGCTGGGAAAGGAACCGTTTCACTACAACAAATTGGATAACCCGTCCGATAGGAAATGGAGGCAGCCACATATCCTCTTCTGGCATATTCTGTACAATGATGGGCGGCAAGAACATTTCGTTTATCCTGAGCGTGAAATCCACCGCTTCCAACAAATACGACCAATGGTCGGTTGCAACACTCGCAATCATTTGGATTGTAGTATATATCCATCTTCATTTCCCGGGCAGAAGTGTCATCGCAAGGAACTATGCTATCTGAAATGCAGGCATATACTCTTTGAATCCTGACAATATCGACCGAATCAAAAATGAAATCAACATAGCGCTGACCCGGCACTCCGCAGTTGGAATGTGTGCATGGGTTTGCCAGACTGTAACAGCTTGACTGGTTATCGCATAACTGAGCTTCTGCAATAAATACTGTGAAAATTAGAACGGCAATAAAAAGAAAATATCGCTGCATGGTATTCAACTTGGCCTAATGAAAAAATTTATAGCCTTTTTGATTTCGGCCGTTTCTTATTGACAATATGTAAGCACCTCGCTGTAGTTGATGTAACGATATGGTATGGGTATTCATCCCCTTTACTATTTCGATGAGTTCTAAATGGAATTCCTTTCCCAAAACATCGTGTACCATTATTTTGAAGGGCACATCAATCGTGCTAATCCATTCCAGGTGTAGCTGATCGGTTTGGTGATCATGTTTTATCACCATATTGGCAAACAACGATTGAACATTTGAAGGGGTAAGCATATAGATGCAATCGGGATCGCTGGCACGTGCCACCTTGTAACAATTCACCCATCCTGAATTCTGATTTTCACTATCGCAGTTTTCAATATATTCAGGCATCCTATCGGTAGGGTAGAGCGCTTTGTCTTTACAGTTTCTGCAACCCGTGGGATTGGAATTGCGGTCTTCATTACTACAACTTTTGCAATAACACGGCTTACAAATGAAACGATCTTGTGCGGTGCATTCTGTTTCACAATCCAAAACATTATCGTATAAAAATTTGGAGGAATGATGCGTGATGTATCTGGTGAGTCTTGTAAGGTAACTTGTAGCTTTTGGTACTTCGCCCCTACATGTGTTATGTATTCCATGTGCAAATCCGCAGGCTGCATGCACTTCCAGGCACATCGGGAGGTCTTTTTCTATGGCTTCCTGTTGAATACTGTGTGGACCATAAACAGTAAACTCAGTGCTATCAGGATAGAAATAACAATCGAATTGTCCATCTGTGTATGGCAATGAAGCATCGCAGGTTCCATGGAAATAAATGGAAGGAATATTTTCAGGTTCTCCCTTTGCGTTTATGGCAAGTGCGTTGATGTCGAGTAAAACACCCCACATTGAAATGACTCCTGCTATGGTGTTATCGAACCCAGGGATGGCATATTTGTTTAACATACCAAGATCTTTTCGTCTGCGGCTAATCCCCTCAAACTGGGCCATGTAAGCGGAATTGATTGCGTTTCCAGCACCAGCACTCATGCCGCCAATGGTAATCAGGTTGGGGTTTATCCCAAAGCGATCTGCATTGGCCTTTAAATAAATAATGGCAGTGGTGATGTCTTGCTGACCTCGATACACAGCGTTTTCAAACTGAACCGGATCTCCGGTATAACGACAAGCCCAGGCCAGGTTAGAATCTGGTTTGCAACAATCAAAGAATCCGGTTCTGTAATCGTAGGTGAAAACAACGAATCCTCGTTGTGCGTAATCCATTGCAAGGTCCAACATCAGGTTGTTTCTCCTGTCCTGTTGATTGAAGCCTCCACTTGCGCCTAGCAAAATGGCAGGCCGATTGCAACATTGGCAATCTTCGGGATTGTAGTAAATGTCTATGAACAGATCTACGGCATTTGAATCTGTGGCAGGATTGCTGCTGTCAGATACAGTTACGAATAACTCGGTACACATTAAAATAGATGTTGAATCGAAGATCTGGGATTTGTAGCGAATTGAATCACTTCCGCATGCTGGATGTTCGCAAGCCTGAGTGCCAACCTCGCATCCCGAATTAGCACAAAGGTTTCCCTGGAAAAAATCGCAAGGTAGATCTTGGGCAATAGTGTTAAGACAAACAGTGTTCAACAGAAAAAGAACAAATAGGGAGAGTAACGTGGTCCTCGTTTGCATTGAGGGGTAGTATTGATGGTAAGTGTTCATCTAAATGTGCTTTTGATTTTTCAAAGCAAGGGTGAAGATAGCCGTTTTCAGACCACGCAAACAAGAATTCACAGAGACAAAAAAGAGTGCATGTAGAGCAGAAGACCTTGATGCCCGATGATCTTATTGAACTCTTACAATTCTAATAAGCCTTGTTTCTTCACCAAATTGAAGTCGGGCAAGATATGCGCCTTCGCTGAAATCCTCTTTAAACAGGGCAATCTGATGTATTCCTTCTTCAAGAATTGTTTCATCGATGGGCTGTTTTATAAGTTTGCCATTGTAGTCGTAGATGCCCAAAGTTACTGTCAACTCTTCAGGAATGTAGAATTGCAAGGTTGAATTTACGCGGAACGGATTTGGTGATGCAAAAAAGTTGGTTTCATCAGGTTGGCTGGGAATGAATTCGTTTCCATCGGTGAATCTGAGATCCTCATCGCCATCTCTGTATTTCACAAAATTGAATGAAAACCAAAACATCTCCTGGGTAGAATAATAACCGGCTACTACATCCTGAGGAGGTGTGTTGGGGTTATCATGATTTCCCCAGGTATTGTCGTAGGTGCCTTCGGCATATATGATACTGCCTGCCGGTAAGATTGCCGGTTTTCTAAAATTGTATTGTAGTTGCCAATGAAAATCCCAATTGTCAATTCTGATTAACCTCTGAATGAGGCCATCGGGTTTTATGGCATATACTTTCCAACTCTTCCCTAGAAAATGCATATGGGGATAAACACTCAATACAGTGATAGCCTTGTTGGAAGGAAGTTCAGCAAAGAAGGTTTTCACTTCGTTGGCTGGTATTTCTAAAGGAGGATTGGTGATATGTGGGCCACGAATGGTTTTGTCCCTGATGAGTCTGTATTCCTCTTCATCGGAGAAATAAAACCTGACTGATGATTGATCTGTTTCTGTGGATAAAGAAGGACCATAATGAATGTGGAAGATTACTTCGCTGTTAGCTGCAAATGGAATACCCATTCCATCGGGGAAAGGTCTGGTTCTTTGCCCAGGTGCCCATTTAACAATACCTTGTTGGCTAACTGCAAAGCCGGCACCGCCAAAACTTGGGTAACCATAAGCCGGTGAGTCGAGCGTGTCAAGATGGTGGGCTCTGCCGGTGGTGTCGAGGGAAATGATGGCGTGGTGAACCACCCGGTTGTTGCCGGGTACAAATTCTACGGCTTTCAAAACTCGCTTCTCACTTAGACCTGTTGGTGCCGAAAAAACAATGTATCGGTCTGTATTGTCGTCTTGCTGAGTAAATGGTTCAAGCATCGTGACTTCCAGATCAGGGGTGCCCAGCCCTCCTATTGAGTCGAAGTTGGGTATGGCCGGATTGCTGGCGATATCGCCTTCGGGCATTCCGGCATCCACCCAATCTGCGATGGTTGTTTTCTCCGCTTCTGTTAAGATTCGTTGATCTAAAAACTGGCTATAGGCATAATCAGGAGGCCATGGTGGCATGAAGCCGGTTGCTACTGCATTTGCAATGGAATGACCGTAGGCTGCAACTTCCCCATAGTTGGTGAATGGAAAAGGGCCAATGTTACCGATTCTATGGCAATGCGTGCAATTCTCATAAACTATGGGTGCTACATCCTCGTAAAAAGTGGGGCTTTGTGACAAACCAGTTTGAGCCCACAGCAATTGCAGGAAAACCAGAATTATTAAAACGGGTGTGGATCTAAATGGGTGCCTTGAAAGTGTCAAGATTTCAAAGTTCTGTGTTTGAACTTCGAAATTAAAAAGAAAGACTTAAGGCAAATTAGAATTGAAGCTTTCCAGCCAGATAAGTTCCGGATCCATCTTGCAAGAGGTAGGTGTATTTTAGTTCCGGATCGAGTTCGGTCTTGTCAATTGAAATGAAATCAGAAAAAACATCTATGTAGGTGCGAATCACATTTCCATTCATATCAAAAATATCGCATTGCCATGGGTTGGCATCGGGATTGTGAAATTGGATGACCAGGTAATCCTCCTCAGGCATGGGAAGTAGTTTCTGGTAATTGTACTTTTCCTCAAGATTCAGATTTTTAAGGTAAACCTCAATGTCCTCAATGTCCTCAATGGAATTGATTTCCATGGTCAGGTCCGATTCAGTGTGACCAAGTGGGGTTTCCTTCTCTTTTTTCGATTTGTCGTCAGTTGACTTGGTTGTGGAAGTAATTGAAGAAGTGCCTGTTGCCGCTTGTGAATCTTCACGCACACCAAAGTTGGTATAGACGAAAAAGAGCGCAAATGCAAAAAGAGAAACCATTGAACTCACAACCGCGAATTTAACAACAGTTGTGACAATAGCCACTTTCATAGCCGGTTGACTCCTGAGTCCCTTTCTTCCTTTCATGCTCGTTGGTTTGGTGTTCTGCAGACTTATCCAATGAGTGGACAAGGCATTCCTTGTTTTATACGGGAAAATCAGTATTTGGTTTCAAGGATTTAACCGACCAAAAGGAATTGATCAATTGGTATCAGTTACTGAAACTGAGGCTGTTAGAGGCAGTTCAGCTGGCGTAAGTTCCTGGCCTGTTACATGAGAATAAAGGTCAGTAATTCGTTCGGCTGATGTTGGCTTTTCATGTTTGATTAACCAGCTATGCAGGGTGTATAAATCGCCCGGAAATTCTGTATCTATCTTTCCGGCAGTTTCCAGTTTATCGTAAAGTTTTACTGAACTAAGAAAGTCTTTGCTGAGAGCGGCATTCACCACTTTAATTCCGCGATTTACTGTTTTGTGGTTCTTCACAATTGACTCTAACTTATTGGTGAGCGTATGTTTTGCACGGCTATTGGTATGATTCAGAACAACAATGGTAGTGCTGTCTTCGACATATCGAAGGAAACTTGTTCTGAAACCATTCCACAAGCCATGGTGATATACCAACTTTTGATTGTTTCGTTCCCTGAGCCTAAAACCAAAACCGTAAGAAGTGCGCCACCCCCAACGTGTCTTACCAGAGGTGAAAGCTTCTTCCAGGGATTCTGCCGTCACCATTTCCGCAGCGTAAAGCGCACGATCCCACAAGTGCAAGTCGGCCAGTGTTGAATACACACCCTTATCGCCATAAGTACCTTCGTGAATGGTTTCTGGAATGATGCGATATCTCCGCCTTGTAGGTCGAAAACCTTTTAATTCGTGCTGCACTGTTGGCTGTCCCGGCTTTTTTACGTAAGAATTTTCCATGCCCAGGGGGGCAAAGATTTCAGTTTGCAGGAAATCAGGAAAGACCTGACCCGAAACCCTTTCAACAATAGAAGCCAGTAGCAAATAGCCTGTGTTGGAATAATCGAATTTTCTACCGGGTGTAAAGAACAAGGGACTTTCTTTTTCTGCCATCAATTTGATGACTTCTTCATTTGTGATGTGTCCTTCAATGCCGTATTGATTTTCTACCAACCACATGTAATTTGGCAGACCGGCCGTGTGGTTCAACATTTGGCGAATGGTAATCCGATCGTAATATCTCCTGGGAATGTTGAGCTCTGGAATGTAGTCTATTAACTTGTCATCGTAAGCAAGTAGTCCTTTTTCCTGGAGTTTGATGATGGCAATTGCCGTGAATTGTTTACTGACTGAAGCCAGTTGGAAAATTGATTCCGTGGTGAGTTGTTCCTTGGTTTTGAATTCGGCTGTTCCAATCGCTTCGTGCAACAATGGTGCGCCATTTACCGCAACCAATACATTGCCATGAAAGCCAAGTCTCTTATTCCAACGATGCGTTGCGGCTTGGAGCTCGTCTGCCAATTCGGCCTCGAAAATCTGGTTGATTTCAGTTTGTTCGTTCAGGGAAAAGTGTTCCTGGGGTTTAAACTCAGGTGGTGATACGGGCATTCTGTTCCCGAAGGAAGAAAAAGCCAAAAGCAATAATATCGATAAAAAAGTCCTCGCTGTATATTTCATTACAAACCCTGCACCAACCTGTTCTTTTACGGGTAAACGCATAACATGTTCCCGGTTTCAGGCAATAATACTAATCCAAAAAATTCAGTGTGGTTCGTTGAGGAGAGTGAAATGTTGAAAGCGCCCTCCTAATGCACATCGATCTACGTAATTTTCAAATGAAACAACGCGATGACGTGGTGATTTTTTTAGTCAGATAGCTTGCAACGATGTGGAAATAAAATATTCCTTATTTCCGCGCTCCGAAGATAGACCAATTTAGAGATGTTTCGGTTTGTCGAAGTCACTTTAACACAATTTTCAGGGATTTAACTTTTGAGGGGAATTTATGTCTGAACTGTGATTTGCAAAACAAAAAACCCCGGTTGCCTGAACAACCGGGGTTTGTGTATTCATTTGAACGAAGTCTATTTCGTAATCACAACTTTTTGTTGGGCAATTACTGCCTCACCATTCAACACAATATGGTACACTCCGTTAGGCAATGATTCCACATCAATGTTCAAGGTATTTCCATTTTCGAATGAACGTGGCTCTACCACCAACTGTCCTTTCATATCGTAAATCTCAACGCTGAGATCTTCGACCCTGGTGCCATTCAATGTCAATGAAATTTGATCTGAAGCTGGGTTTGGATAGACACTCATGCCGGTAACATTCTTATCAGCATCGAAAAAATCGGGTGATCCCAATCTTGGGGTTCCAAGCGTGGTAAACTGAATCAAAGTACCCCATGCAGATTTCCTGTTTCCAGCGGTATCGCACCAGGTTCTTACCTGCCACTCATAGTTGGTTGCAGGATTGAGACCAAATGCCTGGAATGAAGTGGTGAAAGGTCCAACAACAACTTGTACCCAGTTGGTATTACCCACCAATCTGCCACGGAATTCATAAGCCGCCCCAAATGGACGAGGTGTCCAGTTCAATTGAGCGCCAGTCGGACCTATTGGATCAGTCCAGTTGGTATCAGGAGGCAAGCAATCAGTTGTGAAAGTGTCGAGAACCGACCATGCTGATGAATCCGCTTCGGCTGCATCGCAGAAAGAGCGAATTTGCCATACATAAGTGTTTCCAAAAGCAAGAACCGGAACGTTCTTAAAGTTTGGATCACTTGGGAAAATGATGATGTTCACCCAGTTGGCATTCGAAATCAATCGACCACGAATTCTGTAGTGATGGGCACTACAAGTTGGATCCCAGTTCAAACGAGCTGAAGATGGCGTGATGTGGCTTGTCCATAAATTGGTTACAACATCACAAGTGCGTGCCGGAGCCCATGCACAAACATTTACAGCGCCAAAGACATTGTTTCCATATTCCCAAACGCGGATGTAAACAGTATCGCCAGGCGTTAATCCTGTAACGGTCATTTTTGAGAACAATCCGTTTCCTCCATCGTCATCGCAACCAAGAGAAGTCAATGTTCCACAATTTCCTTCAAACAATTCCAGGCCACTATCTGTGAAACCACCAGCATCTGATGTTTCAACTGTTAAATCTCCACACGCAGGAACGATTGCGGTAAACCAAATGTCACCGCCATTGTAGCTTGCGCAGCTAGGTGTAGGTACACCTGAGTCTGATGCACCAGAATTGTTTCCTTGTGCAGGATTTTGGCATGTGTCAACACCAACCGTCAACCAGATAGCACCAGAACAGAGATCATTTGCCGGTGGAGCAGGACCACCTTCTAATGTAAGATCAAAAGTTCCCTGTTCACCCGTTCCGTTCCATAATTGCAAGTAATAAGTAGTGCTGGCTGTTAGTCCTGTGATTACGTTTGCTCCTACAGCATTTATATCGTTGCAGGCACCGATTTCAGTTCCACCACAGGCATCCCATACATTGTAATGTGCAGCTGTTGCTGTTCCCAATGCCAAGGTGATAGAGATACTGGTGTTGGTTCCGCTATTGAATGAATACCAAACATCATGAATAGCTCCAAACTGGTCGCAACTTGGTGAAGTTGTTCCTGCAGCAGCACAGGTGTTGTCTATAGTTACAGGTGTTCCAGAACCTGCTGGAGCAACTGTTGTTGTCATGGCCGTGGCACAATCTTCGTTGACTGGTGCGGGAGTACAAGCAGGCGTACAAGTAAGCGTCAAGTTGAAGGTTCCTGTAGCACCGTAATATCCGTGAACCAGAACATAGTAGGTGGTTCCTGAAACGGTTGGATGTTCTGAAATCAAAGAGGTTAGTGAACATCCGGTTCCGTCATCGTTTGAAGCTTCGCAAACCAAAGCTCCACAAGATCCAGAGAACAAGCTGATTCGGGTGTCATAAGCAGCCTGACCACATGTACTAAGTGTTAATGCGCTTCCGTCTGAAACCCATGAATACCAGACACCAGGTGATGTTATGAATCCTGCGGGACAATCAGGAGTATTTGTCGTATCCCAGGTTGCTGTTGCTGTTGAACCAGCGATTGTAGTGTCACATCCCAACGCAAACGCATTTATGCAAGTGTCGTTATTTCCGGAAGGTGGAACTGGTGCTGTTCGTACGCAAATGTCGAAAGTTGTTGTGCTTGGCACCGCTGCATACCAATCATATACCCTGATGGCGTAGGTGTTTCCAATTGTAAGGCCAGTAGAATTGATAGTCTCTAAACCTCCGGCAAGAGTTGCATCCTGACAGAACAATGAAGTTCCACCACATGCGTCAAAAAGCTCAACTACACCATCGAATCCTATTGATCCTTGAACATCAATAATTGGGTTGACAGAAGCGGCAGTGAATGAGTACCAAACATCGTCATCGGCTGTTCCAACACATCCAAGTAATGAACTGGTAGCCAAAGCGATATCACCGGTTGTGTTCACGCAGGTAGCTCCTTCCGTTAAGGAAACTGCGCCACCGCAATCATCGTTGGCAGGGCCGCCAGTAGGTGCATCATAAACACAAACGAAGAAAGTGTCCGTGACAGGTGGACCTGTGTAATAGTCAAAAACTCGCAAGTAGTAAGTACTTCCAATGGTTAATCCGCTGGCATTGATCGTCTCTGTTAAACCTGCCAATGTTCCATCACTGCAATAGAGGGCATTTCCTCCGCAACCATCCCATAGTTGAATTACGGGATCATATCCGCTGCTTCCGGTCACATCGACTCGGGGATCGGTGGTTGCCGCCACAAAAGCCATCCAGACATCATCATCTGGAGTTGGTGCAAATGGGCACAAAAGGGTGGTGTCGGGAGATTGTGTTGCGCCTGTGGTGATTACAGTAGTAGTTACACAGGTAGCCATTTGTGTAATCAGGGTTGCTGTTGCACACTCATCGTTGGCTGGTTGTGCAGACACATTTTGTGTCATAAACAAGCCACACAACATTGTGCAAGACAGGAAATAAAAAATCTGTTTTCTCATTTGTCTTTTTTTAGATTTCCGGGTTGATTTGATTGTTTTTCGTTCCGGAAGGTTAGGAAAAATGGGTTTGTTAATAAATGAATTGTCAGATGTGGTTTTTGAAAGGCGGGGCAAAAATAAGGATAATAGAATGATGCCGTAGAACAGATCTATAACAAAAAACCGCCCCAGGTTGGGACGGGTTCCTATTACTTGCCAAGAGATGCTGTGTTACTGCTTGAGTAATTTGGTTCTTTCAATACGGTAATCAGATCTTACTTCAATCTTGTATGGGCCATATCCATACGCTTTACCCGGACCTCCTGTAGTCCACCTTGACGATTCCAGATGGGCATCCCAAGGTTCCCCTGGTCCACTTGGACACGTCCAAAGACCACTTTGACAGATAGATAGTGCTCGAGGACCCGTCCATATGCCTGAAATTGCATAAAATGGCTGTTTCAAACCGTTTTCAATCTCTCGTACCAGACCCTAGACTGGCAAAATGCGAAATTGATGAAAGGCTACTGAATTGATTCTTGCCCCTGAGAACAGTGCTGGCTGTAACTGGAGAGCACTGGAGGATGGCTTCAGCCAACTGATTGCATTTCAAGCTAGAAGTGGTAGTTCCACAATTCGCACAAAAAAAGCCCTGTTCCTTTTTGGAACAGGGCTTTATAAATTTTAGAACCTTTAAACCCTAGTGCTGAATCACCAGTCTTTCGCGGGCAATCACTTCTGCTCCGGAAACTATCACCTGGTAAACACCATCGGGTAATTGTTTTAAATCCAATTGAATTTCCTGTCCACTGATGTCGGCAGTTGCAAAACCTGTGGTTCGTTTTCCACTCATGTCGAAAAGACTGAGTTCAACCTCGGTGAAATCAATAGGTCGTGACAGACGCAATAATGCCTGACCGGCTGTTGGATTAGGGAAGATACTCATGCTGAGTTCTTCTTCAGGCGTTCCAAAGCCCGCCTGGCTACCCAATTTATTGAAACCTGCTGTTGTGGTAAACATTTGCAATGGGCTCCAACCTGAGGTATCTGTATCGCAGAAACTGCGCATTTGCCACTCGTAGGTAGTGCTCGATGCCAAGCCCAATACATATCGGTTGGTGTTCAGGTTGCCAACCAACAGGTGTGTCCAGGTTGCGCCACCGGTTGCTCTTCCTCTTATTTCGTAACCAGAAGATTGTGCAACAGGAGTCCAGTGAAGTTGTGCCCCGATTGAATTAATGGGAGCAGCCCACATGGAATCGGGATACTGGCAGCCTGTGGTAAACGTATCGGGTGTACTCCATGCAGAACCGTACGTTTGGTGTGCATCGCACCATGCGCGCACTTTCCAGATGTAGGTGTTTCCATCTACCAATCCGGTAATATCTCTGAAAGTATTCAGACTTGAAGATTGATAAAGTGTAACCCAATTGGTATTGCCCATCAGTTGACCTCGAATACGGTAGTGATGTGCTCCAACTACAGGATCCCAGTTAAATCGAACAGAAGTCTGTGTTAAGTGGCTGTTATGAACATTGGCCGGAACTTCGCAATTAGGCAATGTATTGTCGTAAACACAAATCTGGAAATCTGTGGTTGGTGGTTCACCGGTGTACCAATCATAAACGCGAATGAAATAAGGACTTCCTGGAGTCAAAGTGGTTGAGCTGAAAGATTCCACTGCACCAGCAAGCGTGAGGTCTATGCATCCCAGTGATGTTCCACCACAGCCATCAAATACTTCCAATACCGGATCGAATCCGGCAGAGCCCAACACATCGACAGTTGCATTTGCGGTGATGGCCGTAAATTGATACCATACATCGTTATCGGCTGTTCCTGTACAACCAACCAATGATTCGGTAGCAGCATCAACACTTCCAGCTACGTAGTTACACGTTTGGTCCAGAAACAATACTATGGCTCCACCGCATGAATCGTTTGCAGGTGGTGGTGGTTCCCAGGCACAAATGTTGAAGTTTATTATAGTTCCTCCACCATAAGGCCAAACGCGCAGGTAAATTGTGTCGCCTGGCAATTGTCCAACAAGATTTACCCTTGAAAACAAACCGAATCCGCCATCGTCATCACAAACAATAGAAGTTAACGCACCGCAATTGCCCGTATAGGCTTCCATTCCTGTATCGAAAAAACCATTGGCTTCGCTGATTTCAGCACTAACACGGCCCGAGGCTGGAACTACTAACTGAAACCAAACATCACCGTCAACATAGGTAGCACAGGTAGGCGTTGGCGTGCCTGAATCAGTGGCGTTGAAATTAGTAGCAGTTGTTGTTGAAGAGCAAGAATCAACTTGAACAGTTAAAGATATTGCTCCTGCACAATCATCATTTGCCGGAGGTGGTGGGTTGTCATACACACATATATCGAAAGTTGTTGTGCTTGGAATGCCTACATACCAATCGTAAACTCGCACGTAATAAACATTTCCTACCGTAAGTCCGGTAGTTGGTGTCAATTCAGTTTGACCGGCAAAGGTGGCATCTGTGCAGAAAAGTGAAGTCCCTCCACAGGCGGATAATACTTCTACTACAGGATCGAATCCAGCAGAACCAAGTACCTCAACTACGGGATCTGTTGATCCGGCCACAAAGTAGTACCATACGTCATCATCCGCAGTTCCTGTACAACCGGTCAGTGATTCTGTAGCTCCGGTTACATCACCTTGTGTGTTTACGCAAGTTGTTCCTTGGGTAAGTTGAATAGCATTCACACAACTGTCGTTAGCAGGTGGAGCAGGCGCATCATAAACGCAAATGTCGAAAGTAGTGGTTCCGGGATAGCCGGTAAACCAATCGTACACTCGAATTTGATAGTTGTTTCCAGGCGTTAGTCCAGTTAAATTGGCCAACTCTGTACCGCCCCCTACAAATGAATTGTCCACGCATGCAAGTGAAAATCCGAGACAACCGTCATAAACCTCAACAACTGCATCGAATTGTGCAGATCCGGTAACCTGAACATAAGGATTTGGCGTAATGGCGGTGAATTCAAACCAAACATCATCATCGGCATTTCCTGTACAACCTGGTAAAGATTCGGTTGCTCCGGCCACATCACCTTGCGTTGTTACGCAAGTTGCGTTTTGAAAGAGTAGGATGGGTGTTGCACACTCATCGTTGGATGGTGGTGGAGGTCCAGCTTCAAGGCAAACATCGAAAGTTCCTTCTTCGCCACTTCCATTCCAGAGTTGCAGGTAATAATCTGTTGTAGTGTTCAAACCACTCATTGTGTTGGTTCCTACTGAAGTGAAACTATTACATTCGACTTCTATACCACCGCAAGCATCGTATAGGGCGTAGTGAACATCAGTTGCGGTTCCTAGTGCCAGGGTGATATTAACATTCACATTTGTTCCAGTATTGAAAGTGTACCAAACATCATTGATTACTCCGAAAGGATCGCAAGTTGGTGTGAAAGGTGCACCGGCAGCACAGACATTGGTGCTGTTGGTAGGAACGCAACCTGCAGTTCCTACGGTTAATGAAGCAGCGCTTGCACAGTCATCGTTCGAGGGTACCGGGTTGCATGCGAAAGTACAGGTCAAAGTCAGATCGAATGTACCGGTTGCTTGTAGGTATCCGTGAACCAAAATGTAGTACATGGTTCCGGGCGTAGTTGGGAAAGTCATTTCAGATGTAAAACCTAAACAATTGGTTCCGTCATCATTTCCTCCTACACATACCAGTGCTCCACAAGTTCCGGAGAATACGCTCAGTTTGGTATCATAGGCAGCCTGATCGCAGGTACTGATTGTAACGTCATCGCCAGTCCCAAGGTGTGCATACCATGCGCCTGGGCCTGTGTTGTCAGTTCCGCAGGTTCCTACATTATCGAATGTCATCGAAGCAGTTGATCCTGAAACAGTTGTATCGCATCCTAACAAGTAGGCATTAAAGCATGAGTCGTTGGCTGGCGGTGGTGGTGCTGTGTAAACGCAAATATCAAAAGTGGTTGAAGGCGGTGGACCTGTGTACCAATCATACACCCTGATGGCGTAATTTTGTCCTATTGTCAGGCCATAGGCAGTAAGGGATTCCAAAGAACTGCCGCCTATAGTTGCATCTTCACAAGCTATTGAAGCTCCTCCGCAGCTATCTAATAATTCAACAACTGCATCAAAATTTGCAGAACCTAACACGTCTATTGTAACATTGGCCGAAGTAGCCTGAAAAGTGAACCAGACATCGTCATCTGCTGTTCCAAGGCAACCAGCAAGCGATTGTGTTGCTCCGGCAACGTCACCAGTTGTATTAATACATGTTGCATTTTGGGTTAGTACTATAGCGTTAGCACATTCATCATTGCCAATAGGTGGCGGTGCATCATATACGCACACATCGAAAGTGGTGGTAAGAGGGGCACCCACATAGTAATCGAACACCCGTAAAACATACGTATTACCGATGGTTAACCCGGTTGTGTAAATTGCTTCTGTTCCTCCACCTAGTGTGGCATCTGAGCAATAAAGTTCAATTCCACCACAACTATCCCACAACTGTATTACTGGATCGTAGCTTGCGCTACCCGTTACCTCAACAGTTGGGTTTGCGGTGGTTGCGACAAAAGACACCCACACATCATCATCCGGTGTAGGGAGGAAGGGACAAAGCGTTGTTAACTCTGGCGAGGCAGTTGCAAGTGCAGCGTCAATAGTTGTAGTAACGCATGTTGCTGTCTGGGTAATCAGGGTTGCTGATGCGCAATCATCGTTTGTGGGTTGTGCCACGGTATTTTGAGTCATGGAAAAAAAGCAAACAATTGCTAAACTCAAAAGAAGATAAATCTGTTTTTTCATCTGTGGTTGGTTTTACTTCGTCAAAGACGAGATTAGGGGGAATAATTTAGTTACTTGGCTTGTTTGGCGGGTGTTTGGTTTTGCGCCAAACGGGTTGCGAAAATAAAAAATTTAAGGTGAATTGAATTTTGTGAGCACCAAATCCTGTTGGATTATTGTGCAATTATCAACTCTCCACCATTACCTTCGTTAATGTAAAGTTGAGCCCCATTTGTGTATTCAATTTGGATGGTGCGGCAATGTGCTGGTTGCATAGAAATTAATGGATTGGTTCCTGCACTTCCGGGGACAAGAACATTGCTGGTAGAGTCTGGAATACTGAATTTATCCCAATTGCAGGGTTCGAACCAGTTAACGTTCACTGCCCCTAGCCAGGTCCAAACTCCAACTGGTCCTGAAGGCGAACCTCCGGTGATCATGGAGGAATCGATCATAACGCATCCGTTAGCATCTGTCACTGAGACCGTGTAATTTCCAGCCGCCAGATTTAAGCCATCTTCTGTAGTATCACCATTTGACCATAGAAATGACAAGGGAGGAACACCACCCAGGTAAAGCAAGTCCAGCCACCCAGCGTTCGGATTGGCGCATGATGAGTTAGCTCGAATAATAATTCCAATCTGAAAAACAGCTGGGTCTGTCAATATGAAGTTTTGAACAGTTGTGCATCCTGTATCATCGGCAATGGTTACTGAGTACGATCCTGCCAATAAGCCGGAAAGTGTATCGGGGTTTGCAGAATTGAGAACTGTTTGTAAAGTGGCTCCTCCGCTGGTTTCCCAGGAATAATCATAGGGAGATAATCCGCTGCCGGTAGCTATGGCTGATCCATTTGCATCTCCATTACATTTGGGATCGGTAGAGGAAATACTCAATGCACCACAACAACTCAGGGTTGCCGGAAAAATGTAGTCTGGCGTATTTTGGCAGTTAAATGTACCCCAACTCCCTGCTTCACCATCTGCATAACTTGTGATTTGAACCTGGAGATCGGCTCCTTGAAGACAACTTGAAGGCCCCATTGTAGTGATTTGCCAACAGAATGTCCACGGTCCGTTTGCATTATCACCCCAATTGTTGCCAGGGTTGCCATCCAAAACTCCTGGGCCACCTACTGGGTTATCGTAATACCAACCAAAGTCTGGAATGAACAAACCAGTAGCGGTACTGGTAACATTATTTGTCCAAAGCCAAACGCCAGATCCACTCAAATTCGTTGGGGTTCCAACAGGTTGAAGAGTTGAGGCATCCCATCCTGCACCGAAAATGGGTACGATAGAATGAAGCCAGTTGGCTCCTAACATCGTCCAGGTGTTTACCGTATAACAAAACTGGACTGTTGTTCCCGGTGGATAGGTTCCTCCACTTGGTGGTGGGGTTGTTACAAGTGCATCGGAGGTGATACAAGATTGTCCAAAACTTGGTGCTGAAAAGAAAATACAACACAGTAATGCAAGAATTTTTCGCATCAGGTAGGATTGGGTCTAAGAATTTCCGACCCGGAATGATCCGGGTCGGAATAAAAGTCATTAATGAGTGTTACTTGGAAATTACCAGCTTTTCAACCGCGCTTTGGTTGCCATTTCTTAGCAACAGATGGTAGATGCCCGATGGCCAGCTGTCAACTTGCAGCGAGGTGATTCCAACATTGTTCTCCAATTCTACTTTAGTTACCAGTTTTCCGGTTATATTATAAATGGAGATTTCAGGTGTTTGATCAAAAATCTTATTTGAGATTGATATTGAAACCAACGATGTAGCCGGGTTTGGAAATACCGAGAGATCTACTGTCGTAGAAGCCGGATCAAGCGGGTCAGCCGTTTCAGTCAACCTTGCTCCCGAAGAAGTTGTGAAAGTATCCAAATCGGTGAAGTTGCTGATTATACTTCCACCCGCATCGCACCAGGTTCTAACGGTCCACTCGTATGATGTGTTGGGTACCAATCCAAACACGGTTTTTGAAGTGTTAAGATTTCCAACCATCAATGTAACCCAATTGGATGATTCAACTCTGCGTCCTTTGATTTCATAACCGGAAGCACCTGCAACAGCCGTCCAATTTAAAGTAGCTCCGGTCGCGGCTATCGGATTTGTCCAATTATCAATAGGTGCCTGGCAACCGGTTGTGAATGACACCAATCCCGACCATGCTGAATAGGTAACCTCGTTAGCATCGCAATAGGCCATTATTTCCCATTCGTACGTGGTGTAATTATTTAAGCCAAATACGTTTTTATGATTAGGTGAACCATTTGGAATACTCACATATAGCCAATTGCTTCCTCCGGCAACTCTTCCTCTGATCTGGTAGTGATCTGCACCTGTAACTGCATCCCAACTTAACCGTGTTGAATTGGTTTGAATATTAGTTGTGGTGAGATTGAGTGGTGCATCGCATGATCCTATAGCAACTGCTAAAGTGTTTGAAGGCACCTGGCAATTATCACTATTCATTACTTCAACATAATATTGACCGGAAGTAGTGGCTGTGTAAGTTTGCGCTGTTGCCCCGCTTATCATGGCACCATTCAAATACCATTGATAAGAACTGGCAGCCGTGGAAGTTATTACCCCACCAGTTTCTGTGATTGATGGAATGTCTGTAGAAACCACCACGTTAACCGGGTACCTCACGCTGGTACAACTAAAGGATGGTTCTTCAACCACCCAATTGTAGAAATAGTAGTAATAGGCTGTTCCGAAGGGTGAATCATTCAAAGAACACAATCCGTTTACCACGTAAGGGTAGCTTACACCAGAACTTGATCTTTTCAAATCCGGACTGTCGTATCCAAAATTAGTTTGATTGGTAGCTGTGTTTGTTCCCAATTCCAGGTTGGTGCCGGGCGCAACATTCCAATTCAGGGTAAGGGTGGTTACTCCCGTTCCCAGAGTAACTGACATTGAGTTTAAAACTGTGCCGCCACTTGTTCGTAATTCAATGATTCGTGTGCCCGCATAATCAGTTTCAACCTCAACTGTTTTCAGGACAAAATTGTCGAGCGCATTAAAAATGACAGAGCCATTGTATTGTGTTCCGGCATAATTGCTTGAACCTGTATGTCCTGAAGGTCCAACGTTGCTGGTGCTTCCGGTGTTAATCACTTCAGATTCTACATAGAATGTGGTATTGGCATTCAATGCAGCTGTGTTGTAGTTAGATCCGGTTCCCAAAAGGTTGCCTCCTGTCATGGCATCGTACCAGTTAATGTTGCCTGATGAAGTTGCTGATAAAGTAACTCCACTATTCGGGCATGCCACGGGAATGCTTCCTACAACAGGATCGTCTCCACCTGAAACGATTGTTACCGGTGTGGCAGAACCTGTTCCGCAAACTGAGGTTGTGGTGACATTATAGGTTCCTGGTTGCGTTACGGTGATGGATTGCGATGAAGCTCCATTCGACCAGGAATAGGTGGATGCTAAATTGGCCGTAAGAACAACCTGGTCGCCTGCACAAACTGTGGTTGGGCCATTTATTGAGATACTAGGCGTGTTGCCAGTGGTTTGTTGTGTTAGAGTAAATGGAACAGCCATCACATTGTTCGTTTCATCCTCTTCAATGAAGTAATCATGTGGATCGAGCTCAACAACTACCATGTAATTCCCATTGCAGGTTCCAGGCGGAATATCAATCCACATGCCATCGAGGTATTGATAGTAAATGTCGGTGAACCCAGATGAAATTCCCTGAACATTAGCTGAACAATTATAGCTTCCACCACCTAATCCGAAATTCGGGAAATCCCCGTTGGTCATGGTTGTTCCATTGTTGTCCTCACAATGGCCGGTATAGGTGGTGCAGGTTCCGTAATCCATTAAACAAAATGCGAGTTTGGCACCATCGCCAATAACTGGCCACGAAAGTGGGTCGGGGTTGGCGGTTTGTGTACGCAGGGTGTATATTCCCCAATCGTCAACATGCATATGACCATGAGATGCATGATAGGTCATAGAACCTGCCGGGCGGTCATAGTAGGTCATTGTGTTACCGTTCTTTTGGAAAATCCTTTGATTTACCATATTTCTGGGTTCGGCTCCTGTTCCCGGACAGGTACCAGGGTCTGAAAAGAAAGTATCTGTTCCACAAATAAAAATGCTGGTAGCATGGACTTCCAGCGGCCCATATCCAATGTTTGGGGTCGATACGGATACACGTAGTCTTCCATCATTGGAACCATTTCCAGTTTGTGAATACTCAATAATTCCATTGTTACCGGTTACCAACAATGGATCGTCTGCCACCTTCAAGTCAGGAAGAAGATCGCAGATTGAACTGCCATCCTTACAAGAACAACCTGTAGCATTTGAGGTTGTACACTGCGCGTTCATGGTAAGAGGAGTGAGGGGAAGTAAAAGGAGAAATAAATACTTCAGAAAGGACTTCATAGAACGTTATTTTTTCGAATATAAAATGAGTTGTCCAAAGATACAGTATTTGTGGAGTTTGTTCAACCTGAAGTTTTTAGTTTAGGAAATAACCTTGGTTCAGAAAGTTCATTTTGGGAGAAAATTACGCCCTACTAGCATTTTAACCATTGATGCCCGTCTTAAAGTGCATGATTGTTCAATTCGGCAACAATTCACTTGGTAAACGGGTAGATGCCTTTTATAAGGGTGATCTTTCGAATATGGAAAGAAAACATTTGGAACATGATCTGAAATCGAAAGACTGTCCGAGAGAATTATACAACGATCGTTGGTTTTTCGAGTTTTTGGATGAAAAACGAAAGGAACATCAGCAACACCAAAAGGCAAAAAACATTGCAGTACAATTCAAAACTTTTTCCGGAAACTTCTTTTTGAAAGCTGCAGTTTTCCTTTATGCTATATTGCTGATCAGTATGAATTGACCTGATCTTCAAATAGACTTTTCATTTCACGTTCCACAGTATTGCGTTTTCGTTGCGACAGTGACAATTCATCGAGGTATTCGAGATTTTGAAACAAATCGCGACAGAGCACCAAATTGTTGGCCAGTAGTATTTGAACTTCTTTTTTTCCAAGACTGGTCAGGCAACTAATGGGGTGCAATTGGTACTTTTC
>PVBE010590440.1_pt1 | contig 46732 bp, 38 predicted proteins | sample 1631181 | NCBI WGS metagenome assembly PVBE01 (sample SAMN08397723, study PRJNA350692) | Marine metagenome, whole genome shotgun sequencing project. | isolation source: water | place: Pacific Ocean | collected 2012-04
CCTGATCCTTGATTTGACGCAACCGGTTCATTACGGCTTCGTCGTTCGTGGTGACAACCCCGCCCTGTCCCGTGGTGATCAGTTTCAAGGGCGAAAGCGAGAAACAGCCCGTAACCCCGAAGGCGCCAAGATAGCGTCCGCCCCCTTTCGACATAAAGGCTTCGGCGGCATCTTCGATGACATGAAGGCCGTGCGCCTCGGCGATCTTTGTGATCTTTTCCATGTCTGCCGCCCGACCGCTGACGTGCACCGGGATGACCGCCTTGGTTTTAGGCGTGATCGCAGCCGAAACCGACTCCGGGCTCAAGGTCAGGCGAACGGGATCGATATCGGCTAGAACCGGGGTCGCCCCCGACATGGCAACGGCGTTCACCGTGGCAATAAAGGTGGCGTCGGGAACGATTACCTCGTCACCAGGACCGATATTCAGCACAGCTAAGGACATGAACAGGGCCGCCGTCCCGCTGGTCACCGCGACCACATGGCGGCACTCCAGAAGATCGGCAAGACGGTTCTCGAAATCGGTGGTGACCTTACCGTCGTTGATGAAATTACTGGCGAGAACATCGTTGACAAGCGCGCGTTCGCTTTCGCCGATCATCGGTTCCCACCAGGATATTTTTTTCATACTTTTTTCTCCTCCGGATACGATTTGTTTCGCCGTTTATAGTCCGCAAACCTGTCCCTACAAAATGCAATCTTCTTGAAGAGACTCCGGGCGGGAAGAGAAAAAAATAGGCAATCCGGAAACTCGGCCTTGCCAAAGATTACCCTGATCACCACAATCCCCGGGAGGTCGAAAAATAAGGAACCTGAAGAGGGAAAATCCTATCTCTAGGATATGTTTATAAGACTTCCGAGCTTTTTCTGTCCGCACTTCAATCAGAAACGACGGTGGGAATTATAATCAAACGCCAGTTCAGCATTGCTTTTTTCTGCTTATGTCTTGTTTTTTTTCTGATCGTGAGAGTCGGGTTTATTTCCACAGTCATTGAGGAACGCAACCTTCCTATCGAACCGGACGACTCTTACGGATATATCCTCAAGGCGGCGCAGATCGATGGTTGCTTCCTGCAGCAATGCCGGGCGTTAGAAAGTCTCAGGAAACAGACGACAAAACCAGTGGCGGACCCAACCATCGCCGATGGCAGATACCGCGAATACCATCGCACTCTTTTCCAATACCACCCCCTCCATTCCTTCATTCTTTACGTCCTGAAGGGTTCGGGCATGTCCTGGGAAGTAGCCTACAATAGCGTACAGGTCGCGGGGGCCGTCCTGATCGGGATTTCAGTAGGCTACTTTCTTTTAACTGTTTGGGGTCCGGGCGCGGCGGGAATCACCTTGGCCGTACTGTCGATAACTTTTTTCCGCGGCCATGGACTTCATACGATCGTTCCCAGCAACCTTACACTCGCCATTGCATTCTCGCTCTGGGCGGCCATGCTGAGAGGCAAAAACCATCCGGCTCTCGTCATCGGCGGAATAATCGCCATGCTCACCATGCACCCAATTGGGATAATCTATTGTGGCGTTACATTGGCACTTTACGCTATCTGGCTCCCACGCCCATGGGAAGGCAAGTCCTGGAAATGCCTCATTGCGGGGGGGGCAATCCTGGCCCTGTGGTCCACACTCGGCCTGTTCATATCTTATCCAGCCCTCTCCATCAAACCCTATCCCAACTGGGCTTCCGATCAATCCATCACCGTGGTGCTGTTGGAAAACCTCAAGGTCGCCTATGAACTTTTTCAGGGATTGGTCAACAATTTCGGAGGAAGGTTCTCCTTCGCCCTGGTTGTCGTTCTAGGTTTCTTGGCGATCCCGAAAGGACGCCGTTTTCCAATTTACACCCTCACAGCCGTCATGGCGGGAATGGTGTGTTTGGGGTTGTTGCATAACTACCAAAATTATTTCGGCGCAGCCGTTATGCGCCTCTGGATTCCCCTCAATTTGATTCTTGTGGGTGCTGTTGGATACGTGGCTTGGAAGTTGGCGGAACTGGCGCTGACGAATTTGCCAAAGCTGCATCATCTGCAGATCAGGGACTACTTCAATAATAGGCATTTGGTTTCAATGCGTGGCTGGGTCATCGCCGCGATGTTCGCAATAGGTCTTCTAATAGCCCAGTCATTTGTGGCAATGGCCTTGAACGGCGTTTCCTTTCTAGTTTGGTATGCGCCGATCATTAAGCGAGCCGATAACATCTACCTCGACCCCGAGCAACCAAAAACACTCCTCCGATCATCGGAATCGAACCATGATGTATTTTATCGTGATGAAGTAAGGCTTTATTACTACTTGATCTACGGAGCCCTCGATAGGGGGGCGGTCTACAGACGGGCCGTTGTCGGCAGTGAGCTTGAAAAGAAACTGATCACCGGGAACCCCAACCTCCGTTTTGCGGTCGGTGCGAACCCTACCTTATATGGTTATTTTGATATCGGGAAAAAACTGTCCTTGGAGATCAGGGATTCTTCCGAATTCAACCTCAGATCGCTCTCCTTTTTCATCGAGAATAAGGGAAAGGAAAATTACTCCCTTGCCTTGAAACCTTTCGCTGAAGAGGCGGACCAATGGACTGGCGGCTGGTCGATAACAGTACCGGCGGGCTCAAGAGGTTGGGTCGCTATGGATAGCCCTGGCAATATCCCCGCGAAACGTATCCATATATCCAGCGACGCTCCATACAACATCATAAGAGTTTTTGGTGTTAAGACAAACAGCGAACAGAAAACTTACTGGCCATGGGACAGCGGTATTGAATTTCGCTATTTTAACAGGCGGAAGAAAAATGAAGAGGCCAGAAACATCCTTTTTTCCACCGCCGATATGATCCCGGAAATCCACAAGAAAGCGGTTGTCATAGCCGACCTTGGCGCATCCACTCTGATCAAAATCGATCCTGACCGTGATGCCTCCCATGACAGATGAACTTCTTGGGCATCAACGCTCGGAACGACAGAAACGCATCGTCGAATTGTTCGACCGAGTCGCACCATCCCGCGATGAGTGGATCAAGCGGAATGCTTTTTATTACGAAGATGACCGCAACTTCATGCGGTTCCTCATTCCGGAGGGGTTGAGCATCCTGGAATTGGGATGCGGTACGGGTGAACTCTTGTCCAAGTTGTCGCCTTCACGCGGTATAGGCATCGACATCAGCCCGAAGATGATCGAAGCGGCAAGGGAGAAACATCCGGAATTCGAGTTCCATGTCGGCGACATTGAGATCCAATCTATTCTGGAGAAGCTCGATGGGCCTTTCGACATCATCATCCTTTCGGACACACTCGGCCTCCTGGAAGATTGTCAGGAAACCCTGACCAATATTCACCACCTGTGCAACAACCATAGCCGACTGATCGTCGCCTACTACTCTCACCTTTGGGAACCGATCCTCAATCTTGCTGACAGATTTGGAGCCAAGATGCCCCAACCGAAGCATAATTGGTTGTCCTCCCAGGATATCGTTTCTCTCCTCGACCTTGCCGATTTTGAGGTGGTCAAAAGGGAATGGCGGCAGTTACTGCCCAAACGACTGCTCGGCCTGGGTACCCTGATCAACCGCTACATCGCCCCTTTACCGCTGATCCGCAATCTATGCCTTCGCAACTACGTGGTCGCCAGGTCGCTTACGAAGAAGTCCCTCGTCAAGCCGTCAGTCTCGGTGATTGTTCCCTGCCGCAATGAGAAGGGGAACATCGCGCCGGCCATCGAAAGGCTCCCCCGGTTATGCGATGACCTGGAGACCATCTTCATTGAGGGACATAGCAGCGAAGGCACCTACGAGGAGGCCTTGCGGGTCAAGGATGCCCATCCCGACCTCGACATCAAGGTCCTCAAGCAGGACGGCACCGGGAAGGGAGACGCCGTGCGCAAGGGCTTCGATGCGGCGCGGGGCGACGTGCTGATGATCCTCGATGCCGATCTCACCGTTTCACCCGAAGACCTGCCGAAATTCTATCGGGCCATTGCCGAGGGCAAGGGAGAGTTTATCAACGGATCGCGCCTCGTTTATCCCATGCAGGAACAAGCCATGCGGTTTCTAAATTTCTGGGCGAATCAAGCCTTCTCGGTGGTTTTTTCCTATCTTCTCAACCAACGTTTCACGGACACTCTTTGCGGGACCAAAGTCCTGACCAGGGAGGCTTACGAACGCATTGCCAGGGACCGGGAATATTTCGGCAACTTCGACCCTTTCGGCGACTTCGACCTTATATTCGGGGCTGCCAAACAGAATCTCAAGATCATCGAAATCCCGGTCCGCTACGGCTCTCGCAGTTACGGCAGCACCCAGATATCGCGATTCATCCACGGTTGGTTACTTCTGAAGATGGTGGTCTTCGCCTTTCGAAAGCTGAAGGCCCTTTAATGCAGGTCAACGAATACCTGGCCAAAAACCGGGAAACATGGAAGCGCAAGCCGGCGATCAGAGAAATTTATGCCGACATCTACCGTCGGGTCGCCGCGGCCTGCGTCGAGGGAACCACCTTCGAGGTTGGAGGTGGCATAGGCAATTTCAAATCATTCGCACCCCATGTCATCAGCAGCGACATCCAATTTGCCCCCTGGCTTGATCTTGTTGCGAGCGGTGAGAACCTACCCCTTGCCGATGCCGGTCTCGACAACCTGGTCGTCATTGACGCCTTGCATCACATGGAACGGCCGTGGCGGGTTTTCCAGGAAGCGGAACGGACACTACGCGCCGGCGGGCGGCTGATCATCATCGAACCGGCGATCACCACCGGCAGCTGGCTGTTCTACAAGGTCCACCCGGAATCCTTCAACATGTCGGCGGATCCATTCGCCGACGTCAGCGGTGATGCGGGAAGCTCCCCTTACGATGCGAACCAGGGTGTTGCCACCCTTTTCCTGGTCCGCCACCGGGACAGGCTTGAAAAGGAGTTCCCGGGCTTACGCCTGACCATCCTCGACTGGTTTCGGTTCTTCTCCTTTCCCCTTTCGGGGGTCTTCAAGCCCTGGTCACTGATCCCCGGCTGGGCGATGCCCCGCCTGCTGGCCATCGAGGATCTGTTTGAAAAGCCGCTCGGCCGGCTGCTCGGTTTTCGCATGATCGCCGTCCTGGAACGCCTTTAACCCACCTTGTTGGCCAGCTTTTTCCAGTTCCTTCGCGTATGGAAGCGGTCAACAAACCACTTGGCATAACGTGTGCTCTCCTCGCCTTTGAACACAGCCCGCAGCACGTTCCGCGCCAAGGTGACCGGATTATGCAGGAAGGACAACATATAGAATTTGAAGAACAGCCACAGCATCGTCCGGTAGAGCATCTTGCTGGATATCGCCTCGGCATAGGAAGGTGCCTTGGCGGTGTAGAAGTCCATCGGCGAAACGAAGAAATCATCATCGAGGTGGACTTTCCCCTCCGCCTGCAACTGGCGGAACAGCTCCGAGCCGGGGTAGGGAACGAACTTTGTGACCGCGATGTCGCTCACTCCCATGAAAGCCAGCTTTCCGACCAGCCTGCTGGTCATCCGGAGTGTGTCAGGCGTCTCGTTGGGAAAACCGATGACGATGAAACAGGACAGCTTGAAGCCATGCCCAACCGCGATCCGGACCGCCTCCAAGAGTTTATCCATATCCACCTTCTTGCCGATGCTTTGAAGAATCTTCGGGGCTCCGCTTTCGGGGGCGAAGGCGAAGGCACGGCACCCCGAACAGGCCATCAGCCCGGCCACTTTCTCGTCGAAGATTTCAGCCCGCGTGCCGCTCGGCATCTGCCACGTGATGTTCAGGTCCCGGCGGATCAACTCGCTGCAGAATTCAACCGCCCAGCGGCGCTTGACCGCCGGCGTGAGGTCCTGGAAATCGAAGTTAGATACGTCGTACTTGCGGACGTAGAACTCCATTTCGTCAACGACACTTTTTGGATCCCTGGGGACGTAGCGGGTCGTCCACATGCTTTCATTGGAGCAGAAGGTGCAACGGTAGGGGCAGCCCCGGGTCGCCAGCAGTGGCATTGAGCGGCCTAAGTTGATGCCGTTGCTCTGGTGGCGGGCGATGTATTCCTCTATGGGAAACGAATCCCAGTCGGGGCGCGGAATATTATTGATATCCCGTCTGCGCGGCGAAAGGCCCGTATTGACCACGCCGCCGCTATTGAAGGCCAAGCCCTTAATCGTGGAAAGACTCTCTCCGTTGCGCCGTGCCTCCAGCAACTTGAGGAACGTTATCTCTCCCTCTCCGAGAACCACCACGTCGAATCTTGAATTTCCGAGCACGTAGTCGGGAACCGCCGTCCCATGCTCACCGCCCAGCACCAACAACGCCCCTGGGAAGCTCCGCTGCACCTCCTCGGCCACCATCCTGGCCAGGGGCCAGAGAGTGCTGAAGTTGCAGGTAATCCCCACCACATCCGTGGTAGCCGGCATGCGCTGGACGATCTCGGAGGGCGACAGCCCTTGGATCATCAGGTCTTCCCGCGCTGGATAGGAGCGCACCCTGTCCAGCGCCTCCCCCACCGCGTCGACGACATGGTATTGGTGACCCGCTTCCTTGACTGCAGCGGCGATATAGGCCAAGCCCAGCGGCGGGTTTGGGGTGTGCATCTGAAGGCCGGAGAAGCTCTTCAGCCCCGGAGGGTTGATGAGTATGATCATGGGATAGGTAGCCAGCCTTTTCAGAAAGCAATTTGACCTACGGGGACAACCATGTCATCGCATGCCCAGCGCAAACAATAGCCGTTCCTGTTTCTACTTGCCAAAACTCCCCAACCAATATCAGTAGCGCCGATCAATATTCTCACTCTCAGTGCCCAGGTGCGGGGAAGTAGGAGGAGGGGCGTTTCAAGGAATACCTGTCCGTTTGAAAATGATATTGGCCTGGAGCTGATGGCCGGTCACGGGATCGGCGAAACCGGGTTCGAACGAAACCGGTTCGAAGGAATGCCCACGCAGGAACTGGATCGCTTCGTCGGCCAGAAAGGCGCTATCATAGAGGGGACGAAGGGAAGCCTCGATCTGAATAAGCTTGATTTCCTTGAGCGCGTCACCGGCGCCAATCAGGACGTTCTTTTCATACCCTTGCGTGTCGATCTTAAGATAGACTCTGTCGTCGGAATCGATATATCGACCAAAGATGTCGATTAGGCGGTTGATGGGAACCGCTACCTGACCGACATAGGCCGAATCAGGCGCGCCGTTCAAATGGGCGGGCAACATGTCGAGGAACGAACTGCTCACCGAATTGCCGGCAATGTTTATCTTTCGTGTTTCCTGCTTATCGCCGAGCGCCAAATTTTCATATGTCCACAAAGGATCGCTCGCGGCACAGCCGGCCAGTTCGGCGAAGGCCTCCGGCAAGGGCTCGAAGGATGTGATGCGGCCGGAATAGCCGAAAGACCGAAGCGCACGACCGTAATCGCCTGAATTCGCACCGACGTCCAGAACATGATTGATTCCGGCATCCTCGAATAACCGGATTCGCCGCCAAAGGGGATTGTCCTGATTGAACTGAACGATATCGTACCCCAGTCTTCTGGCGAGGTTGAGGATGGTTTTTTTCAGATTCATTTGATTGATCTTGCTTGCGACGCTGATTTTTAAATGAATGTATCGAAATCGATCACGGGTACCTGTACCTTCGTGCGTCTTAACTTAACATTTATTTCCTTTGGAAAATTGGAAAATGTCCTTCCAATACCAAAGCCGCCCGAAGACCAAGAAACATATGCCTGAGGAAACATTGAACATTTTAACCTTGAGCGGCCAAGACCGAGGCGGGGGCGCCAATGAGATCGCCAGGAGCTTGGCCGAGATCTATCGGGCGCGCGGCCACCAAAGCGTCATGGTGGTCGGTGAAAAGCGCAGAACGGACCCTTCCGTCATCGAATTACCGGACAGGACGGGTGGTCTCGCCGGAATCGCCCTCGCCCTCCGCGACACCATTCGCCCGGCGCTTGGAACAATTCGCGGGGCGGGACGATTGCATGAATTTTTCCACTGCTTGGGCCGCCCCAGGCGGTTCATCTACCGCCTGAGCGGCAGGGAAGACTGGGTCCTGCCCGCTTGCCACGACGTCCTGGACATTGCGCAATCGACGCCGGATCTGATTCACGGCCACAACCTTCATTCCTACGCCGGCCCCAGGGGGCATTTCGACCTTTCTGCCCTACCCGCGCTTTGCCGGAAACGTCCCGTGGTCCTGACCCTTCACGACGCCTGGCTGGCCGCTGGCCATTGCGCCCATTCGATCGATTGCGGCAATTGGCTTTCAGGATGTGGCAACTGTCCTGATTTATCCCTGTATCCACCTATCCGACGGGACCAAACGGCTTATAACCTAAGCCGGAAAAAGGAGGTGTTTGAAAACTCGCGCCTTTATATCGCAACGCCTTCGCGCTGGCTGATGGACAAGGTCAAACGATCTATCCTTGCGCCCGCTATAATCGAAGAACGGGTGATCGCGGGCGGAATTGACATTTCCGTTTTTTCGCCCGGCAAACAGGAAAAATCGCGCGCGGCCCTCGGCCTGCCTGTCGACCGCCCGATCCTGATATTCGCCGCGCAAGGAGTGAAAAAAGGATCCTGGAAGGACTACGGAACCATGCGTTCCGCCCTTGCTTTCGCGGTACGAAAACTGCCAGATCGGAACATTTTATTCATCGCTTTGGGCGATAATTCGCCACCCGAAAAGATCGATGGCGCGGAAATCCGATTCCTGACCTTCCAAAAGGATGCGGCCCTGATCGCCGAATACTACCGGGCCTCTGACATCTATCTGCACGCAGCCAGGGCAGATACCTTCCCGACAACCATCCTCGAGGCCATGGCCTGCGGGCGGCCGGTAGTAGCGACGGCGGTTGGCGGAATCTCCGAACAGTTGACGGCAAAAACCGGCATCTTAACCCCGCCCGGCGACGGCGAGGCCATGGGCCGGGCTATCACAAATCTTTTGGGCGGCGAAGATAGACGCCGTCAAATGGGCGACGCCGCGCGCGCTCGAGCGATAGAAAATTTCAACCAGGAAACCAAGGCCGATGAATATCTTGCCTGGTTCAAGGACATTGTGGAACGTTTAGAGCGATGACCACCGCGCCTTATATCAGCTTTGTCGCTGGATCCAGAAACGATGACCATGGTGGAAATCTTGGCCACCGGATGCAAGTTTTCATCGAGAACCTCCTGGCCCAATGTGACCGACACGGTCTGGACGCGGAACTGGTGCTTGTCGAATGGAATCCGCCTGAGGATCGCCCAAGCTTGGCGGAAGCCTTGGTTTGGCCAAAATCAAGCCTTTGCTGTGTACGTATCCTCACCGTTCCCGCCGACCTTCACAGCCGCTTTGATCATGCCAGAGCCCTACCTCTGCACCAGATGATCGCCAAGAACGTCGGCATCCTGAGGGCCCGAGGGGCCTTCGTCGCGGTCACCAACATCGATGTGCTGCTGTCCGATGATTTGATACGGTTTCTCGCAGAAAAAAAGCTGGATGCAGATGTGTGGTACCGGGCGGACCGTCTTGATGTCGCCGCCAACGTTCCGGCAGGCGCATCAGCGGCCGATCAATTGGCCTATTGCCGTGACCATCCGTTGCGCCGCCATCGCCGCGATGGCACCCATGACTTGACAACCGGGCGGTTCAACCGGATTTTCCAGGACCCTGGGCTTCTTCACGCGTTTTGCCTGTTGGCGCCGCTTTCCTTCCTGCCAGGATTGGAGACAAGGCTGGACAACGCAAAGCGTTCGCTTGCCTTTATTGAGGCATGCGGGCGATTACACACCAACGCCTGCGGGGATTTCACCGCCATGGCGCGGGAGCGGTGGCATCACTTGCGGGGCTATTGGGAATTCGCCGGTTTCCCCTCGCACATCGACGGGCTGACCTGTTACGCCGCCGCCTTTTCAGAGATGACGGAACGTATTCTTCCGGATAGCCATTGCGTCTATCATATCGAACACGGCAGCGGTTCCGGATTCGCGGGCTATACGTCTGGGGAAAAGTGGAAGGATTTGGAAAAGGACGGCATTCCCCGCTTGACGCCGAACGATTACAGAAAAACGGTCTTCGACATGAAAGCCGGCCGTCTTCCGCTTATCCGAAACGACGAAAACTGGGGCCTGGGTGAATACGACCTTGCCGAAACCACGCCATGCACAGATGCTTCGGCGACGCGCGAAAGAGTATGATGAGACCCATCTTTATTTCCGGCATCAATCGCACCGGAACCCATTTGTTGTTCAGCCTACTATCGGGCCACAGCGGATTGTTCGTCACCGGACTCGAGGACGACCTGGTCACGGCTTTTGCGGAAAATGGGCCGGAATTTGAGCGCGCTTTCGTCGCCGGGTCCATTGGCAAGTTGTATCGCGCCTTGCTCGCCCATACCTGTCTGCCGACGTTGAAGCTGATCGGATTGAGGGGAACAAGGAACTACACCCATGCGAAAGAGGTTTATGACAGTACCGTCGATTTTCCCTTCAACTTACGGAAATTCGAGGATGACTTTCTGGAAAGACTGTCGGGTCCGAATTGGACCGGTCTTTCCGCGGCCAAGGGAGCCGATGTCTTTTCAGCCTTTTACGAAAGCCTGGCGCTTGCCTTCGCGGAACAGGATAAACCAGTCATCGTCTCCAAACCGGGAAAAGGCCTGCAAGGTTTCCAAAATGCCCTGCCTTTCCTGCAAGGACTTGATGCGAAAATACTCTATACGATACGCGATCCACGCGGCGTCGCCTGCTCAAACACCAAGGGCAAGGGCGACGTTGGGCCCGTGGTTCAGGAATGGCGCACCGACCTTGAAGCACTCGAAGCGATGAAATTGGGTTTCGACGTCTTGGTCGTCCGTTACGAAGATCTTTGCCGCGACACCGGCAAAACCATGAACAGGGTCGCGAAATTCATCGGGGTTGAACAGGAAGATATCTTGTTGCGTCCGCAAATGCTGGGCGGCGACTTTTCCGGAAATTCGTCCTTCGAGGATTTCGGCGGAGCAATCAGCGACGCCAGCGTCGATCGTTGGACAACAATTCTATCGGATAAAGACATCCACCGAATCGAGGACGCGGCATGGGTGGAAATGGAACGGTCAGGATATGAATGCCAGAACAGAATCTCAGCCGTTCGCCGCATGAAACGAAGCCTTCTAAAAGCCGTCAGATCCTTTCGTGGGAATTAGAATCGGTCTTTTCCCCAAGCGATATCAATATCTTTGCCCTGAAGACAGGCAATCAAATCGCCGACATTTCCCATGGCGCTGATTTCCTTGGTTGTCAAAGTGATATCAAAAATCGTCTCAATCCCGATGACGAGACTGATGTGATTGAAGGAATCCCATTTTTCCACGTCCCGCGCGGTGAGATCGGGACGAAGAACCAGGGACTCATCTTCGAAAGTTTCCCGGAACAGGTCGGTCAGTTTTTTAAGGCTCATAACGGAAATTGTCTCTGTTGGGGTCATGTCACGACAAAAGCCGCGATTTTGGGAACCGACAAATCCCTCTGCTTGGGAACGTAGGCAGCGGCCAAATGGTATTGCTCGATATTGAAGCCGGCGTCAAGAAGTTGCGTGATAACCTCCTCCGGAGACTGGTAAAGATAAATGTGATCGGCGTTCGGCGCGTCCAACGCGGCGGTAATAAAAGCCTTTCCGCCGGATTCCAACATCCTCCGAAGACCTTTTAGAAATGTAATCGGGTCTTCAAGGTGTTCCAGGACTTCCACTGAGGTCAGCCAGCGTGTCGTGGCCTCGGGATCGCCCTGCGTGATGTCGCCGAGACGCACTTCGTAACGGTCCAAAACCCCAAAGGCGTCCAGTTGGCGTTCGGTGTAGGCCTTGGACGATTCAGAAACATCGAATCCATGCCCCCTGGCCCCGGGCAGAGCCTTCAGCATGAGCCTGGAATAATAGCCGCTGCCGATGCCGATATCGAAAAACGCAACGGCCTTGGCGCGCCTCATATCGGCGAGAAAGGTCCCCTCAAAAAATAGCCGCTGGCGATAATGATGAGGCCATAGAAAGTGGGACAGCAAAATGCCGGGAAGGTAGAGCGAATGCATATATTCGGGGTTGTGATAGACCTCTTTCGCCGCTTCATCGTAGGTCTTGTTGACGTATTCGCGTTCCTTTTCGAACCGGTTATGGAGCTTGAGTGCGTCCACCGCGAAATCCACGTATCCGTCAGCTGCCTTGAACAGCGCATCGTCATCCAAAAGAACCGCCGACAGGGTTTCCTCGAATGCCTTTTCCCATTCATTGCCGAACTCCGTGCGGCCGCGCTCGAAACCGCCCGCCATGAAGGGATAGTTTTCAAGGACGTAGGTTTCGATTTTCCTCAGGGTTGGGAAGATGCTCATGGATTCTTTCGTTATCGTTTTAGAACCGGCTCTCAAGCCCGGGGCGCAACTCCGGGAAAGACGCATTCGCTCGTTCCCGACACCAGGACTTCACCGTCTCGTTCAATTGAGAGTTTCAGGATCACCGCGCCAACGGCGGCGACGACTTTGGAGGCTTCGACGCGATATGTCACCTTGTCCCCGACCAGGACGGGCTTGCGGAACTCGAGCTTGAGATTCCGAATCACTGATATTTCGCCCGGCAGATACATACCCAACAGCCTGGAAAAACTCATCCCCAACATGAGGCCATGGACGATGCAATCGTCATAGCCCTGTTCATTAGCAAAATCCAGGTCACGATGGATGCGGGCTTCGTCCTTGGACAAGGAAATAAAGGATCCCATCTTTTCTTTCGTAAACCTGACATCCTGGGCCACGAACATTCCCGCTTTAATTTCGGCGAGCGCATGGGGTGTCGGAGGCGTGTCGTCGGTTACAAACATTGGAAAAATTCCTAGGGGTTCAGCATCACGCTTGAGCGACGGAAAGAGCCTGCTCAAGTCTTGATTATGGCGAGGTGATCCGGAACGTCCAAGCCTTTCGTACAATAGGCCTTCGTCCCGTCGTCTCGTTCATCGACGACATCAAACCCCAGCCGGTCGAAAAACTGCGCGACATGGGCGTTCTTGGCCGTCGGAATATAGGAAGCCTTGACTTCACCCCCCCCATGTTCCTTGTGCCAGCCGGCAAAATGCTCGGCGATCGCGTGTTCGATGCCCCGTCCTAAAACGCGGCACGACATCAGCCAGGTGTCGATTTTGATCCCGCCGGCATCCTCGCCGGCAAGCGCCAAAACGACGGCAATGAGCCCGGCGTCGCCAAATTTGTCCCTTTGGGAATAGCAAAAAGCGTAATGATCGGGATTTTCCGCCACATTCGCGATCCACTTCCGGCCATGCCGACGGGTAGTCAGGTTGAATTGATTGGTCTTGTGAACAAGTTGAGCCACACGATCGAGATTGGCTTCGCATATCCGCTCGGGCGTAAGAACCATTTCAAGCCCGAGAAGATAGTCTTCAAAATCCGCCGCTCTCCCGGCCAGTTCCCGCCGCTTGGCGTCCGCTTTGTAATAGACCACCCGCGTCCGATCACCTTTGCTGACATGCGGAATCAGAAACAGATCGCTATCGGTCAAGAAATCGACCCGTTCATCCGGGTCTTCCGGCAGTTCAGGAACCACCAACCCGGGAAGCATCAAACGCGCTTCTTCCCGTTCGTGGGGGGAATCATCAAGGAAACACAAGGAGTCAATTCCTAGATTCAATGCTTCGGAAATCCGCGCCAAGCCTTGGTGCTTGTTGTCCCAATTGGCGATGAAATGAACGATATCATCTTCTTTCAGAATCATTTCCGGACATTCACGAAAAGGCTGGCGAGCATCGTCTTCGTTGTTCTTGCTGATAACCGAGACCGGCACCCCCGAATCCGAAAGGTCCTTAAGAAATCGCTGCAACCGGAGGTATGGATTGCCGTCGGAATGGGGATCCAGGGCGATCCCACCGACGCCATCCTCGCCGACCACGCCGCCCCAAAGGGTATTGTCCAGATCAACGGCTACGGCACGTACGGCCGGAAGCAACGCCCTGGCGATCACCACGGCCGCTTTTTGGGCCAACACCGTCGCAGCATCCGGATGGGCCGGACATTTCGACGTCGTCCAGTAGCGGCCCGCCACCCAATTCTTGAAGCCGATATCCAATTGTACGGACGTGGGATCAAGTTGAATGACGGACTCGGAAAGCGAGGCGGAAAGCGTATCGCGCAAGTCTCGGCGCCAGGAAGCAAACGGCGAGAAGGGATCGGCCTCGGCGGCAAGCGCCTCGGGCAGGATCACGATGGCCTGGGCGCCGGATTCAACAATCCGTTGGCAGGCCCCGGCGATCCCGTCGATTGGAATGTCACCACGCCCAAGGCCGCCGTTCGACGCCCCGTTGGCCGAAATCCAAATCAGCCAGGCATCGGCTTCAACCCCGCCCGCCAGTGCTTCGCCTATCCAATTGTCGTATTCCGTCGAATGGACCAGGACGGATATTCCCTCGGCGGCCAGACCGGCATAAAGGCCGGGGATAAGGAAATCCATATTGCAATTGCCGCCGATGGCAAGACCGAGGTTCGTCTTGAACCGCTTTTTCCGTGCTGCGTCATCCAGCGATGCCAAGCTTTTTTGAACCGATAGGGCCGCCGTGTATCCTAAGGCCTCTTTCGCTTGTGAAATCAAATCATCCGGTTTTCCTTTTACCGTCACGCGCCGATCTCCGTCTCTCGGCCGCGTGGGTGAACGATACGACGCTCACCGCCCGGAATATTGCTGGGCACCCGGACAACGAGTGCCGGCGACCGGCGGAAGGGATGGATTCCCAGTTTCCAGGCACCCCGAAAAAAAACCTTAAGATAATTTTTTGTCCAGGCGGTCAACCGGTAGGTCGAAGCGCCTCCGAACATCCGGTCGACGGAAATAATGGGAACCTCGCCGACCCGAAGGCCAAGGCATTGGGCGTTGATTGCCATGTCGAAAGCGAAATCCCAGCCGATATCCGTCCGTTCGCCGACAAGCCGACCAAAATCATCTGGTTTGAACATCTTGGCTCCTGAGGTGCAGTCGCTGAAAACCGAACCGACGGCCAGGCGAAAGGCCATATTTGCGATTTTTGAAAGATAGGTTCCCAGGCGCGACCGACCGTAACGCCCCCCGCCCCAGCGGTATCGCGTCATCGCCGAAAATTCGCAACCGTCCTTGTCCATGAGTTCCACCATATAGGGAATGCCAAGGATCGGAACCACTTCGTCGGCGGCGTACAGGAAGGCATATTCCCCGCTCGCGGCTTTCAGTCCCGCGCGGACCGCGTTCAACGCACCGATCCCGTCGGCGTTATGAACGCCGATCACGTTATCGGTTGCTTTCATAATCTCATCGATAATCGGGATGCTGGTGTCGTCCAGCGTGTCATAGACAACAACGATTTCGTGATCGAAGTCGAGTACGGTCCGCATGACTTGGACCATAATTTTCAATGTCAGGATTTCGTTACGAACGGGGACGATTATGGAAAGTTTCATTACATTAGTTGCAATTATGAGTCACGCGTTCGAGCGCCGGAACGCTATTCTTGGGGTCTATACCTGTCAAGGGGTTAGGCCTTGCCGAAGCAACCCACAAGATCCTACTTTCGGCATTCCACTCAAACGGAAAACGGAACCTTTCGATGAGCCGAACCATGGAAACCATCTTTCCGATGGATCGCTGGGATGAAATTCGGCGCTTCATGGAAAAGAACTATTGGTCCCATCTTCCGATTCTCGATCGGCGGATTTTCGAATGGCAATTCCAGGCGGATTTGAACGGCGGGCGGGCGAATGTGGTGACGGTATGGGAAGGCGGCCGGCTCATTGGCATGTTGGGTTATATGCCCGTTGACATCTTTTGGGGAGATGTCGAGACAACACGAAGGGGCGCCTGGACTGCCAATTGGGTCGTCGACGAAGACCACCGCGGCGACGCAGGCTGGTTGATGCTACGCCAGGTCGGAGAAATGTTCGATGTGACGCTCGGTATCGGCGGCAAGCCGGAAACCTTGAAAATTTCCAAACATCTGGGCTGGGCGGTGTATCCGCATATCCCCCGGTTTCTGGCGATCCTGAACAAGGAAGCTGCCGCGTCGGTCGCCGGCAGCAATCTCCCGGACGTGACGTCTGTTTCAATTCCCAACACCGCGCCCGTTCTCCAGTTTCTCGAAGACGAAGGTGATTACCAACCGGACTGGCGGCATTACCCCCATATGAACCATGGCACCGTCCGCTCGTATGAACACCTAAAACGTCAATACATCGACCATCCTATTTTCCGGCATTTCATCCTCATCGAAGGACCGCCCGAACGCCCCAGTCTTTGCGTCTTTCGGATGCAACTGGCCTATGATGGCGAGGTCTCGGTCCGGACCGGCCGGGTAGTTGAATTCTTCCACCCCATGGACGAGGTGGGAAAGGACGGAGGGCTGACCTTGATGCTAAACGTTTTAGCGCACCTTCGGGACCAGGGATGCGCCTACCTGGACATACACCACTGCAACGACCTCAGCATCGCCACCTTGCGGCGCGCAGGCTGGATCGAAGAACCGGCGGCACGCCAGACCCTACCCGGCCGAGTCTGCCCGATCGACCGCAACCACCGGACTACGAATCTGATCATCTATGCCGATCAGGCCAACCCGCCGGTCCCTCTGTCCAGCCTGTTCGTCACAGGTGGCGACGGGGACGAGGACCGCGCGGCCATGCACCCGGACCTTTTGGCGCCCAAGCAACCGGGGATAACGATCAAGACTGGGGCGTGAATCGAACGGACCGGGTGAACGGATTGGCGAGGGCGGGCTATTTTCGGCGGCGCCGACCAGGTAGCGTGAATCGATGGCGTTGCAAGCCACCAGGAAGCCCGAAAAGGGAATGTTGTAACCAACCACGAACTGAAGCAGGAGATTGGGCTTGGCTATTACGAGGGCCGGAGCTGGTGAGGTTTCCACCACCACGCCACGCTCCCTATCGCCACCGACGGTTTTCTGGTCAGCGAAAGGCTGCTTTTCCCCCTCTGGATATCACCAGGAGGAACCTGCCCTTCCCGACGGTTTAAGCCCCGTGGTGCCCCCGATCCGGACAGAAAGACACATGCCGCTCTTCATTCGGAGGCTACGAACCATGATTGCTGTCAAACTCGCCAAAACAATGCCAAGATGCCCGTGTTGTAAACGGAAAACGTCAAACCCACGAACCACAATCAGCCAATTTGTGACACAATAGGACTAATATACCGAATAAACTGGTGGTATTTCATGTCGACACTCGCTCCCCAACTACAGGCCATTTCCTTTTCCATCATTGACCTGCTTTTGACCCTCAGCCTGTCATTCGTTCTTGGCTTCTGGGAAGTCTTCATTTACAGGACCACCCACAGTGGATTGACCTATGAAAGGTCTTTCCTTGTGTCCTTGACCCTGATGCCTCCCATCGTCGCCCTGGTGATGATGTTCATCGGCAGCAATCTGGCACTTTCGCTGGGTATGATCGGCGCCCTTTCCATTATCCGCTTCAGGACGGTCATAAAAGACTCCCGGGACATGGTCTATCTGTTCTGGGCGATTGCCATTGGCTTGGGCTGCGGCACAATGAACTGGATGGCGTCAATTGTTTCCAGTGGGTTTTTCGGTCTAATCTTGTTTGTTATCAATTTCCTGCGATATGGCAGAACCAATCACAGTAATTTTGTCCTGGTTGTCACTGGAGGAGGAAAGACTTTCAACGATGCGGTCATGGCCCTAGTTTCCGATCATGCCAGCTATTCCACCATGCGAAGCTTGGAAATCAACGGCGATGGCTGGGAAATAGTCGTTGAATTACGCCTCGACGGCACGGATGACGCCTTCTCGCGTCAGTTGCTCGAAAAGATCAGAGATATCCCGGATATCTCCAACGCCTCTCTTTTGGCGCCTCACCTAGCCCTGCCGATTTGATACGGCCCAACCATGAGCGAGAAGGGAAAAACCGGCCGAAAGCGGATTGAAATATCGGATGCGTCCTACAAGCGTTTGACGATTTTCAATACCGCGGTGTTCATTGCCGGAATCCTGCTTGTTCTGATCGTTGCAATTATGAAAAGGGAGTCCATTTCCTACCGCCTTGAAGCTTTCCTGGAGCACGAAACGCTGTCTTCAAAAGTAGTCGGCCAGATTAAGAAAATGACGGGCCAGGAAGCGGTCTCGGGTAACTTTCCTTCGTTCGGTCTGGCCATCGATTCAAAGCACCTCCGGAATGTGGAAAAGTTCATTCATGAAGCCATTACCCAGGGTGACGGCATCCTGCTTAAAAAGGACAAGATTTGGTATCCAGGCCGTTTCATTCATGATGGCGAGGTCTACAAGGTCAAGGTCAGGATTCGGGGCGACCTTTCCAACCACTGGAAGGACCCGAAGAAATCCCTCCGAATCAAATTCAACACAGACAAACTGTTCAAGGGGTATCGGAACCTCAATCTGGTCATTCCCTCGGACAAGGCCTACGAGATCGAACCCGTGGTTCTCGAAAAGGCCCGGGAGATGGGACTGCTCGTTCCGGACGCCGGTTTCGCCAGGGTGCATTTAAACCAGGTGAACATGGGGCTTTATTACTGGTACGAGCAGCCAGGTAAGGAGATGCTGGAGAAGCTGAACTATCCGCAGGGCGAAATGTTCTCAACCGACGATGTCTGGATGGACACCTTCACTGAGCAGATCGGCGTCACCAAGGGCTGGGAGCTTTATCCGGGGGCCTTTCAGTCGAGTATTCAGAAAAAAGGCGGTAAGGCGGCCGGCAAAATCCAGCAGCGTTGGGAGCGGCTGCTCGAACTGGCCCGGGACGCTGATGATGCAGAGTTCTCGCGTGCCATTCCCTTCCTGGTCGATCTCGACAAATTCACCAAATGGAACGCCTTGATCTGGCTCTTCGGCGGTGTCCATCCTCAATTAGCGGATAATCTTCGCTGGTACTACGACACCACGATCGGGCTTTTCGAGCCGATCACCTATGATGTTATCATCAACAAGATTCACTTCAAGGACCGGAAAAGGGAGGGGGCCTTCGACAGCTTTGGAATAGGCGACCACCTGACCAATCTCCTGGTTCTGAGAATTCTTCGGGACCGGAACGTGATGCGGCGGCGAAACGAAATTCTATATGGGCTTCTCGGAGAGCAATCGATCGCCTTGCAGGAAAGACTTGATCTGGTCTATGGGCAAATACGCGAAGGTCTGGGGCAGGGCCTTGGCTCCAACAGGCTAGGCAGCATGGACCTTCTACATAAAGCGCGGATGGACATTGTTCGGGGAAATGTGAAGACCCTCCGTGAATGGCTGGAATATGGCCGCGTCTTCGTCGAATCAGAAATCGACGGTTCGGAAAATGATGCAAGAATCACCTTCCGCATATTTCCCGATTCCCTGGTCGAAACCGGTCTCGAAAACATCCTCCTGACTCCGAGTGTCGTGGACCCGGCGGCTATTTCCATCAACAAGGTGACGCTGATATCTCCCGATGGCATGGAAAGCCATCCGGAACCGCTTGCCGTTAAGGCCGGCACCGAAGGATTGACTATCCAGTTCAAGGATCTCGATTTGTGGACCGGGCGGAATGGGGACCTCAGACCGAAAACGACAAAGTGGACCTTGACGCTCGATCTTGGCGGCGTTTCCGGCGGGGGGTTGGAGGAATCGGCCTATCCACTCTTCGATTTGACATTCACCCAGTCCTTGTCCGGGGCCCGTATTGAACCTTATCGGGTTCGCAAGAGCCCGACCCGTACCATCCGAGAAGACGACAGCCTCTCGGACCCCTCCTTGGGAATTAACCGTTTCCTTACACTGTCACCCCTGCCGTTCCGGCTCGATGGCAGCAATCTCGTTCTCGCCGCCGGCTCCCACATATTGCGCAGGGATATGGTAATCCCGGCCGGTTACGGCTTGGTGCTAGAACCGGGGGTTGATCTGAAAATGGGGCCGGGCGCCAGCATCGTTTCCCATCGCGCCCTTCACATCCGGGGAACAGCGGAGAGGCCGGTTAAGATCGGCCCCTTGGTCGATGGCCAGCCCTGGGGAGTCATTGGTGTCAGCAAGGCAAGTGCAACATCAACGGTCAGTCACCTTGAAATCGGCGGCGGGTCAGAGAAATGGATCAATGGCATCTACTTCTCAGGGCAACTTTGTTTCTACCGCTCTTCCGTTCGAATTTCCGACAGCAATATTCGCAATGGGGGCGCTGACGATGGGCTGAACATAAAACATGGAAATTTCGAGATTACCGACAGCCGGTTTCTTGGAAATTCCTCAGACGGGTTTGATGGTGACTGGGTGGACGGTGTGATCCGCAATACCGAATTCACGGGAAACGGAGGTGATGGGATTGATCTCTCGGGTTCGGATGTGGTGGTAGTCGACAGCCGTTTCTCCAATATGGGCGACAAGGCAATCAGCGTCGGTGAGCGGACCCGGTTTTACGCCCTCAACGTGAGCATTTCGGGCTCGTCGATCGGCATTGCCTCGAAGGACCTATCGACGGCGCATGTCCTGGCAAGTACTTTGAAGGATAACGGCACGGCGCTCGCTGCCTACCGTAAGAAGGCAATTTTTGGCGGCGCTGACCTGGAAGTCCTGGGCAGCCTGCTTTGGGGGAACAAAAAGAATTTCGAAGTCGATGGGGACTCCACCATCCGGCTTGTCGGGGTGGGAATGGAGAAACCTCATGAAGCGCCCCGGGTCGAAAATATCAACCCGCGGATCGGCGAAATCGGTCGGCATTTTGGATCAACGGAAGACGGTTCCCTGGTTCCCGGCAATGAAGCCGGCGGTCCATTCGCCAAGGGACCGGAAACCAAAGAGAAGACGGTGCTTGGAGTGACCATGCCTAATTTGGCGACCTTGCCGGTCGGTATGCGGCGCTCCGGGTCGGGCGTTCCATGACACCGAAGCTGCGTTTCGAGGCGAAATACTGAGCAACTCCCCAATCGCTGGACAGAATCCGCGACTGTTTAAGTTACAGTCTGAGTCTTCCGGAACTCTCTGATCTACAACCCGGCGCCCCGCAGCATCATGGCGGCATAGGCGCTGATATAGCCGCTACACCCGTCCATTGCTTGTCGATCACGCAAGATTCCATGTCCAGCGGCCCCGCTATATGGATATCCTGGGTGTTCTACTCTGGTGGATACTGAACACTATTATGGGAAAGACCGAATTCGTCGATGGGGCGGTTCGATTCTACGATACGTTGGGGGGCGCCCGGTGACCAAGTTCATCGAGGGACGTGCCCCGCCACCCTTCGGAAAGAATGCCTTCGCAATCGCCCGCAAGCCGGATTGATATAGCAACCTGTTAGAGGAGTTCTTTCAGGCGCACTTCCCTTTCTTCTTCGCAGGATGTCTGGGCCGCATGGGCCATGAGAATTACGCCGTAGGCGTCCCCGAACGTGACCGGATAGACAGTCTTGCCGCGAACCGCCTTGAGAAAAGCCATGATCTGTGGCATCAGATCAGCTGCGGGAGACGGATCCCCATAAAGCAGCCGCCGCCTCTTTTCCTCGGAACCGAAATGCCGGATCAAAGATCGTGCCGCTTTCTTCCAGAGTGGCCGGTTGTCGGGGGCTTCTACTTTGCGCCCTTTATGTCTTGTTTCGGCAAGGACGACGCGCCCGGCCACATCCGTTTCGATTGAAACCTCGGCTTTCTCACCGGTCAACTGAAAGCGCATCAACCTCCCTCCCGGTTGTCCGGCCACCGTTACCATCAAGTCGCCCTCGAGACCGGTGTCGTAGCACAGGCGCATGTCCACGGTATCAAAAGGCACATCTCGGTGGCGCTTCCTGGAACCTTTGCAGTTAATTGCCTCCGGGAGCCCGAACAAATCGAAGAGGAAATCAAGAACGTGGATACCTTGGTTGAAAATAACATTCCCCTCCATGTTTTTGCGCCATCCCCCTCCCTCTCCGTAATAGCCTTCCAAGCGGCCAAAGCTGAACTGGATCGAAAACGAGAGAGGCCGGCCGACCAGGCTGTCCCGGACCCTCTCCCTGATCGTCGCCATGAGCGGCGAAAACCGCATCTGCGACGAGATGCCCCAGGTAAATGACGCGTTCCTGTCCCGTAGCTCCAGCGCCAGACGGCAGTCTTCCAGTGCCGCAGCCAGGGGCTTCTCCATCAGAACATGTTTCCCGCCCAGCTCGTCAATTTCGCTCAGGGCCTCGATATGGGCTCCCGGCTCGGAGGTCAGGATCAGGGCATCAGCCTTCTCGGCAAGGGTTTGCAGCGAGAAAGCCTCCGTTTCATGGTCCGCCGCGAAACGTTCCCCCCGTTCCGCCGAGCGGCTGCTTACCCCAGCCAATTCGCACTCCGGCAGCTCCCGGATCAAACGGGCGTAGGCGCCGGCGATCTTGCCACAGCCGACAATGCCGAACTGTACCGGCGGCGGTGACGGAAGAGCGTCCATTGCCCGTTGCGACGGCTGAGCGGCGAAGCAGTAGCCGCAGATGGGAGCAAGACCATCATCGACAAGGCCATGGCGAAAGGCCTTGTAGGCATCACCATTCCAGATTTCCTCGAAGTTTTTTTCCAACAGGGAGCCCATCGGCATCCTCAACCCATAGCAATGAATCATGTTGCCTCTTGGGTCGATACGCGCCTTCAGGAGTCGGGTGCAGAACTTACCTGAATCCGCTTCTATATTCGTCTTGCCCATCAAGGATGGCAGTAAATCTAATGTATTTGGAGGTATGAAATGAAAAGGAATGCCCTGGCAAGTTGCTTTATTCCTCACCTCCTTGAGCAGCTTTTCAATCTCCGTTATACCAACCGCCGGCCCCATTCCGCCCTCTACTTTCATATGCAGATCATCGACCGTCACGCCGTATCTACCGGCAGTCTCTTCTAGAACCTCGCAAGGGTATTCACGCGCCAACTCGACGCTGAAGCCCAGATTGTCGATTTCTTCCAGGAAGGGGAACAGCTCGATGATCCGTCTCTCGTTTCCGTTGTGGAAGACCGAGACGACATGAATGGGGAAATGACTGGAGGCGTATTTCAAGTTCTCCATGGTACGCTGGAAGGCGTTATTCGGCCCCCGCACTTCGTTGTGCACATCGGCCGGCCCATCCAAGGAAACGCCGATTTTGTCAACGTTGCCGAGGGCGGCCAGGCTATTGGACATCTCTGGCTTCAGCAGATAGCCGTTGGTGGAAATGCCCACCGAGATATTCCTTTCCGCCAACAAGCCGACGATGCCGACGATATGGGGATGGATCAGGGGCTCGCCTCCGATCAGCGTACAGCGCTTGATGAAGGCCGGCAGTTTCGCGATGCAATAGGCAATTTCGTCGAAAGACATCTCGTCTTCCGGTCTGAAATGGTCGTTCGCATAGAAACACATTCGGCAACGCATATTGCAGCGATCGGTAGGCTCGATGATCACTTCCGTCGGCAAGGGCAGAGATCGGCACTCTCTGGCCGCGTCAATCAGTGTTTCCTCGTCGAGAACGGTTGGTTGGTTTTTCATCGGCCCATTTTCAGTTACCCGATGAGATCATACTCGGCCTCAACAACCCTATCGAGCGAATAAGTCTCATTAGCTTGCTTGTGTGCCTCCCAGCCGCTTACGAATCTCAGGTCTCAGGACAAGGTAGACATTGGGGCGAACAATGTTGCAGTTGGTGCAGAGGGGCGGATAGGTCCGGGTCGCGATGCCCTGTCTGAGTTCAAAGTAGGCCCGGTTGTTCCAGATGCTCTCCAGATCGTCGTCGAGGATGTTGCCCATCACCATCTGGCTGGTCAGATCGTAGCAACAGGGAATGACGTTGCCGTCCGCGCGGATGGTGATGGTGCTGAGCACATGGTCGCAGGTGGTGCCGTCCTCGTCGTCGAAGGGGTCCCGGAACTGATCGTAGATCTCCTCGTCCACCTCCATGTGGGGGAAGCGGAAGGCCCAGGCCGTCTTGAAGCCCACCCGGCCGTCCGGGAAAGCCTCAAGGAGATGGGCCGCCACCTGGGGCTCGTCTCCCTGCCGGAAGGTCCCGGGATCGACGAAGCTGACCTGACAGATGATCACCTCCGGCTTTTCAGCCCTCTTGCGGTCCACCAACTTCCCGACGTTGGCGAGGATGGTTTGGCAGTCGCTGTTGCGGCGGACGAAGTCGCTCAGTACCGGGCTCTCCTCGTCGATGGAGACCTCGATGCAGTCGAGGCCGCTGTCCGCCAGGCCCTTGATCTCGTCGTCGCCCAGCAGCATCCCGTTGGACACCGTCTTGACGAAGGGCACCCCCAGATCCTTGACCCGCCTGATCATCTCCGGGAAACGCTTGTGCAGCAGCGGCTCGCCGCCGTGATAAAGGACGACGACGCGGATGGCGTCGATGTGATCGCGGATGGCATCAAGGGCGCGCTGGAAGACCTCTTCACCCATCACCCCGCGCTTCATGGTCACGGTGCCGGTAGGGCAGTGGCTGCAAGCCAGGTTGCAACCAGCCGAGGGCTCCAGGCGGACGACGCTGGGGAATGGCAAAGGGCTCAATCGACGCACCCTTTGGCCAGAATTTTGTAACGCCCCTCGTCGGCGTCCGGATCCTTGCTGGGCGTGACGATGAACTCGCAAGTGGGCTCGACTTCACCCGGGGCGGTGGGAACAGGCTCCATATCCGGGGCGCGGAACTGATCGATGCAGGCGTCGAACTCTGCCTCCTCCATGCCGATTCAGTCCAGATAGCGGGCTTTGTCGATGGGAACCACGTTCCGGTAGCGGCGCACCATCTCGATGCCTTCCTCCCTGCTCATGCGGCCGAGGCGGATTTCCCGGCAGGCATGATCCGTGGCCTTGCCATAGCCGTGCTTGAGGAATTTGATCTGGTCGTGCAAACCGCCGTAGTGCTGGCAGTCGGCGTGGTTGTAAGTGTCGAAGGTGCGCTGTTGAACGGCCGTCTCATAGCCGTAGAGGTCCAGCATATCCTCGTGCTGTTGTTTGGAATCCCAGCAGATGTAGTTGCTCAAATAGATGCCCCTGATGCCCACCTCGGCGATCACTTTGTCGTGGGGATATGCGAACTGGCCCAGATCGGCCTCAGTAAGGCATTCATGGCCGCCCACTAGGTACTCGGCTTCCAGCCCCATCAGGTCGTGATCGCAGCGGTACTTGCGGGTCATTTTCACCTCGTCCAGGTGGGAGACCTGGTCACAGCCCTGGTGGACGCCCCATACGATCAAAGGGATCTTGAAATGGGCGGCGATCTGTACCGGGTAGACGGTCTGCCCCACCAACACATGCCAATGGCCGGCACCGCCGATTGCGATGACCGGGACGGATACCGCTTTCGCCACCTCCTCCACCAGATCCAGGTCGTAACCCGTCTTGGCGCCATCGCGGTCGATGGCGTTAACCAGGATCTCACCGGCTCCGGCCTCTTCCAGTCCAAGGGCGTAGTCGGGCCGGGTGTCGGGCTTGAGACACTTCTTGCAGTATCTCAAGTCCTACCCCTTCTCCAACTGCTCTGGAGACAGAAACAAATCATTGACAGTCAAATGTTCGATGGGCCCATATGAGGCGGAGAAAATCGCAGAATCCGTAGTTCGTTTCAACTTTTTACGTAACGCCCAAGTGATGAGAATCCTCATTGTAACGTCAGAATCCTTCCACGGACATGAATTACGCAATCTACCTCTCTGCGCGGAACTCATCGGTCGCGGTCACGAGGTGATTCACAGCGGCCCGACGACGGCGCTAGCAACTGAAGGCTTCAGGATGACCGCCTTCGACCCCTCCTTCGCGGAAAGGCCCGAGGCAGCCGAATGCAACACCCGCCTGTTCTCGATCTGGAGCGAATTGACCGATCTGATCGACTGGTGCCAGGTAGTGCTGTTCGGGGTCGCCAAGCAATATAGGCATGTCGCCGCCTATGCAGCCAAGGAAAACAAGATCGTCCTCTGGCATCGCGATATCGGGGCACAGAACCCCTATGTGTACCATGCCGACTGGATTGCCGTGCGCGGCGTCTTCGAGGCCGAGGTCTCGGCACGCAGATTTGGCGTCCCACGGGAACATATCCGGGTCGCCGGCTGTGTACAGTTTGACTCTGCGGCACCGAAGAACCAACGTCTGGACAGGAAAGCGTTCTGCCGCAAGTACGGCTTGGACGAGGACAAGAAAATCGCCGTCTTTATATCCACAGCCCCGGCCAATCACCATAAAATGGTTGTCGAGAACTACCGGAATATCTGTCGGATCGTCCAGAACACCCCTGGCTTCCAACTTATCATCAAACCACATCCCAGGGAATATGCCCACAACAAGCAGCATTGCCACTACGAGGATACCGAGACGCCGACTTGGAAACAACTCGCTCCCGGCATTTCAGCCTGCGAGCCGGAAGACAAGTACGACTGTTTTCGTCATGCGGAGATTCTTATAGACCAGAAATCCGAAATGTTCCGGGAAGCCGTCCTATTTCACATCCCCATACTAGAGGTCAACGTTCTTGAGGTCCGTGCCCATATACTCAATATCGATGCTGACGATATATCCCGCGACTTTCCCGGAAAGCGTTTCTCACCACCATGCCGCCAGCCCTGGACCTATTTCGGTGGCCTAGAGGAGATCATCGAGGAACTGCCAGATAGCCCGTTCAAAGAAAAAGCCGTCATTGACATCGCCAAGAACCTGGACTGGTATTCAGGTGTTCTGCCCGATTTCATCGGTGCCTATTGCTCGATGGACGAACTGCCGGAAATCCTGTCCTCCGGTGCCTACCGCTTCGACGATGAGGAGACTTACGAGGCTTACATTTCGGAATACTGCCTGACCAACGACGGCAAGGCCCATGTCCGGGTCGCAGACATGGTGGAAGAGGCGATCAATGATCCCGTACTGGCCGTCAAGCTGCGTCCCCCGGGGCTGCTGCGCATTCTAAAGAGGCTGCTCAGGAACTGGATCATTCGTCCCCTTCGCTCCCTTCGACGGTCGTCGCCAGCTTCGAATTAAACGGCGCGTAGTTCGGGTTACCGCCGTGAATGCAGCCCTGGCAGATGAGCCCTGTCAGACTTTCGGGGTCTTCCCGGTTGTCCATCAGCCGCTGTCGGAGTTCCTGGAATCGCTCACTTACCCAGGCCTCATAAAGAGGTGTCTCGGCCAGATCCTCAATGGCCAGGTTGTTGTCGTAATCGACACAGCAGGCGCGCAGGTATCCGTCGCTGGAGACGTGGATTCGCGAAAAGGGCTGAAAGCAGACCCCGTCCTGGAAACTTATCAACTCGGGCGGATATTCCGGATTGTACCCGGAGACGTTGACCGGGCGCGAATGCAAGATTTCGTCCACGTAGGGCGAGAGCAGGCCGATCAAGGTCTCGAAGGTGCCTTCGTTCTCCGCCATCTCAACGAAGGAAATGCCCAGATAGACCTTGCGTCCCAGTTCCTTCCGGCCGGCATCGATGGCCCGCACACTGGCAATCGCCGCCTCGAAGTCGTCCTTGCCATGGACCGCGAGGTAGCTCTCGCGGGTGCCGCCGTTGATCGATACCTTGATCGAATCGAGGCCAGCCTCGATGAGCCGTCGCCAGCGTTCGGCATCGGCGATGGAGCCGTTGGTGGTGATGTAGACGTAGTCGTAGCCGGTGTCCTTGCAGAAGGCTACGTAGTCTTCCAGGTGCTTGCAGGCCAGAGGCTCGGCGCCGCCGCCCAGGGCGGCCTCCCGGACGCCCTGGGCAAAAGCCTGAGCGACGATGTCGCGGAACAGCTCCGGCGGCATCAACTGCTTTGGCCGGTTCATGGCCGCGAGGGCGCAAAACCCACAGGCATGATTGCAGATGTTGGAAATCTCCATCATCAGGGCGCGCGGGAAAGACGGCGTCGTGGTGGCCACGAACTGGTCGCGCCGCTGCTGGATCTTGCGGACGATATGGCCCTCAGCCTCGGTCTCCGGGGCGATGTCCTCCGGGGTCAAAACCCTGGCCATCTAGACTAGATCCCCGTTCATGGGCTCATAAGGCGAGCCGTCACCGTAGAGACAGTCCTCACAGAGCAGGCCCTTGAGGTTGCCCCTGCCCTCCTTCTCGGCTATCAGCCGCCGGCGCAGTTCCCGGAAGCGCTCGCCGTGCCAGGCCTCGGCGACGGGCATCTCCCTGACATCGACTAGGGCGGTGGCATTGTCCCACTCGATGCAGCAGGCCCGGAAATAGCCCTCGCAGGAGAAATTGGCCTGGGAGAAAGGCATGTAGCACTTGGCTTTGCCGGCATCGACGACGGCGCCCATACCCTCGTCCAGGAAGATGCCTGGGCGGTCCTCGTAGCCCGGCGGGCGGATGGCGCGGGAACAAATAAACTCGTCCACATAAGATCCCAGCAACGCCTTCAAGGCCTCGAAGGCGCCCCGATTGGCCGTCGTCTCGACGCAGGCCACGGCTAGGAACAGGGGCCGGTCGAGGGTTTTGCGGTAGGCGTCGATAGCGCGGATGCTGTCGACCGCCTTCTCAAAATCATCGCGCCCGTGAACAGCCCGGTAGGTCTTAGCATCGGCGGCGTTGATGGAGACCTTGATGGAATGCAGCCCGGCGTCGATGACCTTTTTCCAGCGTTCAGGGCTGGCCAAAATGCCGTTGGTGGTGATGTAGATGTATTCGAAACCCAGCCCAGCACAGAAGGCGATGTATTTCTCCAGCTTCTTATTGGCCAGAGGCTCGGCACCACCAACCAGTGACACCTGGCGCGATCCCAGGTCATAGCACTGGCGAACCAAGGTCCTGAATAGTTCGGGATCAATATGGGCACTCGGCCGCTCGGCCTGGAGCAAACCGCAGAAGATACATTTGTGATTGCAGATGTTGGTCACCTCGATCTGCATGCTGTATGGGAACGGTGGTGTTTCCGTGATCCGGACACGCTTCTTGATCTCGGCGTACTTCTTGCCAAGAAAGCTCTTCGGGTTCTCCACCTGGGTGAAGGCATCCTCAAAATCGAAGCCCTTGGATTCAGTCACGGCAGGCTCCCAGGAAAGCATGAGGATGGTACGGAGCTTGTAGCGTTCATAACATGAACATACAATGCGCCGCCCATGGACGGAAGCGAAAGTTGCGGCATGTTCACTACAGCGCCGAAACTGATTCCGACTTCGGCGATCTCGTCGTCCTCGGTGGAGATCACGAGCCGATCAAATAGGTCCGTTTCAAGAGCCGCTTTGATGGCTTAGGCAATCATCGGCTTGCCGAAGAAATCGACAATGTTTTTACCTGGCTGGCGCTTCGAGCCGCCGCGTGCGGAGTTAACGGCAATTCTACGCAACGTTCTCAATGGTTCCGATTATGCCGGCCTGCAGAAGATCGTCGGCGAGCAAAAACAGGCTTTCAATAGGCTGGTTCAGCCGTTCGATGATTGAAAGAAGATCGTGTTGGCCGTCCGAGTAGGCAATAAGGTTCATCATCGCGTGAACCGTTCGTGCTGATTCAAGAGTGCTTAGAGTTGGATAGAGGCCACGTTTTCCGAGCTGCGGTTCGCAGAGACATAGCGACCTGTAGCTCCTATTCTTCTCGATGGCCATGATGCACTTCTTCAATGCCTCAAACGATCCCTCAAGGCCGTCTGGGGTGATCAGGGACAGGTCGTCCTGGGATGTATGGTACTCGGGATAACTTCCCGGTTTTGAGCGGGCAAACAAAACAACGGGCAGATCGACCCCTGGGCTGCAGTACTGCCTTTCGTCGCAGCCTCCTTGTTCCAGGAATCCGAACTTGCTGTAGCCCCCGGCGTGATGTTTGAGGACATGCTCAACCACCTTGTCGGTCAGCGTCCCCCCAAGGCGTGTTTCGACGAAACTGTAATCGCCCTCGTCACCAACGCAGGTTATGGCGAAACCGGCAACGGTTTCTTTCTTCATGCGATCCAGATTCCGGCTTAGATAAATAATCGAGCCGATGGTCTCGGGGGCGATGACGATCCTGCATGTGTAACGTCGCTCGGGGAGCTCCATGAGCCACCGAGCAAGAGCGATGGTGACAACGGGGCCAGAAAGCTCGTTATTGGCCATCGAGGGGTGGCAGGCATAGGTCGATAGAAGAATCTCCCCTTTTTCTTTTCCAGGAAGAATCAACTCGCCATAGGTCAGAGAGCCCGGACCAAGGGTGCTGTCGATTTTGACCCTGTAGTTTCCAGGGGCGAGCTTAAGCCGCTCTTTGTGGGGAAGGCATAAACCCCATCGTCTTTTGTAATAGGAGGTGACATAAGGGATGGCATCCGGTTTGTCCTCGATGGAGTGCAGATGTTTGTCAAGTTCCTCCAGCGGCAGGGTTTGATCAACGGGCTCAGAGTAGCCGACAACATGGAGATTATGATTCTTGAAATCGATGACCTTGCGGCCGTTCTCGTCCATGACGTAGGCATTCCGGATGTTCCATTCGTCCGTCACCGTCCAGTCGAAGGCCTTGCTGCCCGAGGGGACTTCATGGATGGTCAACCCCGGTGCCAAAGCCCGGAAATACTCAAGGGTTTCACGAACACCGTTTCCAGTTATGCTCCGGCAGATGGGAAACAGATCAGTCGCCCATCCGTGCATCTGCCGCCCCAGGCTGGTTCCTATGTTGTCAGCAGCCATTAGACTTCACGTTTCGTAATGGAATAACATGCCTTCAGCTCTGCCTTCGTGGATGACCTCTGTAGTTACGTCGAACAACGCCTTGGCAGAAACAACTCTCAGCCCACACCCTGTTCCAGGCCTGCATCCGGTATATAGCCCCTTCTCCCAAAGCATCTCTCCCATCCCTTCCATGTCGGCAACAACTTTCTTCTCCAGGTCTCGAACGAAGAAACCATATTCCCTTACCTCTGTTTTGCCATTCCATGATTTGTATGGAGCACGGAAAACCTTGTGGTAGCGGTAGGGAACCTCATGGCATTCCTCAACATAGTGATAGAAGGTTAAGCTATTGGTTTCTCTAACATCAAGGACAGCGATCTTGCCATTCATCTCTTTGATGATTGCAAAAGGCGAATCGGGACCGAAGGCGCTATAGTTGTCCAGGTCCCGGAAACGCCCGGAATCTGCACCGAGGGCGATGAAGGAAAAAATTGGATGGCCCGTCCGGACGGCCCCTGGGGCCTGCCTTGCCGTTTCCGTCAAGACACCCATGAGGGAAGGGTTGTTGCGAATATCGAAGGGCTCGCCCCTTGCAAACCCATAATTGAAAGCCGGCAAAATCAGCGTGCCCTTCTCTCCGAGTGCTTCCTGGAAAGATTGCAGGATATCGCCGGGTGTAACGTCGCCAATGTCGGCGTTCAGATTTCGTAACGTTCTTTTCAGGCTGCTATGGACAAGCAGCATGTCTCCGGTTTCTATTCCGATATCCTGCCAAGTGTCGATCAGGCTGGAAATTTTCGATGACTTTGCGTTCTTCATTCAAAACGTCTTCCGTTGGCGAGCCTGAGCAACTCCCCATTCGCTGGACAGAATCCGCTTCTGTTAATACCACGGCCGAACAAGTCGCCCCTCGAGAATCTTAATCTTCGGCCACCGACTCACTCCGCCGTTTTTCGAAGAACTCTGTATTCGCCGAACACTGCGATGGTGTCGTATCCCTCCCTCGGTGGGAATATGTGGGCTTGCAGGGACTTGCCTTTCTTGCCGTCCCTCGCCACACGGAACTCGTCGTCCGGGCTGATTCCCTCGGCGCATGTGTTCTCGTTCTCGATTCCGTATTCCCAGCGGAGGTGAAAGTCCTGGACCGCCCCGACTTTGTAGCGAGAATCGAGGACGTTGTAGGAAATGTTGTAGCCCGGAAAGGGGATGTTGTAGCCGATTGAGGCAGAGGACCTGCCTTCCCCATGCAAGGTATCGGCGAGGAACGCGATGGCCTGTCTCAATGGGGTCGGTTTCCCGGCAAGGCTCCCTCGCAGCAATATGGGTTCAATCCTGGTCACGGAATACCAGCAGATAACGCCCGTAAGAACGGCGGTGCAAAGCCATCTGGCCCATTTCGCCGGGGCCAGAAGAGGAAGGATGTGGACCGTGAAGACGGCCAGGAGAATGCACTGGAGCGGCCAGAGCCATTCGAAGTATCTTCCCCTGCTGGGCGTTGCCAGAACAACGAGGATGAGCCAGGGAACCAACAACCCGTATGCGAGAAAGCGAAGGAAGTCCTCCTTGGAACCGCCGTCGTCTCCGAAAGCGATCCGCCTGCTCATCGCCGCGGCGGTGCGCGCCAGGGAGCGGCGGAAAAGCAACCCCGCGCCCAGGATGAACAGCAGGGTCTGAAACTGGCGGATGATGGTTATTTCGTTGGGCCAGAGGTGACCGTCCCGACTCAGAAAGCGCGTCAGTACGACTTCGTTGGCGATAAGGCCGGTCAGCAACAGGGCCACCCCCGCGGCGGTCAACAGAGCCGGCGGCGCGAGGGGCTTGAGGAAGGCCATTCTGGGCCCCAGGCGATTAAGGTCTTCCCGCAGGCCGACCGTCACCATGGCGACAACGATGAAGGCGAGAAACAATTCCAAGGCGATGCGTATCGAATGGTTACCCACCGCAAGGCCGAAATTGCCGGTCACTCCGAGGACGACGACGCTCAGCCTTCCGGCCAGTTTGATGGTCATCGATTTCAAGATTTTGGCCCCACTTCTCGCCTCCGGGGGCTGGTCTTGGACGTGGCCGCTCAGTACCTTGCCGCCCATTTGCTCTTCGATCCGGGGTCTCAGGGAGGGGTCGCACCACGACTTTTCGAAATCCGCCGGTATCAAGGATTGGCGGGTTAACTGGGCGGTGATGTTGTGAAAATCATGGGCGGCGTCATAGGCCAGATAGGGGGACCAGACCGCCAGGGCGACAACGCCCGCCACGGCAAGGGAGCGGAAAGCGATGGGGGGCCTGTATAGCAGCCAGAGGACAGGGAAAATGAAGAAAGCAGGCACGATGACCAGCATGTTGTAAAGTCCCAGGGACCAGACCAGCAGGGCCAGAGCGAGGAACCTGCCCTGCCGCTCGAAGACCCAGCGGGAAGCAAAATAAAAAGTCCAGACAATGAAAAATGCCCAGCTTCCGATAAAGGCCGCGAAGTGAAGACCGACCTTTGAGAAGGCGAACAGGGCGACGGCGAGAAGCGCGCAGGAAACGCCGGCGTGGCGGCGCGTCAGCAAATACATCCCGACCAGCGTGAAGGCATAGAGCAACCCGCTGCTGAACGAGAGATAGAGGCCGGGATGGTCGAACAGGGCGGCGGCTGGGATGTAGAGCCAGCTGCTCATCGGAGGACTGTAGGCCCCCATGCTGAGCAGGCTTCCTTTCGTCGGCAGAACGCCGATTTCCAAGAATCGCAAAGCGTCGTCGACAAGGGGCAGCAGGTCGAGTTCGACCCATTTCGCTTGCCAGTTTTGAAAGCTTAACAAGACGCCCACAAGGGAGATAACGGCCAGAAAGAGAAGGCCCATGCGGTCAAATCTGCCCTGCATAAAAAAAACCGACCTTATGAAGCCAACGTCAAACGGAACGTGCCATTAAAGGGATAAGCACTCCAGGACCTTCCCCAATAATCCCAGCCGAAGGCGAGTGTAAGCCGAGGCGGGGCGTTGGCGCCGGGTGTCGAGCGTCTTGGGAATTTTGCACTAACCTCGCGGATACCATCGGCCAGGACACAGAGGCGGAAATCGGGAATGCCGGACAGACGTCTCGATGCCCTGCCTTGATGTGTTGCACTTCACGCCTGAATCCGCCCTCATCCTTCATTATTCAGTACCAGATCCCTGTCTGGGTATGATTGATGGCATTGACGTATTTGCTGTTCGGTTCGGCACCCAGGGAATGCTGCCGAACCAGCTGGCTCAACCAGGGGATATTATCGCTATCCGTCTTGATCTCGAGAATGACGGAATTACTCAAGTCCTTGCGTAGCTTGTCCTTAAAGCAAAATAAATCGCCGCCCTTGCTGTATCGCACATCGTGATCGAAGGAGATTCGAACGCCGCTTCCGTCCCGTGCGGTATACGCCTCGCGGTCGTATTCAACCAGGGTCACCGGCCTGAGATCCTTTTGCCGGACGATCCGTTCCAAATCGATCAGGATAGGGTCTTCCGTTTCGCCCCAGCTTCTCCGCTGCATGAAACGATCGTACTGATCGAGGGAAATTTTGCTGACATACTTGACGATTTTCTTTCCAAAGCGGCGTTTCTGCTCAGCCTTGAGAACTAAGGCCTCGTCCCGGTTCCGGGAATAGCTGCGTATCCTTATTTTGTTCCGCTCATAGGTCCCCGCCAGTTTCTCGGAATAGGCGTTGTAATCCACCGTATCGAAATACAAGGTTCGAACGAGATAGCACCTGTCGGGGGAGGCCTGGGAAAATCTGTCCAGCCGGCACAACGCGGAAAGGGCGTTGCGAATACGGTAATACCTGAAATGGTCGAGGATGTATTTCGCCTCGAAACGGGCATGGGGAATCATCGGCCGTTCACCAGTGGACGGATCATGCCAACGGGAGATTTCGCCAGGTTGGGGATCGTGACCCCGAGAATTGTCAGTTCCCCGGTTTCCGGGCCCTTGGCGAAAACGCCCCGCTCCTCTCCAGCACCGCCCTTGAAGGACGGAACGCCGTTTTCGTCGTTCTCATAGAAACTCTCGATCCGCCCGAGGCGAAGGTCAGCTATTTCAATCCCTGATTGAGCGGGAGCTTTATACAACCCGACTCCGTTGAGACGAATGGACGAGACGCCGTCAACCTCGAAATCCTTTTTGTTCCTCCAAAAAAGGCTCCCCATGACATTAGCCGTCCCTCCGCCGAAAACCGGTTTCTTTCGATAGGCGGACAATGCGCGTTCGTTATTGTAAAAAGCACCACCGTAAACATGGGTAGACGACAGGTCCTTCGAGGCGATTCCAATCCCCGACGTGGCGATCAGGTTGTTGACCGCATGAAGCGTCGTTTTTTCACCGACGCTGATCGCCTTGTCGTCCATGCCGGAAAAAATGCTGTCAACGACGACGACCTCGGAACCGCAAAAATCGACCCCGTCTCCACCGTTGTCCTTAATGGTCGAATTGCGGATCACCCCTTTTACCCAATCGCCGTCAAAGGCGTCGGAAGCATTGCCGACGAAGCGGCTGTCTGTGATTTCGAAATCCGCATGCTTGATGTTCAACCCGTCGGCGGCGGCGCTGTTTTCGATCACGCTGTTCGAAATACGGACCGGCGAATGATAGAAATTAAGTTGGCCTGAGAAATAGATTCCGTTGATCCAGCGCTCGCTCCCACCGCGAATGATTAAATGCAAAACCCGTGACTGTTCTCGGGCCTTGGTAACACCGAGGACGCCCCAGGGGCGACCTTCGATCAGGGGTTCAACGATCACGGGCTTGCCGTTCTCCCCTAGAATTTGAACGGCTCGATAAACGAGGATGCTCGCTTTCGGCGCCATTTTCAAAACGACACCAGCTTCCAGGACCAACCCGAAACGGCCCGGGATGACGATGTCCCTTTCAACCTTGTAAGTCCCGGGGGCCAGGATCAGCCTTCCGCCTTCCCGCCGGAAGGGAAGCGGTGATTCTTTCAGAAACGTCTCGAGCAGCCTGTCCGGGTTCCGGTTGGAAGTATTGCCGCTAACGTATTTCGCCGGGCTTCTTCTTGTACGGAAGGATTCGATCGGGCGGTTGGTCAGCGAATGGATGAAGTCCATATCGACAAGGGGATAGGCTCCCCCCTGGAAACGGCCACCGCCTTCGAACCCGACAGACAGGGTCCAACGCGTCACAACCGGACGAAGACGTTTGTCCCTATTCGTCCAGATCGCCAGCTTTTCGAATTCGAGCGTAATCCTGTCCGTTCCGGCCGTGGCCTTGAAGGAAGTCAATTCTGTTTGTTTTCCTTCCGGGTCGGTGAGCCTGACGCCGTTAATTTTCAGGCCATTGGGAAAGGCCGCCGTTGGGGTCAGGTCGATCCGGTGCAGATTGAGATCAACCAGGGAATCCGGATAGACGTCAAAACGGATTTCGGCGTCCTTTCCGTCGTTTGAAATGGTGGTATCGATAAACACGCGGCCGTATTCCAACCAGGTTCGCAAGATCCGAATGTTCTCCTTGAAAATGTTCATTCGGATGTCATGAAGCTCGTCCATGCTTTCGAGCCGATAGGGGCGTATCCCTTGGCCCAACGCATCGCGGATATCGGCATAGAGGTCTTCGAGACTTTTCGTCATCTTATCGGCGCCGTCTTCCAGAATTTCGTAAATGTAACGATTGCGTAAACGGGTTACGTTCCGGTCCTCCAAAATCCGTTCGATAAGCGGATTGGCGAAGCGGCGCGCATCGCCGAGGTGATCGAAGGAGCCGTTCTTTCTGTATTTCCGGAAAATCTCGTTGATGATCAGGTCGTAGGTTATAGGCTCGAAAAGCCCCGAGGTCGGATCGTAATACCAGCGTACATTATCCGGGCTCGCCGGATGAGTTCCGCCGAAGAACCAGATCAAGGCATTCCATTTGGCGAATTTATCGATATCGATCAGGTAGGGAATTGCGGCTGAAAATTCTTGCCTCGTCGCGGTTCGGCTCAATTGCAGAAGTCTGTCCCAACGGCTTTGGATCATTCCCGCCGCAGTTCCTCCTTTCTTGTGGATGCTGACCTGAAAGGAGCTTGGGTAGGAATCCCATCCTTTGACAACTCCAACGCGATTGGCCCGCGTGTCCAACCAAATACCGTCTGAAATGAACATCTCCCCTTCAGGGTAACGAAGCCTTTCCAACATCTCCTTGCCCGGCTGTTCGAACCAGTAATAGAGTCCCATGTCGACTTGGTTCAACGTGACCATGGCGAAGCCGTCATCTGCGACGAGCAATCCCATGGAGCGGGATTTTTCCAGCCCGACCGGCTCGATTTCGTATTCCTTGTCGGACGGAATGATCAGATTAATGCTCCGATACCCGTTGAACAGCCGTTCCTTGTTGAACTTGATCCGCAGTGATTTCTTCGACTCCCTCCAGTGGTTGGAAAGGTCGCCCCGAATCCTGACCTTGACCTTGTATGTTTCACCGTTATGACTGAACCGAGCCGGATACCATTTCTTGTCCTTTTTAAGCAGGATGCCTTCGCCCTTGAGACTGTTTTGAACGAACTGTTCAATGATGCGCAGATATTTCGGATCGACCGCGAGTTTGTAGAGTGGAAACTTCGAACTGGGCTTTACTTTCGAGCCCAGGGTTCTGCCGAGGCTGACCACTTTCGAAGTCAATTTCTCGTGTTCGAGTAAATCGTTGAGCCGGTAGATAATCGCATCTTTTTTTATCACCGCCCCGACGAAAGCGATGATAAAAAGAAAAAGAAACACGAGGGAATTGAATGCCGTCAGGCGCTTATAGGCGGTATCGGAAATGCGTAACCGCCATCTCTTCATTTTTTTTCTCGTTTTCACGTCTCGTGTTTCCTCGGTCCGTAGACCTGGGTTTCAGCGCGGCAGAGCCAATCCACCCCTTTAACAACCGTCCTAGATCGGCAGGGACAAATGGGGCGCCAGCAGTGAAGCGTTGCCGACGCCCGGCACGGCGCGGACTTTTTCCAGAAGCTGTCTTGGAATATTGGCGTTGGGATCGTCCAGGGTCAGTTCGATAACCATTTCCCAGCCGTCTTCCTTCAACTCCATGCTTCTTATCGAGGAATAACTGACGAATTCCGAGACAATTGGGATTATGCCATCCTTGATCGAGGGGCCTTCCCCATTCATCACCAGGATAAAATTCGCCCGTTGCCGTTCCCCGAAATGGAAGAAATGGATCAACAGCAAGGCGCCCCCAAGGAACATGCAGGCGATGATGCTCTCTCCCCAGTTCAATGTGCCGGTTCCCAGACCGATCGCGATTGCCCAGAACAAATAGATCATGTCCCGGGAGTCCTTGATTACCGTTCTAAACCGGATAATGGACAGAGCGCCGATCATGCCAAGTGAAAGCGCCAGATTGCTTCCGATGAACATCATGACTACGGCTACGATGGGCGGCATCAGCACAAGGGACACCAGGAACGAGCGCTCATAAGTCAATCCCTGATGGGAAATCCGGTAAACAAAAACCGTCCAAATTCCCAATGTAAATGCCAGGCTCAGCGTCATCAGAAGGTCGAGCGTCGAAAACGATATTGCCTGAAGTTGGGGAACACCCATCAAAAAGACTCCTTAGTTACGGCTGAAACAACTTTCTAAGGGAAAACGCATTGTCGATCATCCATAAAATTAGTGAAAGCCCCATCCCTGAATGAATCGCACCGTATTTCTCTTTTAAATACCTTTTCACTGCCGCAAGAGCCGCTGCGCCAAAGTATCCGACAGATGGGGCGCGAGGTCGCCAATCACTTTGGGTTCCAGGACGATCAGGCGGCGAAGCACCGAAAGCATGCCTTTTTGAAGCGGCGCGGGAAGCGCTAGAAAGACGATTTCCTTCACCGCACGACGCCGCAAATCAGCGAGGCCGGTTTCAGTTTCGTGACGGGATTGGAACCGTTCAAACAGATCGATCAAGGCGTCCAAGCACGCTTTGCGGGCCATACCGCCTTTGCTTTCAGACGCCCCGGAAACAATCGCGTGCAGTTCGTCGAAGGTTTGCCGGTCGAACGGATGATCGGGCCAGAGGCCGCCTATCTCGCGGAGCGCGACGCGAGCGTGATTGCCTTTCTGGGAGCGCTGTTTTTTTGCGCTGATCGCGGAATCATGAATACGCAAGGACACCAAGGGTTCGGAGAGGTTCGCTCCCTTGGTTTTTTCTAGAACGCGCGCCCATAATTCATAATCCTGCGCGGTCGGAAAGGAGCCATCGTAACGAAGCCCGTGCCGGTCCAGCAACTCCTTTCGCACCATTACAGTGGAATGAAAAAAGGGATTCCCAAGAAGTATCCACCAGCGGATATCCAGATCGCTTATAGGCACATTCCGTCCACCCAAATCCCTTCCCGTGGTGTCGATCCGTTTGCAAGCACTACCAGCTATCCCGATTTCCGGGTGAGCATCGAGGAAAGCAACCTGGGTAGCCAACCGGTCCACCGCCGCAACATCGTCGGCGTCCAGGCGGGCGATGAAAGTTCCGGTTGCCGCATCCAATCCCCGGTTCAGCGTTAGCGTCAGGCCCAGGTTCCGATCATTTTTCAATCGGTTTATACGGGGATCGGTGTACCCGTCCAAAATTAGCGCGGTTTCGTCAACCGAACCATCGTCAATGGCGATCAATTCAAAGTCATCGAAGGTCTGGCCAAGAATGCTCTCAACAGCCTCGCCCAGAAATAGCGCGCCGTTATAAACCGGTAGGATCACGGAAACCGTTGGCGTCACCGTTCGCCGTCTTTTTGCTCGGCCTGGGAGATTTCGTAAGCGGGTACTGCTTCCGCCCAAATCTCGCCCCAACAAATACGTTGATCCTTGACCGTCAGGCCCGCTTCCGCGAGTTCGTCATAAAACGATTTGACGGTGTATTCGGTCTCGTGTGTCGGGTCGAGACGCCATTCGACGCCGAGTTCCTTTTTCAACGGGACCCGCCAATCGCGTTCGAACAACGGAACGCGGATCAGGATCCGGCCGGGCCGGATCGTCTCAATGATCCGCCTGAGAAAAGCAGGGCGCCCCGGCAGGTGTTCGAGGACATTTGACAACACCACGACATCGAAGGCGCGGCGGGGAAGATCGGAAAACGCTTCGCCGACAGCGAATTCCAGTCCGGGTTGGTCATACCGTGACCGAGCGACGGCAATGCTTTCGGCGTTCATATCGATGGCCAGGACGTCCCCTCCCGCCCTTTCTGCGATATCGGCGGCCAGTTCCCCGCGCCCGCACCCCAGGTCCAGGACTTTATCCCCCTGTTGAATACGTTCGACAAAAAAATCATGATACCGGATGTGGCGGTGTTTGGTATGGACGCCGTCACCGTATGCCATCGATTTTTGGCCTTGCAGAGCGTATAGAAAAGCATCGATCCGAAATAAAAACCGCAAGGCCTCATCCGGCGGCAACGTCCCGGCGCGGGCCGCGATCGACCGGTTCACCAAAGCCTCGAATTGGCGGACGGGTACAACAGCGAGGACGAGGCTGAAAAGTCTTCCCAAAATCGATATTAACAGGTTCATTTCTTGCGGACGATGGTGGTCCCCATCGAACTCGACCGGTTGATACTTCCGGACAGGACATCAAAATTCTTTTCGATGAAATCCAGCACGTCCGCGCGTTGTTCGACGCCTACCGCCGTGTCCAGGCCGTCCCCATCGCCCTTGATATAGTCGAAGACCAAAAGCCCCCCGGGCAAGAGAGACTGGTGAAATTTCCGGGCTGTCTCGAGCGGCGCGTTCAGGTGTTCCATGACCGTCAGGCAATAGATCACATCCACCCGCCTCTCGCCGGTCATCTGAAGGTTGTCTTCGGGTTTCAAGGGAACGATCCCGATATTCAAGAATTCCCGGAACTTGTAAGCCGCATATTGGAAGGTGAAGGTTTCGATATCCATCAGGTAGATCGGAATGGAGCGTTTCCGGGGCGGCGTGAACTCGAAAAAGCTCGTGGTCACAGGCGCTGACCCGCTTCCGTATTCGATCATCGAGTCCGGCGAATGGCCGAGATGGGCCTTCACCCGCATTATCAAACCGGCATGGTTGATCAGACTTTCCTTGTAGACCTGATGAAGAAGGGAATAGATCGTTTCGGATTGCTGGAATCCTTCGACATGGTCGTCGACCGTTCCATTATCCGGCAGTGCGAGTTTCTGGAAATCCAGGCGGTAGTAACCGCGCAGGAAAAGCAGGTCGGCGACTCCCCACATCGGCCGCTGCTCAAGAACCTCGCTCCAATAGTGTTGGAATGGGATGAACCATGTTTCGTCGGCGCCTGTTCGCCTGAACAAGCGCCACAATTTTTGACGGATATTTAGGGGAATAAGGGAAGACTGGTAAAGCTGGTGAAACCATGATTTAAAATCAACGGAGGGCCGTGACGGCAAAATTTTGGTATCCAAGGGAAACTGTTTCAGTGCCCGGCTGAGAGAGGTGTTTTTGCAACCGAAATAATAATCCGTTCTCTCGGTGGTAAATTTGTCATCCATCTTGTCGTCGCACCATCATGGTGTTATAGATTTTCGCAAAAATAACGTTAAGTGCACACCACGATAAGATGTCAGAAGTTAGGGCAAAATATTTTCTGCGCCCTATTTTTTGGCTAGGCATCTCTTTAATGATCATCCCGAGGGCGTGACATCGCTGAATGCAAACTATTTGTAACGAGCTGAAAACTCATGCAAATTACTTCTTTCGTCAACTTTCTTTTTCGTTCGAATGTTTTCTTTTTCCTATTTCTGCTCGTCTCGTGCGGTTTGATCGAAATTATCGCGTTGAAAAACCTGCTCATCTCTTTCGACGAAGCGACACAATCTTTCGTCCCCGGAAATTTGTTTTATGACGACCTTGGGCATTACATATCTGTAGCCATTTTAACCGACCACCTGGACTTTTTGACGAACCAGAGCTGGTTCCTGGCGCTTCAAGAAGTCGACGAGGCAGAGGCCCGCGCCCAATGGGGCGATTTTGGATTGAAGCTCGGCATCCTTAAGCCGCATGTCTATGACGGCTGGGCCTGGTTACTTTTGGCCATCAAGAAAATCGGCGGACTGACTTACGAAGACGCCTTTCGGGGCACCGCGATGTTTTTTCCGGTCTTCGTCTTCCTTTTCTTCCTCGCCACGAAGACCACTTTTTTCTGCCGAGCCGATAATTACGCCTTGTTGTTGGTGTTCGTCTTTGTCATTGCCTATGGCATCAACAGCCCGGTAAGCGTGGCACGGGCCGCTACCTACGGATATGCCTTGGTGGCCATGGCCATTATGATCAGGCTTTATTCAACTGATGGTCGGTCCTCCCGGATGGTAGCATTTTTCACGCTCCTCGCATTCGCCGGATACATCCACAGATTGATGCTGCCGGTTTTTTTGCTGTTTGCCGTTTCCGATCTAACGCGTGTCCTAATCCCCCGCCTTTGGAAAAAACTGACGCGATTCAGTGAAAAATGGTTTGTTGTCATTTGTCTTTCCCTGCTCGCAGTCATTTTAGCCGTGATCTCCCTTTCCCTCGCCGTCAAAACGCTTTCGACGTCCGGTGAATTCACCATGCATATGTACATCTTCGGAAAACAGTTGCGGCATTTTGACTGGTCCGTATTCGCCTCCGTTTTCCTGGTCGCCTGGTTGTCGCGGTGGCGCCCGGGAAACGCCGATATTGCCGTCTATAAATTCATGATTGTGCTGATGATTCTTTCGGGGCTGGCGATATCTCTGATCGGAAGCATCCTTTCCCCGGTTTATGAACTCAACTCCGACCGGCTGGTATTTTTTATTTATATTTTGGCCATTGCCATCATCGGATATTCGGCCGACCCCAGGCCATCGTCCCCCCAGGAAGAAGTCGCTGACGGTGGTAATGAGACCGCCTCACAACCCTATCTTGAAAGAAGATTAGTCATTCCAATATTGATGATCGCATCTATTCTATATGCGCTTCCTCAATATGGGGCCGCGATGAATGTCAAAAAATTCAAGCCCTTTAAAGAAAAGCATTTCCCCGAATACATTGCCGAAAACGACTCCCCGCCGCATTATCTGGCGAAAAATCCTCAGCAGGTCTGGGGCTTCTTCATGCGCCAGGATTTTCTCAAAGCGCCTCTAATACTTGATTTCGAAACCGACAGTTATTCAAGACGCAAGATTCTAGATACTCTTTCCGGGGCAAAGCCCAGGCCGTGACGCTCGACGCCCTGGAAAGCGTTCCGCGTTATCATGACTGGATCGTCGAATATTTCAGCCCGTATCTGGGCGGCATGGTCGCCAACCAGGACCGTCCCGGACAACCGAAACCTGATCCGTTCGGGTCCTCAAAGAGCCGCGAGCAAGGCATATTCAGCCCGCGCTATCTTACCCAGCGTAAAATGCTCCAGTACGTATTCACGGGCCGCCCGTCCAAGCCTTTCGCGCAGCGGGGCGTCATCCAGCACCGTTTGTATCGCTTCCCTCAAGCTTTCCTTCGTCGGCGGACAAAGAACGCCGGTCCTTGAATGCTCGATCAGATCGCCGATGCCCGGAACGTCCGTCCCGATGACGGCGAGGCCGGACGCCATCGCCTCGATCAAGGCCTTGGGATGGCCTTCGTAACGGGACGGCAGGACGAAAAGGCTCGATTTTGCAAAAATATCAGGCAAATCGCCGTGAGGGACGTTGCCCAGAAAGTGGACATCGAGTCCTTCGTCCTTCGCCTTCGCCTCGAGCATAGTTCTCAAGTGCCCGTCGCCGACGAGAAGGAGTTCAACGTCAAGACCTTTGATAGCGTCAAACAGCGTGAACAAATTCTTTTGTTCCGCCAAGCGGCCGACGAAACAAATCCGCCGGGCCTTGGCACTCGGTTCTGACACCAACTCCAGTTTCTGCTTGAAGAGTTCCGTATCGACGTAATTGGGAATGACCTGGACCTTTTCCGCGTCCAGGCCGTAACGGTCCAAAATGTCCGTTCGCATGGCTTGGGTCGTCACAACCACCCTGTCGGCGCCGGTGTAGACCCGTTCTTCCAAGTCCCTAGCGGCGCGGATCTGGGGCGATTTCCCCCCGTGCGCCTTTTCCATGAAATCGGAATACAGGTAGCCGCAGCGGGCCACAAATGGCTTGCCGTAACGCCTTGCCGCCGCGAGGGCCACATCGGAGCCCAGGACTTGATTGCTTTTGATGACCGTCGCCTGGCGCAGGACCTTTTCATGAAGGCGGGAAATCAACCGCCGATAAAGGCTTTTCGGCAGGCCCCAGGAGTTACCATGAACGCCAATACCGGAAAGCCGGCCCGCATGGGCACATTCGCCCCGGCCACCATAGGTGATGAACGAAACGCCGGCCCCATGATCGGCCATTAACCGCCGATAGATCGCAACCTCCCGTTCAATAAGGCCGATACCGGCCCAATCGCCCAAGGAAACGCCGGAGGTGAAAAAAAGTGCCAGATTCATGTGCCCGGCGATTTCTGTTCGAGATATTGACGCAAACAACATCCAAATCGTATGTGTCGATATCTAAGGCGCCACGCTTTCCTTCCCGGCCCCCCCAGATCCAGCACTTGGCTTCCCGCCTCCAGCGCACCGGCGTGGCGCGACAGAAAACCATCGACAAAATACTGGCGCAACGAGTAGCCAAAGTTTTTCAGGCTCCCGTCCTCTTTTGCCTTTTCTAACATCAGGCGTTCCGCTCCGCGGCATTGGCCGTTTTTTCATGATGGTTACGATTCCGGGTGGTCAATTTTCTTTTTATGGAACGTATAATACGGCGGCTGGCCAGACCATCCATGGGGCCGATATTTTTCCGTCGTTGCCTGTTGAATAACTCCTCATCGAGAGCATAGTCGGCGAATCCCTGTTGACCGAAGGAATCGATAAACGCCTCGGCTTCAACCACCCAGCTACGGCCCGGAAAGTGTCCGTGGTACTCGTCATAATAATTACAAAATTCGTTATTGGATTTCGTGAAGGCGACCTCCGGCATGGAGACCGTGATAAATGGTGTTTTAGTGGTCGTGGCATCAATTAAACATCCTGATCGATAGTTGCAAACCATCATGTCTGAAACTTTTGACAACAAGGCCATCGTTTGGGGAAATTCGTTTTCCTCGGTAATGATTGTGTCAGCGATCCGCTCTTCATCCTTTCGGTAAAGGCGTTTGGTCAGAGCATTTTTCCTTCGCCTCGGCGCGATAACCAACTGGGCGTCGTTCCGGTCGCAGAATTCCCGCATCGCCAGCATCATTTCGTGATAGCCCAGACGCATGGATTGACGGACGGCGTCGAGACTGCGCAGACGAATCAGCGAATTCACCATGCGCAGGACCTTGCTATCCACCAGCCACAGATACCGAAACCAGTCGGTCACGTAAATCGGCAGCGGCATGAGGCAGAAAATATCGGGGATATAGGTTAGTACGCGTTTATTGGGATCGAGGTTGAACCGACAGAAAATATCTTCGCGCGGGACCGAAACGATAGGATCAAAGCGTGAAAAGCCGACGAACCGCGACAACGGGCGAAGGAATTCCCGTGTCTGAAGCTTTCCGGTCACCGCATAATCAAGATAATACGGGGAAGGCCAAAAGATCAGGTCGGACTTGTCATTGCCGCATTTGGGAAGGCAACTGTGCCGGCTGTCGAAGACCGAACACCAAAGCGATTTGAATGGCACATGTTCCTCCTGTTCCCGGAACATCCGCGGCCGGCCCTCGACGGAAATGATGGCGTCGGATTGATCCATCAGCCGCCCCAACCGGGCGAAGTCATCCTCGACCGTGATCTTGCTTCCCAGGCGCAGGCTTTCGGGCAGGCGCTCCGGCATCGGCGAAAGATACGCCTTTGATCCTCTTTCGTCATGCCCCGAGACCAGGATAATTTCAGCCTCGAACCCAGGATCATCAATCACTTCCTTGATGATCGGCGCAAGAGTTCTCAGCGCATTGATTCTTCTGACGGGAAAACAAATCTTCCAGGTGGACATAATTGCGTTATTTCTTTACCGCCAGTTTGTTGTCGATGATGGCTTGAGCATAGTCCCTGACGTAATCGAAAGGAACGTTCGTTTCGTCGGCGATATCGATAAGACTTTTTCCGCCCTTCAAGCCGTAAAGGATGGATCGATTGTATTCAAAGGCCTGTTTCCGATGAACGGAATTGGCATAAAGATCGAAACGGGACATCTGAAACGGCACCCGTTGTTTGAAGGCAAGGGTGGCATTGGCCTCCATCATCCGGCAGATGGAAAATATGATATCCGCGGCCTGGTCGATATTTTCTTGTTCCAGCCGGCCCGGCTCATCCCGTGAGGTGTGGTATTCATCACATTCCATCATCTGGACGGACATCGACGGCACGCCGGCGAAATCAAAAATTCTTTCGTCGTTGCCGAATCCGTCCCAAAGATCGCCCGATTCCAGACCGTCAAACCGTTTCGCCACCAAGCGGGAAAGCTTCATGGCGAGCCCATCCGGTTTCGTGCTTGCCAGGGCCTTCCATTGTCGCCCCCAACCGACGAATTCACTGAAAATGGCCAGATCGACGGTATCGATGTATTCCGGCTTGCTGTCCAGTAACACGCAAGAGCCAATGGTTTCCGGAAAAATCAGGAACCGGTAGGTATAACGCCCGTCCGGTATGTCCTTCAGGCGCGAAACCACATCCATCAAGGCGAGAATCCCCGACCAGGAATCGTTGACCAGTCCGGGATGGCAATAATCCGCTAGAAGCGCGATCGACCTGTCACTCGAACCCGGCAGGACGATTTCGCCCACCAACATGTCGCCGGGCTCCACCTCGACGTCAATTTTCACCTCGTAATCGCCCTCTTCCAATCCGTCAACGACGTTGCGGGGCAAGGAGATGGCCCAGTCCTTCAGGCGCTTGGTGAAATCGTAGGCGAGCCGGTGTTCGTAAATATAAACATCAGAAAACGTCTCATGGACACGCAAATGGCGGCGCAATTCATTCAGCGAGACGCGGCCCTCGAACGGCATGCTGTAAGGCGCCAGGAACAGGGGATGATCGTCATAGGAGGCCATAAGAGTACCGTCCGGTCCCTTGATCCATGCCTCGACAACGTCCCAGCGGGGCGGGACGATCCATGTACCGTGTTCGCTACCCGAACGAAAGGAATGAAGCTTCAATTCCTCACCGCAGATGGCGGCGATGTCGTCCAAGATCGGCTTGATGTCTCTGGAAACGATCGTCCTATTCTTCAAATAGTGACGAAGCGTGAAATCCATATCTCTCAGCATTGTCGACAACTTTCTATCAAGGCACGTTGGCTAGGGTCATAACTCATTAACGATTAACTGATTCAATGGTCTGGAACTC
>PVBE010026435.1_pt1 | contig 46721 bp, 35 predicted proteins | sample 1631181 | NCBI WGS metagenome assembly PVBE01 (sample SAMN08397723, study PRJNA350692) | Marine metagenome, whole genome shotgun sequencing project. | isolation source: water | place: Pacific Ocean | collected 2012-04
ACCCGCGTCCGATAGTGGTCGCGGAAGCCCGTTCCGGTCGGAACCATGTGGCCCAGGATGACGTTCTCCTTGAGACCCACGAGGAAGTCCTCCCGGCCGGCGATGGCCGCCTCGGTCAGAACCTTCGTCGTCTCCTGGAAACTCGCCGCAGAGATGAACGAATCCGAGGACAGGGACGCCTTGGTAATCCCGAGCAGCAGCGTCGTGCCGATGGCGGGCTTCTTGCGGTCCTTCCGCATGCCCTCGTTCTCGCGGCGGAACAGGAACTTGTCCACGGTGGCCCCGGGCAGGAAGTCCGAGTCGCCCGATTCCTTGACCTCCACTTTGCGCACCATCTGGCCCATGATGATCTCGACGTGCTTGTCGTCGATCGTCACGCCCTGTGAGCGGTACACGTTCTGGATCTCGTGCAGGAGGTAGCCCAACAGCTCCTCCTCTCCACGGATGCGCAGGATGTCCTGGGGATGGACCGGGCCGTCGACCAGCGGCTCGCCGGCCTGGACCTCGTCCCCCTTGTGGACGCGCAGGTGTTTGCCCTGGGGAACGGCGTGCTCCTGCTCCTGAATGACAGTCCCGTCCTCATCTAGGGCGCGCACGATGATCGTGCGCTTGCCGCGCTTCTTGTCCCCCAGTTCGACGATGCCGTCGATCTCGGCGATCACGGCCGGATCCTTGGGCTGACGGGCTTCGAACAGCTCCGTCACGCGCGGCAGACCGCCGGTGATGTCCTGGGTACCGGTCGCCGCGCGAGCAGTCTTGGCGATGATCTCGCCCGCGCTGATCTCCTCGCCGTCCTCGACCTCGACGTAGGCGCGCTCGGGGATTGGATAGAGGGCGAGCGGGTCACCGGTCTTCTTGTCTTCGATCACGAGCTGCGGGTGCAGATCGCCTTTGTGCTCGCTGACTTGGCGGCGCGAGACGCCGCGGCGGGAGTCCTTCTCCAGCTTGAGCGTCTTGCCTACGAGCAGGTCCTCGTAGCGCACGATGCCGGCACACTCGGCCAGGATCGGCACATTGTGCGGATCCCAGGTGCAGAGCACACTGCCGGCCTTGACCGCCTCGCCTTCCTTGATCCGGAGCACGGCGCCGGGAGGGATCGCATAGCGGTCGAGCTCTCGCTCGCGGTCGTCGAGGACCATCACCTCGCCGTTGCGCGAAAGAACGACCATCTCCTTGTCCTTGTTGCGGACGACCTTGAGGTTGGAGCCGAACTGCGTCGTCCCGTCGCGCTTGATCTTGCGCTCGGAATCCTCCACCGACCTGCTTGCGGTACCTCCGATGTGGAAGGTTCGCATGGTGAGCTGAGTACCCGGCTCACCGATCGATTGGGCTGCGATGATCCCGACGGCGAGGCCGCGTTCGGCCAGGCTGCCGCGCGAGAGGTCCATGCCGTAGCAGCGAGCGCAGACTCCCAGGGGAGCCTCGCACGCCAGCGGACCGCGAATCTTGATACGTTCGTGCCCCAGGCCCTCGATGCGGGTAGCGACCTCCTCGGTGATCAACTCGCTCTCGCGCACGATCACGTCGTCGTTGACCGGGTCCACGATCGTGTCCCTGGCGATGCGACCGGTGATCCCCTGGGCCAGGGAAACGGCCACCTTGTCGCCCTTGTAGACGACCGACTTGACCACCCCGTTGGGCGTTCCGCAGTCCTCCATGGTGATGACCACGTTCTGCGCGACATCGGTCAATTTACGCGTCAAGTAGCCGGCATCGGCCGTCTTGAGGGCCGTATCAGCCAGTCCCTTGCGTGCGCCGTGGGTGGACGAGAAGTATTCGAGCACCTTCAGACCCTCGCGGAAGTTGGCCTTGATTGGCGTCTCGATGATCTTGCCCGAAGGCTTGGCCATCAGGCCGCGCATTCCGCCGAGCTGGCGCACCTGGTCGATCGAGCCACGGGCTCCGGAGGCGACCATGCAGTAGATCGGGTTGACGTAGCGCTCACCGCTGGTGAAGTCCGCGCGGAGGACTTCCATCAGCGCGTCGCCCACTTCCTCCCGCGCATGGGTCCAGAGGTCCACGATCTTGAGGTAGCGCTCACCCTCGGTGATCACGCCCTTGTTGAATGCCTTCTCAACCTTCTCGACCTTGGCCTCGGTGGCGACGAGGGTCTCGGCCTTGCTTTCGGGGATCCGGATGTCGTTCTTTGCGAAGGACATCCCGGCCCGAGTCGCGGACTTGAACCCCAGGTCCTTCAGGTTGTCGAGCAGCGTCAGCGTCGCGTCCCTGCCGAGCAGGCGGTGGCAGTCGGAAATAAGCCCCTTCACCCCGCCCTTGCTGAGTTCGTAGTTATAGAAGGGCATCCCGAGCGGAAGGATGTCGTTGAAGATCGCACGGCCGATCGTTGTGGTGACGTACTCGGTGCCGCCGTCTTCCGAGGCGATCTTTCCGTCCTCGTCCACCTGAACGAGCGCCTTGCCGCGGCCAAACTTCACGAGCGTGCCGGCTTCCATGCGCACCATCACCGGACGGTGTGTGTGCGTCTCGCCGTGGCCGTTCGCCAGAAACAACTCCCCGAGGGAGGAGAAGCATCGTCCCTTGACGGAATCACCAACCTGCGGATCTTTCGTCAGGTAGAAGAGCCCCAGAACCATGTCCTGCGACGGGGAGATGATTGGCGAACCGTCAGCGGGAGAGAAGATGTTGTTGCTCGCCAGCATCAGGGTCGAGGCCTCGATCTGGGCCTCATAGGAGAGCGGCAGGTGAACGGCCATCTGGTCGCCGTCGAAGTCCGCGTTGAAGCCACCGCAGACCAGGGGGTGCAACCGGATCGCGTTGCCCTCGATCAGCACCGGCTCGAAGGCCTGGATACCCATGCGGTGCAGGGTCGGAGCGCGGTTGAGCATGACTGGGTGGTCGCTCGTGACCTCTTCCAGAATGTCCCAAACCTCGTCGTCCCTGCGCTCCAGCATGCGCTTGGCGGACTTGATGGTGTCGGCCAGCCCCATCTCCTTCAGACGTCGGATGATGAAGGGCTGGAACAGCTCGAGCGCGATGGTCTTCGGCATCCCGCACTGGTGCAGGCGAAGCTCGGGGCCGACGACGATCACGGAGCGCGCGGAGTAGTCCACGCGCTTGCCCAGGAGGTTCTCACGGAAACGCCCTTGCTTGCCCTTGATCATGTCCGTCAGAGACTTCAAGGGACGGTTCGACGACCCGAGAACGGGCCGGCGGCAGCGACCGTTGTCGAACAGCGCGTCGACGGACTGCTGCAACATGCGCTTCTCGTTGCGGATGATGACCTCGGGAGCATTGAGGTCGAGCAGCTTCTTGAGACGGTTGTTGCGATTGATCAGCCGCCGGTAGAGGTCGTTCAGGTCCGAGGTCGCGAAGTTGCCCGAGTCCAGCAGCACGAGCGGCCGCAGGTCGGGGGGGATGACCGGCACCACGTCCATGACCATCCACTCGGAGCTGTTGCCCGAGTCGCGCAGCATCTCCACGGTCCGCAGGCGCTTGATGATGTCCTTCTGGCGCTGCTTCGAGCGCGTGGACAGCAACTCTTCCCGGAGCTCGTCCGAGGTCTGCTGAAGGTCGAGGCGATTTAGCATCTTACGCACGGCCTCGGCGCCCATGTCGGCGTCGAACTCCGACCCGTACTTGGCGCGCGCTTGACGGAACTCCTCCTCCGTCATGAGCTGGTACTCTTCCAAGGGCGTGTCGCCGGGATCGACGACCATGTAGTCCTGGAAGTAGATGACGCGTTCGAGGTGCGCCACCTTGACGCCCAGCAGGTTTCCAAGGCGCGAGGGCATGGCCTTGAAGAACCAGATGTGAGCGATGGGCGCGGCCAGGTTGATGTGGCCCATGCGCTTGCGGCGCACGCGGCTGTGGGTGACCATCACGCCGCACTTGTCGCAGACGATACCCTTGTGCTTGATTCCCTTGTACTTGCCGCAAGAGCACTCCCAGTCCCGTTCGGGGCCGAAGATGCGCTCGCAGAACAGACCGTCGCGCTCCGGACGGTAGGTCCGGTAGTTGATGGTCTCGGGCTTCTTGACCTCGCCGAAAGACCAGGACCTGATGTCCTCCGGAGAGGCCAGGCCGATCGTGACGCTGCCGTAGTCGTTGACTCTGTTGTAGATTGAATCGGCCATGGTCTAGGAGTCCGTTGGAGAGGTGCTCTGGATGCCAGGGCGAGCGCATCCGCACTGGATCGGTGCCTGGAGACGCAGGCGAATCGGAGGATTAGGCGAGGCTTCGAGGTGCCGTGCCGGTGTGGAGGAGGTTGTCATGGTGCTGAATGACGTCTTCAATGGACTCCTAGAGCGTCGAGGCCTTCTTGTGGAGCTGCATGTTGAGCCCCAAGCCCTTGATCTCGTTGGTCAACACCTCGAATGAGACCGGGGTCCCGGGTTCGAGGATGTTGAGCCCCTTCACCATCGATTCGTAGATCTTCGTCCGACCGTCCACGTCGTCGGACTTGACGGTCAGCTGCTCCTGCAGGATGGCTGCGGCGCCGTAGGCTTCCAGAGCCCAGACTTCCATCTCGCCGAAGCGCTGCCCGCCGAAGCGAGCCTTGCCGCCCAACGGTTGCTGGGTGATCAGGCTGTAGGGTCCCGTGGCGCGCGCGTGCACCTTCTCGTCGACGAGGTGGTGGAGCTTCAGCATGTACATCACGCCCACGGTGACCTCTTGCTCGAAGGGACTTCCCGACCGACCGTCAAAGAGGGTGAACTTCCCGGTGGTCGGGAGGCCCGCACGCTCCAGCATGGCCTCGATCTCCTCTTCCTTCGCCCCATCGAATGCCGGCGTGTTGCACCGGATCCCGAGGTGGCGGGCGGCGAGACCAAGGTGGGTCTCGAGGATCTGCCCCACGTTCATGCGGCTGGGCACGCCCAGGGGGTTGAGGACGATGTCCATCGGCGTCCCGTCCTCGAGGTACGGCATGTCCTCAATCGGAACGATCTTGGAGATGACGCCCTTGTTGCCGTGACGGCCGGCCATCTTGTCTCCGACGCGCAGGTTGCGCTTCGTGGCGAGGTAGACCTTGACCATCTCCAGCACGCCGGTGGGGAGCTCGTCCCCTCGACTGAGTCGGTTGACGACCTTGTTCTTGTCGCTCTCCTTGTCGTCGATCTTCGCCTGGCATACGTTGATGATCTCCTGCGCTCGAGCCACTTTCTTGGCGTCGGAGGCGGCCTCCATGGCAGCGACGCTCAGGAGCCGGATGCGCCGCAACTCGTCGTAGGTTGAGGTGTCGTCGAGGTCCACCGGCTTGCCGGTCAGGTCGTCTATGACGGGCTCGCCGAGTGCGGTGGTGACGCCCTCGAGCATGTTCCCGCTGTGGACTCTCAAGGCCCGCAGGAACTCCATCTCGGCCTCGCGGATGACGCCCAGGGCCTTGGCGCGCTCGGCGTCGGTCAGGTTCACTCGACGCGAGAACTTCTGCGCGTCGATCACGACGCCGCGCGTTCCCGGAGGCATGTTCAGGGAAGCGTTCTTCACGTCCACCCCGGCCTTGCCAAAGATCGCGTGCAGGAGCTTTTCCTCGGGGGTGAGTTCGCTCTTCGATTTGGGGGCGACCTTCCCGACCAGGATGTCCCCCGCCTCGACGAAGGTGCCGATGCGGACGATCCCGGTCTCGTCGAGGTTCACCAGGGCCTTCTCCCCGACGTTGGGGATGTCGCAGGTGAACTCCTCCTTGCCGAGCTTCGTCTCGCGGATCTCGACCTCGTACTCCTCGATGTGGAGCGAGGTGAAGACGTCCTCGCGCACGAGGCGCTCGGAGACCAGGATCGCGTCCTCGAAGTTGAAGCCATCCCATGTCATGAATGCCACGAGCAGGTTCTTGCCGAGGGCGAGCTCCCCGCCGCGGGTGGCGGCACCGTCCGCAAGGAGGTCGCCGGCCTTGACCTTCGTGCCCTCCACCACCATCGGGCGATGGTTCTGAGTGGTGCGATCATTCAGGCCACGGAACTTGGCCAGCTCGTAGGTATCTTCGCCGACGATGATCGTGTTCGAGTCCACATAGTCCACCTCGCCATCAGTGTTGGCGTAGAGCGGCATATTCGAGTTACGCGCGACGATCTCCTCCATCCCCGTGCCCACGACGGGCGGGTCGGTGATAAGGAGAGGGACGGCCTGGCGCTGCATGTTCGAGCCCATCAGCGCCCGGTTGGCGTCATCGTGCTCGAGGAAGGGGATCAGCGCTGCGGACACGCCGATGATCTGACTCGGAGAGACGTCGACGTAGTCGACCTCTTCCGGGGGTACCTCGATGTTGTCGCCATCGCGGCGAGCGAGCACTTTTTCCGAGATGATCTGCCCCTTGTCGTCGAGGACCACATCGGCCGGCGCCATCACGAGGCCAACCTCCTGGTCCGCTCGCAGATAGACGACCTTCTTTGCGAGCTTGCCCTTGTTCACCTTCCGGAAAGGCGCCGTGAGGAAGCCGTAGTCGTCGAGGCGGGCGTAGAGGGCCAGGGACGAGATCAGTCCGATGTTCGAGCCCTCGGGGGTCTCGATAGGGCACAGTCGGCCATAGTGCGAGAGGTGCACATCGCGCACGTCGAAGCCGGCGCGCTTGCGGTTGAGGCCGCCCGGGCCGAGGGCGGACAGGCGCCGCTCGTGGGTGAGCTGGCTGAGCGGGTTGGCCTGGTCGACCACCTGGGAGAGCTCGCTCCTTCCGAAGAAGTAGTCGACCGCGCTCGAGAAGGTCTTCGAGTTGATCAGGGTGCGCGGAGAGACCGTCTCGGCGTTCTCCAGGTTCATGCGCTCCTGCGCCGTGCGCTTGAGCTTGAGCAGTCCCTTGCGAAACTCCTCCCCCGCCAACTCCGCGATCGTCCGCACGCGACGGTTGCCGAGGTTGTCGATGTCATCGACCTCGCCTTCCCCGCTGCGCAGCCCGATCAGGTAGCGGATCGAACCGATGATGTCCTGGGGCTTGAGAACCTGCGTGTCCTCCGGGATGTCCTGGTTGAACTTTCGGTTGAGGCGAAAGCGACCGACCCGTCCCAGGCGGTATCGCTGCGCGTCGAAGAACTTCTCATGGAAGAGGTCGCGAGCCTTCTCGAGTTGTACCGGGTTGCCGGGACGCAGGCGCCCATAGATCTTGAGCAGCGCCTCCTCGTGGCTCTTGGTGGGGTCCTCGTGCATCGAGTTGACGATCAGGAGATCGATGTCCTCGACGTCTCCGGCGATGATCTCGACCTCTGACAGATCACTGGCCGCGATCTCGAGGGCCGCGGTCTCCGGAATGATCTCGCCCGAGGGGACGAGGACCTCCCCGGTCTTGAGGACCACGATGTCCCCCACGGCGACCTTGTCGGTGATCAATTTCGCGAAGGCCTTCTCAGTCTGAGACTTGGTCTTCTTGACGCGCTTGGTCTTGTAGAAGTGGCGCAGAATGTCGCGGTCGCTCCCGAGGGACTCGTCCAGCGCGCGCAGTAGGGTGATGGCCGAGAACTTGCCCGACTGGTCGATGCGGACCTGAAGGGCGTCCTTCTTGGTCACGTTCAACTCGACCCAGGACCCGCGCTCGGGGATGATCCAGCAACTGTGGAGGCGGCGCGTGTCGGATGCGCTCGCCTGGTCGTAGGAGAAGTCCACACCCGGAGAGCGGTGCAACTGGCTCACGATGACGCGCTCGGAGCCGTTCACAATGAACTCCCCGCCGCCGATCATGATCGGGATCTCCCCCAGGTAGACCTCTTCCTCGACGGCCTCGGTCTTGATCAGGCGCAGGCGCACCTTGAACGGATAGCCGTAGGTCAGCCTCAGCTTGCGGCACTCGTCGATCGTGTAGCGGGGCCGACCGAGCTCGTACCCGACGTATTCCAGACAGAGGGTCTTGTCGTAGGAATAGATCGGAAAGATCTCGCCCAAGAGCTTCTGGAGCCCGAACTCGGGGCGGTTCGCCTGGGGGACGTCCCGTGCGATGAACTCGGTCCAGGCCCGGGTCTGGGTCTCAACCAGGTTGGGCAGGTCGAGGATCGCGGGGTACCGACCGAAGGTCTTGACGGAAGTTTTGACGGGAACTGTAGTTGCTGTCATTTGAGCCACTGACCAACTGGGCCGGATCGCGGTAGTGTCGCTTGCTCGATGCCGGCGGACCGGATGGAAAGAGGGCGCTCCGAAGCCAGAGATCGCTGCCACGAACGCTGCCCGGATCCCGGCGCCACGCGCCGGTCCCGAGGCCTCGTCCGAACCTACGGCCTGGCCTGAAAGAGCCCGAGAATCGACTGTAGAGCGGAACGCGCCGGCTGGGAGGGGTCCCGACCGACGATGCGCTCCGTTCGATGATTGCTAGAGATGCCAGCAGAGATCACCCCCCAGACCCCGCGCGGCGGGATCTGAGAGTCAGTACGGATCACGAGACCCGAAGTGTGACGCTGGGCCAGCATTCTGTGGTGTGGGGGGCCAGGTGCCGTCGGGCTACTTGACCTCGACGGTCGCGCCGGCGGCCTCGAGCTGGCTCTTGAGCGCCTCGGCCTCGTCGGCCGGGATGCCCTCCTTGACCGGAGCGGGGGCCTGATCCACCAGACCCTTGGCCTCCTTGAGGCCCAGGCCGGTGATCGCGCGGACCTCCTTGATGACCTGGATCTTCTTGTCGCCCACAGCCTGGAGGATGACGTCGAAGGCGGTTTGCTCCTCTTCGCCACCTCCGTCACCGCCGGCGGCGGCAGCGACGGCCACAGGGGCGGCCGCGCTCACTCCCCACTTGTCCTCTAGATGCTGGACGAGCTTGGAAGCCTGAAGAAGGGTCAGGTCGTCGAGTTGGTCAGCGATGGTCTGGAGCTCGGATTCGAGCTCGACGGTTGCCTCATCGGACATGTCAGTCACTCCTGGAGAAGAATCGTCTACGGAACTTGAAGGGAAGAGGGGTCGCCACCATCGGTGGTGGGCGAGTCCGCTCGTGATCGTCGTCGGTGCGGGTCGTTCAGTCTGAGTTGCTGCGCGAAGGAAAGGCGGTCAGGCCTCGTCCTTCTCGGTGTCCTCGGTCTCGGCCGGAGCCTCGGCGGCCTCGGTCTCAGCCGGGGCCTCGGCGGCCTCGGTTTCAGCCGGGGCCTCGGCGGCCTCGGTTTCAGCCGGCGCCTCGGTGCCCTCGGTCTCGGCCGGGGCCTCGGCGGCCTCGGTCTCGGTCGGTGATTCTGCGGTTTCGGTCTCGGCGGGCGCCTCCGCGGGCGCCTCCGCGGGCGCCTCGGCGGCCTCGGTATCGAGGGGGCCGCCGGCGTCCACGTGGGCCTGAACCACTCGCGCGAGTCCGCCCGGTACGCCGGAGATCACGCAGACAAGGCCGCGAGCGGGTCCGCTCAGGCAACCGAGGATCTTGGAGTGCAGAGTCGGGCGATCAGGGATGGCGGCCAGAGCGAGTGAATCTGCGGCATCGAGGATCTCGCCCTCCAGCAGCCCGGCCTTGAACTTGACCTTGCCGGCCTTCTTGAGCTCCGGAGCAGCGAGGACCTTGGCGGCCAGGATGGCCTGCTCGGCGTCCCCGTAGGCCAGGGCCGTGCTGCCCGTGTAGGTGTCCTCGGGGAAGGTGAGCCCGCGCTCGGTCATCACGCGCTTGGCGAGGTTGTTGCGCACCATGCGAAACTTGACGCCATGGCCAGCAAGTTGCCCGCGCACGTCCTCGGTTTCCGCCACGGTCAGGCCGGCGAAGGAGACGAGGAGCATGCCCTCGACATCCGTGAGCTCGTGCTCGAGTTCCTTGCAGATCAGCGTATTGACGAGGTTTGCCATCACCTAGCTCCCGTGAGAGATCCAGAGGCCCGGACCCATGGAGGTCGAGACGCAGATGCGCCGGACAAAGGTGCCCTTGACCGTGGCCGGGCGCATGCCCGTCACGTGATCGACGAAGGTCGTGAGGTTCTCGACGAGGGCATCCGTGGAGAAGGAGCGCTTGCCCACCGCCGCGTGTACGTTGCCGCCGTCGTCCGTGCGGAACTCGACCTTGCCCGCCTTGAAATCAGAGACGGCCTGGGCGACGTCCGGCGTCACCGTGCCGGACTTGGGGCTCGGCATCTTGCCTTGCGGGCCGAGGAGCTTTCCGAGCTTGCCGACGTGCTTCATCATGTCGGGGCTGGTGATGACGATGTCGAAGTCCATCCAGCCGCCGGCGATCTTGTCGGCGAGGTCCGCGGAGCCCACGTGGTCCGCTCCCGCCTCACGCGCGGCGTCGGCCTTGTCTCCCTCGGCAAAGACGACCACGCAGATTGACTTGCCGAGCCCGTTGGGGAGCGAGACGGCGCCGCGCACCAGCTGCTCCGACTTGCGCGGGTCAATCCCCAGGCGCAAGACGACCTCCACGGACTCGTCGAATTTAGGGGCAGGCAGGCTCTTGAGCACGTCCAGAGCCTCGACGGGCTCATAGACGCGTTCCCTGTCCACCTGGGCCACGGCCTCGTTGTATCTGCGACTGCGCTTCACGATGTCACTCCAAGACCAATCACTCCACGACCTCGATGCCCATCGAACGGGCCGTTCCGGCGATGATGCGGCAGGCCTCGTCCATCGTTCTCGCGTTGAGGTCCTCCTTCTTCATCTCCACGATCTCCTCCAGGTCCGCGCGCGTCACCTGGCCCACGATCTCCGTCCCGACAATGCCGGCACCCTTCTCGACGCCCGCCTTCTTCTTCAGCAGCACCGATGCCGGAGGCGACTTCAGGATGAAGTCGAATGTGCGGTCCTTGTAGACGCTGATCTCGACGGGGATGATCAGACCCATCTGCTCGCGCGTACGGTCGTTGAACATCTTGACGAAGTCAGAGATGTTCAGACCGTGGGCGCCGAGGGCGGGTCCAACCGGCGGAGCGGGCGTTGCCTGTCCCGCGGGGCAGTGCAGCTTGATCTTTGCTGTCAGTTGCTTGGCCATACTCAGACAGCCTCCACTTCCCAGTATTCCAGTTCGACGGGGGTCGGGCGGCCGAAGATAGTCACCACGACCCGGATCGTTCCCTTTTCGGCGTTGACCTCATCGACGGTCCCATCGAAGCCGTCAAAGGCGCCCGACTTGATCTTGACCAGGTCGCCCTTCTGCATGCCGATGCGGACCTGGGGTCGCGCTTCGGAATCCGACATGCGGGCCAGGATGGCGGAGACCTCGATCTCGGTCAGGGGCGTCGCCTCTCCACCGCTGCCGAGGAACTCGCGCAGTCCGTCAACCGACCGCAGGGTGCCGCGCACCATGTGAGTGCGGCTGTCCTCGGCGTCATCGATGTCGGCCTGCACCATCAGGTAGCCCGGATAGAGCTTGCGGCTGACCGTGCGTTTCTTGCCGTTCTTGAGGTCCGTGACCTTCTCGAAGGGCACCAGGATCTGGGGGACGATGTCCTCCAGCCCCGAGACCTTGAGGCGCGTTGAGGCGTTGCGCGCGATGCTGTCCTCACGGCCCGACTGGCATCGGACGAAGTACCACCTGTGGCTCATGGCTCAGCTCCCCCCCATCAGAACAACCCTCGCCACGCGCCCCAGGAGGGCGTCGCTGAAGGCGAGAAAGGCCATTAGGAAGGCGACGGTCAGGACGACCACGATCGAAGACTTGAAGGCCTCGTCGACGGTCGGCCAGGTCACCTTCTTGAGTTCGCTCTCGGTCTCGATCAACAGGTCCGCCGTACGCGGACGCTCCGTGTAGCGGTAGAGCAGCAGCAACCCGCAACCGAAGACAGCGGCGGTAACGAGCAGCGCGCCGTTGACGTCGAGGCCCACGACAGGAATGCGGCCGGCGATGTTGTTCGCCAGGACCTCGACACGGCCGACCAGCTCGCGGTAGAGCGATAGGCAGCCGTAGAACATGAGCACAGCCATGAACCAGAACACGGCCATGCGGGCCATCCTCCCCTGGTCTTTCTTGTAGGCCATGTCGTTCAACCTCCGTTTCGTCCGCCCGCGAGGGGGACGACTAGAGCTTCTTCTCCCTGTGGGACGTGTGCCGCCTGCAGAAGCGGCAGTACTTCTTCTTCTCGAGCTTGTAGGCCGCCTTCAGACGCTTGTGCGTCGTGTAGTTGCGGTTCCTGCACTCGGTGCACTCGAGAAATACGTAGCGTTCCTTGATCTTCATCGGGCGGTCTTCAGCGGGCGGTCTTCAGCAGGCACTGCTCTCGCAGGGTGCGGTCCACTACAGCGGGCTGCCCCGCTCCCTACGGTCGAACACGGCGCACGGGCGTCGCGTCTTGCCCCACCCGGAGAGAGCGCCTTGCCCTCTCCGTGCGGGGTCTGGTCTTGGTTCTACTCGATGATCTTGGTCACGACGCCGGCACCGACGGTGCGCCCGCCTTCGCGGATCGCGAAGCGCAGTTGCTCGTCCATGGCGATGGGCGTGATGAGCTTGATCTGGAGCTTGACGTTGTCGCCGGGCATGCACATCTCCGCACCACCGAGCAGGTTCGCCGTCCCGGTCACGTCCGTGGTCCGGAAGTAGAACTGCGGTCGGTAGCCCGAGAAGAAGGGCGTGTGTCGGCCGCCTTCCTCCTTCGAGAGGACGTACACCTCGGCCTCGAACTCGGTGTGGGGGGTGATGCTGCCGGGCGCGGAGAGCACCTGGCCTCGGATCAGGTCATCCTTGTCGACGCCCCGCAGGAGCACGCCGACGTTGTCGCCGGCCTGTCCGGTATCGAGCGTCTTCTGGAACATCTCGACGCCGGTGCAGGTCGTGCCGCCGATCTCCTCCTGCATCCCGACGATGTCGAGCTTGTCGCCAGTGTTGACGACACCGCGCTCGATTCGGCCGGTGCCCACGGTGCCGCGGCCCTTGATCGAGAAGACGTCCTCGACCGGCATCAGGAACGGCTTGTCCACATCCCGCTCGGGCATGGGGATGAAGCTGTCGATGGCGTCCATCAGCTCGTCGATGCTCTTGAACACGTCGCCGTCGAGGGCCTCCTCCTTCTCCATGGCCTCCATGGCCTGGAGGGCGGAGCCACGCACGATGGGCGTGTCGTCACCGGGGAACTCGTACTTGTTGAGCAGCTCGCGGATCTCCATCTCGACGAGGTCGAGCAGCTCGTCGTCGTCGACCTGGTCGACCTTGTTCATGTAGACCACGAGCGCCGGCACGTTCACCTGCCTCGCCAGCAGGATGTGCTCCCGCGTCTGGGGCATGGGACCGTCCGCGGCCGAGACAACGACGATCGCGCCGTCCATCTGCGCCGCACCCGTGATCATGTTCTTCACGTAGTCGGCGTGGCCCGGGCAGTCCACGTGCGCGTAGTGGCGGTTTGCGGTCTCGTATTCGACGTGGGCGGTCGAGATGGTGATCCCGCGCGCCTTCTCCTCGGGAGCCTTGTCGATGTCGTCGAAGGCCATCGACTTGGCCATTCCCTTGGCCGCCTGGTAGCGGCAGATCGCGGACGTCAGTGTGGTCTTGCCGTGGTCGACGTGACCGATCGTGCCCACGTTGACGTGCGGTTTCGTCCGTTCGAAGACTTCCTTGGCCATGTTCTTGGTGTTTGTTGCTCGTGGGCGATGCCCAGCGGGTGGGGTCAGGTAGGGATATCGTTTGGCTGTCTGTCTGCCCGCCGCCGCGCTGCGCGCCGCGTCGGGCCGTTCGGTCTGTATCGCTGTCGTTGCTCTCTAGATCGTTGCTGTTCTGAACGTTGCTGTACCGATCACCGCCGCTGGCTTGCCCGTGGACTGAGCTCCCGGGTAGGGAGCCCCGCGGCAGGTCCCCGGGTCTGGAGAGGTCTGCGGGGAGAGTCCCCGTACCAGCTCCGTCTCTGGAGCTGCTGATGGGACTCGAACCCATGACCTCTTCCTTACCAAGGAAGTGCTCTACCACTGAGCTACAGCAGCCGGCTCGGTGCTGGATGACTGGTTGTCGAGCAACCTGGAGCGGGCGATGGGAATCGAACCCACGCGTTCAGCTTGGAAGGCTGACGTTCTACCATTGAACTACGCCCGCCGAGTGGAGGCTGCGCTCGAGGCATTCCCGTCCGAACTGCACCAGGTCCTGATCGTCCGGAGCGTCGTCGCCCGGAGCGTCGCCGCCCGGAAAGTCGCAGTCCGTAGAGATTCAGTCCCGACCGGTCTTGTCAGGTCTCGATGGTGTAGGACGCGGTCGTGATGGTGGGGAGAGCAGGATTCGAACCTGCGAAGGCGTAGCCATCAGATTTACAGTCTGATCCCTTTGGCCGCTCGGGAATCTCCCCGCCCGGTCTTGCTCTCAGATGCCGGACCACGCAAGCCTGAAGGTCCGTCCACATGGCTGCATTCAACCATGACTGCCTGCAGCGCATGCATGACTGCCTACAGCACATGGCTGCCCGCAGGCGTGGGCGAGCGATTGGCTCGTCTCACTCGGTGCCCGGTCCGTCGCGGGCGCCGTGCCGTCCAGGTGGACGGCGGGCACTCACCGCTCCCGTGTCATCCAGTGATCTTTGTTTCCAGTGAACGGCCCGCGCCGGAGCGCGGTCTCCCTCGCCCACCGAGGCCGACCCGCCGCTGGAGCCAGCGGCGAGACTCGAACTCGCGACCGCCTGATTACAAATCAGGTGCTCTGCCAACTGAGCTACGCTGGCGTGCATCCAGCGGGCCGCCAGCGTGAGCAGGACTCTCCGGCGCGGGGCTGGAGAGGTCCCTCGGGCGGATGAAGGAGCGCGGTATGGTACGCATCGCGCCGGCCGGGTCAAGGGCCAGGCCACTAATCCCTGCGATGCGGACGGAGAACGCCCAGGGCGCCCTCAGACTCCGTCCAGCTCCGCCCGGTAGGCAGCCCAGGCGCCCTCGACCTGGCCGAGGGCGTCCCCGCCGAACTTCTCCCTCACCGCCGCCACCAGTTCCAGGACCACCATCGCCTCCCCCACCACGCTGGCGGCCGGCACGGAGGTGACGTCCGAGCGCTGCCAGGTCGACTCCACGGCCTGCCCCGTCTCGAATTCCACCGTCGGCATGCCGCGGCGCAGGGTCGGAATGGGCTTCATGGCCGCCCGCACCACGAGCGGCTCCCCGGTCGTCATGCCGCCCTCCAGGCCCCCGGCGGCGTTGGCCGAGCGCTCGAAGCGGCCCCACTGGTCCGCGCACCGCTCCCCCTCCCGCAGACGGATCGGGTCGTGGACGGCCGAACCGGGCCTGCGAGCGGCCTCGAAGCCCAGACCGAACTCCACGCCCTTGATGGCGGGGATCGAGAGCAGGGCGCCCCCGATGCGGCCGGTCAGACGCTCGGCAGAGGCCGCGTAGCCCCCGAGGCCCGGCGGCAGGCCCAGGGCACGCACCTCGAAGACTCCCCCGAGGGTGTCCCCCTCTTCCTTCGCAACGTCCACGGCGGCGCGCATGGCCTCCTCGCTCTCCGCCGCCAGGCAGGCGAAGTCGCTCGCGCCGCGCAGGGCCGCGCGCTCCTCGCCGGCGGCCTCGAAGGCGTCCTCGCCGACACGCACGCCGCCCAGCTCCACCACATGGGCGAAGACTTCCAGGCCGAGGTGCTCGAGCAGCTGGCGCGCGATACCAGCGGCCGCCACGCGCGCGGCGGTCTCGCGCGCGCTGGCTCGCTCCAGCACCGCCCGCGGATCGCGGTGCCCGTACTTCTGGCAGCCAGCAAGGTCGGCGTGGCCCGGGCGAGCGCTGGAGGGCACTCCCAGCTTCTCGATCGTGTCGTCGCGGTTGGCCACGCGGAAGGCGATCGGCGAGCCGAGGGTCACGCCGGACCGCAGGCCCGCCAGGATCTCCACCCGGTCGCGCTCGATCTTCATGCGCCCGCCGCGTCCGTAGCCTCCCTGGCGCCGGGCGAGCTCGCGGTCCACGCGCTCGATCGAGAACTCCATCCCAGCCGGCATCCCCTCGACGATGCCGATCAGGGACCCGCCGTGGGACTCACCTGCCGTGCGCCAGGAGAAGGTGCTCACGCGCGCTCCTCCGCCTCTTCTCCCTCGGCCAGGCAGCTGGCGACGCGCGCCGCCAGTTCGCCCGGGTCGAAGGGCTTGGGGAGGGTCCCGCGCACGCCCCCCAGGGCCTCGAGCTCTGCGCTGAGGGCTCCGTCGAGGTATCCGGAGACGACCAGAGTGGGCGGCAGGATGCCCTCCTCCGCCAGGCGCGCGAGCTCCACGCGCCCGCTCTCCGCTCCCAGGTCGAGGTCCGCCAGCATCAGCTCCGGCGCGCGCTCGGCGATCCGCTCGCGCGCGTCGCTGTAGGAGCAGGCGGTCCGCACCTCGTGCCCGCCTTTCGTCAGAAACCAGGCGCAGAGCTCGGCCAGGCGCTCGTCGTCGTCCACCAGAAGGATGTCGGCCATCGGCGGCGAGTATACGGCTCTCGGCCGCCGACGCAGCAAAGGCGAGGGCGCGGACCTCCGGAGTCGGGATCGCTCTCAGAGGCTCTCGAAGGGCGTGACCTCGTCGAAGGCCACCTCGAGCTTCACCGACCCCAGCTTGACGACCAGCACCTCGCCGGAGCGGTCCACCTTGTGGACCGGGCAGCGGCGGCGGTAGCGCGGCAGGTAGACCAGATCGCCCTTCTTCAGGCCGTCCAGAAAGGCCTTGCGACGCTCGGTGAGGGAGGCCGAGCTCAGGGCGCGCAGGGCATCGTCGAGAGCGGCAGCGAGGGACTCGCGCTGGCGCGCCGGCACCTGGGCGAGCAGCTTGCCCGCGCGTCCCAACGCGGCGCGCGCCTCGCGCACGCGCTCCTCCAGACCGCGCTGGGCCTCGGCCTCGAGCTGTTCGCCGCGCCGCTCAAGGTCGTCGCGCAGGCCGCTGGCCTCGCGGGAGGCGCGCGCGGCGTCCTCCAGGCGCGACTCCGCCATGCTGCGCACGCGCTCGGCCTCCGAGCGCACGTCGCGCACGTCATTCAGGAGCTGGGCCACCTGCTCATCGCGCCTCTCCAGTCGCTCGCCGGCGGCATCGCAGACCTCCTCGGGCAGGCCCAGGCGGCGGGCGATGACCAGCGCCGCCGAGTCACCGGGGATGCCGATGATCAGCCGATAGCGCGGCGCCAGGGTCGTGAGGTCGAACTCCGTGCAGGCGTTCTCCGCCCGCTTGTTGCGGTACGCGAACTCCTTCAGCCGTCCCAGGTGCGTGCTGACCAGGGTCGGCGCCCCACGCGCCAGCAGCTCCGAGAGGATCGCGTCTCCCAGGGCGGCGCCCTCGTCGGGATCGGTCCCTCCGCCCAGCTCGTCGATCAGGACCAGGGTGTCGCCGTCGGCCTGCTCCAGGCCGGCGCGGATGCGCAGGAGGTGGGACGAGAAGGTCGAGAGGCTCTGACTCAGCTCCTGTTCGTCGCCGATGTCGGCCGCGATGCCTGAATAGAGCGGCACGGTCGTGCCCTCGGCGCAGGGGATCGGCAGGCCCAGGCGCGTCATCAGCACCAGCAGGCCGGTGGTCTTGAGGGCGAGGGTCTTGCCGCCCGTGTTGGGGCCCGTGACGATCAGCATGTCGAAGTCCTCTCCCAGGCGCAGATCGATCGGTACGACCTCGTCCAGGCGGCCCCGCCGCAGCTCCTCCACGAGCAGTGGATGGCGCGCTGAGCGCAGCAGCAGGCCGGGGGAAGCGCCGGGCTGGCCAGGGAGCAGGGGCGCGCGCGCCTCGAAGGTCTCGCAGAAACGGGCCGCGATCAAGGCCAGCTCCAGGCGCCCCAGCAGGTCGCCGGCGCGCGCGACGGGCTCGGCCTCGCGGCCGATGTCGCGCGCCAGCTCGCTCAGCACGCGAGCCAGCTCGCGGCGCTCCTCCATGCGGCAGTCCCCCAGGCGGTTCTGCGGCTCGACGGCCTCGCGCGGCTCGATGAAGGCCGTGCTATCGCTCTGGGAGCGGTCGTGCAGGATGCCGGGCACCCGGCCCGAGCTCTGGGCCTTGACCGCCAGACACAAGCGCCCGCCGCGCAGGTGCGGGCGGTGGTCGGAGAGGTGCTGCTTGACCCCGCTGCGCGAGGCGATGTGCCTCAGGATGCTGTCCATCTTGCGCGCCAGCTCGCGCCCCTCGCCCCGCAGGCGCGCCAGGAGCGGCGAGGCCGTGTCCTGTACGCGCCCGCGCTCGTCCACCACCGCGTCCACGCGCTCGCGCAGGGCGGAGAGGTCCGGCAGGTCCGCGCCCAATCGACCGAGCCGGGGACATTCGGCCGCACGCCGCTCCAGCCAGTTCTGCAGCCGCTCGACGGCCGCCAGGAAGCCCCGCAGAAGAGCGACCTGGCCCTCCTCCAGGGGCCCCTCGCGCGCCGCCGCCAGGAGCGGCGCCGGATCGGTCAAGCCTCCCAGGCCGATCTTCTCCCGCGCCCGCTCGAGCAGCTGGACCTCTCCCACTCTCGCCAGGGCGTCGCTCACCTCGTCGGGATCGAGCGGCGCCAGCTCACGCACCGCACGCATTCCCAGTGAGGATTGGGCGAACTCCACCAGCACCTCCAGCAAGGCCGGGAGGTCCAGGGTCGAAGCCGCGAACTCGTTTAACGATCGGGCGGGCGACAAAGGTAGACCTTGATGGAGAGCGGCTCGTCGAGAGCGCGAGCGAACTCGACGCTCCCCAGCACGCGGTGGGGCCACTTGAGATTAGCCACCAGCCGCTGCTGGTAGTCACGGATGAAGGCGCGCGCCTGCCGATCGCGCAGGTCCGGCGGTTCACAACACAGGATCACGTCGAACTCCGCGGCCCAGGCCGCGAGTCGCTCATCATCCCAGCCGGGGTCGACGCCCTCGAAGGTCACGTCCATCGGCCGGTGCGCGTCGCGCAGCAGGCGCTCCGGCGTTCCCCCGCGCTCGAGCAGCGCGATGTGGATCGCTGCCGGCGAGTACTCCGACGAGAGCCCCAGCCAGCCGACGCGCTCATCGGGGCGCACTCCCTGGGCCACGAGATCCGAGAGCGCGGCGTGTTCCGCGCGCTTCAGGCCCGCCGTGGGCAAGGGACGGCGAGCCGAGAGGTCTCGCCAGCCGCGAAAGGTCTCGAGTTGCAGGGCGCGCACCTCGGGCCGCTTCGACGCCAGGCCCACGATCTGGGAGAGGCGCCGGGCGTCGTGGTCGGGGTTCGAGAAAACGGCGGCGCCCAGGGCCGTCAGGCAAGCGGCGCGCCACCAGGTCTGCGCGGGGAGCAGGCGCGCCAGCCCCAACCCAGCTAGAGCCCACAGGGCCGGCCCGGCGGGGATCAGGAAGCGATCGAGGTGGAAGGGGTGCAACCACAACGGCACCGTCATCGCCGCCAGGCAGAGCCACAGGACGCGCAGCTCGGGCCGCAGGATCCCGCGTAGGGCGCTGCACAGGCCCGCGATCTGCACGGCCAGCAAACGCGCGCTGAAAGAGAAGAAGCAGGCCCAGTGCAGGATCCGCACGCCCGCGGGAGTGGTCGGCAGCTCTAGGTTGCCTCCCAGGAACGAGCTCAGAGCGGCGCGGTGGCGTGCGGCGGTCTCGGCGCCCTCGGGCAGGGGCAGGAGAAACCACCAGGCGAAGGTCAGAGCGGGCACCGTGGCCAGCCACGCGCTCGCCTGCAGCCAGGGGCCGAGGCGTCGAGCGCGCAGTGCCGACGCCCCATCCCAGGCCCAGGCCGCCGCGCAGCCGGCACCGAGCATCAGGCCGTAGTTGAACTTGGTGAAGAAGGCCAGGGCCAGCCACGCACCGGCGGCCAGCTCGCGGCCCGGGCTACCGTCGCGCCGCACCCAGGCGCGCAGGGCCCACACGCAGGCGGCCGCGAAGGGCACCTCGAGAAAGAGCGTCCCCGAGTAGGCCAATGGCAGGGGCGAGAGGGCGCCCAGGCCCAGGGCCAGCCAGGGCGCCATGTCATCGCCGCGGCGCGCGGGTGTGGTGCGGCGGCGGCGCTCGACGACCTCGCGCACGAGCTGAAAGAGGCCCAGCAGGGCGAAGCACCAGATCCAGGTGCCGGCGACGCGGCAGGCGAACTCCGAGATATCGCACACCGCCTGCACGACGGCCAGACAGAGCGGCCATACGAAGGGGTACTGGTTGCAGCCGTGGATCGCGTCGGAGACGGAAGCCCAGTCGCCCGCGGCGCTGCCTAGCAGCATGCGCACGGCGGGCAGCCCGGAGTGCATCGACTCGTCCCAGCCCCAGGCGCTGACGTCCCGCATCGGGATCGTCCAGAACAACCCGAGCAGGCAGACCGCCACGACGGCCCGCAGGGTCTGCGCGCCGCCCGCTTCCTTCACACCCGCCATCGAGCCCGGATTCTAGGCCTCCTCTGCGGGCACGCCTAGCGGCGCCTCGAACGACGGTCAGCGAGTGACCGCGCTGGCCGATTGCGCGTTGTGAGGCGGCGGATGAGGGCTAGACTCGGTCGCGGACGACCTCCCAGACGAGTATTGGACCCCCAGAGACCATGAGAATTCGCAACGACCACGGCCGCTTCGAGACGCGCGCAATCCACGCCGGGCAGGAATCGGATCCCCGCAACGGCGCCGTGATGCCGCCGGTGTACCTGACGACGACCTACGAACAGGACGCGCCGGCCGAGCCGCGCGAGGGCTACGAGTACTCGCGCACGACCAATCCGACGCGCCTGTGCCTGGAGGAGAACGTCGCCTCCCTGGAGGGCGGGGGCTGGGGACTGTGCTTCTCCTCGGGGATGGCTGCCACCAACGCCCTGCTCGACAAGCTCGTCCCCGGCGACCACGTGGTCTGCGGCAACGACCTCTACGGCGGGACCTACCGCATCTTCCGCAGTGTCTTCGAGCGCTACGGGATCGGCTTCACGCCGGTGGACGCAGCCGACCCCGACAGCCTGCGCGCAGCGATGGAGGAGCGCACCCGCTTCGTCTTCGTCGAATCCCCGACCAACCCCCTGCTTCACCTGTGCGACATCGCCACCATGGCCGAGATCGCCCACGCGGGAGGGGCTCTCGCGGTCGTGGACAACACCTTCGCCACGCCCTACCTGCAACGCCCCCTCGAGCTGGGCGCAGACGTCGTGGTGCACTCGATGAGCAAGTACCTCGGCGGACACTCGGATGTCATCGCGGGCGCCCTGGTCGGGAAGGACGAGGCCCTGCGCGAGGAGTTCGCCTTCTTCCAGAACAGCGTCGGCGGCTGCCTCGAGGCCCTCTCAAGCTTCCTCGTGCTGCGCGGCATCAAGACCCTGCCGGTGCGCATGGACCGCCACTGCGCCAACGCGCGGGCGGTGGCCGAGTTCCTCGAGGCACAGCCCGCGGTCGAGCGCGTGATCTACCCCGGCCTCGCCAGCCACCCCCAGCACGAACTGGCGGCGCGCCAGATGTCGGACTTCGGCGGCATGCTCTCTTTCGAGCTCACGGGCGGGATCGAGGCGGCCAACGCCTTCGCCATGGCGACGCGGGTCTTCACCCTGGCCGAATCTCTGGGCGGCGTCGAATCCCTGGTCGAGGTGCCCACGAGCATGACCCACGCCGCCATCCCGGCCGCCGAACGACACGCCGCCGGGCTGGCGGACGGACTGGTGCGCCTGTCGGTCGGCATCGAACACGTGGACGATCTGCTCGAGGACGTGACGCGCGCCCTGGCCTCCGCGGATGGCCGGCGGTCGGCCCAGGAAGCGGGCTAGAAGGGTGAGGGCGGCGTCGAGCCCGACAACGGCCCTTCGCCTGACTCAGCGGCGGGGGCCGGCGCGGGGGTAGGCGCGGATGCGGGTGCGGGAATCGCCGCGCGACTCCCGTCCACCGCCCCATCGCCCACCGCTCGCGCGCTGTCCCCTCGCATCGGGGCCGCTCGCTCCCCGGCCACGCGCTCACGCATCAGACGCCCGACCTTGAACTTGACCACGCGCTTGGCCTCCACATCGACCTTCTCGAGGGTGCGCGGGTTCTGGGCCCGGCGCGCCGAGCGCCGGCGCACCTCGAACACCCCGAACTCGCGGAACTCGAGGCGGTTGCCCTGAGAGAGCTCGGTGATGATCTCATCCAGGAAGCGCTGCAGGATGTCCTTGACCACGACCTTCGTCTGGCCGGTGTCATCGGAAATCCGGTTGATGAGTTCCTTCTTGGTGACCGTGGCCTTCTTGCCTGCCGGGATCTCGCTCTGGTCACTCATGGGATTGGGGTGGGGAAGGGCGCCCGCCGCCAGCACGTTAGCAGCGAGATTGTCGAAGCGCACTATGTTCCTGTCAAGCAAGAACTTGTGACCGCCAGAGGGTGGGAGCGACTCAGACCCGGAGGCCGCCCGGTGGTTCCTCGAGCACGAAGGTCACCGGCCCGTCGTTCACCAGCTCGACCCGCATCAACGCGCCGAAGCGCCCGGTAGCGGTCTGCAGCCCGAGTTCGCGCACCCGAGCAATGAAGCGCTCGTAGAGCACTTCCGCCTGTTCCGGGGGCGCCGCGCGATCGAAAGAGGGTCTGCGGCCCTTGCGGCCATCGGCGGCCAGGGTGAACTGGCTGACCACCAGAACCGCCGCGCCGCACTCGACGGCGGAGCGGTTCATGCGCCCCTCCTCGTCGCGAAAGATGCGGAAGCGCACGACGCGCTCGGCCAGTCGCTCGGCGTCGGCCTCGGTGTCGCCGCGCAGGACGCCGAGCAGGACGAGCACGCCGTCGGCCACCGCGCCCGTCGTCTCCTCCCCGACGAGCACGCGCGCCGAAGTGACGCGCTGGATGACCACCTTCAATCGGAATCCCCGGCGGAGCGCGGAAGACGGTCGAGGTGTACCTGAGCGCGCATGCGTTGCATCACCGAGCCCAGGTCCGGTCGCCCGCCCGAGAGCACGAGCACCCGGCGCCAGCTCTCCCGCGCGCGCCCGGCGTCGTCCAGCCAGTACTCGTCGAGCAGGGCCTCCTGCACCGCCGGCAGCAGGTCACGCCGATCAGCTTCCTGGGCTGCGGCGGCGGCGGCGCGGGCAGCGAGGGGATCGCCCAGGGTCTGCTCCGCTACCGCCAGAGCCGCCAGGCGCCGCGCCTCCTGCGCTCCCTCGCCGGAGAGCGCCAGCAAGACCTCGCGCGCCTCCTGCGCGCGCTCCTCCCCGAGCAGCAGGAGCGCCAGATCGAAGCGCGCCTCGGCGCGTTGTGCGGCGGAGGTTCCCGGGTCGAGGGCGGCCCGCTCCAGCCAAGCACGCAGGACGACGATCGCGCCGGCGCGACGGCCCGTCTGCCCTTCGAGCCAGGCCCACAGACGCAGGGTGGCGAGGTGGCCGGGAGCGCTCTCGAGGGCTGCGCGAGCCGCCTCGCGCGCATCCCCCCACTCGCCTGCGCGAGCGTGGACCGCTGCCTGGCCGTAGCGGGCCCAGGCGCAGTCCGGGTCCAGGGCCAGGGCGCGCTCGAGGAGCAGCAGGGCCGCGGCCGGATCGTCTTCGAGGCGCGCCGCGAGGATGAGCGAGGTCGGGTTCGGTTCGGCGTCAGCCCGGCCGCGCCAGGCGCGGCGCAGGACGCCCGCGCCATCCTGTTCGCCCTCGGCTCCGAGGTCGCCCAGGGCGAGCTCGGCCTCCTGTAGCCAGCGGCCCACGACGATGTTGCGCGGGTGGGTGCGGGCAAGTTCACCGAGGGCCTCGAGAGCCTGGCCCGCCAGCCCCGCCTCCAGATCGCGAACGGCCGCCTCGAGGAGCGCTGGGGCGCCGGGGGCGAGGGCCTCGTAGGGGCCCGGCCCGGCGACGGGAACGAGAGGGATGGAGGTCTCGGCGGCCCGACAGGCCACCAGGCCCGCGAGCAGGGCGCCCGCGCCGAGCCGCGCCCGGGCGAACCGCGAGGGGCGAGCGCCCAACCCCATCGCTCAGCGCTCCATCTCGCCCACCAGACGCATGCGCTCGGCGCGCCGCTCGCGGCCGTCGCCGGTGCGCTTCCAGAAGGCGTCGCCTCTGGCGATGACGATGACCCCCACGTCCCCCGGTCGCTCCAGAGCTGTCAGCGAGCGCAGGGCGACGACCTCCAGTTCGTCGAGCCAGGCGCGGATCTCCGCCTGCACACCGTCGGAGCGAACATCGTAGCGTTGCAGGTATCCGGCGGGAGTGGTCTTCTCGCTGCGCTCGTGGTAGCGCTCTTCGATGCGCACGGCGAAGTGATCGAGCAGTCCCCGCGGGCCCTCGATGTGCACCTCGTCGGCGATCAGCACGGCAGGCTCGGCGAAGGTGTTCGTCCAGGTGCTGGGGAGGCCGGGAGTGGACGGCGCGATCGACGTCCCGGCGGTCGGCGGGGCAGTGCAAGCAGCGACCAGGACGAGCAGGATCGCGGCGTGACGGAGAGAATGAGCGGAGGTGTTCATGAAGACGGGCTCCTGAGGCCACAGGCTGCGAGGGCACGGTCGCGCACGCCGACGGCGATGGCGCGCGCCTTCTCGGCGCCCCGTGCGAGGATGCGGTCCACCTCTCCCGGATCGGCGAGCAGCTGTTCGCGCCGGGCTCGGGCGGGAGCGAAGGTCTCCTCGATGACTTCGATGATGCGCGCCTTCATGTGGCCGTAGCCGGGCGCGCCCTCACCGCCGTCGCGCACGCGCGCGCGCCAGTCCTCGAGCTCGTCGGCGTCGAGGAACAGCTCGAGGAAACGGAAGGGCAGCAGGGCCTCGGGGTCCTTGGGCTCCGAGGGAGCGCGACTGTCGGTCACGATGCGCCCGATGCGCTTGGCGAGGGGCTTGCCGCTCTCGAAGATCCAGACGCCGTTCTCATGGCTCTTGGACATCTTCTCTCCGTCGAGGCCCACGACGCGCGCGAAGCGCCCTTCGTCGGGCAGCAAGGGCTCGGGGCGCACGAAGACCTCTCCGTAGGCGTTGTTGAAGTAGCCGGCCATGTCCTGAGCCATCTCGACGTGCTGCAGCTGGTCCTTGCCGACCGGCACGCGATCCGACTCGTAGGCCAGAATGTCGGCCGCCATCAGGACGGGGTAGGTGAACAGGCCGACGGTAGCCTGGATGCCACGGGCCTTCTTGTCCTTGAAGGAATGGGCACGCTCGAGAAGCCCCATGCCGGTCACGCAGGAGAGCAGCCAGGTGATCTCACAGACCTCAGGCACGTCGCTGTGGCGGAAGAGGGTCGCGCGCTCGGGGTCGAGGCCCAGGGCGAGGTAAGTGACGGCGGTCTCGCGCACGCGTTCTCGCAAGGCGCTCGGATCGCGACTGGTGGTCAGGGCGTGGTAGTCGGCGATGAAATAGAAGTGCTCGCCTCCTCGCTCCTGCGCCTCGATATGCCCGCGAATCGCCCCAAAGTAGTTCCCCAGGTGCTGCATGCCGCTGGGTTGGATTCCACTCAGGTAGGTGCTCATGGTTGCGGCCGCGCTCGCCGCGAGCGGAAGCTAACAGGCCCGCATCGCAGCATGCAACGGTCGGAGCTTGCAACGAGCCGGAGCACATCCACAATGCGGCGCCATGCGCCTCCCTCGCCCGATGGCCGGATGCTTGGCGCTCGCCACCACCTTCGCGGCGAGTTGCGCGAGCTACGCCAGCGACCGCCACATCGCGCCGCTGTTCACCCAGCTCTCGACGGCGGGCGGCGGCGAGGAAATCGAAGCCGTCGGCGGAGCGGTCGTCCTGCGCCGCGATGCACCCGGCGGCGAGCTCTCGGAGTGGGGCGTGCGCCCGCTCTTCCTCCACTCACACCAGCCCGAGCAACGCACGAGGACGGAGTTCCTGGCGCCCCTGGGCCTGGTCTTGCGCGGGCCCAACGAGCAGCTCTCGCGCCTGTTGCCCCTGGGCCAGTACCAGCGCCGCACCCACGCCGACGGCACGCGCACCTGGTCCTACTTCGGGTTCCCGCTAATCTACATTGCGAGCTTCCCCGACGGGCGCACGGTGCGTGCCTGGCTGCCGGTGGCGGGGCGCGTCGAGAAGCTGTTGACCTTCGACAAGATCGATTTCGTGCTCTGGCCGCTCTACATGCGCACGGAGCGCGACGGCCGCGTCGCCCGGCACTTCCTGTTCCCCATCTTCCGCTTCCTCTCGGGCGAGGAGGCGAGCGGCTGGCGCGCCTGGCCTCTGGCCGGGCACACGCGCCTGGAAAACAACTACGACCGCTGGTTCTTCCTCTGGCCCCTGCTCAGCTTCCAGCGCGACAAGCTCGCCCTGCCCGTCGAGCGTCAGCGCACGCGCTGGTCGGTCTTCCCGTTCTTCGGTCGCGCGCGCCAGGGGAGCTTTGAGGCCACCACGCTCTTGTGGCCCTTCTTCGGCTACTCGCGGGACCCGCGCAGCGGCTTCCAGTCGTGGGACGCCTGGCCCCTGGTGCGCGTGCAGCGTCCTGGGACCAGCGACGCGGCTCGGCGCACGCGCGTCTGGCCCTTCTACTCGCGCTTCGAAGGCGACGGGATGACCTCCACCTGGTGGCTGTGGCCCCTCGTCAACGCCCGCGAGGAGTCCTACTTCGACCACACTCGCAACGCCCTGCGCATCACTCCCTTCTACGACGGGTTCCACAGCAAGTACGCCGACGGCAAGGAGCTGCGGGTCGAGAAGGTCTGGCCCCTGTACCGCACCGAGCGCGGCAGCGATGGCACGCGCTTCGCCTTTCCCGCCCTGAGCCCGCTCTGGCACTTGCCTCAACTCGAGCGCCACTACGCCTGGCTGTGGGAGGTCTTCGCCCGCGAGGAGCGCGGTGAGGTCGTGCGCGAGCGCTCCCTGCTCGGCCTCTGGCGCCGCGAGAAGGACGCCCATGAGGACCGTCGCTCCCTGGCCGGCTTGTGGGCCCGGCGCGACTACCGGCGCGCTGGCCAGCCGGTGCGCGAGACCTCGCTCCTTTTCGGACTACTGCGCTGGAGATCGACGGCGGGTGAGAGCCTAAAGTGGATGGCTCCCTCCCTGCCCGGACCGGGATGGCCGCTGGAACGCGCCCGTTCGTCAGTCTCGGGCGGCGAAGGCGAGACCCCCAGATGACCTTCCTGCGCCAGTTCCTGGAGAACACCGGCTTCGTGTTCTCGCTGCTGTTCAAGGCCCTGACGCGCCTGGACGCGATCCCGCGCCGGCGGCGGATGATCGCCTACCACATGTACAACGGCGGCGTCGGCGTCCTGCACGTGATCCTGCTCGTCGGGCTCTTCATGGGCATGATCGTCGCCCTCCAGACGGGCATCGAGCTCACGCGCATCGGCCAGCAGGATCAGATCGGCATCATCGTGGCCGTCAGCATGGCACGCGAGATGGGCCCCTTCATCACGGCCACGATCCTGAGCGCGACCGTCGGCAGCGCCGTCGCAGCCGAGATCGGGACGATGGCGGTCAGCGAGGAGCTGGCCGCGCTCGAGGTCATGTCGATCGACCGCGTGCGTTACCTCGTCGTCCCGCGTCTGGTGGCCCTGGCCGTGATGTGCCCGCTCCTGACCATCATCTGCGACACGATCGGCATCTTCGGCGGCGGCTTCGTGGCCAGCTCGCAGCTGCACGTCGGCTATCAGCTCTACATGGACTCGGCCCTCGACGCCCTGTTGCCGACCGCCGAGCTGATCGGCATCCCCAAGGACGTCTACGCCGGGCTTTTGAAGTCCTTCGTCTTCGGTGTGATCATCGCCATCATCTCCTGCGCCCAGGGCCTGCGGGCGACCGGCGGCGCCCTGGGCGTCGGCCACGCGACGCGCGGCGCCGTCCGCGACTCGATCATCGCCATCATTATCTCCAACTACTTCATGACCTGGCTCATGTACCAGGCCTGAGCACGTGCAGGACCCCACCGTCATCCGCTTCGTCGACGTCCACAAGGCCTACGCCGGCGTGTCCGTATTGAACGGGCTCTCCCTGGAGGTCCGGCGCGGGCGAACCCTGGGCATCATGGGCCCCTCGGGGACGGGAAAGTCGGTCACCCTGCGCCACATCATCGGCCTCGCGCGCGCCGACTCCGGACAGGTGCTGGTCGAGGACCGCGACGTCGCGAAGCTCAGCCGCAAGGAACTTCGCAAGCTGCGCCGACGCATGGGCTACGTGTTCCAGGAGGGAGCGCTGATCAACTGGCTGTCGGTCGAGGAGAACGTCGCCCTGCCCCTACGTGAGAACACCAACCTCTCCGAAGCGGACATCCTCGAGCGTGTGCAGGCCAAGCTGGAGCTGGTCCACATCGGCGACACCGGAAACAAGATGCCCTCGGAGATCTCCGGCGGCATGAAGAAGCGCGTCGGCCTCGCACGCGCACTCATCACCGATCCCGAGCTGATCCTGTACGACGAGCCCAACGCGGGCCTCGACCCCGAGATCGCGCGCTCCATCAATCGTCAGATCCGCGATCTGTCCCAGGAACTGGACGTGACCGCGATCGTCGTGGAGCATCGCATCGACTGCATCCGCGCGATCGCTGACGAGGTGATCTTCCTCGACGAGGGCCGAGCGCTCATACACGCGGACTCCCCCGAGGAGTTCTTCGAATCCGACCACCCCCGACTGCTGCGCTTCTTCGGTCAAACCGAAGCGAAGGAAACCCCGTGAGCAACCAGAAACACTTCCTACTGGGTCTCTTGATCATGGGGGCCTTCGGGATCCTCGCCTACTTCACCCTGATGCCCGGTCACAACACGATCTTCGGGGCCGAGATCGAGAAGACGGTCTACTTCTCACGGGCCCACGGCCTGCGCAAGGGCGATGCCGTGCACGTGGCGGGCATGCGCTGGGGACGCGTGGCGCAGATCACCTACGACCAGGCAGCGCCGGTCGACCGCCGCATCGTGGTCGTCGTCGCGCTCGAGGACGAGGTGCGCCTGACCCGCGACTACGAGATCCTGATCGAAGACGCGACCCTGCTGGGCGGGCGCGTGTTGACGATCGATCCGGGCCCGGCGGCCTCGCCGGACATGGACGAGGGCGAGGCCCTGACGGGTTCCGTGGCGCCCAACGTGATGGAGGCGGTGAACGAGCTCGTACAGGAAAACCGCGACGCCCTGACCGAGGCCATCAGCGGAGTGCGAGACCTGGTGTCGGGCGTCCAGGAGGGCCACGGGGCACTCGGTCCCCTGTTCATCGACGACGAGCTGGGCGCCGACCTCAAGCGCGGCGTTACCAGCGCCGCGGACACCTTTGGGAACGTGGAGAAGATCACCGCGGACCTCGTCGCCGGCAAGGGCACGATCGGGAGGCTGCTCGCCGAAGACGAGGTCTACCGCTCGCTGACCTCCATCGGGAAGGACCTGGAGGCGATCCTGAAGGACGTCCGCGAGGGAGACGGGGTCGTGGCGGCGCTGTTGGGCGACGAGGAGATGCGCCGCAACGTGAGCGAGGGCCTGGCGGACCTGCGCTCGGTGGTGGGCAAGATCAACGACGGGCAGGGCAGCATCGGCCGGCTCGTCAACGACGACAAGATCGTGCGCGACCTCGAGATCTTCACTCAGCGGCTGGCCAATGAGGACAGCACGGTCGGGCGCCTGTTCGCGAGCGACGAGCTGTACGTCGAGATCCGCCAGGTGGCCGAGGACGTGGCGGCGATCACGGCCAAGGTGCGCGAGGGCGAGGGCACGGTCGGCAAGCTCCTGATGGAGGAGGAGATGTACGACGAGCTGATGAAGGCCGTCGGCCTGGTCACGCGCAGTCTGGAGGAGTACCGCGAGGCGGCGCCCATCACGACCTTCACGTCGGTCATTTTCGGCGCGTTCTAGATTCTCGGCGGCAGCAAGCGCTCGATCCACTTCCCCACCAGATCGGCCTCCATGTTCACGCGCTGGCCGACCGCGGCGCTCCCGAGGTTGGTGCGCTCCAGAGTGAGCGGGATGACCGCCACCGCGAAGCGCCGGCCCTCGGGCTCGACGACCGTCAGGCTGGTCCCGTCCAGGGTCACCGAGCCCTTCTCGATCAGGTAGCGCTCCAGACCGGGCGCCACCTCGAAGGTGAAGAGCCGCCCGCCGTCACCGCTGTCCTCGACTGCCAGCACTTGCGCCAGGCCGTCGATGTGGCCCGAGACCATGTGGCCGTCGAGGCGCTCTCCCAGGCGCAGGGCGCGCTCGAGGTTGACCGCCAGCCCGGGCTCGAGGGCAGCGAACCAGGTGCGCGCCACGGTCTCCGCGGAGAGATCGAAGACCATCTGCGCCCCCGCGAGGGAGCCGGCGAGATCGGGCGCGCCGGCCTCCCCTTCCGCTGCCTCCAGGCCCGCCACGGTCAGACAGGCCCCGCAGACCGCAACGCTGTCGCCCACCGACACGCTCCAGGTCCCCTGAGGGGGCGCGACGCGCAGGATCAGGCCGTTTCCGGCGGGTGCCACGGAGCGCACCACGCCGACTCCTTCCACAATGCCCGTGAACATGCCTAGACCCTTGACGCTGCGACACCCGCCTGTCTACCCTGCGTGGCCATTTTCGGGGTGTACCCGGTCGGGAAAGCCCTGCACGAGGGCGCGCCCGGAGACGAAGCGTGCCGTTCTTTACCATCCTGACCCTCTTTCCCGAGGCGCTCAAGCCCTACCTGGGCTCGAGCATCGTCGGCAGCGCCCGTGAGCGCGGCCTGGTCCGAATCGATCTGATCGACTTCCGCGACTTCGCCCGCGACCGACACCGGACCGTGGACGACCGCCCCTTCGGCGGCGGACCGGGCATGGTCCTGCGACCCGAGCCCATCGTCGAATGCGTCGAGTGGCTCGAGCGTCGGCACGGCGAGTTCCGCAAGATCATGCTCTGCCCGGCCGGGCGCTCCTTCACTCAGGGCACGGCCGAGTCCCTGGCAGCGGAGGAACGCATCCTGCTGCTCTGCGGCCGCTACGAAGGCTTCGACCAGCGCATCGCGGACCTCTTCGCGTGGGAGACGATCTCGCTCGGAGAGTTCGTCCTCTCCGGCGGCGAGTTGCCGGCCCTGGCCGTCACCGAGGCGGTCGTGCGACTGGTCGACGGAGCCCTGGGAAACGAACGCTCGGCCCTCGAGGACTCTTTCGGGAGCGGACGCAGCGATGCCGGTGGGAGCGATGCCGACACGCAGCGCACCCCGCTCCTGGATCACCCTCACTACACGAGGCCACGCACATTCCGCGGGCGGGACGTGCCCGAAGTGCTGGTGAACGGCGACCACGCAGCCATCGCGAGCTGGCGCCAGGAGCGCGCGCGAGAGCGCAGCGAGCGCCGAAGCGCAGACGCTGCGAGCGGTGGAGAGGGAACGAAGGACACGATCACGAATACAGAGCTGTGAGGAGGCGGAGTCGATGACGCAGACACGTCGATGAAGCGGAAACATGGCGCAGAATACTGACGAGACGACAGACCAACGGGACGCACAGCGGCCCGCGCGCGCCGACAAGGCGCACCGGACACGCAGACAGTCGAAGACGAGACCTCACGAGACGATGGAAGCGAGGGGGCGCCAAAGCGCCCCGAACGAACGATGAACCTGATAGACAGCCTGGAAGCCGATCTCGGCAAGAATTCTCTCCCCACGGTCCATGTCGGGGACTCGGTCGAGGTCCACTACCTCATCCGGGAGGGAGACAAGGAGCGCGTACAGCTGTTCATCGGAACGGTCATCGCCATTCGCCGACGCGGGATCCGCCGCAACATCACCGTGCGACGAATCGTCCAGGGCGAAGGGGTGGAGCGCGTCTTTCCGCTGCACGGTCCCAGGGTCAAGGACGTAATCATCACGCGCCACGGCAACGTGCGGCGCGCGAAGCTGTACTACCTGCGCGACCGCGTCGGGAAGAAGACCCGCGTGCGCGAACTCCTGGGCGAAAGGGCGCGCCGCGAGCGCTCTCGCGAGGAGGCTCGCCGGGCGGGAGGCGACAGCGCCGAGCCCGCTGCTTCGCCGGTCGCCCCGCCCAGCACAACGTCCGAAGAAGCGTCGGCTTCCGAGGAGACCGCCAGCGTCTGACCTCCACCCCGACGCCATACCCCGCCAGCCACTCGCTCCGGCGAGTTGAGCATTCGACCGAGCGCCGGTGACCCAGGTCGCCGGCCATCGCATTCAGGTCTCCGCCATCCGCGTCTCCAATCGCATCCGAACCACCACTTTCCCCCATGGTCGAGAACCTCGGTCGCAAGGTCTTCTGGATCGCCGCCGCCCTGATCGCGGCCGTACTGTGCATCGTTCTGCCCGAGTCGCCTTTCCGGCTCGGGCTCGATCTGCAGGGCGGCACGCGCTACCTCCTGAGCATCGACTTCGACCAGGCGCTGGCCGAGAAGAAGATCACCCAGGCAGAGTACGACAACCGCCTGCAGCTGATGCAGGACACCGTCGCGGTCATCCGCGAACGGGTCGATCCCACCGGTACCAAGGAGACGGTCATCCGCCCCGAGGGCGCCGACAGCTTCGTGGTCGAGGTCCCGGCGCAGATGATGCGCACGACCATCGAGGCCAAGGCCCCGTTGCTCGATCGCCTGGCCCCGGTGGACGGCGCCCTGTCCCTGGACGTCCCCGACCAGGCGGCGGCCTCGGGCTTCCCCCTGACCGGCGGCGTGGTCGCGGTGGGATCCGAGCGCATCAAGTACGAGAACCGCGACGGCCTGCAGCTGCTCGAACTCGAGCGCGGCTTTGCCGGCTCAAACATCGGCGACCACGCGGCGGGGGCGACGGTCACCCTCAAGAGCCACGACAGCATCATCAGCCTGATCCAGAACCCGGGCTCGCTGCAGATCTTCGCCCGCGCCCAGACGGAGGATTTCCAGAGCACCGGGACGGACGAGACCAAGGAGCTCCAGAAGGCTCAGGAGTGGGTCGACGAGCACCAGGGGATCGCGATCACGGGCTTCAACGCCCTCGACCCCCCCTTGGGACCGCCGGCCAACATCCGCTGGTTCCCCCACCACACCATGGCGGGAGAGGGGGCGCCCGCGGCGCGCGACAACCTCGTGCCCGTGGTGGTGCAGGCGCAATCGGAGTGGGCCTTCTCGAGCCAGGACGTCGACTTCGTGCGTCCCTCGAGCGACGAGTTCGGCCTGCCCGCGGTCGGCGTCGACATGAACGCCCGCGCGACGATCCGCTTCGGTGACTTCACGCGCGCTTACGTGCGCAAGCTGATGGCGATCGTCATCAACGACGAGATCATCTCCCTGGCGACCATCGAGCAGCCCCTCTTCCAGAGCTTCCGGATCTCCGGCGGCTCGAAGGGCTTCTCCCAGGTCGAGGTCGAGGAGATGGTCAAGGTCCTCAAGACCGGCTCGCTGCGGGTCAAGCCCGAGCTCGAGCAGGAGGAGCGCGTCGGCGCGACCCTGGGCGACCGCTACGTGAAGCTCGGCGGCATCAGCGCCGTGCTCGGACTCGCGCTCGTGCTGGTCTTCATGGCGATCTATTACCGCAAGCTGGGCGTCTTCGCAGCCCTCAGCCTGCTGTGCTCCATGACCCTCCTGATGGGCTCGATGGCGTTCCTGCAGGCGACCCTGACCCTCCCCGGAGTGGCGGGCATCATCCTGACGGTCGGCATGGCGGTGGACGCCAACATCCTGATCTACGAGCGGATCCGTGAGGAAACGCGCAAGGGGCGCAAGCTCGTGCAGGCGGCCAAGAACGGCTTCGAGCGGGCATCCGTGACGATCATCGACGCCAACGTGACGACCTTCATCACGGCCGTGATCCTCTACTACCAGGGAACGGGCCCGATCCGGGGCTTCGCGACGACCCTGATGATCGGCATCATCACGTCGGTCTTCTCGGCCCTTGTCGTCACGCGTATTCTCGTGCACTTGTCGCTGGACAAGGGAGCCGAGCGCTTCTCGATGGGGCAGCTAGTGAAGGAGACGCGCATCGACTTCATGTCACTGACGCGCAAGCTGCTCCCCGTCTCCGTGCTCATGATCATCGGTGGCATGGGGCTGTTCTTCAGCATCCCCGAGCGCGATCGCATGTCGATCGACTTCCTCGGCGGCTTCACCGTCACCGTGCGCACCGAGGAGCCGCAGGATACCGACAACATTCGCACGCTCATCGCGGCGATCCCGAACGTCGTGGGCGAGTCAGCCGAGGTCAAGCCGATCCTCGATTCGGGCGACGCCGATTCGGGTTTCCGACAGTTCCGTATCGTCTACAAGTCCGAGGGCGATGTGGTCAGCGCGGGCGAGACCGGCGGCGAGAAGACGGGTCAGGCCGAGATCGCCGACGCCCTCGTCGATGTGCTGCAGAAGGGCCCCATCGACCTCGCGCTCGACGAGACCACCAAGGACGCCAACGGCCGACTCTACTTTGAGAGCGAGCACGCCACCGCTGACATCAGCTCCGCGCTCTCCGGCGAGGGAACACTGACCGGCGTGACGATCAGCGCCGTGGAGGGACACTCCGGCGCCTACGACTTCTCGGGCGCGGCCAAACCCGACAGCACGCTCTTGACCCTCGAACAGGAGATCGGACAGCGTCTCAACGGAAAGCAGGACGCCACGGGACAGGAGTTCCGCCTCGCCCTGGCGATGCCCGGTACGACCCTGGTCGGCGCCCAGGTGGTCGGCGAGCTGCGCGACAAGGCCATCATCGCGGTGCTCATGAGCCTGTTCGCCGTGGTGATGTACATCCGGGTGCGCTTCGCGGAGTACAGCTACGGGATCGCGGCCGTCCTGGCCATCGTGCACGACGTGCTGTTAGTCCTGGGCGTGCTCTCGGTGACGAACGTCACGGGCCTCCTGGACAGCGAGATCAGCCTGCCGATGATCGCCGCCTTCCTGACCATCATCGGTTACTCCCTGAACGACACGATCGTGGTCTTTGACCGCATCCGCGAGAACCTGCCCCGCACCAAGGGAACGCTGAAGGAGGTCTTGAACCTCTCGATCAACCAGACGCTCTCGCGGACGCTGCTCACCTCCATCACGACCCTGCTGGCCGTGACGGTCCTGTTCGTGTTCAACCTCGGCAGCGGCAGCGTGCTGGAGGGCTTCTCCTTCGCGATGCTGGTGGGTGTCCTGGCAGGCACCTACTCATCGATGTTCGTCGCCGTACCGGCCTTGCTGTGGCTCGAGAACCGCTCGCGCGCCCGCCAGGCGGTGGAGAGCACGCAGGCCGACACGGCCGGCGCCTGAGAAGGCCCACCCCGCGCGAACCCTGGGCGGCCAGCGGGCGGAGGGAATCTGCGGCTCGACCTGCCCACCTCAGGGTGGCAGACTCCCTGCGTGCGAGTCCTCTCGGGTTGGTTCCTCCTGTTTGCCCTCTTCGCCGTCGCGAGCGCCGTGCACCACGGCTGGACGCGCGATCTGCAACGGGAGCGCGTCGAGTTCCGCGCCGCCGGCGACGGCCGGGTGCGGCATGACCGGGCACGGGTAGTGATCGGCCGCCTGGCGGGCACGACTCCCCTGGCCGCCTGGCCGACCCACCCTGCGTGGCCCGCCGTCGATCCGTCCCCCTTGCCCGGCGTCAACTCCGGACCTGACGGAGTGCTCGCCGCATCGCCGCTCGATGCGCTCTCCGATCCGCGGCTCGAGGCGCTCGCGATGGAGCCCAACCTCCCCCCCTGGACGCCCGTCTTCGAGGTGACCGTGCGCCCCGGGCAGGTGCTGTCGCGGATCTGCGAGGACTTCTACGGGACGGGACGGCCACCCCTCCCGGCGCTCGTGGCCCGCTACAACGGGCTCGCCGACGAGCACAGCCTGCGAGCCGGTCAGAACCTGCAGTTGCCGCCCCGCGAGCGCCTCGACGAACCCTGACCCCCGGGCGGGAGCGCCTCAGGCCCGCTCGTCGAAGGCTGCGATCCCCTCCATCCCCTCGCGCGGGGGCTCGAGGAGGTCGAAGCGCAGGTCCGCGGACGCCGAGCTTCGCAGGCTCCCGAAAGTTCCCGCGTCCAGGCGCACGCGCAGGCGCAGCTCGGAGTCCTCGATCACTTCCTCCTCGAGGACGACGCCACCGCCGCGCACCTGGGCGGCCAGGCGGCCGTCGGCCAGGGGGACGAAGAGATCGAGCAAGGCCGAGCGATCGTCGAGCCGTTCGCGGACGACGGCGTCGAGCCGATCGAGCCCTTCACCCGTGGCCGCCGAGAGGTGGACGACCGGCTGGTCGAACCCGCTCGAGAGTAGGGAGAGCTCGATCCCATCGCGGACCTGATCGACCTTGTTGAAGACCAGCACATCGGTGCGCGTGTGATGAGAGAGTTCACCCAGCACGCTCTCGACGGCCACCATCTGGGCGGAGGCATCGGGATGGGAGCCGTCCACGACGTGCAGCAAGAGGTCGGCGTTCAGGGCTTCCTCCAGGGTGGCATGGAAGGAGGCCACGAGGTGGTGCGGGAGGCGCCCGAGGAATCCGACGGTGTCGGAGAGCAGGACGACACGCCCATCGGAGAGTTCCCACTGGCGCGTGCGCGTGTCGAGGGTGGCGAAGAGCATGTTCGCAACGAACTCCTTCGAGCCCGTCAAGCTATTCAGCAGGGTCGACTTGCCGGCGTTGGTGTACCCGATGAGGCCGATCGTGAAGAGGTCCGTGCGCGTGCGCACCTGGCGCATCCTGCGCTCCTCGATCTCCTTCAGCTCGGCCTTCAGATCGCGGATCCGCTTTCGCAACAGGCGCCGGTCCGTCTCGAGTTGCGTCTCCCCCGGTCCGCGGGCACCGATCGCCCCATCGGTCCGTTCGAGGTGCGTCCACATCCGGCGCAGACGGGGAAAGAGGTACTCGTTCTGGGCCAGCTCGACCTGCAGGCTGGCCTGGCGAGTGCGCGCGCGCCGCACAAAGATGTCGAGGATCAGCTCCGAGCGATCGATGACGCGCACCCCGAAGATCTTCTCGAGGTTGCGGCCCTGGGCCGGCGTGAGGTCGTTGTCGACGACCACGGCGTCGGGATGAGTGGACTGCACGGCGGCGGCCACCTCCTGCGCCTTTCCCTTCCCCATCAGAGTCGCCGGGTGAGGCCGCACGCGGCGCTGGACGATTCCGGGACCCACGACCTCCCCATTAGCGGCGCGCACCAGTCCACAAACCTCGTCCAGGGGACCGTCGTGTTCGGGACGCTGGTCGCCCAGCAGGACGCCGCAGACGAGGATCCGCTCGCGCGGCGGGAGCGTCGGGCGGGGCTCGCGACTCATCTGCTCGCCGGTCCAGAGGAGGGCAGTTCGAGCCCACTGGGCGCGACGCGCTCGCTCGCGGCCGAGGGTGCGGCGGCCTCGCGTGTGATCAGTACGCGGCCGAGCTCGCCCTCCGCCCAGGACGGGACGAGCAGTGTGTGGTAGGCGTCGCCGAGCTCGGGGTGGTCCGTGCGGTAGTGGACACCGCGCGACTCCTCGCGCTCGAGGGCGGAGAGGGTGGCCAGGCGTGCCAGGGTGAGCATGTTGACGAGCTCCCAGGTGCGCGGCCCGGGCTCGGCCAGATCCTGCACGACGCGCGCCCAGAAGCCGAGTTTGCGCGCCGCCTCCCCCATGCCCACGGCGTTGCGCTCGACGCCCATCTGCCGCCACATCATGGACTTGAGGGAGTAGGTCAGGTCCTCGATGTTGACGGGCTGGGTCAGCCCGCTCTCCTCGCGACTCTCCGTGCTGGACCGCTCGACGGTCCGCGGCTGGGGTGCACGCGTGGGGCGCAAGGCGAGGGCGCGCCCGGTCTCGAGCCCGCCGACGAGGGCCTCGAGCAGGGAGTTCGAGCCCATGCGGTTCGCGCCGTGGAGACCCGAGCTGGCGCACTCCCCCACAACCCACAGTCCGTCCACGCTCGCGCGCCCTTCGTGGTCGGTCGCCACGCCCCCGATCTGGTAGTGGGCACCGGGGCGCACGGGGATCGGGTCGGACGCGATGTCGATCCCGAAGGCGCGGCAGACGCGCGAGATGCCGGGGAACTGGTGGTGGGGATCCTCGTCCACATCCGACAGGTCGAGGTAGACGTTGGTGTCCTCCGTCTCGACCATCGTGCGGAAGACCGCGCGGCTGACGACGTCGCGCGGGGCCAGCTCGGCATCGCCGTGGGCTTCGGGCATGAAGCGACGGCCGTGGCGATCGCGGAGCACGCCACCCGCACCGCGCAGGACCTCGCTGATCAGGACGCGCGCCGCACCGGCGATGTAGAGGCAGGTCGGGTGGAACTGCACGAACTCGAGGTCCCGCAGGCGGGCGCCGGCCCGGAACGCCATGGCGACGCCGTCGCCAGTCGCCACCGGCGGATTGGTCGTCTCGCGGTAGATCTGCCCCGAGCCGCCCGTGGCGAGCAGCACGTCGGGGGCGCAGAAGGCGACCCGCTCGCCGCCCTTCGTGCGTCCCTGGACGCCGGCCACGGCGCCCCGCTCGTCCCCGAGCAGGTCCACGGCGAAGGTCTCGGGGAAGGCGGTGATGGCCGGTTCGGCGGCCAGAGCTGCGCTGAGGGAGCGCTGGATCTCGAGGCCGGTCGCGTCGCCGCGCGCGTGCACGACCCGCGCCCGCGAGTGGCCCCCCTCACGCGAGAGACGCAGGGAGCCGTCCGAGGCGCGATCGAACTCGGTACCGAGGGCCACGAGCTCCTCGAGGGCTCCCGGTCCGCGGCGCACGATGCGCTCCACCACCGCCGGATCGCACAGACCGCAACCGACCCGTAGGGTGTCTGCAACGTGCAGGTCCACGCTGTCATCCGCGGCAAGCACCGCCGCCAGGCCTCCCTGGGCGTAGCGCGTGTTGCCCTCCCCCACGGCGGCCTTGGTGACCAGGGCCACGGAGCGACCGGCGCGGGCTGCCGTGAGGGCCGCCACGCCACCAGCCAGGCCGCTCCCCAGCACCACCACATCGAAGCGGTAGACCGGCACGCGGCGCGGATCGAAGGAGACCAGATGGCGGTCGAGTCCGAGCGGCGCGTCCGTGTCCAAGGTGATCCTCGTCGGGGCGGGGCGTGCACCCCACCCGGGCCCCACATTCTACCGCCGGCCCGGCCGAAGCGGTCCCTGGGCGATGGGCGACACGCCAAAATGGGCACCATTGTCGGCTGCTCCTCGTACCTGGCCGATCGGAAGAGAATCCCGCCCTCTGCGGCCGCGCTCCAGGGGTGTCGTACTCCGGGCGCACGACGCGGGACCCTGCCCGCCAGCCCCTGCTCCTCCGAGCACCGGACCAGGATGGGAGTTTCGATAGGCCGAGAGCACACCCACCGGAGCTCTGGAACGGCATGGGCCTCCGAAAGTAGGCCCTGAGAGGCCCAGGAAGGCCATGGGTCCCGCAGGAGAGACCACGGCCCGATTTACAGGTGTTCGGGTCTTGTTCGGGTCCCAACCGCCGATACATTAGGTCTCTGTTAGCCAAGGGCAGGGCGCCCGACCTCCCCCTTCGGGTGGGGACGGTGTCAACAAAACCCGGCCCCGAGCCCTGCCCTGGGCTGACTCTCCCCGACCCCTCCTCACCAACACCCGGCCCCGCACCAGTGGGGTGATCACATGACCAGACTCCTGCGCGCCGAAGGCGGCTCCCTGATCTTCTTCCTGGTTCTCTTCGCCGGTGCATTCCTGGCCTAAGAACGGTATCTCTTCCGAGGGCCTTCCTCTGGACTTCCCCCGAGTGACCCGCACTCCCACACGATGAACGCCAGCCCTTCGACGCCTCCGCTCACGCGTCGCCAGCGCGACATCCTCGAGTTCCTACGCGCCTACACCGCCGAGCACGACATCAGCCCGACCCTGGAAGAGATCGCCAGCGCCTTCGGCGTGAACAAGGTGACCATCTTCGGCCACATCGGGGAGCTGGAGCGCAAAGGAATCATCGAGCGCGCCGCTCGCGGCGTCAGCCGCGGCCTGCGTATCGTGGAGGCCGATACGCCCATACGACCCGCTGCCACGCCAGCCGTGCCGATCCTGGGGTTGATCGCCGCCGGCCAGCCCCTCGAGGCCGTCGAAGCTCCCGAGGAGCTGGACCTCTCCACGCTGATCCCAGATGGTGGCGAGGTCTACGCCCTGAGGGTTCGCGGCGATTCCATGATCGAGGACGCGATCTGCGATGGAGACATCGTCCTCGTCGAGCGACGCGCCACAGCCTCGGATGGCGAGACGGTCGTGGCCGTACTCGGCGACGAGGAGGCCACCCTCAAGCGCTTCTACCGCGAGGGTGCCGGCGTCCGCTTGCAGCCCGCCAATCAGGCCATGGACCCGATCCTGGTGGACGAGGTCGAGGTGCGCGGAGTCGTGATCGGCGTCGTGCGACAGTTCTGACCCGGGCTGGCTGTTCTGACCCCGGGCTGGCTGTTCTAACCCGGGAGCCACCAGACTCGGCGCTCCGGAGTCAGTGAGGGGGTGGTGCGCCGCGCGCGGGGCATCGTTGGCATACTGCCTGGCATGTTGCCCACCTCACGCGCCGCCGCACGATCCGGATGGGCGGCACTCATCGCCTGCTTCGGCGCAGCCTGCACGGTTGCGCAGAGCGCCTTCCCGCCCTCGCCCAACATCATCCTGATCGTCGCAGACGATCTGGGCTACGGCGATCTGGGCTGCTATGGACAGGCGCAGCTCGCCACGCCGCGACTGGATCAACTGGCCGAGACAGGTTGTCGGTTCACCAGCTTCTACGCCGGTTCCACCGTCTGCGCGCCATCGCGCGCCGTGCTCATGACCGGCCTGCACACGGGCCACTGCGAGATCCGCGGGAACAGCAAGCAGAACCTGAAGGCGGAGGCCGTCACCTTGGCCGAGGTGCTCTCCAGGGCCGGCTACGCCACCGGGCTCTTTGGAAAGTGGGGCATCGGGCACGAGGGATCCGAGGGAGTTCCGACACGCCAGGGATTCGACACCTTCTACGGCTACCTGGACCAGCACCACGCCCACAACCACTACCCGACCTTCCTGGTGCGCGACGAGCAGCGCGTCCCGCTACGCAACACGGTCCCCCAGGAAGGAAAGTATGGCCAGGGTGAAGCCACGGAGAAGGTGGACTACAGCCACGACCTGATCACCGACGAGGCCCTCGCCTTCGTGAGGGAACACGCCCGGGAGCCCTTCTTCATGACCGTCGCCTGGACCCTCCCCCACGCCAACAACGAGGCCGGCCGGCGGGGAATGGAAGTACCGGCGGGGGCGCCCTACGCCGATCGGGAATGGCCCGCCCCCGAGAAGGGATTCGCGGCCATGGTCGCCCGCCTGGACAGGGACGTGGGACGCATCGTCGATCTGCTCGAGGAGCGCGGCATCGCCCGGCGGACCCTGGTGCTCTTCACCTCCGACAACGGGCCCCACAACGAGGGCGGACACCGGGCGGACTTCTTCGATTCCAACGGGCCCCTACGGGGCACCAAGCGCGATCTGACCGAGGGCGGGATCCGGGTGCCATTGATCGCGGCCTGGCCCGGGACCATTCATGCGGGGCGGACCGCCGAGCACGCGGCCGCGTTCTGGGACCTGATGCCCACGCTAGCGGAGCTGGCGGGCGCCGAGGAGCACCTGCCACCGGACATCGACGGTCTCTCCTTCGCCCCCGCGCTCCTCGGGCAGCCGGGCCAGAGCGCGGCTCCCTTCCAGTACTGGGCCTTCTACGAACGCGGCGGGGCTCGGGCCCTGCGCCGCGGGCGCTGGAAGGTCGTCCAGCAGCCGATGGACTCGGCCCCACGGCTGTACGACCTGAAGCGAGATCTCGGGGAGAGCAAGGACCTGGCCGAGGCCCGCCCGGAAGTGCTGGCCGAGCTCATCGGCCTGATGGAGGCGGCCTACCAACCGTCGCCGCACTGGAAGCTCCCGCCCCAGGGTCGGTGAGGGGCCTTCAGGCCCCCTGATGGGTCTCGGTCAGCTTCTGGAAGACGCTCTTGAAGAGGTCGTCCACCAGGCGTGTGCGCTTGATGTTGGGCAGGCCCGTGGCTGCCGCAAGGTCCGCCTCGCCAACGGGCTCGAAGTGGACGGCGGCCACTCCGTTGTACTCGGCGCAGGTCCGGTCACAGAGCTCCTCGATGAGGGTCGTGTGGTGGTCCTCGAAGCCGTTGAAGCTCTCCCCCACCCTGAGCAGGAACTCCACGAAGATGTCGGTCAACGCCTTCGGCGCATGATCCGGCTGCTCGAGGTTGACGAAGACCCGGCGGTGCACTCCCGGCAGGATGCGCCCCAGCCCCTGCTTGAAGTCGCGCGGGAGCGGCATCGCACGCCGGAAGGGCTCGAGGATCATCTCGCCGCTCTCCTCGCGCTCGATGTTGCGATCCAGGGCGGGCAGGGTCGCCTGGATGGTGTCGAAGAAGCGCGAATGCTGTACGACGAGATCCCGAGCACGTTCGACCATGTGGGGAGCGGTCTCGGCTGCGTGGGCCAGGATCTTCTCCGCCGCTGCCAGCATGTCCGCGCCGCCGCCGAGCCGTCCCACGAGGCCAGCCGCGTCGATCGCTCCTACAGCCATGTCCCCATGCCGCACGGAGTCCTTCGCCAGGGTGAGGAAGCCACAGATGCGCTCGGCAAAGCTCTCCCAGGAGTACACGCGCTCGAGAAGCTGGCGGTACCCCCGGTAGAGTTCCATGCGCGACATGCCCTTGGGGATGATGTTGGTCAAGGCGCGCGCCGGGCCGAGGTCCTTGTTCTTGGCCAGGGAGAGCACGCGGCCCTCGTGCATCAGCCTCATCCACAGGCGCGTGCCCAGGGGCGCCGAGAGCATGTAGATGCCGATACTTGGGAGGCAGGCCTTCTGCAGGAACTCATAGGTCGTGTCGAAGATCCCCGTGTCGTCCTCATCGAACCCGACGATCATTCCCGAACGGATTCCGATTCCGTGGGAAAGCAGGGTGTGGATGCTGCCGAGGAGATCCCCTCTCAGGTTCTGCAACTTGTTCGCCCCCTTGAGGGCGCTGGCGCTCGCGGACTCGATGCCAACGAACACCATGTCGAAGTTCGCTTCCGCGAGCAGTTCGCAGAACTCCGAGTCTCCAGCGGCGGTGATGCACATCTGCGTCGAGAAGCGGATCTCCTTTTCGAACGTCGCGTTGACCTCGATGATCCGGCGCAGGAGGGCCTTCGCATACTTCGGATCTCCGCCAAACTCGTCGTCACAGAAGAAGACCCACTCGAAGCCGAAGGACACCATCTCCTTCAACTCCTCGATGACGGTGTCGATCGGTTTGTGCCGCTGACGCCGACCGAAGAGATAGATCACATCGCAGAACTCGCAATCGTAGGGACAGCCCCGGGTCGTCTGGATGGCGCCCATCCCGTAGTGCCCCATCTTGTCCACCATGCTCTCCCAGCGCGGCGCGGGGCTGTCCTCGAGTGACGGCTTGTCGATCTGGTGATACTCGGCCTGCACATCGCCCTCGCGCCAGTCATCCAGAAACTGCTGCCACGAGCGCTCGACCTCGCCGACGAACACGACGTCCACGGCGCCCGCATAGACCTTGGGCTCGCTGGAAGCTCCCGGCCCGCCCACGGCAGTCAGCACGCCCCGGGTCTTGAAGATCTCGCACAGCTCGAGGGCGCGCTTGCGGTGCATGGCGTAGCCGGTTACGGCCGCCAGATCATAATCGCGCTCAAACACGGTCTCGGGCGTGATCACCCCGTGAACAACCTCGTCCCAGAGCTGGACCCTGTAGCCCTCGCGCGGAGTGAGGGCGGCCACGGTGGCCAGGCCCAGGGGTGGGAAGTTGTTCAGCACCTCGCAGGTCGCGCTGTCCTCACCCGTGACCCACAGGGACTCGTTCTGGGCCTCAGGGGAGATCAGGAGGATCTCCTTGATCTCCCCTTTCTCGGGCTCGCGACTGTCGGTGTCCATCGAGGGGGGGCTGCTGTCCGTGACGGGAGGGCGGAGCCTGTAACAATCTCAGGATACACCATGGGACGGGATACACCATGGGACGGGGTACCGCCCAGGCGAGGCCGAAGAGGGGAGCCAGGTGCCGAACGCGAGGCCACTCCACGACCGGTGCGAGCAGGCCTATTCGTCGATGCCCGATCGTCTTTCGCGCGATCCTTGAGTGAGGACGATCAGGGCAGGCAACAGGACCAGATCCCCCAGGAGGGCGATCAGGAGCCCGAAGCAGAGCAGGATGCTGAACAGCCTGGAGGAGGGCATGCTCGAGAGGAGCACCACGCTGCAACCGGCGATCAGAACCGTGGTCGTGATGGCCAGCGCCCGCCCCACGACAAGGAACGTGCGTCGGATCGCGGCACGCAGGTCTCCGTCCACGGCAACCTCTCGCCGATAGCGGGCAAGGACGTGGATCGTGTCATCCACGGCGATGCCCAGCAGGACGCTGAAGACGATGGAGCTGGTGACCTGCAGAGGCTGGGAGGTGATGACCAGAGCCGTGGCGACGGCAGCCAGGGGCAGGAGGTTCGGGACCAGACTGATCAATCCCAGGCGCCAGGATCGAAACTCGATCGAGATGATGAGCAGGATCACTCCCACGGCGAACCCAAGACCCTTGACCAGGTCGACGATCATGCGGTTGATGTTCTCCCGAGCGACGACGTTCGTACCCGTGAGGTGCAGGGAGATGCCGGGCAGTTCGTCCGCCAAGGATGTCAACTCCTCCTGGAGCGAGACCAGCAAAGGCCCCACGGGCTGGGGCGCGATGTCCGGAAAACTCACGGCCACCAGGGCGCGTCGTAGATCGGGGCGCACGAAGCGCTTCGTCGCATCAGAGGGCAGGACGCCGATCAGGGCCGGCAGCGCGGCAGCGCCCAGGCCAGCCGCGTCCAGGAAGTGCACGATGGAGAAGGGCTTGGACAACCCCTCCCGACTCCCGAGGATCCCCTCAACGGCCCGCGCCGCCTCCACGACGCGCCCCGAACCCAGGCTCACGGTCTCATCCCACTCCACGAGCACGTATCCAGCGAGGACCCCGCCGAAAGCCTCCTCATAGCGCAGGATGGCCACGAAAGACTCATTGTTGTGAGGTGTCGCCTCGGTCAAGCGGTTGTCAGGTTCGAGACCGGCGGAGACGGTCAGGAGTATTGCGATCAGGGCGATCCCTGCCCCGCCTACCCAGCCAGGGCGTGCGGTGAGAGCATCGATCCCACGCCCGAAGCGACTCCGCCAGCGGGCAAGGGTCGGACTCGCCCCCGGCAAGAGTCCTCCGAGATCGGCTGCCCAGGATGCGGAGAGGGGTACGACGATCACGACGGCGCTGAAGGTCAGGAGTACCCCGACCACGGCGGCCAGGCCGAAACCACGGATGATCTCCATGCTCCCCAGAGTCAGGGATCCGAAGCCGATGGCGGTGGTCACCGAGGCCAACAGGCATGGCAGGCCCAGGTCAGCGATGGCACCCCGCGAGGCCTCGAGCTGACCCGTTCCCCCAAGACGAGAGCGCCGCATGTCGACCATCAGGTGGACTGCATCCGTGAACCCAAGCACGACCACCAGTGCCGGGAGCACCATGGTGAGGATGTCAAACTTGACCCCCGCCAGACCCAGGAATCCAAGGGTCCACCAAGCCCCGAGCACCGGCCCCGCGCAAGTGCAGATCACCGCGCGCAGGTTGCGGAAGATGAGCAGTGTGAGGAGGAAACACAGGCCAGCCCCGCCAGCCAGAAACAAGACGGTCTCATGCCGAACGGCGCGGTATATCTCGACCCTCACGGGGGGGATACCCGTCAACCTCGCGACAAATCCGGTGCGCTCTTCCCATCCGTCAATGGCCTCCTGTAGAGCGAGGACCCGCGGCTCAACTTCACTCACGAGCAGTTCGTTTCCCGCAAGCCGTACGAAGAGCACGCAGGTCTTTCCGTCCTCCGACAGCAGGTGACCGTTTACGAGCGGGCTACGGGCCGCGCGGTCCCGGGCCTGCGCGCGTGTCGCTTCATCAGCCCCTTCTTCGGGGAGCAGCGGCCGCGGGAAGATCCCGGAGAAGACCACCGACTGGGGCAGGCCGAGGATGGAGTCCACGCCGTCCACCGCGGAGCAGGCATCCCCGAGCTCCCGCAGGGCGGTCGGCAGCGGGGCCTGAAAGAAGTCCTCGGCCTCGATGACCACAACGCACTCATTGTCATCCGCGCCAAAGTCCCGATAGACCGACTCAAGCAGGGTGTAGGTAGTGTTCTCTGCCCTGAATAGTCGCCGAGGCCCGTCATCAAACTCCAGGCGTGTAATGCCCAAGCATGCGACCGCCGTCATGACCGCGACCAATCCCATCACCAGGGAGCGATGACGCGTGAGAAGGAGTGCCAGACGTTCCATCGCTCAAGCCAGGCGCGGGAAGGCCGTCTCCCGTCCATGCATCTGGCCGGTGTCGCGGCCTTCCGCTCGCCTGGGCGAGGTCTGGCAACGGATCAGGTTTGGTTTGGTGTCCTTCAATAGGCTCAGCTGGAAGCTCGCAAGCCCCCGTTGCATACAGTTCTGCGAGTCGTCAAAGGCCCCGAAGACACACGGGCGCATGGGTACGGAATGACCTGCAATTGACCGCCATCGTACCGCGGCCCCTCCGCTCGATCGTCCTTCGGAAGAGGGTGTCCACTCAAGCAGGTGAGGAACAGGCACGAAAAAAGCACCCCCGACAGAGTCGGAGGTGCTGAGAAAACCCGGCGACAACCTACTTTCGCGCAAGTGCACTATCATCGGCGAGAACTGCTTGACGACCGTGTTCGGGATGGGAACGGGTATGGCCAGAACTCCATGATCACCGGGAATACGCTGGGAGGGCAGTCCTGGGACCGCCCTCCCACTTGGAGAAGGTGAATTGGTAGCGACAGAAACAAACACGACTCTCAAAGGGCCCATCCACCCTTCGGGGAGCTCATTACAAGCGCCCTGCTTCCTTGCGGAAGCCAGCCCAGTTCGAAAACCGAGCAGCAAATGGAGGATGGTAGTTAAGTCGATCGTCCGATTAGTACCGGTTGGCTGAACGCATTGCTGCGCTTACACCGCCGGCCTATCAACCTGGTGGTCTCCCAGGGGACTGATAGGGATGACTCGTCTTGGAGAGGGCTTCGCACTTAGATGCCTTCAGCGCTTATCCGTTCCGACCGTAGCTACCCAGCCGTACCACTAGCGTGATAACTGGTACACCAGAGGGTCGTACTCCCCAATCCTCTCGTACTAGGGGAATACCTCCTCAATCATCCTACACCCACGCCAGATAGGGACCGACCTGTCTCACGACGGTCTAAACCCAGCTCACGTACCGCTTTAATTGGCGAACAGCCAAACCCTTGGGACCCTCTTCAGCCCCAGGATGCGATGAGCCGACATCGAGGTGCCAAACCTCCCCGTCGATATGAACTCTTGGGGGAGATCAGCCTGTTATCCCCGGAGTACCTTTTATCTGATGAGCGACGGCCCTTCCACTCGGAATCCGCCGGATCACTAAG
>PVBE011324027.1_pt1 | contig 46682 bp, 54 predicted proteins | sample 1631181 | NCBI WGS metagenome assembly PVBE01 (sample SAMN08397723, study PRJNA350692) | Marine metagenome, whole genome shotgun sequencing project. | isolation source: water | place: Pacific Ocean | collected 2012-04
AAGTGGGATCGCCCCAATTCGGCCTTTCTTTAACAGTAAGCGCACAAACGCAATATCTTGATGAAAGACAGAAAAACCCAAGAGGCCTACCCATATCCTGTGGGATCGGGAAAAGTGATTTGATAGCGGGAGAGGCATAAAGTAAACGAAAGTCGAGCACAAAATAGTTTAACCGAACTTGGGATAGTTTGGCTGAACTCAGTATAAAAGTAGACCTTCGTATCCTTTTTAGGGTAATATTTGGCCGTAAAGGGTAACTTAGCATATATTTAAGCGATTGATTCGGTGAGGAAATACCATAGCTAAGAGTGGCCGTCGAGTTGGTGTCTATTTGTCGATAGATTTATTGAACGAGATGGATCTTGTCCGTTCAGCTATACCTTCGGGAACGCCTCCCAGATCTAAATTTATTGAGAGTGCCGTCCGCGATCTCATAGCAAAATGCCGCAAAGATTCTGATGTTGTTAAAAAAATCGATGAGATTCGTGCGACAGAACGGGCCTTTAATATGGGCGCCACCGAATTGGAACCAAACGAAAAAGAGAGCGAGATATTGTGATTTTCATAACAATTACTTTCTCCGTCCGAGAAAATCGGATTGCAGATCGTGGTGGAGGTAGGCCAGATGAATAGTTAGGGGTATTGTCGTGGCCAAGAAATGGTTTGCTTCGTGGAGGTCGAATGGTCGAAAAGTTCAGTCTTCCTCTGCCTTGCCTACGGTTTCACAAAAGGAACTCAGGGCGCGTTTTTTTACCAACCTCGCTGGTATTTATTACAGCCTGGTTAAGTTCACGGCCACAATAAGTGAAAAATATATTCAGGAAGTGTTTTCACCCGTAAAGCGGGAAATCGCTCTTAATGGGGATGTAACCAACACGAAAAAACTTAGGATTTGCGTAGCAAGGCTTGAAAAGAAACTTATTCAAGCATCGAAGGGGTTTAATCCGGAGACTCGAAACAATCTCATCAATGAGAGTCTTGAAATTTTGTCAGATGTGACTCGCCTTGAGAAAATGCTGGGCGGCCCAACTGATTGGGAAAATTCCCTAAAAGAGACAAACAGGGCCCTTGCCATCTTTAGACAAAACGGAAATTCGGTCGGTTCCACGGAAGAACAACAGAAATATATCAAAGTTTCATTTGGAAAATCCGCGAAAGAGAATAATGGAAGGGGAGGTTTTATTAAATCAGTTCTCTCATTCCCAAGAAAAATTTTAAAGTAAAAAGAGTCTTCTACTTATACGAAAATGGCTTCCGCTCCCCCTTCTCGCCGATTTTGTTCGCTAAGAACCCTAACGGCCCCATGTCGATCCCGGCGGGGCCGCTGAATTCAACCGAACAATTTTTCCAGCATTTCCTCCCGTGTGACATTTTCGTGCGCGGCGACGGTGCGAATGATGGCGCTCAGGGTGCCGATTCGAAGGGGGTCGTGCGGGGGATGGTGATGTGGTGCTTGCCCCCCGCCGGGTGGTGAGGCGAAGATGGCTGCCCGTCTGACGGGTGGACTCGTAGCCCAGTGCGGATAGGGATTTCGCCAGCGCCTCACCGGATAAGTCCCGGGAAAGTCTCAAACGGCGATGACTTCATCCCGGACATAGTGAAGCCGCAGGAGCTTGGGCCGCTCTTCGGGATTCTCTAAATGGCAGGTGACGGCGTCGCGGGTTTTTCGCGAAGCGCTTCGAGGGTGTCGCCCTGGGTAAATATCCCCGCCTCGGCCGCGCGGGCGTTGTAGCCTCCTTCGGGGTCGTCCTCGACAATGAAAACCAATTCCGTCATGTCCGGGTCCTCTTCCGCGCCCCAGGCGTAGGAGCCGCGGCGCGCTTCCAACCCGGTATACACGGCCTCCGGGGGCGGGCGGTATCTCTATTTATACGTAAACGGCCTCCGCTCGCCCTTCTCGCCGATCTTGTTGGCTAAGACGCCCAGGGGCCCCATGTCGATCTCGACGAGGTCGCCGGGCTGAATCCAGCGCTCGATCTCCATGCCGCAGCCGCCGGGCACCGTCCCCGAGCCCAAAAGGTCGCCGGTGAGCATGTTCTCGTCCCGCGAGGTGTAGGAGAGCATCTGCTCGAAGGTCCAGTACATCTCGCCCGGGGTGGCCTCGATCCAGGTCTCGCCGTTCACGCGCGCGGCCATGGGTATCTCGGAGGGGTTGCCCAGCTCGTCCGGGGTGACGATCCAGGGCCCGAGGCTCCAGCACCAGTCCTTCCCTTTATAGGGACCCGTTCCCATCGCCATCTCGCCGGTCTGCGCGTCGCGGGCGCTCCAGTCGTTGAGAATGGCGTAGCCCAGGATGTGTTCGCCCGCCGTTTCCTCCGTAATGTCGCGACCCGGCTTGCCGACGACGGCGCAGAACTCCAGCTCGAAATCCATTTTCTCGGTGTAGCTCGGCCAGGGAATCGTCTCCCCCACCGCGGCCATGTGGGCGCAGCTCGATTTGAAACAAAGCGGCCGCTCGTACCAGGTGTCGGGGATTTCGAGGCCCATTTTCGCGAAGGTGGTCTTGAGATGGCGCTCGAAGCCCGCGAAGCCGCGAATCATCGGGGGCAGCGGAATGGGCGCGAGGAGGCGGGCCTCGTCGGGCCGGTAGAGGAGCTGCTCGCCCCTCGGGCCCTCTGCCCCGGGCTTGTCGTGGAGAAATTCGATCGCCTCGGCGGCCGCCTCGATGGAGGAAGCCCCCGCGGCGGCGAAGGCGAGCATCTTGGAGGGTATGATCGCGTCGGCCATCTCCCGCGGACGCGGGGCGCACTCGCCGGCGAGGCTCGCCGCCAGGGCGAAATTCAGGTCGGCGTAGGCAAGCGCGCCGCCGCTTTCGATAACCGCGCCGAGGCGGCGAAAGGGGCCGACTGGGGTCTTGACCTCGAAGGTGATGAGTTTCATGGATGATGCCTCGCTTTGTTCGAGAATTTACTCGGGCCGGTCAGGCCAGTTCCACCTTGTCCTTGTCGTCCGTCTCGGGGAAGGGCCCCTCCTTGATCTCGATGAGCTTGGTGTCGTCCTCGAGGAACTCGACCTCGTGGCCCTCGTACATGAGGATCAGATCGCCCGGGTTCAGGATGGCGTCGCCCAGGTAGTCGCCCTCCTTGGTGAAGACGCCGACGCGCACTTTTCCGCGCTGGCAGAGGAGTATCTGGTGGCGCGTGGTGTTGACCGACGGGCGCTCCTCGACGAGGTGATAGTGCGCCTTGGTGATGGCGCCCTTGGGCCGGTTGAGGACGATGACCTGAAGGGGTATCTCATCGTCGGTCATGTGGGCCTTGGTGTTGCGCTCCTCGTCGATGTCCTGCCCGGCGTAGGCGGTGCGGATATGCTCCTGGGCCTCCTCGGTGTCGAGGTAGGGGGGGAATTTCGCGTAGTCCGAGAAATCCCCCTTTACGTGAATGGCGATGACGCGCCCGTCCGCCGCCTTGTAGTAGTCAACGCCCTTGGATTCGACTTCGAGTGTCATGACGGATTTCCTTTCGAAAACTTCGGCCGGGTGAACGGCTCATTTTTTGGCAAAGAGACGCTGAAATACGGCTCCAATCCAGCCTGAATGGATTGTGCCAGACTGCCACGGCGAGTTGGCTCCCGCAAGGCGGAAAACCTACCGGCCCTGGCGCCCATTTTTCTTGCCGCCGCCCGCGCTTTCTGATATTTTAACGGTGGGAGAAGGGAAGTCGCGGCAATAATAACCGCCGCCGATATCACCCGCTCTCATCTGCGCTTCGGGCCTCCATGCGGATTGGCCCGATTTTTTTTGGGGTCCCCGGTCGCGTTTTGGTCGTATTTTGGCCGCGTTTTTGTCGAGCGTGGGCGGTTCCCGAAGGCGAGGCATGATTCGAGGAATCAAGTGGCTCATGGGGGCGCTGGCGGTGTCGGCTCTGGTCCTGGGCGTCCTGAACTGTGTTTGTTCGAGTCACCGGAATTTTCCGGCGCTCACGGAGTTTTTCTGTCCTCAGCCGAGGGGCGTGGCCGGGCCGCAGCCGCCGTTGAGGAAGCCCGTCGGCCGATGAGAGATCCGGAGCGGGTTTTTTATTCGCACTATCTTTAGCGGAAGGAACGTCATGTCTAACGCGGAAAGCCCAGTTACAGACGCCGTAGTCGAGTTCATCCTCGGGACCGAAACCGAATCGATTCCCGAGGATGTGAAAGTCATCTCCCGCCGCTGCTTCGTGGACGGGTCCGGCCTGATGGTGGCTGGATCGACGGACCACAGCGGCCGGATCGTCCAGGCCTATATCAAGGAATTCGGCGGGGAGCCCGAAGCGCGGATCGTCGGAACGAATCAGACCGTATCGGCCCAGTCCGCCGCGCTGGCGAACGGGATCGCGGCTCACGCGATGGACTACGACGATACTCAACTGTCGAACTACCCGGATCGAATCTACGGGCTGCTGACTCACCCGACGACACCCGTTCTCGCCGCCTCGCTGGCGGTGGCCGAGCTGCTCGGCTCGACGGGCGAGGAGCTGCTCGCCGCGTTCATGATCGGCTTCGAGGTTGAGTGCAAGGTCGCCGAGTGCATCAAGCCCGATCACTACATCAACGGATTCCACACGACCGGCACAGTCGGCGCCATCGGCGCGGCGGTGGCGGCGGCCCGTCTGATGGACCTCGACGAGGCCCAGCTCCGATTCTGCCTGGGGATTGTCTGCTCGGAGAGCGCGGGTCTTCGCGCCAACTTCGGAACGATGACGAAACCCTTTCACGCCGGACGGGCGGCCGAGAACGGCGTTGTCGCTGCGAGGCTCGCGGCGGGCGGATTCACATCGGACCCCACTATTTTCGACGGCCAATGGGGCTTCATGCAGATCATGGGCGGCGGTTGCGACCCCGACTACCTGATCGGCAAGCTCGGCAACCCTTGGGCGGCGGTGGACCCCGGCGTTTCGATCAAGCCTTACCCGAGCGGGTCGCTTTCGCATCCTTCGATGGACGCGATGCGCGACCTCATCCTCGAACACGACATCAAGCCCGATCAGTTGAAAAAAGTGCGGCTCGGGACGACCACCCGGGTGCTCCAACCGCTCCGCTACGATGATCCGCAAAACGAACTCGAGGCGAAATTCTCGATGAAGTACAGCCTCGGAATACTTCTCCTCAACGGAGGAAATGGCGGCATCGCCCAGTACCGGGACGATGTGGTGGCGAGCGAGGAGGTGAAGGCGATTCTGGATAAGGTCGAGCCCTACGTGGACGACGAGATAGAGGCGATGGGCTACGACCTCATCCGCTCGAAGCTCACCATCGAGATGGAGGACGGCACCGTCCACGAGAAGTTCACCGACACCTCGCGAGGGACCCCCAAGCGTCCGATGGACCGCGAGGAGCTCTTCGAGAAATTCACGGAGTGTTGCAGCCTCGTTTACGAGAAAGACCAAATTGCCCGCGCCGAGGCTCTTCTCTACAAGGTGGACACTCTCGAAAGCATTTACGCGCTGATCGATGTGCTGGGCGAAAAAGAGGACGCCTAGCGCACTTAGGATAGAATATGGCAGAGGAAGCCCAGCGCATTTTCGTCGTATGCACCGATTTAATGTTCTCGGCTCGCATCCGCGAGGCGGGCGCCTCGTCAGGGGCGGTGTTCGAGTTCATCGGCTCGGCCGAGAAATTCGATATGGCGGCCGATAATTTCAACGCCGTGCTTTTCCTCATGGACCTCCATCACCCAAAACTGGGAGGCGATGAAGCGGGCGAGCTGATTCGGAAGCTCCGGGCCAGCCCGAGGAACAAGGGCGTTTACGCCATCGCCTTCAGCAGGCACGATCAACCCGAGCTACTCAAGAACGCCGAGGCGGCGGGATTCGACAAGGCGATGCCGCGCTCGCTTTTCGTGCGCGAGATGCCCGAGATCGTCCGCCGGGCGGCCAGCCGGATACGGACGGCCGGTTGACCGTCAGAGGCGGGAGGCCGAATCCGGAGACTTATTCCGGGAGCCTGATCTACTGGTTGGAAGTTCCCTCGGACCAGCAGCATTTCATCCAGGGAATTCTGGACGGCTACGACGGGCTGGGCTACTACCAGACGATGGTTCACGGCTACGGCCAGCGGGAGGACGGGTGGACGACCGCGCTGGCCCGGATCACCTCCACCGGGGACGGCCGGGATGAGATGGAGGGCCTTCTCGAGGCGCTTGCCGCCGGTTTCGGGTTGAGGCTATTGGAGGAAGCGCCCGGCATCCAGCCGGATCTCCAGCCCCGGTCCAAGAAACCAGAATCCCGGGCCGAGGAAGCTTGATCGTTGCAAGCCACCGGACGGGGAGAGGAATGGCGAAAATGGCGTCGTGGCGTGGTTTTTTAGCCGGGTTGTGGCTGCTCGTTTTTCTGGCCGAGCCAGCGCAGGGAGCCCCTGCCGTTTTGAAGCTCGCCACAACGACGAGCACGCAATTCACCGGACTTCTCGACTGGCTCCATCCCCATTTCGAAAAACGGCATAACGTCCGCATTCACACCATCGCCGTCGGAACGGGCAAGGCGCTGCGCCTCGGGCGGAACGGGGATGTCGATGTGGTCCTGGTCCACGCTCCTGGGGCGGAGAAAAAATTTGTCGCAGCCGGACACGGCGTCTGCCGCCGGAGCGTGATGTACAACGATTTTGTGATTGTGGGCCCGGCTGCCGGTCGCGCCAAAATTCTGGGGATCGGGGACACTTCCGCCGCCCTCCGCCGAATCGGCGCGGGCGGGGCCGTTTGGGTCAGCCGGGGCGACGATTCCGGCACCCATAAAAAAGAGGCCGCTCTCTGGCGCGGCGCGGGGATTGATCCCGGGGGCGCGTGGTACCGATCGCTCGGCCAGGGAATGGGGGAGACACTCAAGGCGGCCGACGAGATGAGGGCCTACACCCTCAGCGACCGGGGCTCTTTCCTTTTTTTCGCCGCCCGGGGAAAAGTGGATCTAAAGGTCCTGGTCGAGGGCGGAAGGGAGTTGCTCAATCCCTACGGGGTGATCGCCGTGAACCCCGAGCGCCATCCCCATGTACGCTACGAGTTGGCAATGAAATACGTTCAGTTTCTCGTCTCGCCCGAAGGGCAGCGCCTCATCGACTCCTTTCGGTTGAAGGGAAAAAAACTGTTCCATCCGTCCACCGCGCCGGCGAGGCCGGGAAACTGACGTTCCGGGGAGGCTCCCCTCCGGCGCCGGATTTTCCGTGCGGGCCGGAGGCCGAGAGAATTTTTTTCGATAAAGAGGGTGGTGTGAGCCGCCGGGCCGTGGTTTTCGGCTACACCAAACTACAGGTCCGGAGCCAGCCACTGTGAGATTTTCGTGGAATACGTGATCGCGGTCCTGTTTTTTTTCGTTGCTCTCATCTACTCCAGTGTCGGTTTGGGTGGCGGCTCCTCCTACACCGCGATCATGGCCGTCTTCGATGTGAATTATGTCCTGATACCCACCACCTCTCTCATGCTCAACGCGACCGTCACCAGCCTCGGCGCCGCGAATTTTTGGCGGGGCGGGCACGTGAACTGGCGCCTGATCGCGCCCTTTCTCGCCTCTTCGATTCCGATGGCGTATTTGGGGGGAAGCATCGCCCTGTCGAAACAGGCCTTTTACATTCTCCTGCTCTTCACCCTCATCACCCTCGCCGTCCGGATATATTTTTTCGACAGTCTCCGGATCTCCCTCAAGCTGGAGGGCGCGCAAAAGATCGTCTTTTCGATCGTCCTGGGAGGGGCGCTCGGTTTTATCGCGGGGACGGTGGGGATCGGCGGAGGAATCTACCTCGCACCCCTCGTCGTGACGTTCAACCTGGGAACGGAGAAAGAGGCCGCCGCAACGGGCTCGATCTTCATCTGGGTGAACTCCCTCGCGGGGCTCTTCTCGCGAATGCAGCGCGGGGCGTTCAGCATGGAGTTGGTGCTGCCTCTGGTGGCGGCTGTTGTCGTCGGCGGTTTTCTGGGCTCCTACATGGGTTCGTTTCGCTTTGCGCCGCTGACGATTCAAAAGCTGATGGGGATTGTCATCATCGTCGCCATGGTCTTTTTGCTGCGGAGAGTGATTTAGGCGAAGACGTATTGCGCGAAGCCGCGAAACCCGCGTTTTGTGCGAAGTCGCTTTTTGCTGGGCGGCCGGCGGCTGTATAATCCGCCGGCGGGGTGGAATGAAGCCCGAGGCTTACATCGAGACGGGCACCGGGGCGGGTAGGCGATGGAATTTCTTCTGGATGGAATCCGGGAAGGCATCCTCCTCGTTCTGCGCGCGGACCCCGATGTGATGGCCGCCTCCTGGGTCACCGTCCGGGTGAGCTTCGGCGCGACGGCGGTCGCCGGCCTGATCGGCTTGCCGATCGGCTGGGCGCTGGCCTCTCGCCGCTTCCGGGGCCGGGGCGCGGCCATCTCGGTGATCCAGACCCTCCTCGGAGTGCCCACCGTGGTGATCGGCCTGGTCGTCTACGGGCTTCTTTCCCGCCGGGGGCCGCTCGGTTTCGCGGACCTGCTGTTCAGCCCGACGGCCATCGTGATCGGGCTAGTGATTCTTTCCGTACCGATCGTTTCTGTTTTCACGATGACGGCGATCTCCTCGGTGGACCAGCGCGCGCGCGAGACGGCGCTCACGCTGGGCGCCTCCTCGCGGCTCGCCGCCTGGATGGTGCTGCGCGAGGCGCGCTTCGGACTGATAGCGGCGATACTGGGCGCGTTCGGGCGGGTGTCCTCCGAGGTGGGTATCGCCATGATGTTGGGCGGTAACATCAAGGGCTACACGCGGACGCTGACCACGGGGATCGCCCTCGAGAGCATGAAGGGGGAATTTGGATTCGGCATCGCCCTGGGCGTCGTGCTCATGGCGATTATTTTCTTGACGAACATCGGCACGCGGATCCTGCAGAAATCATAATGGATATTTTCACGTTAGAAGACATCCAAGTCAGCTTCAACGGGGAAACCGCACTCGACATCGGCAGGCTCGACATCGCTTCGGGCGCGGTCACCGCGCTTTCGGGCCCGAACGGCGCCGGGAAAACCACGCTGCTCCGCGTGATGGCGGGCCTGCTGCGTCCCGACCGGGGGCGGGCCGCCTACATGGGCGAGCCGGTGGCCTACGGAGGCGGGGGGGCGGGCCACCGCCGGCGGGTGTCGCTGCTCCACCAGGACCCGTTCATGTTCCGGGGGCGGGTGATCGCCAACGTCGCCTTCGGGGAAATTGCCCGGGGGCGGAGCCAAAGCGACGCCGAGGGGAAGGCGCTCCTGGCGCTCGAGCAGGCCGGTTGCGCCCATCTCGCCGAGCGGAGTGCGGCTGCGCTATCGGGCGGCGAGCGCAAGCGCGTGGCGCTGGCCCGGTCCTTGGCGACGGGGGCGGAGGCGCTTCTTCTCGACGAGCCCTCGGCCGGAGTGGACGCGGAGAACACCGGCCGGATGCGCGATGTGATCGCCTCGCTCGCCGAATCGGGCAAGACCATAATCATGAGCACCCACCAGCCCGACTGGGCGGCGCCGATCGCCGATGTTTCCGTTCGCCTCGCTTACGGAAAGATCGACCCTTCGGGGTGAGTCGCCCCGCCGAGCAAATCGGCTTCGAGTGGACCGCCCTCCCATTCGGGAAATTTCCGGATGTAGTAATCCACCGCGCCCATCTCGAATAAAACCGGATCGGAATAGTCGGTGTGCGGCCGCTGGCTGGCGTGGCAGGCCACGGCCTCGGCGCGGACGCTCCCCAGCGGGCGGGCGTCGATGATCGTGGTGTAGTCGGCGCGGTAGGTGATTTCGGGGCGGCCGAGTTTTTCCCGGTGGCCCGAAGGGACCACCCGCCAGTAAAGGCGAGAGGGCGCCACAGCCTGCCCGGGGTTATCTCGCATTCGCCGGAAGGCCTCGGAGGCCCTTTTCGATACGGCCAGGTGATCGGGATGACCCGTGATGCCGTCGTCGGAGTGGGTGACGATCACCTCGGGGGCGATGGCCGCATAGGCCGCCATCAATCTGCCGATGGCTTCTTCATCGTCCACATCCGCGAGCCCGCCGTCCGGATAGTCCCAGAGCTCGAGGCGCCGGATGCCGAGAACGGCGCAGGCCGCTCTCAACTCTCCGGCGCGAACCTCTCCCAAGTCGTCGGGAGCGCAAACGCCGTTGGTCTCCCCCGCCTCTCCATGGGTGAGGCAGATGAGACTCACCGCCGCCCCGCGCCCGGCATAAAGGGCGTTCGTCCCCGGGTTTCCGAACGACTCGTCGTCCGGGTGGGCGTAAACGTTCAATATCCCGCCGGAAAATGTCCCGCCGGGAAGGGAGGAGGATTCTGTCATCGGGAGCCTGGTTCGAGACTTATTTAATGTCCGTGCCGTTAGCTGAAGAAGCCGCGCAAACACTCCTTGCCGAGGTCAATATCCTAATTCAACGACTTCGCCAAGTCACTCGTATGGGGGATTTAATAATTGCGGAGTACGGGTGAGGAAGATACCCATTCATCCGAGCGCAGATTCAAAAAAACTCCGATTTCGGACCGAGCCCCATCTCTCAGCCCGCCTTCGGCCTCACGTCGCCCGCGAACGCTTCCATGACCGCAAGAAAGGAGGCGTGCGAATGGGTGGTCATGTCGAGGACCATGTGCTCGACCCCCGCTTGGCCGAAGCGGCCGATGATGTCCACAATCTGAGCCGTGCTTCCCGCTAGGGTGACGGGTTGACGCTCGGGAAACCGGTATGCCACATCGGAGACTCCTTCCACGGAAACCATCCCCCGCATCGAGACGACGGGCTCCCCTTCGCGGCCGTTTTCTTTCCACAGATCTTTCAGGTCATGGGTTCCTTCCGCGACCTCCTCGGGCGTCAGCCCAACGGGGTGCCAGCCTTCGGCGAGCCGGGCCGCGCGTCGGCGGGCGATTCTCCCCTTTCCTGATATCCAGACGGGCGGGTGGGGGCGTTGATAAGGCTGCGGGGAAATCGACATGTCATGAAACCGGGTGTACTCGCCCTCAAAACTCAAGGTTTCGTTCGCCCAGAGAGCCCGAATAAGGCGCAAATTCTCATCGGTCATTTTCCCCCGTTCACCGTACGGCCGCCCGAGCGCGCCGTACTCTTCTTCGTTCCAGCTGACTCCTGCCCCGAAAATGACGCGGCTCTTCGATAGCTGGTCCACCGTGGCGATCATCTTGGCGACAACAACGGGATGGCGATAAGGGATGATGATGACGCTGGTTCCGATGGAGATGCGTTCCGTCGCGGCCGCGAGAAAACTCAAAAGTGAAAAAAGATCGAGCATATTCTCCCGATAGATGACGTTCGCCGAGCGCGGTATGATGATATGGTCCGTCACCCAGATTGAGTCTATCTGGTGAATATGCAGAAATCCATCTCGTTCGGGCGAAAAGGCCATTCCATGATTGTCGATCGCGCCGGGCGGGTGATCGCTCACCCGAAGAAGGAATGGCAGAAAAGCTCCAAGGACGCCTCGGGCATTTCGGTTGTGCAGGCGATGATGCGTGGAGAGACGGGCGTCACCGTGTTCTACTCCCCACCCCTCAAAGGCGGACATGATCGCCGGATACACCTCGGTGCCGAAGGTCGGCTGGGGCGTGATGGTGCCTCAGCCGATGGTTGAGCTGACGGACCGGGCCCGCGACGTCCAGTGGATAGCGGCATGGCACTCTGTCCTGGGCGTCTTCATCGCCGTCATCATTAGCTGGTGGCTCTCGAAGTACAGTTCCCGTCCGATCGAAAAGGTGCAAATCGCGGTGGGCCAGATAGCCGGCGGAAACATGAGTGCCCGCGTCGAGGATCCGCCCCGGATCTCGCCGATCGAGCTGCACGATCTCTCCGACTCGTTCAACCGAATGGCGGAGAGGGTGAGCAAAGCAAACGGGGAACTCTGGGATGCGGTGGAGGAAGCGGAGCGGGCGAACCGGGCCAAGTCGGAACTCCTGTCCAATATGTCGCACGAGCTTCGCACGCCGCTGCAAAGTATTCTCAGCTTCATGCAATTCGGTGCAGAGGAGGCCAACTCCGCTCCGAGAGAGAGATTACTTCACTATTTTAACCGGGCCCGGCAAAGCGGCGAGACGCTCCTCAAGCTCCTGAATGCGTTGCTCGACCTTTCCAAGCTGGAATCCGGCAATGGGGACCTCGATTTGCAGTCCACGGACCTTGGGGAACTTATCGCTTCGGTATCCGAGGAGTTCGCCATGCTGGCCGGCCCCCGGAATATCACCATCGAGATTCATCAGTCTGGAACGCCCACCGAGGTTATTGTCGACCGCGACAAGATCGAACAAACGCTCCGGAATCTCCTCGGCAACGCGCTGAGTGTCGCGCCGGATGGCTCGGCGATCGATGTCGAAGTGCAGCCCAAGTCGCGGGTCGCCGCTGTCGCCGTTCGCGATCGGGGACCGGGCATCCCCGAAGCTGAGATCGAAGCGATTTTCGAAAAGTTCACCCAGTCGAGCCAGACCAAGACAGGCGCGGGCGGCACGTGACTTGGCCTGGCGATATGCAGGGAGATCATCACGTCGCATCGGGGGCGTATCTGGGCCGAGAATTCCCCGAACGAGGGGGCGGTGCTGACGTTCGAGTTGCCGTTTCTGGCAGCATCGGGAGATCCCGGCTCCGGTTCCCACTATATCGCGGATTCCAATTCAATCGAATCGGCAAAATCGTAGGGGAGCGGGGTGTGGGAGAAAACGGTCGAATCCTGATTGTCGACGATAATCCTTTGAACGTGGAGATATTGCAGTATATTTTCAATAAAGACTTCGAACTCAAGACCGCGGTTTCCGGCCTTGAGGCGTTGGAGGTCGTTTCTGCTTTTCATCCCGATATCGTCCTGATGGACGCAATGATGCCGGATATGGACGGCTACGAGGCATGCCGCCGGATGCGCGCGATTCCGGACCTGAGCGGACTGAAAATCATCATGGTCACAGCCAAGGCATTGCCCGAGGAGCTTCAGAAAGGAATCGAAGCGGGGGCGGACGACTACGTCACCAAGCCCTTCTACCACCGCGATCTGAGGTCGAAGGTGAATGCCCTCTTCGGCCTGCCCGAGTCCCCGGAACGGAATCCCTCGCGTCCCGACGCCTCGAATCCCGGGAACGGCACGTAAAGAGTCACCCCCCCCTCCCCCTCAAATCTGGTCCAAGCTGAATGAGTGAAAACTAGTCCGTGAGTCTGGCTCCCCAGCCCGATTCATTTTAAGGGTGGCAAATTTCCGCCGGGGCGGGCGAGAGTTTATCAAATGCCCCGCCGTATTTCAGCAGCCGGAAAACCCGTTGATTTTTCACGCTTTATTAAATTTCGCCCAGATGATAAAGTGCTCCTATGTACCGTGAGCCCGGCGAAATTACGGGAGCGATTTATCGATGAGGATAAGCCGGACTTTATTTCCTGGCGCGGTCCTGTTGGTTGCCATTTTGTTGGTGGCTGCGCCCGGGCCCGCCTTGGGCAGAATCCTCTCCGCCGGAGCGGGCGGCTTTCCTTTTCCGCCGGGCCTCAAGGAAAATGTTGAATTCTGGCGAGATGTTTTCACCCGCTACAAATTTTCCGAAGTCATATTTCACGATGAATATCATCTCGGCCGCCGCTACGGCGTGTTCCACCTCGGCGAGCCGTGGAAGGCCACCCGGGAGCAGAAAAAAAGGTTGCGCGCCCACAAGGATAAAATCCGGGCGATCCTGCTTGCGCTCGCCGAGGGCCGGGCCGCTTCCGCCGGCACTGCCGCGCTCACCGCCCGTATCCGGAATATGTTTTCGGGCCTCCCGCGCCGGGAGCTTCGCGCTGCCGCTTACCAAGTTCGCGGGCAGCCCGGCCTGAGAGAGCGCTTTCTCGAGGGGTATATCCGCTCCGGGAGATACCTCGCGCATTTCCGCCGGATTTTCCGAAAGCATGGCCTGCCCGAGGAGTTGACGCTTCTCCCCCATGTCGAGAGCGGGTTTCGCTCGGCCATCTATAGTCACGCCGGTGCGCTGGGCCTTTGGCAGTTTACCCGGGGAACCGGAAGGCTCTTCATGCGTGTGGACGGTACGGTGGACGCGAGGCGCGATCCGTTTTTGTCCGCTAAGGCCGCGGCCAGGCTGCTCAAGCGAAACTTTGAGGATTTAAAATCCTGGCCGCTGGCCATCACCGCATACAACCACGGGGCGCTGGGGATGCGCCGGGCCGCGAAACAGGTGGGCTCGCGGCGCATCGATTTAATCGTCAGGCATTACAAGAGCCGCACCTTCGGTTTCGCCTCGCGGAATTTTTACGCCGAGTTTCTCGCCGCGGTCCAGGTTCATAATAACGCCGAAAAATATTTCGGCGCGGTTCGTCTCGACCCGCCCCGGTTTTTCGACGAATTCCATGTTCCCGGTTTCATCAGGATGAAAGAACTCACCCGCCGGATCGGGGTGGATGCCCGGATTCTCCGGAAGCTGAACCCCGCCCTTCGCCTTCCGGTGACCCGGGGGTGGAGGAGCGTGCCGAGGGGGTATCCCCTCCGCCTCCCGCTGGGGGAGGGGGCCCGCGTCCGAAAGGCCTACTATCAGGGAGTCGAGGGGTCGCCTTCGGCGGATGGCGGCGACGGATCGAAATGGGTCCTGGTCAGGCCGGGAGACTCGCTCGGCCGAATCGCCCGCCGGCACCGGGTCCGCCTCGGGAATCTGATGAAAGAAAATGGTCTCGAAAAAACCCTGATCCGGGTGGGAGATCGTCTCAGGCTCCCGGAGAGGGCCTCTACTCAAAAGCAGACGGCGGCCCGAAAGCCGGCGGCCGCTCGGCCGAAGCTGGCTTCCCGCCAGGTGAAAAATAAAAAGACCGGCCCGAGGGTGGCCCGTCTGCCTGGTCCTCGTGGAACGCAGCAACGTAGGACACCACACCCATCGAAACCGCAAAAATCACCCATTGCCCGAAAATCAATCCCGCCCGCCCCCCCGGCGAAAAAATCGCCACAACGGGTGGCGTCGGCTCCCCAAACAGGGGAGAGAAGCCTGTTCCGGTTCATCTCGGAATACGATTTGCCGGAGACGGTCCCGAGCCGGGGTTCGCGGTTCCGGGAAGGCGCTCTTCGGCAGTCGCTGGCGGTGTCGCCCTCCTCGGGGGGAAAAAAGGCGGGGTGGGTCCGCGTTCAAGAGAACGAGACGATCGGTCATATCTCTCGGTGGCTGCTGGTGTCACCCGGGCGGCTCAGAAGGATGAACGGGATTCGCTCGAGCCGCCGGGTCAGGATGGGAAAAAAGATCCGGGTTTCGTTTCTCCGCGTTCCCAAGGAAGATTTTATCGAGCGGAGGATCGCCTACCACAAAGGAATCGAGAAGACTTTCTTCAACAAATATACCGTCTCCCGGGTCAAGCGTCACAAGCTGAAGCCGGGGGAGAATATCTGGACCCTCCTCGTGCGGACCTACCGGGTCCCTCTTTGGCTGGTTCGCCACTACAACGGAAACAAGGATCTCCGTCGAATCACAGCGGGCGACGAGGTGGCCATCCCGGTGGTCGAGCGGAGGAAATTCTGATCGGCGCCCACCCCGCTCAAACCGTGTAACATATTGATAACAAATTAAATGAGTAGATAGCTCCGTGGTTTCGAGGACCCTTGCTCCGGGCTGACCTTTGGCTTAGGATGCATCCTCCGGCTAGGGGAAAATGCCGGCTAGGGGAAAATGCAGGGATTCCCTGCCATACGTACAATTGTTAGAACACCCAATCCATAAATCGGCGTCCGGGCGCGCGCGCGGGCCATGTGGAGGCGGAATCGTGGATATCGTGATCAGCAGGGAAACGCTCCACCGTGCTCTTCAGACGGTCCAGGGGGTCGTGGAGAGCCGCAGCAGCGCGATGCCGATTCTCCAGAACATTCTCCTCTCCGCGGAGGGAAAAAAACAGGTGCGCCTGCTGGCCACGAATCTCGACATCGGCCTCAGGGGCGCCTTCGAGGCCCAGGTCGCCAAGGGCGGCTCGGTGACGCTCAATGCGAGGAAGCTTTTCGACATCGTCCGCGAGCTTCCCGACGCCGACATTCGGCTGGTCGAGGAAGACGGCCAGTGGGTGCGGATGACGTGCGAGAAATCGAGCTTCCGTTTTCCGGGCCTGCCGCCTTCGGATTTTCCCTCGGTCCCCGAGACCGGAGACGGCGAGCCGCGGAAAGTTCCGTCCGCCGTTTTGGGCAACATGATCCGCAAGACCATGTTCGCCATCTCCCAGGACGAGACCCGCTACACCTACAATGGCGTGTTCATGGAATCCGAGGGCGAAATGCTTCGCATCGTCGCTACCGACGGCCACCGGCTGGCGCTCATCGAGCGGCCCAACGCGGGGGCCGAATTCAAAAACGGCGTGATCATCCACAAAAAAGCGCTCGGCGAGATTGTCAAGCTTTTCTCCGAGGAGGAGGAGGACGTCGATATTTTCCTTCAGGATAATCATGTCATTTTCCGGTCGGGGGCCATCGAGCTTTCGGCCCGTATGATCGACGGCGATTTCCCGAAATACAGGCAGGTGATACCCGGAGACAACAATACCCGGATCATCGTGGATCGCGATCATCTCCTTCGGGCGCTACGGCGCGTTTCTCTTCTTTCGAACGAAGCGCGGATGGTCAAGTTCGTATTCACCCCCGGCCAGCTGGTCCTGACCACAAACGGCTCGGACGCCGGAGAGGCCGAAGAGACTCTCGCCTCGGATTATTCCGGCGATGAATTGGTTATCGGGTTCAACGCCCGCTATTGCCTAGATGTGCTGGGAATCCTCGATGAGCAGAATATCCGCTTCGAACTCAAGGACTCCCTGAGTCCCGGCATCTTCAAGCCCGAGGATGCGGAAGGGTACACCTACGTCATCATGCCCATGCGGGTGTGATTTTCCCCGGCAGATATAGACTTCTTTAAAATCGGATGTTATGGTTTGGTGTCGTATCATATATAACTATTGACGAAGGTATGATTTCCCCAACCACTATCAAGAACCGTATTTTATTTTAATGATCCGGTGCGGATTGTCGCAGAACAAGAGGAGGTAAACAATAAACATGACAACAAAAACGAAAAAAAAAGTAGGCCGTCCGCGCAAAACTGATAAATCGCCCGCTCCAAAAGTCGAGCTTAAGGTTCCCGAAGTCCGGATCGGCGAGAAGGTTCGCAATATTCGGAAGAGAAACGGACATTCTATCCAGAAGCTCTCCGAGCTTTCGGGCGTTTCCCCCGCGGGCATCTACAAGATCGAAACCAACGGCATGGTGCCCACCGTTACGACGCTCGTGAAACTCGCCACCGCGCTTGGGCATCGGGTGAGCCATTTTGTCGAGGAAGAGGAATCCTACCCCGAGGTTCGCCATATCCGGAAAAAAGAGCGGTCACTTCTCGCGAGCGGCCAGGAAGGCCGGACTGAAGTTGTGGCCGAGCGCCTCCGCAAGGGCCGGCTCGAGTCGGTGTACCGGACGCTCGAGCCCGGTAGCAAAAGCAAGAATCCGATCGCCCAGGCGGGCGGAGAGCACCTGATCTATTGCCTCAAGGGCGAGTTGTGCATTTGCCGGGGCGAGGAATCCTTTCACCTCAAAGAGGGCGATTCCCTTCATTGCGAATCGAACGGCCGGCTCAATCTGGAGAATAACAGCCGGACCGAGGTCCGGTTCCTGGTTGTGAACGCCAATCTCTCGGAAATTTAAGCTCCGCCCTTCCCGGCGGCTCGTTATTGCCGATTCATCTTTCAGCCTGAGTCCGGCGGGCGCGTTCCCCTTCGGGGGAAGCGCCCGGGTTGTATGTCGCCTCGTGCGGAGGAGGGAGCGTAACCGTGCGCTTCTTTGAAACAACGGGCGAGGGCAATCCGCGCTACTACGGGTGGCTCGTCGTCGGTTTGACGTTTCTCACGATGGCCATCGGCGGATCGATCGTCAGCACCTTTCCCGTTTTCTACGTCACCTTTCTCGAAGAATTCGGCTGGTCCCGGGCCGATACGGCCTTGGCGTTTTCCACCTCGATGGTGACATTCGCCATCTCCGCCGGGCCCATCGGCGCCCTGATCGACCGTTTCGGCCCGCGGGTGGTGGTACCCTCCGGGGTGGTTGTCCTGGGCGCGGGCCTGGTCCTGATGTCCGCGGTTTCGAGCCGCTTTACGCTCTATCTTTTCTACGGCGTAATTGTCGCCCTTGGCGTCACCCTCATCGGGATGATTCCGACGAGCACCGTGGTGAGTCAGTGGTTCGTACGGATGCGGTCCACCGCGTTGGGAATCGCCCATTCCGGGAGGAGCGCCGGGAGCCTGATTCTCGTGCCGCTTTCGGCGTTTCTGATCGACTGGGCGGGCTGGCGTTCGGCTTATCTCATCCTCGCCGCCGGCATCGTTGCGGTCCTTTTGCCCCTCAACCTGTTTCTTCATCGCCAGCCGCTCGAGCCGAAAAAAACAAAGCCGGGCGAAGACGGGTCGGACTGGACGCTCGCCCGGGCGATCCGCAATCGAGCCTTTTGGCTTCTTTTCATGTCGGGAATTTTCCAGGGCGCTTCGTTCAGCATCGTGGGGGTCCACCAGGTGGCCCACATGGTGGACGTCGGCATCACCACAATCATGGCGGCGTGGCTTCTCGGATTCATGGCCATTTTGCGGGCCTTGAGCGGCATCGCCGGGGGATGGATCGGGGACTTGGTAGGCAGGCGGTGGACGTTCGCGGCGGCCAGTGCGATCGGTTTGTCGGGCGTTTTGTGCCTGATGCTCGTTTCGGCGGATCGCTGGATGCTGGTCTATCCGTTTGTCCTGCTCTACGGAATCGGGGCCGGAGCCCGTGGAACCTCTTTTGTCTCGCTCAAGGCCGACATTTTCCCGGGCAAGAGTTTCGGGCGCATCCTCGGGTTCAGCCAGCTGGGCGCGGGGCTGGCGTCGGGGCTGGGTCCGTGGTTCGCGGGTTATATTTTCGACGTGACGGGAAGCTATCAGTGGGCTTTCGTGCTGGTGCTGGTGATGAATATGCTTTCACTTTTCACCGGGGTGGCGGCAACCCGGCGGGCGGCCCGGCCGGCTTGATCGGCCAGCCTGAACGATGAGGCGCCTTGCCGGCTCATCCGTCCGCGGCTGTTTACTGCCTTATTTCCTCGAGCATAAACGCGGCCGTTTCCACAATTTCCTCTCGAGAAGTCTGATCAATGTTCAACGCGGTGTGGTAGAGCTTGGGGTCGGAGAAATCCACGTTGAAGAAAAAATGCGAAAAAAGACTTTGGTCGCGGCTGGTCTTCTCGACAATTTCGTTCGCCTGGGCATACGGGAGGCCGGCGGAATTCATGATGTGCCGGGTGCGCGATTCGTCCGAGCCCACGATCCGCAGGTGCAGCGCGCCGGGATGATCCTTGAGTAAAACCTGGCCTCCCCATCCGCAGATAACGACATCTCCGGCCCGGGCAGCTTCTTTCATTACTTCCTGGATGGTATTGCGGACCTTGTCTCGGTTGAGCCCGAAGAGGCGCTCGACAATTTTCGGGGGCCGCCCTTCGATGCGTTCGAGGTCGATTTCCAGCCCGTGCTCGCGGCAGGCCGCTGCCAACTCGTCAAGATACATGAACCGGTAGCCAAGTTTTTCGGCGATTCCCCGGCCGATGTGGATCCCGCCGGTTCCGTACTGACGTGAAATGGTGATGACGGCCATGCTGGCATCCTCCTTGATGGGCACCGGTCAAGCTGGTTTTTCCTGTCTGCCTTCGTTCATCCTTCGGCGGAAGCCTCGGCGGCGGGCATATGACCCGCGCTTCCGGCCCGGTCGTCGCCTTCGAGCAGCATATCGAGAGTGACCCCCTCGAGAGCCTGTCGCCGCTTCTTGTGTGTCTCGCCGAGAAGCGCCCCCGCCCGGGCGTACTCGCCTCCGGCGCCCGTGTGCGGCGTGTCCTCGGCGGCGTCGAAAATTTCGATGGCCGCGATTGCGGCCGGACTCCGCGCCGCGAGCAACTGCTTATCTTCGCCGGTTTCGGCGACGAGGCCGCTTTTCTTCAATCTGTTAATTATATCTATCAGGACTTCACCGGGATAGTCCAGCTTTTTTTCGAGTCCCTCGAGGGTCAACGGCGGCTCCCGTGTGGTGGCGCGTGACGCGAGGGAGGCCATCAACCATCAGGGCGGGCTCCCAGCCGCCCGCCGCCGCTCCCCGCGCTCCGGTCTTGTCCGGAACGCCCTGGACGAGGGCCGATAGCCCCGCCGCGTAAAATAAAATGCACCAGCTGAGATAAATCCAGACCATCAAGATGGGAAGTTGGGCGAGATGGCCGTAAATGGCCATCTTGCCGGCGAATCCCACCTGAAAGCTGACGTAGCCCCACTGAAGAAAGAACATCAACACCCCGCCGACCGCTCCGCCCGCCAGACCGGGGACGAACCGGATCCTGGCGTTCGGCAAAACGATCAACATCAGCGTGATGAGAATAATCGAGCCGGCCAGCGGCACCAGCTTGAGCAGGAGCTCCGCCCCGGTGGTCAGGAACCAGTAGGAGCCGAGCGAGGCGACGAAGCCGCGAATCTTGAAAAGCGCCGTCGAGCTGAGGATGATTCCGAGAAGGAGCGGCGTAAAAAATATCATACTGAAGTAGTCGGTGAATTTTCTGGACAGCAGCCGATCTTCTTTCACGTCGAAGATGACGTTCAGGGAGCGCTCCACGGTGTTGAGGGTGAGGATGACGCTCAAGAGAAACACCCCGAGGCCGGTCGCGCCCAGGGTCTTGAAATTGACCTTGCCGATAAAGGCGAAGAGTTGCTCGCGCACATCGGTGTTAAAAACGGGCCCGAGCTGCTCGATGATGTATTCGTAAATCCCCTGGTCGAAACCCAGCCCGCGGAGGATGGCGAAGCTAAAGGCAAGGACGGGCACGATCGAGAGCAGGGTGGTGTAGGTGAGTGCGGCGGCCCGGATGGGGGCCTGATCGGCGTAGAAGCGAACGAGTGCTAGGATGGGCAGGTGGAGCGCGGCGTGGGCGCCCCAGAGGCTGCTCCAGAAGACGCTACTGATCTCCCGCCAGCTGCGCGGGAGCCCGCCGGGAAAAAGTCCGCCGCCCCGGGTCATTAGCCACTCCACTGTTGAGAGGCTAGCCTTGAGAGGCTTGCCGCCCCGCGCGCTCCCAGGTGGAGCCTGCGCCGGCAGCGGCACCGGGTGATCATCCCAGCTTCGCCGGCGGCCCGCAAGAGTCTATTTTTTAAGTTCTTCTCTGGACAGAGCGCCGGGAGGCCCCGTGACGATTTCACCCGACGAGATGATGACCCGGCTGGGGGTGTTCTCTTCGCTTTATGTGGCGGACGAAGCCTCGATTTTCGGCGTCCGGAACGATCAGGAGGGCGGGATGTTTTTCGCCATCGACCGGGCGAGAGGCAACTTTCGCTGGCGGATCGACTGCCCGGCGGGCTGGGTCCTCGCGCCCCCGCTCATCCGGGGCGGCCTTCTCATCGCCGGAACCAGCGTCGCCGACATGAACAGAAGCGAGAGCGAAGGCCAGTACGCCGTCGTCAACTGGCGGCGCAGCGGGGCGGTCTTCGCCTTCGGGGTGGATGAAGGTGAGGTGCGTTTCTCGGACATGCGTACCGGTGTTGTTCGCGAGACGCCGGTGACCGAGGGGGACACGCTCATCGTCCGGGGCGAGATTCGCCTCGGCGGATTCCGGAACGACGAGCCCTGGTCCTCGTCCGCCGAGGTCGAGAGCCGCTTCGCCCTCCCTTCGGGCCGCCTCATTGGCCGCCGCGCGCGCGGAGACGTCCGGCCCGAAGATTTCCCCGGCGAGCCGCCGCCCGAGGCGTGGGGCTAACCTTTATTCTTCCGCTTCAGATGCCGGGCCATGCTCAGGGTGTTGGTGGCGAGGTTGTGCGGGCGGGTCCACCGGGTGCATTCGGGCATCCGGACGAGAGCGGCGGCCTTGGCGGGTGAACTTTCTTTCTTGAGGGCGGCGGCGGCGCGGCGGCGCAAATTGTTGAAGTAGGCGATGTTTTCCTCCACGATCCCGCCGCCCCGGGGAGGCAGCTCTCCGTGGCCGGGCATAAATCGCCGCGCCGGGAATTATTTGAGCCGGTTGAGGGCCTGCCGCCAGTTGTCGAAGTCGCCCTGGCTTGAGGCGGTGTGGGAGCGATAGGCGATCAGATCGCCGGCGAAGAGGATTTTCTCCTCGGGCATTCAGATCACCGAGTCGCCCTTCGTGTGGCAGTGGCCGAAGTAGATGATCCGGAAGAGCCGCCCGCCGTAGCGAATCTCCAGGCGATCCCTGAAGGTGACCATGGGAGGGTCGATGCCGAGATTCGGTGCGCGGCGTTCCAGGCTGAACCCGTTCCGGAGGTGGTGGGCCACCCCTTTCGTCTCCATTTCGGGCCCCATCTCCCGGCGAGTGAACTCAGACCCGATGGTGACGGCGCCGCGCAGGGCGTGGTAGCGGTTGTCCGAGGTGTGATCGAAGTTGTGATGGGTGTTGAAGACAAGGCCCGCGTTTTTACGGGTGACCCGGCGCATCCCCTTTATGAAACGTTTGCGGACGCGCATGTCGCTGTCGATGACGACGGGCTTGTCCTTCGTGAGGACGAGGCCGAAATTGGTCAACCCGCTTCCGCCGATATAGACGTATACCCCTTTGGCTATTTCGCGGAGCGTCGTCGTTTTGCCCTTTAGTTTGGACGTTTTCGGCATGGTGCGCCTCCTTGAAAAACCGGGCTAGCGTTTCTTTCTGAGATCCTTCGCCATCTTGAGCGCGTTGTTGGGGACGTTCCGGGCGCGGAACCATTTGGCGTATTCGGGCATCGATACGGCCTGGGCCGCCTTGGCGGGGGTTCGGTGTTTATTGAGTGCCGCCGCAGTTCGGTTTTTGAGGCGAGCGAGATAGGTTTTGTTCTCGTCGACGATCCCGCCTCCCCGCGGGGGGAGCGGGCCGTGCCCGGGGACGATGTATTTCACCGGAAACTTTTTGAGGACGCCGAGCGCCGGCAGCCAGTTCATGAAATCGCCGAGGCGATTCACCGGGTGGGTCCGGTAGGTGAGCAGGTCGCCCGAGAAGAGAACGCCCTCCTCGGGCATCCAGACCACGGTGTCGCCCTTGGTGTGGCAGCGATCGATATATACCATCTGGAACAGCCGCCCGCCGTAGCGGATGTCGATCTGCTCCTCGAAGGTGACGGCGGGCGGGGAGATGCCGAGCTTGCCGATGAAGTGTTCGACCTTGGGGCCGCGGCCCGCCATCTGCTTCACCCAGTTTCCGGAGGCGTACTCGCGCTCCATTTCCTGCCGGACGAGGTCGACACCGAAGGAAACCGCCCCCCGCTTTGCGTAGTAGCCGTTGTCCGAGGTGTGGTCGAAATTATGGTGGGTGTTCAGCACGAGCCCGGCGTCTTTTTTGGTGATTCGGCGCACTCCGGCGAGAAACGGCTTGCGGACGCGTATGTCGTTGTCGATGATGACGGGTTTGCCGTTCGTGAGGATGAGGCCGAAGTTCGTGGTCCCGCCGCCACCGATATAGGCGTATATGCCATTCGTGACCATGACCATTCCCTGGGTGCTCGCGGGTGCTGGCATGACCTTCGCTCGGCTTGCCATGAGTTTCTCCTTTCGGGACGATGGATGATCCGGTTTAAATTTCCCGGTTTAAATTTCGATGTCCGGCTCAAGTTCGGTGTGCCCGAAATTCTCTTTTCCTTTTTCGGGGATGAAGACTGATCTGCTCGCTCGGGCCGGCGGCCGTGTTCGAGACCCCGTGAATGGCGCCGGCGGGGACGATAAGGGTGTCGCCGGGCCCGCAGTCGGTGCGCTCCTCGCTCAGGAGCGCCCTCACCTCGCCACGGGTGAAGTGTATGATCTCGGCGGTGTCGTGGGTGTGCGGGAGGACGGTGCCGCCCGGCTCGGTGCGCTCGCGGAGGATCTTCCACAACTGGAGGTTGAGCTCCCCGGCCTCGGCGAGGGAGAGGAGTTCCTTTTGAACCAATTGCCGGTGGAGGGCCGCCGGCAGCCATTCGATTTCGTCTTCGCCGCGCATTTTAGGCTTTATGGGCTAATTTCCATTTTGGAGATGTGGAGCAAGCGTATAATCTACTTTATACGGATACCGGGGGCCCGATTCCAATCCCGTTTCGGGATGGCGCCTCGCTGGAGGGTTGGCCGGAGGTCTGGATGAGCGGTTACTCCGCGTTGATGGAACTTGAGTGTTCAAAAACGGGCGAAAGATTCCCGGCGGACTCGTTGCACAACTTAAGCCCGGCGGGCGCGCCCCTGCTGGCGCGCTACGATCTCGAGGCCGCCGCCCGGACCCTGCGCCCGGGGGCGTTGGCGGACCGGCGGGCGGACATGTGGCGCTACCACGAGCTTTTGCCCGCGCCCTCCGCTGAGGCTGTCGTCTCCCTCGGCGAGGGGATGACTCCCCTCCTCGAGGCGCCCCGCCTGGGCGCGGGGCTGGGCCTGGGCCGGCTCTACATCAAGGACGAGGGAAAAAATCCGACGGGCAGCTTCAAGGCACGGGGGATGTCCGCCGCCGTCTCGATGGCCCGCCTCCTTGGGGCGGGAAAAATCGCCGTTCCCACGGCGGGAAACGCGGGGGGCGCCGCCGCCGCCTACGCCGCCCGCGCGGGACTCGAGGCCCATATTTTCGTCCCCGCGGACGCGCCCGCCGTACACAAGGCCGAGTGCGTCCTGGCCGGAGCGAAGGTGACCGAGGTGCGCGGCACCATCTACCATTGCGGGGCCCTGGTCGCCCGGCGGGGGCCCGGCGAGGGCTGGTTCGACCTGTCCACCTTCAAGGAGCCCTACCGCGCCGAAGGAAAAAAGACGATGGCCTTCGAGCTTTTCGAGCAGTTGAACGAAGAGCTTCCAGACGCCATTGTGTATCCCACCGGCGGAGGCACTGGCCTGGTCGCGATGTGGAAGGCCTTCGGCGAGATGGAGGCTATCGGATGGATCGGCTCGGAGCGGCCGCGCATGATCTCGGTCCAGGCCGAGGGGTGCGCCCCGCTGGTGAGGGCGCTTGAGGCGGGCCGGGACGAGGCTACGCTTTGGGAGAATCCGACGACGCGGGTTTCGGGGCTGCGCGCCCCCAAGGTGCTCGCCGATACGCTGTGTCTCGAGGCGATTCGCGAGAGCGGCGGCACGGCGGCGGCGGTTCCCGACGAGGCGATGTTCGAGGCCCAGCGCGAGGCCGGGGCCGCTGAGGGCGTGCCGGTTTGCCCCGAGGGGGCGGCCTGCGTCGCCGCCCTCCGGACACTCCGGGAGCGCGGCGCGGTGGACGCGGACGAGCGCATCGTGATGTTCAACACCGCCACGGCGCTCAAATACGCCGACATGGCCGCTGTGGACTGCCCGATCGTGGATCCGTTGCCGGAGCAGGAGGAGACCGGATGATGGAGATCACCCGCCGCGAGGAGTTCAGCGCGGCGCACCGCCTGTCTAGTCCCGATTTTTCGGATGAGAAAAATGAGGCCCTCTACGGCCTCTGCGCCAACCCGCACTACCACGGGCATAACTACGTATTCGAGGTGACCCTCCGAGGTCCCGTGGACCCTCGGACGGGGATGACCTACAACCTCGCCGATCTGAAAGAGATCATGCGCCGAGAGGTCGTCGAGAAGGTGGATCATAAAAATCTCAACGAGGACGCCGCCGATTTCATGAAAAACCGGATTCCGACGGCGGAGAATCTCGCCGTATCCATCTGGGAGCGGATCGAGGCGCATATCGAGGGCGGACTCCTTCACCGGGTTCGACTTTTCGAGAACGAGCGAAATTTCGTCGATTACTACGGGGAGCGGTAGGGTGGGGGATGAAGGCGTGATCGGCCTCGCGGGCAGGCGCGTGGTTCTCACCGGCGCTTCTCGGGGTATTGGCCGCGCCTGCGCCCTTCGGCTGGCCGGTGGGGGCGCGCGCATTCTTGCTGTCGCCCGAGGGGGCGAGGCGCTGGAGGCGCTGGACGCCCTGGCTGGTGAGGCGGCGGAGCTGCCGGGCCGGATCGTCCCCTATCCCGGCGATGTGACCGACGAAACAGGGGCCGAGGCGCTGGCAGAGGAAGCCGGGAAGCGGCTCGGTGGTGTGGACGCCCTGGTGAACAACGCGGGCGCCGCCGTTTTCCGGGAGATTGAGGCCCTTTCCCCGGAGAATTTCGACGCTACGCTCGCGGTTTGCCTGAAGGCCCCCTATTTGCTCACGCGATCACTCGCTCCCCTCCTCGAGGAGTCGGGCGGGGATGTCATCAATATTTCCTCCATCGCCGCCGTGGACGGGTTTGCGGGGGGAGCGGCCTATTGCGCCGCGAAGGCAGGGCTTGAGGGTCTCTCCCGGGCGCTGGTCCAGGAGCTTCGGCCCAGGGGGATCAGGGTGACCATCCTTCGCCCCGGCGCCACCGCCACCCGCATGTGGGAAGGCATTCCGGGGGAGTTCGACGCATCGAAAATGATCCCGCCCGGGGTGGTCGCTGAGTCGCTTGAATACGTTTTGACCCTGTCCAGGGAGGCTTGGACGGAGACGCTGGTTCTCTACCCTCCGGGGGGAAAGGTATAAACCCCATGAAAACAGAGAATTCAGGGATTGAGCTATCGCGGCTTTCCCCTCATAACAGAAGAGAGTTCCAGGGCTGTGGCCAGCCCGGCCATTCGCTGGCCGGTGCGGGGGTGATTGCTTGATCCGGAATCCGCCCATTGATTCTTGATGAGGAGAATTAGTACTCGTTTCCACCGCGATCGGAATCCTAGTGGGTGGGGGCCTGCTTTTCTACGCTATCCTTTCCCAGGGCGGCATCGGACTTTTCTACGACCCCGGATCGGTCATGATCGTCGGCGGGGGAACGCTTGCGGCGATCCTCATCTCCTTTCCCCTGCAGCGCGTCGTCGGTGTGTTCAAGATTCTGTAGAACGTCTTCGGGCGCGAGATTTAGGATGCGAGCGCTTATATCGCCGCCGTGGTCCGGCTGGCCCACAAGGCCCGGAAGGAATCCATCCTCAGTCTTCAGAACGACGCCCAAAAAGTCAATAACCGGATCATGCGCATGGGGCTCCAGCTGGTCATCGACGGCCTTCTGTCGCGCCACGACGAGGGCGCGCGTATTTTCAAATCCATGGGGCGTTTCTCCCCGGCCTTCGGGCTGATCGGCACCCTGATCGGACTGATTTCGATGCTGCGCTCCCTCTCGGGCGGCACCGAGAACCTTGGCCCCGGAATGGCGGTCGCGCTGGTGACGACGTTCTACGGCGCTCTCACCCCGAATCTTTTTTCCTGCCGATCGCCGATAAACTCGAAAACCGCTCCGAGAAGGAAGTCCAACAGGTGCGGATCATCATCGAGGGGATCCTGATGATCCAGGAGGGCGAAAACCCACGGTTGATCGAGCAGAAGCTGAACGCGCATCTCGAGCCCGAGCAGCGGATCCAGCACTTCGAGCGGATGCTCCGCCGCGAGAAGGGCGTGCAGGCCGAGGGATAGGCCATGTCCAATTCGCCACCTCCCGCGCCACCTGAAAAAAAACCAGACCAGCCCGCCGAATGGCTCATGACCTTCGGCGATATGATGGCGCTTCTCCTGACGTTTTTCGTTCTTCTCATCGGGATATCGAGTCCCGACCCCGGGAAGTTCGACCAGGCCATTAAATCGATCGCCGACGCGCTCGGCGCCGCGCCGGTTTCGACGGAGACCCTGATGGTCGCCGAGAAAGAATCGGAGGCGTCTTTTGAAAACCTGGGAAACCAGGTCAAGGAAATCATCAACGAAGGAAACATGCAGGACGTCGTAGAGGTCGAAGTCAACGAGAAGGGAATCGTTCTGAACATCGTGGGCGGCGCCCTTTTCAAGTCCGGCGGGGCCAGGGTGACGAAAGGCATCAAGCCGCTGATCCTCGAAGTGGGGCTGATGGTGAAGAAGCTTCCCTATAAAATCATCGTCGAGGGGCACACCGACAGCTCGAAAACCAGGGGCGGGCGTTATCCCTCGAACTGGGAGTTGTCCGCCGCCCGCGCGGCCGCGGTGGTGCGGGTGATGGTGGAGGAGGCGGGGGTGGGTCCCGAAAGATTTTCGGCCGTCGGCTACGCCGAGTTCAGGCCCTTGTATGCCCAGACCAAGGCGAACCGGGCCAAGAACCGCAGGGTGGAGATCATCATCTCCAGAGAGGGGCAGGGAAGTTGAGTCTCGATTCCCGGATGAATTTTCCAGATGACAGCGCGGAGGCCGGGGGCGGGTTTTTTGCGGATATCTTTAAGGAAAAGTTCAGTTTCTGGCAAAAAAGTGTGGCCAACTGCTCGTTTTCGCGGGTGGAGGTGTCCTTTCCCTGCCAGTTTGCGGTAATTTCCGAAAAGGAGTTCAATTCGCTCTATTCCGCCTACATGGCCACCCCGACGCGCGGCCGCGCTAGCCCGGTCCCGGAGGTCCCGAAGGCGTCCCCGAAAGAGGATTCCGGAAAGATGGCCGGAGCGATTATGGAAAGGCTCGACCGCATCGAGGAGAAAATCGACCGGCTTCTCGGGGCCCCGCTGATTGATGCGCGCCAGGCCGTCCGGATTCCGGCCAGACCGTCAATGGAAATGGGCCACGTCCGAGACCTCTCCGGCGGCGGGATACTCCTGGGCTCGCCCGGGGTTTTCGGCCAGGGCGATTTTTTGAATATCATGATTAATATTCGCGACCCCTATCCGATGTATATTGAGGCGTTGGGGCGGGTGGTCCGCCTTCTTCCTCCACTGGTGGATTCGCTCAACGAGTCGGCTTGTGAGTTCGCCGGCATACACGAAGAGGATCGGGAGGAAGTAAGCTCTTTTGTTAGAAGGCAGCAACGGGAGTTGGCGCGCGTCCGCCAAATCGACTAACAAACCGGGAATCGAAAAATGACCAATGAAGATTTCGATACGATAGGACAGGACAGCGGGCAGGCCCGGAACACCGCCCGGACAGCCGAGAGATTTCCAATCGAGTACGAAATCATCACGGACAAGGAACTTCAGCTCCTCAAGCCGATGTTCCTTGATGCGCGCACCTCGGAGCGCTCGGACGGCCCGGGCGGCGGCGCCGATGCGTTCATGTCGATGGGCGTTCCACCGGCGCAGATTATGATGTTCCAGCAGACCATGCGCGCCTTCAAATTGTTCGAGGACAAGCTCGACGAGGTTCTCAAGGCGACGGGCGCTTCGCCCGAGGACGTGAAGAAGTTGAACAAAGCGATGTGCGTGGACATTTCGGCCGGCGGGATGAGGATGATCACAGCCCAGAAGGTGAAGCGGGGCGCCTTAGCGAAACTGGTGCTCACCCTTCCGCCGCTTCACCCGGTCATCGTCGTGTCTGTCGGAAAAATCGTAAAGGCCAGTCCGATTCGGCTTTCCTCGGGCAAACGGGCGATGGAGACGGCGATAGCGTTTGAGGTGATCAACGAGGACGACCGCGAGGAAATCGTCGCCTACAGCTTCAAACGGCAATGGCAGGAAGCTGCGAGAAATATCGCTACGGACGACGACGACGATTACTAGAAAATTCTTGCCCGTTCGACGAACCCTTTTCGAAATCGAGCTAACCGAATCTTTTGGCCGGCGCCCGCCCCTTGGGAGCGGGCGTTTATGGACCGGGGTGTCCGGAGAGGCGCGTCCGGGGGAGAAATGAATTGGCATCGATTCAAAATAAAGTTACCGACGAAACGGTTGAGGCCGAAGTGGGTAGCACCATCCTTGAAAGCAATCTGGACAATGACATCGAGCATCCTTGCGATTGCGGCGGTAACTGCGCCTGCTCGACCTGCAAGGTGATCGTCATCTCGGGGGGAGCGATCCTGTCCTCCCAGGACGAGGACGAGCGAGACACCCTGGACGCCTACGGTTGGGATCCGGACGAATTTCGCCTCGCCTGCCAGTGCGTGATCAAAAGCGAGGGGAACGTCGTCATCGAGTTTCCGGAGCCCGAATAAGTCCGCCGCCGCTCAGACACCCTCCCAGGCTTTTACGACAACACCGAACGGATAAGCGCCCTCCCGAATCAGGTTCGGGGTCTCCCCCAGTACGTCCACCACGGTGGAAGGAGCCGCTTTTTCGCCCAAAATCCCGCCGTCGAGGATGAGCCCGAGAGCCCCGCCGAAGCGCTCCTCGATGGCGGCGGCCCCCGTCAACGGCGCCTCGCCGGGCGCGTTCGCGCTCGTCGCGGCGAAGGGCCCCGCCGCCCGCGCGAGGGCCTGGCAGAGTGCCTGCTCCGGGTACCGGACGGCCACTCCCCCGCCCCCCCCGGTCAGGAGGGGGGAGATATTCTCACCCGCCGGCAGGATGAGGGTCAGCGGTCCCGGCCAAAGAAGATAGAGTTTTTCCCAGATATTTTCGTGGAGTGGACGGGTCAGCAGGGAGAGCTGATCGAGGCGGCCGATGAGGATCGGCGCACCCTTCTCCGCCCCCCGTCCCTTAATTTCGTAAAGTTTTTCGGCGGCCTTGGCGTCCTCCGCACGGGCGCAGAGGCCGTATATCGTGTCGGTGGGGAGTGCCACCACCTCCCCCTCGCGGAGGGCGGCGTCGGCGCGGCGCACAGCGGTCTCATCCGGCGCATCCGGCCGGACGGGGAGAATCTCCGCCACGGGGGCTACTTCCGAGCGGCGCGTTTGGGTGACTTTTTCCGGGCGGCCCGCTGTTTTTGAAGCTTCCGGTCCGCCTTGAGGACTTTATCGTGCTGCCCTTGGGCGAATTTGCGGTAGCGCTTGGCGATGGCCGGGTCCGAGAGGGCGAGGATTCGCGCGGCGAAAAGGCCGGCGTTGCGCGCCCCGGCGGAGCCGATGCTCATTGTCGCCACCGGGATTCCGGGCGGCATCTGCACCGTCGAGAGCAGGGCGTCGAGCCCGTTGAGCGAGGACGCGTCCATGGGCACGCCGATGACGGGCAGGTCGGTGGCGGCCCCCACCATCCCGGCGAGATGGGCGGCCATCCCCGCGCCCGCGATGAGGACGCGGATCCCCCGGCCGGGGGCCTCCCGGACGTACTCGTGGACCTCCTCCGGGGTGCGGTGGGCCGAGAGGACGCGCATCTCGCACGACACTCTCAACTCCTCGAGCGCGTCCGCCGCCGCCTCCATCGCCTCGAGATCAGAGGCGCTTCCCATGACGATGCCCACCTGCGGGTTTTTCATCTGCCAGGTCCCCTATTGCGGGATGAAGGCGGTGAGCTCGATCTCGAGCCTGGCGCCCGCGATGATGCCTCCGGCCTGGAAGGTCGTCCGCGCCGGGGGGTCGTCGATGCCGAAGTATTCCTCGAACACGTCGTTCATCTCCTTGAGGTCGCCGAGGTCGGCCATGAAGATCGTGACCTTGACCGCGTTTGAGAGCGAGGTGCCCGCCTCCTCGCAGACGGCCTTGAGATTCTCGATGATCCGGCGCGTCTGGGGGCCCGCGCCGCCCGGTACGAGCTCGCCCGTCGCCGGGTCGATGGGAAGCTGCCCCGAGCAGTAAAGCCACTCGCCCACCGCGATGGCCTGGGAGAGTGGCACCTTGCCGGAAGCGGCTTTATCGGTGTGGATTACTTTTTTTTCCATAATAAGGCCTCCAAGGAAAGTCATAGGATTTGGAGAGAAAAGACGCCTCCTGATAACCTGCGGCGCAGGCCGCGTCAAGGCGGGGCGGCCCGGCCGATCTGGTGTTAGGATATGGGTAGCCGGCAACCAGCTGCCCGCAGCCTGCTGCCCACGGCAGGCGGTCTGTGGCCGCAGGCGGGCAAGGAGCAAAATCATGAAAATGGAGCTATTCGATTCTCCCGGAGGCGAATCGCCGGCAGAGCCTTCCGGTAGAGGCCCATCCGAGGGCGGTCCGCCCGGGGGCCCCGGCAAGGACGCTCCCCTCGCCGACCGGATGCGCCCGCGCAGTATCGACGAGGTGCTGGGCCAGGATCATCTCCTCGGGCCGGGCAAGGTCCTCCGCCGGGCGATCGAGCGCGACGAGGTGCGCTCGGTGATTTTCTGGGGCCCGCCGGGAACTGGCAAAACCACCCTCGCGCGAATCATCGCCGCCCGGACTGGGGCGCACTTCATCACCCTGAGCGCCGTCCTCCACGGGGTGAAGGACCTCCGCGCCGGGCTGGAGGAGGCGCGGGCGATGCGCCGCCGGGGGCGCAAGACCATCCTTTTTATCGACGAGATTCACCGCTTCAACAAGGCTCAGCAGGACGGCCTCCTGCCCGCCGTCGAGGATGGCACCGTCACCCTCATCGGGGCGACGACGGAAAATCCCTCTTTTGAGATTATCCCGGCGCTGATCTCCCGCGCGCGCGTGTTTGTTCTCGAGGCGCTCGGGGAGGATTCGATCCTCGCGCTACTGACCAGCGCGCTCGGGGACAAAGAGCGCGGTCTGGGAGGCGCAGCCCTCCGCGTCGAGGACGACGCCCTGCGGCGTATTGCATCACTGTCGAGCGGGGACGCCCGCACGGCTCTGAATATCCTGGAGCTCGCCTCTGCCATCGCCCTGGACGAATCTTCGCTCGGCGGCCCCGAGGGCGAAGCCCCCTCCATCGGCGAAGCCGAGGTCGCCGAGGCGGCCCAGCGGCGGACCCTTCTCTACGATAAATCGGGCGAAGAGCATTTCAACCTCATCAGCGCCCTGCACAAAACCCTGCGAAGCTCGGACGCCGACGGGGCCCTCTACTGGCTGGGCCGGATGCTTGAGGCGGGCGAGGACCCGATGTACATCCTCCGCCGCCTGGTGCGCTTCGCCTCGGAGGACGTCGGCCTCGCCGACCCCCAGGCGCTTCAGATCGCCATGGCGGCCCAGCAGGCGTTTCATTTCATCGGCCTGCCCGAGGGCAAGCTCGCCATTGCCGAGCTCGCCGTCTACCTCGCCGCCGCGCCCAAGAGCGACGCCGTCTACCGCGCCTACGGCCGGGTCAAGCGCGCCATCGACGAGCGCCCCGCCGAGCCGGTGCCCAAACACCTGCGCAACGCGCCCACCGATCTGATGAAGGAGCTCGATTACGGGAAGGGCTACCAGCACGCCCACCAGTTCGACGACGCCGTTGTCGAGATGGAAGGCCTCCCCGACGGCCTTCGCGGTACGCGCTTCTACGAGCCTACCGGCAGGGGCTTCGAGGAAGAGATTGCCCGGCGTCTCAGCCGCCGGGAGGATATTCTCGCCGAGCGGCTTGGCCGGACGCTGGGGGTGCCCGGCGAGCCGCCCGAAAGAGACCTACGCCTCTCGGACCCCGCCATGCCGGGCAGAAGGGGCCGCAAGCCCGGAGGCCGCAAGCCCAAAGGCCCCCCCACCCCGAGGTAGGTCCCCTTCAAGGTGAATGCCCCGTGCAGGGGACATTCCTACCCCCCCCCAAAAAAAACGCGCTAGATAAAATATCTGGCCGAGGTCTGTATCTGCTCCGAGTCGAGCAGCGAGAAAAAATCGTTGAACCATTTCACGAACCGGTCGGCGTGCTCCGGGGTGCCGATGGGGTATTGTCTCATTTTCCACCGGTTGGCGGCGCCAGTTTGCTTGATAACGGAGCCGGCGTTGTAGGCGCAGGCCACCTTGGGCGGATCGAAGCCCGTCGCCCCCTTCTGGTGGGCGATGTAGGCCGCCCCCGCGCGTATCGAGTTGTCCGGCTCGAGCAGCCAGCTCCGGCCGATGGTCTCCCCGGCGTTTTCATTTTCCATCATCCAACTGGCGGTTGAGATAAGCGTCTGCATCAGGCCGGGCGAGACCTTCCCCGGCGTCCTATCGTCAGAGACGTATCCGGGCTCGAGCCGGACCCGATCGGGCCGGCCGCCGCTTTCGATGCAGATGGTGGCGAGGATCAACTCGGCGGGAACCTGGTAGCGTCCGGCCCATCGCTCGATGGGGCCGCCGAATTCGTCCCACACGCGTTTGACTGTTGTTGGCGCCCCCCGCGTCCGTTCGACCCCCGAGTTTTCGACCTCGAGGCCGCGACGGCCGAGCCGCCAACGTACCCCTCCCCCGAACGCCGTGTGGAAATGAAAAACCAGGGCGGCGACATCGACCGAGGGAGATAGGCTCCCCGCGATGTTCTCGGGCAGCCGCTCCTGGATTTTGGCGACATCGCCGCCCTCGGCTCCGATCTCGATATTCGCCATATCCCGCTCCCTCCGGCCGCGGGCGGAATCGCCCTCGGCCAGAGGAAGGATATGGGATACCCCAAAAAGGAGATCTGCATGAAATTACAAGAAGCAACTGGAAACAACTGGAAACAACACGATACGGCGCGAAAGCGTGATTCACAACGTGAATTTGATGTGCGTTTTGGGTGGTGATGGTGCGGGTGGCCCACGGCCCCGAAGTGATGAAAACGAACATAAATTTATGATATTATTATAGCCAGAAAGTAATAATATACTATATGGCAACTTATTTTGAAAGTCTTCTGTGAAGGGGGACGGGATGCCCAAAAATATTGTTGTGTTCTCGGACGGGACCGGGAATAAGCCTTTTGAAGACCATGACACAAACGTTCGCAAACCCTACGACGCCGTGAAAAAAATCAGGACAGACCAGGTTGCTTTCTACGATGGCGGGGTCGGGACGGACTTTTGGAGAATTATGGGATTGGCTTTTGTGAAGGGGTTGGCCAAAAATATACGGGAGTGCTATGAGTTCATCGTCTATCACTATCAACCCGGAGATTCGATATTTCTGTTCGGCTTCAGTCGGGGGGCCTTTACGGCAAGAGGCCTGGGGGGGGCTTACTGGCCGGTGTGGAATCCTGAAAAGGAAATATGCCGAAAAAGTGAATGAGGCTTTTGACCTTTATCAAGAAAAGGCCGCTACGCCGACAGTTCAAAAATTTGCATCTGCGCACTCGCACAAAGATCAATCGGGAGAGTTGGTAAAAGATATTCATTTTATCAGCGCGTGGGATACGGTGGGCTCCGTGGGCCTCCCGGATTTTGTAAAAAAGTGGGCTAATTTTTCATTGAGGAAAATAGGATTCAAACGAAGGATTATTTCTTTTCATGACACCAAACTGAGCGAAAAAGTCAGCTTTGCCTATCATGCGATTTCAATCGACGACAAGCGAAAGTCCTTTTATCCGAGACTGTGGGATGAAAGGCAAAAACAAGATCAGGTCATTGAGCAGGTATGGTTTCCTGGTGTTTATTCAAACGTGGAGGGCGGATATGTGCTTCAGGGCCTATCCGACATCACGTTGCGGTGGATGCTTTTGCGGGCCGTGAAACATGACCTCAAGGTATCGCCCGAGATTTGGGGAAGCATTTCTCCGGACGAAAACAGCAAGCTGTATGATTCAAAGGGTTGTTATATCGCCATTGAAGAAAGGAACATTTTGAATATGTGGGGCGAGGTATCGGCTCAAAAAGTCAAAGTGCATGTAAGCGCGCGAGATCGAATGAACAATCCCGACAACAACTATCACCCTCAAAACCTTCCCGGCAGCTACGATGTGGTTAGTGACGATGGATAAATTATGCCCTAGGCGCGATGCTCGCCTCGCCACTCACCCCTTGGGCAGGTATTTTTCCTCGAGCCTTTGAATCTCGCCGTAGCCGGCGATCCGGAAGCGCTCCTCGAAATCGATGAGTCGGCTCTCGATCGACTCGACCCCGCCTTCTTCGCGGAGGGTTTCGAAGACCTCGCGCATGGCGAAGGCGCTCGCGCGCTGGGCCTCGCCCGGAAAGATGGCGATCTTGTAGCCGAACGCCTCGAGCTTTTTGACCGGGATGCGCACGGATTTCCCCGCCATGTTCATCAGGCAGGGGGCGTCCAGCTCCCGGGGGACGCGGGCGATCTCGTCCTCGCCCCGGGGCGCCTCCAGAAAAAGAACGTCCGCCCCCGCTTCACGGTAAAGGCGGCAGCGGTTAATAGCCTCGTCCATCCCGAGGGACTGGCGGGCGTCGGTCCGCGCGACGATCACGAGCCCCGAGTCCCCCCGCGCGGCGCGGGCGGCCTCGATCTTGAGGGCCATCTCCTCGGCGGGAACCACCCGCTTACCCTCGAGGTGGCCGCATTTCTTGGGCGTCTCCTGATCCTCGATCTGAATCCCGGCGGCCCCGGCGCGGATGAACTCCTCGACCGTCCGGGTCAGGTTCACCGCGTTTCCGTAACCGGTGTCGGCGTCGGCGATGAGGGGAAGATCGGTGGCCGAGGTGATCCGCGCGCAGGCGGCGGCCATCTCGGTCAGGGTGAGCAGCCCCACGTCGGGCGCTCCGAAGGTGCCCAGCGAGACGCCCGCTCCCGTCATGTAGAGCACGTCGAAGCCGGCCTCCGCCGCCATCTGGGCCGAGAGCCCGTCGCTCACTCCGGGGGCGGTGATGATGCCCGGCGCGTCGAGGCGAGCGCTGAGGATGGCAGCGGGGTCGGACATGAAGGTCTCCTCTTGAATGGACTTATTCATCATAGTCGATTGGGCGAGGCGCGGGAATGGTTTTCGGGTTTCCGGCGGGTCAGTTCCACCGGTCACAGGCAGGATACGCCTCCCGCCTTTTAATGCTCCGGGGCAGCCTGGTTTCATCGCTAATACAGGCTCGGTCCACCTGCACCTGGTGCAGGTTCAAGGCTCCTCCGAGCCTGGCCTCCCTGAGGTTGGCCCCGTCCAGGCCGGCATCCTTCAGATCGGCCCCGTCAAGGTCGGCCCCGATGAGCACCGCCCCGTCGAGGCTGGCCTCTCCGAGCTTGGCCCCGCCGAGCTTGGTCTCCTCGAGGTACGCCCCCCTGAGATCGGTTCTTCTCAGGTCGGCACCCCTGAGGTCGGCCGCGCTGAAGGAAGTCCTGCGGAGGTCGGCCCTGCGCAGATCGGCCGCCCTGAGGTTGGCTCCGAGGAGATTTGCCCTGCGAAGGTGGGCTCCCCTGAGGTCGGCGCCGCTCAGGTCGGCCGCCTTGAAGTCGGTTTCGCTGAGGCGGGCTCCTTTCAGGTCGGTCCGGCCGCCGGCTTTTTTCGGCTGGGCCCCGGCGGCCCCGGCTCCTGTGAAAATCAGGGCGGCAAGCGCGGCGGCGAAAAAGAGGTTTTTCATTCGGGTCTCTACCAGATCACCTTCACCAGTTCACTTCGCCAGGGGGAAAAGCCGTCTCAATATTAAGGTGGCGGGGCGAAAGCGGCAAGATAAGCATGTCAGGGGCAGCCATGAGAGGCGGACGTGCGGGGATATTTTTAATGTTCCGAAGAGAAGCCGCACGAGGGGCGCAGTGAAACGCCCACTCGTGAAATCCTGGGGGTAGCGCCGCTATTTTAGGGACGAGGCGATGATTTTGGGCGCCTGGTCCTTGGCGGTTTCTTTGGCCTTGGCTTCGATCTTGACCTTGACCTTGGCCTTGCCCTTGTACGCCACTCTCGCTTTCGCGGAGTAGTCGCAGTAGCCGTCACCGTCGGCGAGCGCCGGGGCGGCGAAGATGAGGATCGCCGCGGCCGCCAGAACGATTTGCTTCATGGTGGACTTCCTCCATCCATAAACCTGCTCGGGGAGCCGGGGAGCCTCCCCGGGGTCAATCCAAAATTACAGGTTACATGGTAAGGAGCGCATTTTCCCTGTCAAGGGGTTTATTTCGTACACGGGCGAAAAATCCGCATGGAGCGGAAGCCTGGCTTAAGATAAAAACCGTTTAAAATCAGTGCCTTATATGCGAACCAGCCGGGCTGAATAGGAGGGGAGGGTCCGGGACGGGGCTCCGAACTCAGAGGATGAAGCCGGGGATGTCGCCGGGGGTGGGGGGCCAGGCCCGGAGCGGTCAGGAGTAGATCTCGGCCACGGGTTCGGTCTCGCCATTGAGGACGGCTTTCATCCTGAGGAGGTCGCCCATGACGACTTTTTTTTGGCTCGAGTTCCGGAGCAGATAGGCCGGATGGTAGGTGGCGAGGGTGGGGATGCCGCGGTAGCGGCCGAACTTGCCGCGCAGCTTGCCAATCGGGATCTGGGTGGCGAGGAGAAACTGGGCTGCGAATTTGCCGAGGGCGACGATGAGCCGGGGCCGGATGATCTCGAGCTGTTTGTGGAGGTAGGGCTCGCAGCAGTCGATTTCTCCGGGCTCGGGGTTTCGGTTGCCGGGCGGGCGGCACTTGAGAACGTTGCAGATGTAGACATCGCCCCGGGGGATTTCGATGACATTTTCGATCATTCGGGTGAGCATCTGTCCCGCACGGCCGACGAAGGGGATGCCCTGGGCGTCTTCGTCCCGGCCGGGCGCCTCGCCGACGAATACGAGCTCCGCGTCCGGGTTGCCCACGCCGAAAACGAGATTCGTCCGGCCGTGGCCCAGCTGGCAGCGGGTGCAGCCCTCAATCGCCCCGTTCAGCTCGGGGAGGGTCATCTCCTCTTCCGGGTCGAAGGGCAGTGGCGGGGGGTCCTTGGGGCGGGCGGAGCCCTTCGCGGGGGGCATCGTATCCTCCTTGGTGGGCAGGGAGAGGGCCGGGGCCGGCAGAACTTCCAAACGCGGGACGGGCGGTTTAGCTTCGTCCGATGTGCGTTGAGTTGCAGGAAGTGTTGTGGAAGTGGATGTTGCGGAAACAGGTGGCCCCGGCTCGGCGATGGAGCCGCCGAACTCCCCCTGCCCGTTTAAATTGTCATGGGATGCGTAAGCGGACGCGCCGCCGAGCGCAACATACCGTACGCCGGCGTCTCGCAAGCTATTCAAATGGCTCAAGAGTGTCCGTGACGCGTTATCGCGGGTATCCATCGGTTCCCTGGAACGGGCGTGGTGGGTGGTTCCAAGTGTAAAGATGCGAGCTTAAGAACTCTTTTGCCACATTTTTGCGATTCGGTCCAGAAGTTTTCTGGAAAGCAGGTATTTTTCTTGGAGCGGAAGCTCCTCACCGCTCCCCGATGGGTCGAATATGATCGCCCGGCTGGCGTCCGCGCCCATGGCGTTTTCTTCTCCGGAAACCAGGTTCGCCACAATAAAGTCAAGCTTTTTGCGGCGCAATTTGTCCATGGCGTTTTCGGCGAGTTGACCGGTCTCGGCGGCGAAGCCCACAAGGATGCGCCGGCCCTTCGATTCGCTCATCTCGGCGAGAATGTCGGCCGTTCTCTCGAGCTCGATGGCGGCTGGGCCGCTCTCCTTTTTCTTTTTTTCATCCAGGGGAGCCGAAGGCCTGTAATCAGCCACGGCGGCCGCCATGACGGCGGTGTCCGCGTTCCGCCAGGCGTCCAGCATGGCGATGCGCATTTCCTCCGCGGTTTCGACCCGAAAGACTTTCACGCCGGCGGGGTCGGACAGGGAAACCGGTCCGCTCACGAGCGTGACCTCCGCTCCCCGTCCCGCCGCGGCCTCGGCGATGGCGAAGCCCATCTTTCCGCTCGATCGGTTCGAGAGGTAGCGCACCGCGTCCCATCGCTCCCTTGTGGGGCCCGCCGACACCAAAAGGCGGAGGCCGGCCAAATCGGGATTCGGTAATAGCACTTTGTGAATTTCCGCCAGAATTTCGGCGTTCTCGGGCAACCTTCCCCGCCCCTCGCCCTCTTCGGGCCGGGCCATCCGTCCCACTCCGGGCTCGGTGACGATGTGGCCCCGTGAGCGGAGGAGACGAATGTTTTCCTGAACGGCGGGGCTGCTCCACATGCGGGGATTCATCGCGGGGGCGACGATGACAGGGGCTTTGGCCGAAAGAAGGAGCGTCGAGAGAAAATCGTCTCCATCCCCCCGGGCGAATTTGGCGACTGCGTTGGCCGTGGCCGGAGCGAGGACAACCTGGTGGGCCTTCTCCGTCAGGGAGATATGGGGCATATCCCCGGGATGGTCTCCCCCTTCGACGGGAAACATTTTCTCGATGGGTGTACGGCCGGTGAGGACCTGAAACGGGAGCGGCTGGACGAACGCGCGGGCGCTCCGGGTGAGGACGGTTTGCACCTCCGCGCCCTCGAGGGTGAGCTGGCGCGCGAGGTCGATGGATTTATAGGACGCGATCCCCCCGGTGACGGCGAGGACGATGAACTTCCCCGCCAGCGGGGCGCGGCCCTCCCCGAGAGTCAACTGCCCGCCTCCTCCGCCGGGCCGCGGGAGCTTTGAATAACGCCCGCCAGATCGCCGAACGCATCGTCCAGAACATCGTTGACGATCACTTGTTCGTACTGATCCCGGTGGCTCATTTCCTTCTCTGCGATCGAGAGACGCCTCCGGATGGACTCCTCGGTTTCCGTCCGCCGAACTTCGATCCGCTTGCGAAGCGCTTCAAGCGAGGGCGGTATGATGAAAATCAAAATCGCCTCCGGGCGATGTTTTTTCACCTGAAGGGCGCCCTGAACGTCGAGGTCCATGATGACGTCCTCGCCGCCGGCCAGTCGCCTGTCCACTTCTTCGCTGGGTGTGCCGTAGCATTCGCCGTGCACTTCGGCCCATTCGAGAAAGTGTCCCTCGGCGATGGTTTTCTCGAATGCGCCGCGCTCCATGAAGTAGTAATGAACGCCTTCCTCTTCATATTTTCTCGGCTGGCGCGTGGTCGCGCTGACGGAGTGCCAGATGCCCGGGATCTCGCGGATGGCCCGATCGATCAATGTCGATTTTCCGGCGCCCGAGGGGGCGGACAGGACAAAAAGGTGGCCGGGGCGCATTTTTACTCCACGTTCTGCACCTGCTCGCGGATTTTTTCGAGAGCGCTTTTCAGGTCAACGGATTTTTGGGTGAGGATCAGGTCCACGGACTTCGACGCGATGGTGTTCGTCTCACGGTTCATTTCCTGAATGAGAAAGTCGAGCTTCCGCCCGATTGGCTCCTCGCTTACGACGAGATCCCTGAACTGGGAGATATGGCTTTCGAGCCGGCTGAGCTCCTCGTTGATGTCGCCCCGCTCGGCCGCATAGATCAACTCCTGCTCGAGGCGTCCCTCGTCCATATCCCTTCCTTCCGATAGCTTGAGGATGCGCTCCCGCAATCTCTCCGTCAGAGCCTTCTGTGCATCGGGGAGACGTTCCTTGACCTCGCCGGTGAGACGCTTCACGTCATCGAGATGGTTGAGAATGTCGCGCTCGAGGGCGTCCCCCTCTCGCTGGCGCATCCGGCCCAGATTCGAAAGGGCGCTGTCCAGGGCGCTCATCAGGGGTTCTCTGATTTCATCCGCCGAAAAGGATATTTCCGATCCTTTAAGGGCGTCGCGATAACCGGCGAGAAGCGCGAGGTCCACCTCGCCCTGGATTCCCAGCTCCTCCCTCAGGGTCTTCAGGGAGGCGACGAAACTTTTCGCCGCCTCGATATCGATGACCTGGGGGTGGTTGTTTTCGTCGTTGTAGTGGATAAAGACATCGAAGCGTCCGCGGGAGAATCGACTCTTGACCGCCTCTCTCACTTCGTTTTCGAGGGAGATGGCCCAGCGGGGCCCCCGGACGGTGGATTCGAGGTAGCGGTGATTGACGGACCGGGCCTCGACGGAGAAGTTGGCCTCCCTGAAGGGGGAATCGCCCGCACCGTATCCTGTCATGCTGGCAGTCACGCTTCGTCTCTCCTGTTCACGCGAATATCAAGAGAATTTACAATAAGTTCCCAAAAAGATGGTGTCAATTGGATTAAAGAGGATATGGTTTAATCAGGTGAACTGCCGGGGTCTGCCGCCTCCCGTCATACCGGAAGCGGATGCACCGCTTCACCGGGGAGTTTTAATGGATATATATGTACTTCGGGCGATCGCCGGCGAATTGAGCGATGAATTGGCCGGTGGCCGCGTTCGGAAAATCGTCCAGCCCGGCCGGCGCTCTCTATTGCTCGTTTTGGATTGCCCGGGACAAAAGACGCGGAATCTCATCCTGAGTGCGGACCCCGCCTATCCCCGAATTCATTTGACGGAAAAAAACATCCCTTCTCCCGCCGAGCCCCCCGATTTTTGCCGCTCTCTGCGCAACCATCTCATCGGGGCGGAGGTTACCCGCATCTCGGCCGGGGAGCGTGAGCGGGTAGTCCAGATTACCCTTGAAAAACCAGGTGCTGGCAAGGCGGGCGGATGGTATGCCCTGATGGCCGAGATCATGGGCCGGTGGAGCAACATTGTCCTCGTGAACGCCCGGGCGGGCGAAATTATCGACTCCATCAGGCAGGTTTCCGAGGCCCAGAGCCGGAGGAGGCCGCTTGTCAGAGGCGCGAAATACCGGTTGCCCCCGGAACAAAAAAAGCCGCGCCCCGAGGAAATAGGCGAGAGAGAATTCCGCCAAAAAATTTTGGCCGAAAGACCGGGAGCCGACGATCCGGAAGTTGATGACCCGGAGGAAGAAGGCTCCGCCGCCCTTTCCCGGTGGCTGGTGCGCTCCTTCGCGGGGCTGAGCCCGCTGGTGGCCGCCGAAATTGCGGCCCGCGCCGGGACGCCTCGCCCCGAAGCGCTCCACAGCAAAGAAGACCGGTCGCGGGCGGTTTGGACGGAATTCTCCGGAACTATCGATGAGCTTCGGAAGGAAAATTTCCGTCCCTGTGTCCTGCTCGGTCCGGACGGGACGCCGTCGGGCCTGATCGCCCTGGAGTCGAAGTCTCGCCCACCGGCCGGCTACACGAAATACGAGACCATGAACGAGGCCGCCGATTTCTTTTTTGATACCGTTGTCTCGCCGGCGGAATTCGGCGGCGAACGGGAGCGGGCCTCGCGGGAGGTCGCGCGTCACGCCGCCCGGGCGAAAAAGACGCTTGAAGCCGTCGAGCGCGATCTCCTCGGAAGCAGGAGCGCGGATGAAGAGCGCTTCAAGGGGGAGATTCTTCTGGAGAATCTGACCGGCGTGCCGGAAAAAGCGAGCGTTTTTCACGCGGAGCGCGGCGGCGAGCGGATCGAGATTGAGCTCGACCCCAGGTTTTCGGTCTCTGAAAACGCGCAGCGGTTTTTCCGGCGCTATAAAAAACTGAGGCGGCAAAGCGTGGTGGCCGAGGAGCGCCGAAAGGATATCGAGGAGAAGGTCCGTTTTCTCGAAGGGCTTTTATTCGAGCTCGATGAGGCGGAGTCGCCGGGGGACCTGGAGGCCGTCCGGGGGGCCCTGGCCCAGGGCGGTTTCATGTCGAGAGGGGCCCAGTCCGATGACAAAAAGCCCTCCCGCCGGGGGCGGAGGCAGGCGGCTGATAGCGGCGCGGCGTGGCCCTGGCGGAGATTCGATGCGCCGGAGGGCTGGCAAATCTTCGTGGGGAAAAGCGCCCTTGGAAACGACGCCCTGATGCGGCGGGTCGGCCGATCGGGGGACTTGTGGTTTCACGCCCAGGGGGTGCCCGGCAGCCATGTCATTCTCCGCACCCCGGAGGGCGCCGCCGAGGAGGCCGCGAGCGAGGAGACCGTCCTCCAGGCCGCATCGCTGGCCGCCTACCACAGCAAGGCCCGCGGGAGCGGCCGGGTGGAGGTGGCCTGCGTCCCCTTCCAGCGGGTGAGGCGGCCCCGGGGGGCGCCGCCCGGGAGGGTACTCATCTCCGGCCAGCGCACCATCGCCGCTTCGCCGGACGAGGGCGCGGCCTTGATGGAAGCGCTGGAGGAGGCGGAGTGAGCGGGTGGGCGGTAAGACTTAGATGAATCTTTGGAGCACCTGGTTGGCGAGCAGCAATCCCCTCCGGGTGAGCCGGAGGGTGCGCCCATTGCGCTCGAGGAGCTCGCTCTCGATCAAATCCGAGAACACGCCACCGAATTTCTCCTCTGGGTCGGCGCCGCACGAGCGCGCCGCCTCGTCGAGCGAGACGCCCTCCGTCAGCCGAAGCCCGAGCATGAAGGTTTCGCCGATCGATTTTTCCGTGCAGCCGACATCCTCTTCGCCCGCGGTGGGTTCTTTGGAAGCCTCGATGTAGCGGTCCGGCCTCGCATGGTTCCAGAAGCGCCGCTCGCCGATGAACGAGTGCGCCCCGGCCCCGGCGCCGAGATATTCCCCCCTTCTCCAGTAGTTGAGGTTGTGGCGGCATCTGAAGCCGGGTCTGGAGAAGTTGCTGATCTCGTAGCGCTCGTAGCCGGCCTCCGAGAAAAGGTGATCGCGCATCTCCCACATGGCGAGATCGGCGTCTTCGTCCGGAAGCCCGCCGAGCTCCCCCCGGGCGTGGAGCGCGCCGAAATTCGTTCCCGGCTCGATAGTGAGTTCGTAGGCCGAGAGATGCTCGGGACCCAACTCGAGCGCGCTTTCGACATCGGCGGCGGCTTCATCGAGGCCCTGGTGGGGAATTCCGAACATCAGGTCGAGTGAGATGTTCTCGAAGCCGGCCCGCCGGGCGGAGCGGAAAGCCTCCCGGGCGTCCTCTCCGGTGTGGACCCGCTCGAGGCGACGAAGGGCGGCGTCGCCGAAGGATTGCACGCCGATGCTGATCCGGTTGACTCCGGCTTCCCGGAGGTCGGCGAAGCGCCCGGCCTCGGCCGCGCCGGGATTCGCCTCGAGGGAGATTTCGGCCCCGGGGAGAATCTCGAAATGCTCTCGGAGGGCCCGGAGTATGCGCGCGGTTTTGGGCGCCGGGAAAAGCGAGGGGGTACCGCCGCCGAAAAACACGGTCTCGACGGGCCTTCCGGCGAGGCCCAAAGCCGCGGCCCGGCTCTCGATATCGCGGACGGCGGCCCCCGCGTAGGCGGCGGCCCAGTCCTCTCCGACGCGGCCCTTCTCCAGCAGGCCCTCCAGGGCGTAGGAGTTGAAGTCGCAGTATCTGCATTTATGGATGCAAAAAGGAATATGGACATATATCGACAGAGGTGTCATTCCGGCCTTTTCGTGTTCGGCGCCACTGTTATGGATTAATTCTCCTTGGTAAGATAAGGGACCGCTTAAAAAGGAGGGGTTCTACGGTGCCCATTCGGAATCTTACCACCGAAGAGCGCTATCAGGTCATCCTGCGTATCGACAACGTATTGAGCTCCAGCCTCAATCTCGACGTGGTTCTCGGCCGGGTGGCCACCGAGCTCAAGGCGGTCCTGCCTCTGGATCATGTCGCCCTCCTTTTGATCAACCCGGACGAGAAAACCTACACCTGGACCAACATCACGTCCGGCGGCGAAGAGGGGCTTGAGCTTCCCGGCAAGGATATCCCTCTCGAGGGCGGCACCCTCGGCTGGTTCATCGAGCACCGCCGCAGCACCCCCTATGTCATTTACAAAGATCTTCACCGCGAGCGCCCGTTCGCCGAGGACGAGATTGTATTCCAGCGGGGAATCAGGAGCGGGGTGCGCGTCCCCCTCGTAATCGAGGACGAGGTATTCGGCGAAATGGCGGTGGCGAGTTTTCAGCCCAACCTTTTCACCGAAGAAATGGCCCAGTTTCTCTCCGAAGTGGCGCCCCACATCGCCACCGCGGTGGCGAACGCCCGGGCGTATGCCACCCTTCAGGCCAGCCAGGAGGACCTCTATAAGGAGGCGCTGCTGCTCCGGAGCGAGTTGAAGACTTTCTCCGAGACCGATTTTGTCGGTTCGAGCCAGGCCATGACCGATCTCAAGGACATGATTCAACGGGTGGCCATGACGGAAGTCACCGTGCTTATCGTGGGCGAAACGGGAGTGGGCAAGGAACTCGTCGCCCACGCGATACACGACCTGAGCGCTCGCAGCGATAAGATGATGGTGAGGGTGAACTGCGCCGCGTTGCAGGACACGCTATTGCTGAGCGAACTCTTTGGCCACGAGAAAGGGGCGTTTACCGGAGCCATCGAAAGAAAGCTCGGGCGGTTCGAACTCGCGAACCGGGGGACGATTTTTCTCGACGAGATCGGCGATATTTCGATGGAGGCGCAGGTCAAGATTCTTCGTGTGATGCAGGAACGCGAGTTCGATCGCGTCGGCGGGACGAAAACGATTCGGGTGGACACGCGCATCGTGGCGGCGACCAACCGCGATCTCGAGGCTGAGGTCGAAAATGGCCGTTTCCGGCAGGATCTATTCTTCCGCCTGAACGTGATTCCGATCCGGGTTCCCCCGCTTCGGGAGCGCAAGGAGGATATTCCCCAGCTGGTGGAGCATTTCGTGGCCAAATACGGCCCCGGGATGAACCGCGCCATTAAAAGAATCGATTCAAAGGCGATGGAGCGTCTCATGCGTTATGACTGGCCGGGGAACATCCGTGAGCTCGAAAACGTCGTCGAGCGCGGTCTGGTTCTGGGCTCGGGCGAGGTGCTGCGCTTCGATAAACAGCTACTGGGCGATTCGCAGCCGCTGACCCGCGCGGAGGCCGAAGAGTTCACGACGCTCGAGGAGTTTGAGTGCCAGTATATTCTCAAGGTGTTGGAGCGAACCGGGGGGGTTGTCTCGGGCGCGCAGGGCGCGGCGCGAATCCTGGGAATGAAGCCCACCACGCTTCAGAGCCGGATGAAGAAACTGGGAATCCAGCCCCAGCGCCGCTTCAAGGTAGTCGAGGGCCAGATGGGGTAGAAATCCGGGAGCGTTTTCCCCGCCGGACCCGTCAGGTCACCGGACCCGTTAGGGAAAATTCGGTCCGCCTTCAAATTACTCCGGTAAGCCGGTTTGGCCGGCCTCGATGACGGCGCTGAAGGCTTCCGCCACCTCCGGGTCCCTGGCCATCGCCTCGGCTTCGAGCATTTCGCGATCCAGCCGGCTTTTCCGGCGGAAAACCCGAAATTCGTGGTGAGACGCTCCCGGTTGCCCGCTGAAGCGGGTCTTTTTTTCGAAGGGATTTATCCCGGGGAGCCATTTTTTCATCCAAGTCTCCGGACGGGCGGATGAATTCAAGGAATGATTGATTTTCGGCATCGCGCGGTTCCTCCCATTTCCCAGAAGCGAACTGCTTCCTTTCCAGAGTGCATCAGAGCCGGGGGACGGGAGCTTCGCCCCCGCCAAAAAGGGGGGCCGTGCGTGGGCAAGACCAAGTGCGGCAAAGGCACGAAGTGGATGGTTCTGGCAGATGGCTCGGGTACTCAGCTGGGAGCATACCTGGACGCGGCATCGCCGGCGGAGGTCAAGCTCCTGGGCAAAACGCTCGATACGGTCTCGGTCCGCAGGCCCGGCCCGGGACGTCCCGGAACCCGTCCCGAGCGCCTGATCGCGGATCGGGGTTACGACAGCGACCCGCTCAGGGAAGGACTGCTTGATCGGGG
>PVBE010008116.1_pt1 | contig 46672 bp, 39 predicted proteins | sample 1631181 | NCBI WGS metagenome assembly PVBE01 (sample SAMN08397723, study PRJNA350692) | Marine metagenome, whole genome shotgun sequencing project. | isolation source: water | place: Pacific Ocean | collected 2012-04
AGTGCGCCTACCATTTCGAGGGCTTGGTCGACAGCGAACGGAACGAACAACCCAAAACTCCAACGCCTTAGTCTCCCAAGCCCGAGTGCCGCTAAAGGTCGTCGAATTTGGCGCACCCGCCTTAACGATTTACTATGATTGGCAAGCTTGAATGAGCGTCGTCAGGCCGGCCTTCCGCAAACATCTCCGCGGTGGGGCCGCCAGCGCGAGGCGCAAGTCGTGCGAAGGCGCGCGGGGCAAGGTATATGAGAGATCCCTACCAGGTGCTGGGTGTGACGCGCACGGCCAGCACTGCCGAAATCAAGAAGTCCTATCGCCGCCTGGCCAAGGAACTGCATCCCGACAGGCACCCAGGCGACGGCGGCGCGGCCGAGCGCTTCAAGGAAGTGGCGAGTTCGTATTCCTTGCTCAATGATCCGGCCAAGCGGGCGCGTTATGACCTCGGCGAAATCGACGGCCAGGGCAACGTACGGCGCCGCCGCCGCAGCCAAGCCCGCAGCGGCACCCGGGGGCGCAAACCGGGTGCGGCCGGATCAAGTGCCGACCCTGGCTCCGGCGCGAGCCAGGGCGACGAAGCCGGTCAATTCGAATCCTTCAGCTTTGAAAACTTCGGCTTCGGTGGTTTCAGCGGCGAGGACGTCTTTTCGCCCTTTTTCGGTAACCGCACCAATACCTCGCGCCGCGCCCAGGCCCGGGCCCAGGCGCGCAGCCTGGACAGCCGCTACCGCATCAAAGTCAGCTTCGTCGACGCCGCCAAAGGCACCACGCGCAAGCTCAAACTCGAGAGCGGAAAATCGGTCAACGTCGCCATTCCGGCCGGCATCGAAGACCGTCAAATGGTGCGCCTCAAGAATCAAGGCGGCATGGCGCTCGGTGGTAAGCTGCGCGGCGACGCCCTGGTCGAAGTTCGGGTCGACGAGCATGCCTTCTTCAAGCGCCAGGGCAGCGACGTCCATGTCGATTTGCCGATCAACCTCAAGGAGGCGGTGCTGGGCGCCAAGGTCGAAGTGCCTACGGTCGACGGCCCGGTCAGCCTGACCGTGCCGCGCAATTCCTCGTCGGATCGGACGCTCAGACTTAATGGCAAGGGCATCATCGACCGCAAAAGGCGTAGGCGCGGCGACCAGTACGTGGTGCTCAAACTCGTGCTCCCTGAGCGCCGCGATGCCCAACTCGAAAGCCTGATTGGTGATTGGGCGCCGGCCGCCGCTGACGTCCGTGCCAAGATGAAAGACGTTGTGTAGCCCCTCACCGGGCGGGCGGTGTTTTTGTTAGACCCTCACCGGGCGGGCGCATCCGCGCCCTTGGCCTCCGCCCCCATCCGGGGGGCGGCTTAGTGTTTTGTTCTTTTGTGCAACGGGAGCGACCGCGACCCGCCGCACCTGCGGCGCGCCCGCGCAGGCAGCGGGCCGCAGGCCTGCCGCCGTGAGCGACAAAAAGCATTAGAAAAAGGGGAGGTCCCTTTTTCTAATGCGCGCGGCTGATGGAGAAATCGATGGTGTCGACCAGCGCCCGCTTGCTTGGGCTGTCCGCGAAGATGCCCAACGCATCGCGGGCGATGGCGCCGTAGTGCCGGGCGCGCTCGATGGTGTCGGCGAGGGCGGTGTGGCGATCGAGGAAATGGACTGCGCGTTCCAGATCACCGTCTTCGTGTTCACGGCGCTCCAGCGTGCGGCGCCAGAAGATACGTTCTTCGTCGTTGCCGCGGCGAAAGGCCAACAGTACCGGCAGCGTGATCTTGCCTTCGCGGAAATCGTCGCCGACGGTCTTACCTAAGGCCGCCTGGCTGGCCGAATAGTCGAGCACGTCATCGATAAGCTGGAAGGCGATGCCGAGATTGCGGCCATAGGAATCCAGCGCCTGCTCCTCGGTTGGCGGTCGTTCTCCGACCACTGCACCGATGCGACAGGCGGCGGCAAACAGTGCCGCCGTCTTGGCCGTGATGACCTCGAGATAGGCTTCCTCGCTGGTTTCGGTGTCGTTCGAAGTGACAAGCTGCATGACCTCGCCCTCGGCGATTACGGCCGAGGCGTTGGAGAGGATGCCCAGTACTCTGAGCGAGCCGTCCTCGACCATCAGCTGGAAGGCGCGGCTGAAGAGGAAGTCGCCGACCAGCACGCTGGGCTGATTGCCCCAGACCGCATTGGCGGTAGCGTTGCCGCGCCTGAGGTCGCTTTCGTCGACCACATCGTCGTGCAAAAGTGTCGCCGTATGGATGAACTCGACGCAGGCTGCCAACTTGATGTGACGATCGCCCGGATAATCGAACAGCCGAGCGCTGGCCAAAGTCAGCAGCGGGCGCAGGCGCTTGCCGCCCGAAGCCACGATATAGCCGGCCAACTCGGGAATCAGCGGCACCCGGCTGCCCATGCGGGAAACGATGACTTCGTTAACTTGGGTCAGGTCGTCGGCCACCAGATTCTGCAACGAATCTATGCCTGGCCGGCTATCCTGGGCGGTCGGGTTTTTGATGGGGATGATACTAGCCAACGGATACCACTCGCTTGACCTGATTTCTGCGTGCGGCGAGCATAGAAGCCGATTTCCCGGCCGGTCAAGCCCATGACGGCCGGTTCGGCTGCGCCATATTGACGCGCCATACCCCGGGGACAGAGGCGGCATGGTCGAACTGTTGCGCACCAACGATCCAATTTTGCTTTCGTGGCTGACCGCGTTGCTGGCAGATCAAGGCATCCCGACGGTGGTGTTCGATGGCCATACCGCGGTCCTCGAAGGCAGCGTGTCAGCTATCCAGCGGCGCCTCATGGTAGGCCGCGACGATGTCGTCCGGGCGCGACGCCTGATGGCCGATGCAGGGGTCGACTATGGCGGCGCCTGAAAACGGGGGCGAAGCCGGCGTCAGGCAGAACAGCCTGCTCGATGGCCGGCTCGAGCTCTGGCAGCCGGAACACGGCTATCGCAGTGCCATCGATCCCGTGCTGCTGGCTGCGGCGGTGGCGGCGGCGCCCGGCGATCGCGTGCTCGATGTTGGTACGGGCGTCGGCACGGCGGCGCTCTGCCTGGCGCTGCGGCAGCCGGAATGTCAAATTTTCGGCCTCGAGATCCAACCCGACCTGGCGGCTCTGGCCAGGCGCAACGCCGAAGGCAACGGCTGTGGCGAGCGGTTTACCGTGCTGGTAGGCGATCTTGCGGAGCCGCCAGCCGGGCTGGAGCCCGGCTTCGACCACGTCATGGCCAATCCACCCCACCAGACAGCCGCGCGGGGCCCGGCCTCGCCCTATCCCGGCAAGGCGCTGGCCAATCGCGAGGGCGCCAGCGGGCTGGCCGACTGGCTTGATTTCTGTCTGACCATGGCGGCACCGGGTGGCAGCGTCACCGTGATCCACCGCGCCGACCGCCTTGATGAAGTGCTGACCGGACTGGCCGGCCGGGCCGGCGCCGTGGTCGTCATGCCGCTTTGGCCCAAGGCCGGCGAGGCCGCCAAGCGGGTCGTTGTGCAGTCTCGTAAGGGCGCCAAAACGCCGCTCAGGCTGACTCCGGGTGTAGTGCTGCACGAGGCCGACGGCAGCGCCACGGCTACCGCCCAAGCGCTGCTGCGCGACGCCGCGGCGCTGGTTGCATAGCCGGCCCCTGGTCCCTATCTTCTTGCCATGCAAATACCTTCGTTTGTTGCCTGGCTACCCCGCCCGCGCTGGCGCCGCCGTCCGGTGGTTGCCGTGATCAGGCTCAATGGCGTCATCGGTCATGCCGGACGCTTCCGCGAGGGGCTCGACATGGCCTCGCTGGCCCGGCCCATCGAGACCGCCTTCGGTCTGCGGCGGCTGGCTGCGGTGGCGCTAGCCGTCAACTCGCCAGGCGGTGCCGCAACGCAATCGAACCTGATCTACAAGCACATTAGGGCCCTGGCCGACGAACACGAGGTGCCGGTTTTTGCCTTTGCCGAAGACCTGGCGGCATCGGGCGGCTATTGGCTGGCCTGTGCCGCCGACGAGATCTTCGCCGACGAGAATTCGATCGTCGGCTCGGTCGGCGTGGTCTTTTCCGGCTTCGGTTTCACGGGCCTGATGGAGAAGCTGGGCGTCGAGCGCCGGCTATATACAGCCGGCGAGAAGAAATCTCTGCTCGATCCCTTCAGCGACGAGAAGGCGGCCGACGTCAAACGCCTGGCCGCCTTGCAAAAGGACATCCACGATAGCTTCAAGGGACTGGTCAGTGAACGCCGTGGCGAACGCCTCAAGGGCGGTCCGCGCAAGATCTTCTCGGGCGATATCTGGAGCGGCCGCCAGGCCCTCGAACTGGGCCTGATCGACGGTATCGGGGATTTGCGCGGCGTCATGCGCGAGCGTTTCGGCGAGGACGTGAAATTCCGCCTGATCGGCGGTGAACGCCGCTTGTTGCGCAGGCTGCTGGGTCGCAGTAGCGGCTTGGGGCCCGCGCGTCGGCCTGGCGTGGCGGCGCCGGCGGGCTGGGCCGATGAGCTCATCGCGGCCATCGAGGAACGCGCTCTGTGGGGCCGCTTCGGTCTCTAGAGCGAGCGGGAGAGAAAACGATGTTCGGTTTCAGCCTCGGCAAGCTCCTGATTCTGGTGGTGATCATCGGGGGCGTCTGGTACGGCTTCAAGCTGATGGGCCGGCTCAACGAGGCCCGCAACGGGCGCGGCCCGGGCCGGGTCGGCGGCCGGCGGAAAAAGGTCCGGGCCCGGGTCGACGCCGACAGCCAAGAGATGGTCGAGTGCGACGTTTGCGGCGCCTATGTCGCCGCCGTCGGCGCCACCTCCTGCGACCGCGCGGACTGCCCTTATTAGTTTTGGAACCGCCTGACCAGGCCGTATCTCTCGACGAACCTTGACCGGTTCCGGAGCCACGGCTAGTGTCCGGCGCAATTGACGGGGATTTCCACGCCCCGGCACCGCAGGGAAATTCGTCGATGGCGACCTCCGACGCCCGCGCCCCGTCGTTTCAGCGGCTCATACTGACGTTGCAAGAGTTCTGGTCGGACCAGGGCTGCGTCATTTTGCAGCCCTACGACTTGGAGGTGGGTGCCGGCACCTTCCACCCCGCCACGACGCTGCGCTCGCTGGGGCCAAAGCCATGGAAGGCGGCCTATGTGCAGCCCTCGCGCCGGCCCAGCGACGGCCGCTACGGCGACAACCCCAACCGGCTGCAGCACTACTACCAGTTCCAGGTCATCCTCAAGCCCTCACCCGACGAGATCCAAGGGATCTATCTCGAAAGTTTGGCCGCGCTCGGCATAGACGCTACCCGCCACGATATCCGCTTCGTCGAGGATGATTGGGAAAGCCCCACCCTGGGTGCCTGGGGGCTGGGTTGGGAGGTTTGGTGCGACGGCATGGAAGTCTCGCAGTTCACGTATTTCCAGCAGGTCGGCGGTATCGACTGCAACCCGGTTTCGGGCGAGATCACCTACGGCCTCGAACGTCTGGCCATGTACGTCCAGGGCGTCGAAAACGTCTACGACCTCGATTGGAACGGCGCCGAGGGCGAGGCACGCATAACCTATGGTGATGTCTATCTGCGCAACGAACGTGAATTCTCGGCCTACAACTTCGAGCTCGCCGACACCGCAGTATTGCTGCGTCATTTCACTGATGCCGAGAACACCTGCGCCACCTTGGTGGCGGCTGGGCTGGCGCTGCCCGCTTATGACCAGTGCATGAAGGCCAGTCACCTATTCAACCTGCTCGACGCTCGCGGCGTCATCAGCGTCACCGAACGGGCCGCCTACATCGGCCGCGTGCGGGCCCTGGCCAAGGCTTGTTGCGAAGCTTGGCTGGCCGGCGGCGAGGCCTGAAGCGGTGGCCCAGTTCCTGCTCGAAATCCTTTCCGAAGAAGTGCCGTCCCGCATGCAGCGCCGTGCCACGGAGGACCTCCAGCGATTGATCTGCGGTGGTCTCGATACGGCCGGAATCGGCTACGAGAACGTCTATGCCTTTGCCACGCCGCGGCGCCTGGCGTTGCTGGCCTATGGCCTGCCACAGCGCCAGCCCGATGTGCGCGAGGAGCGCAAGGGGCCGCGGGCCGACGCGCCGGACAAGGCGATCGAGGGTTTCCTGCGAGCTACCGGGCTCGAGCGTGATCAGCTTGAGACCCGTGACACGTCCAAGGGACCGGCGCTGTTTGCCGTCATAGAACATCCCGGACGCGAGACCGCCGACGTGCTGGCCGAGGTCGTGGCCAAGGCATTGGCCGGTTTTCCCTGGCCCAAGTCCATGCGCTGGGGCAGCCATGAGGTGCGCTGGGTGCGGCCGATCCACAGCATCTTGGCGCTCTTCGACCGCCGCCCCATGGCGCTCTCCTTCGGGCCCATCGTGGCTGGCCAGCAGAGCCGCGGCCACCGCTTCCTGGCACCAGCGGCCTTCGAAGTTTCCTCGTTGGCGGACTATCGCGAAAAGCTGGCGGCGGCCCGCGTCATCCTCGACGCGGACGAACGCCGGGCCCTGATCCGCGAGAAGGTGGAGGCCTTGGCCAATGCCGAGGGTCTGGCGCTGGTGCACCACGAAGGTTTGCTGCAGGAAGTGGTGGGACTGGCCGAATGGCCGGTGGTGTTGATGGGCCGCATCGATGCGGACTTCATGGACCTGCCGCTCGAGGTTCTGACCACCGCCATGCGGACCCACCAGAAGTATTTTTCGCTGCTCGGCCCGGACGGCCGGCTGGCGCCGCACTTCATCTTCGTGGCCGACAACGAAAGCGCCGACCCCAGCGTCATCGTGGCCGGCAACGAGCGCGTCCTGCGCGCCCGATTGGCCGACGCCAAGTTCTTCTGGGACCAGGACCGCAAGGTCACATTGGAGAGCCGGCTGCCGGCCCTGGACGACATCGTCTTTCATGCCCGCCTGGGCAGCCTGCGCGTAAAAGCCGAGCGCATCGCCGAGTTGGCGCGTTTCGTGGCCGAGACGCTTGGTGACACGGACGCCGACGCCGCCGAACACGCCGGCCGTCTGGCCAAAGCCGACCTGAGCACCGAAATGGTCGGCGAATTTCCGGAGTTGCAAGGCATCATGGGCTGCCACTATGCCCGCCAGGACGGCCTCTCTGAGGACGTGGCGCGGGCTATCGGCGATCACTACGCGCCGCAGGGACCGGGCGATTCCTGTCCCACGGATTCATTAAGCGTGGCCGTGGCTTTGGCTGATAAGGTCGACACCCTGATCGGCTTCTTCGCTATCGACGAAAAGCCCAGCGGCTCCAAGGATCCGTTTGCGCTCAGGCGCGCGGCGCTGGGCATCATTCGCCTGATTCTGCAAAACGGCATCCGCCTCGACTTGCGGCGTGTGCTTGGGGAATCGTTGGCCCGATATGCCGGCGACCTCGATACCCTGGTCGATGCCGGCGAAGTGGTCGAGACCGTCATGGATTTCTTCGCCGACCGCCTGCAGGTTTACCTGCGCGGCAAGGGCGTGCGCCACGATCTCATTGCGGCTGCATTCGCACTTCGGGAGAACGACCTGGTGCGGCTGTTGGCCCGGGTCGAGGCGCTCTCCGGATTCCTCGACAGCGACGACGGCAGCAATCTGCTGACCGCCTACCGCCGGGCCAACAACATCGTCGAGATCGAGGAAAAAAAGGACGGCCGCACCTACGAGCGCGATGAGCTTCAGGAAGAGCTCTTGAGCGAAGAGGCCGAGCAGCTTTTGTCCGAGCGTTTGAACGTGGTCAACGAGCGCGTTGGCGAGGCTGTAGCCGAGGAGGATTTCCAGGGCGCTTGCCGGACTTTCGCCACCCTGCGCCAACCCGTCGACCGCTTCTTCGACGAGGTCACCGTCAACGTTGCCGGCGATGAGCCGCTGCGGCAGAACCGTCTGCGGCTCTTGGACAAGGTGCGGGTGAGCTTTCTCAAGTTGGCCGATTTCTCGCAAATCGAGGGCTGAGTAGGATCATGAGCAAGTGGGTGTATACGTTCGGTAACGGTGCCGCCGAGGGCAGTGCCGAAATGCGTGATCTGCTTGGCGGCAAGGGTGCCAATCTGGCTGAGATGGCCGGACTGGAACTGCCGGTTCCACCCGGCTTCACCATCACAACCGAGCTTTGCCGCGCCTTCTACGACGCCGAGCGCCACTACCCGGACGATCTCGAGGACCAGGTGATGGCCGGCATCCGTCAAATCGAGGCCAGCTTCGGTACTCGTTTTGGCGAGGCCGAGAACCCCTTGCTGGTGTCGGTGCGTTCGGGCGGCCGGGCCTCGATGCCGGGCATGATGGACACCGTGCTCAACCTGGGCCTTAACGACGCCACTGTCGAGGGCCTGGCCGCGGCCAGCGGCGATGCGCGCTTCGCCTACGATTCCTATCGCCGCTTCATCCAGATGTATGCCGATGTGGTGCTCGGCATCGACCATTTCCATTTCGAGGAGTTGCTGGAAACCCACAAAACGGGACGCGGCCTGACCCTGGATACGGATCTCGCTGCCGAGGATTGGCGCGCCATCGTCGAGGTCTTCAAGCGCCAGGTCCGCGAAGAAGCGGGCACCGACTTTCCCCAGGATCCCGAGGAGCAGCTCTGGGGTGCCATCGATGCCGTCTTCGGCTCCTGGATGAACCGCCGCGCCATTACCTATCGCAAGCTCAACGACATCCCCGAATCCTGGGGCACCGCAGTCAACGTTCAGGCCATGGTGTTCGGCAACATGGGCGAGGATTGCGCCACCGGCGTCGCCTTCACGCGCGATCCCTCGAGCGGTGACAAACGTTTTTTCGGCGAGTTCCTGATCAACGCCCAGGGCGAGGACGTGGTGGCCGGCATCCGCACGCCGCAGCCGCTGACCCGCCAGGCGCGTGAGGCCGAAGGCTCGCGTCTGGCCTCGATGGAAGAGGTCATGCCCGAGGTCTTTGCCGAGTTGGTCGAGGTCTATCAGGCCCTCGAGGCCCATTACCGCGATATGCAGGACATCGAATTCACGGTGCAGCGCGGCCGGCTCTGGATGCTCCAGACCCGCACCGGCAAGCGCACTGCCGCGGCCGCCCTGAAGATCGCTGTCGACATGGCCGAGGAAGGTCTGATCGACCATGCCGAGGCGCTGGGCCGGGTTGAACCGGCCTCACTCGACCAGTTGCTGCACCCCACCCTGGACCCCGACGCCGAACGCCAAGTGCTGGCCAAGGGCCTGCCGGCTTCGCCCGGCGCTGCCTCGGGTCAGGTGGTTTTCAGTGCCGAAGATGCCGAGGCCCTGGCCGCTGATGGCGAGGACGCCATCTTGGTGCGCATCGAGACCAGCCCCGAGGACATCCACGGCATGCACGCCGCCCGCGGCAGCCTTACCACACGCGGCGGCATGACCAGCCACGCCGCCGTGGTGGCCCGGGGCATGGGCCGGCCCTGTGTCTCCGGGGCCGGACTGATCCGGGTCGACTATGTGGCTGGGACCCTGAGCGCCGGCGACGTCACGGTGGCCCGCGGCGAAGTCATCACCATTGACGGCGGCTCGGGTGAGGTCATGCTGGGCCGCGTGCCGACGGTACAGCCCGAGCTCAGCGGCACTTTCGGCCGCCTCATGGCATGGGCGGACGAGGTGCGCTTGCTCGAGGTGCGCTGCAATGCCGACACCCCGGCCGACGCCCGCACGGCTCGCGAATTCGGTGCCCAAGGGATCGGGCTTTGCCGCACCGAGCACATGTTCTTCGACACCGAGCGCATCGTCACCATGCGCGAGATGATCGTGGCCGAGGACGAGGCCGGGCGCCAGGCGGCTCTGGACAGGCTTCTGCCCATGCAGCGCCAGGATTTCATCGAACTCTTCCGCATCATGGCGGACCAACCGGTCACGGTGCGGCTACTGGACCCGCCGCTTCACGAGTTTCTTCCCCACACCGAGGAGGAGAAGGCAGCCGTCGCCGAGGCCGCCGGGGTGAGTCTCGAGCACTTGCGCCAGCGTGTGCTGCAGCTCGAGGAGAGCAATCCCATGCTCGGCCACCGCGGCTGCCGGCTGGGTATTTCGTACCCCGAGATCTACCGCATGCAGGCCCGCGCCATCTTCGAGGCAGCCCTCGAGGTGACCGGCGAGTTGGGCCAACCGGTGGCCGCCGAGGTGATGATTCCGCTGGTCGCCAGCCGCCGCGAGTTTGAATTTCTCAAGACAGAGATCGACGCTGTCGCCGACGACGTGGCGGAGGCCCGGGGCGAGCGCCCGACCTACCTGGTGGGCACCATGATCGAGTTGCCGCGGGCGGCGCTGAGGGCCGGCGAGATCGCTCAAACGGCTGAGTTCTTCAGCTTCGGTACCAACGACCTGACACAGACCACGTTTGGCATCAGCCGCGACGATTCCGCCCATTTCATTGAGAACTACCTGGCCCAGGGAGTGATGGCCGTTGATCCTTTCGTCAGTCTCGACCAGGACGGCGTCGGCGAGCTGGTGACCATCGCCGCAGAGCGGGGCCGCAGCGCCCGGCCCGACCTCAAGCTCGGCATCTGCGGCGAACACGGCGGCGATCCCGCCTCCATCGCCTTTTGCCACCGGGCCGGCCTGGACTACGTCTCGTGCTCCCCCTACCGCGTCCCCATCGCCCGCCTGGCTGCCGCCCAGGCGGCCATCGGTAGCGCCGGCCCCGACAGCGACTGAGGTGCGTAGGCCGAAATGCGGTGACCGGGCTCAGGCCAATTGAGAAAACGGGGGATCAGAGACCCAGTTGGTCGAGCTTGGCGCGGGCCCCCGCCACCAGCAATGTCAGATCATTGCCGGCCAGAACCAGGGTGAAGCCCAGCGCCTGGTAGCGCCGCAGCAGTTCCGCCTCGCCGACACCGCCGATGCCGGCTAACTTGCCTGCAGCGGTTGCCGCCTGCTCGACCTTCCGCAGACCCGCCTCGATCTGCGGATCAGCGAGTTGGCCGGGAATGCCCAGGTCGAAAGCAAGATCGTTGCAACCCACCAGCAGGCAGTCGATGCCGTCGGTGGCCGCTATGGCTTCGGCATTTTCGAGCGCCTCCGCCGATTCGATCATGGCTACAACCAGGGTTTCGCGGTTGAGCAGATCCATGGCCTCGCGGGAGTTGTGCGGCCGGTAACCGAGCTGCAGAAACCCGCCCGGAGACGTGCGGGCGCCTTGGGGTGGGAAGCGGCAATGCCGGGCCACCTCGGCGGCCTGCTCGGCCCGGTCGACGTGGGGCACCACAACGCCCATGGCACCGATCGAGAGGACCCGGTTGATGGTTGTCGGGTCGTGATCGGGAACCCGTACCAGAGGCGTGATACCGGCCTCGATGGCAGCGCAGGAGATTTGGCCGATGGCGTCGAAGTCGAGTGCTCCGTGCTCCAGGTCGAGGAAGATCCAGGAAAAGCCGCAATCGCGGAAGATGCGGGCGATCTCCGGCGTGCGGCTCAAGCGGACGCCGGCACCATAGCAGACTTGACCCGTAGCCAGCCTTTGTCGCAGGTCCTCGGCCATTACTCTTTCCCATTCAGCGCCGTGAATTTCCGTGTCATCGTACCGCTATGGAAGCGTTTCCGCATCTGCTCAGCCCCCTGAAGAAGGGCCCCCTCGAACTCAAGAACCGCGTCGTCCACGCCGCCATTCTGACGCAGCTGGTCCGCCGGCAAGAGGTGACCGACGCCTTCCTGCGCTATCACGAAAACCGGGCTCGAGGTGGCGTGGCGATGATCATCGCCGAGACGGTGAACGCGCTGCCGTGGCAGCGGCAGCGCGAGCGCTACCTCAACGCCTACGACGACACTGCCATGGAGGGCCTGCAGCGCTTGGCTGAATACGTCGCCCGCCACGATTGCAAGCTGCTGGCGCAGATCCAGGACCGTGGCAGGGGCAACTATTCGCGGGTTGCCAGCAATCGCCCCTATGGCGCCAGTGCCCTTCCCGACGACCTCAGCGGTGCCGTGCCCCATCCGCTGGCCACCGATCAGGTGGCAGAGATGGTGGCGGCCTTTGCCGCCGCTGCTGCGCGTTTGCAGAAAGCGGGCTTTCACGGGGTGGAGATTTCGGCCGGGCACGGGCATCTCATTCATCAGTTCCTGTCGCCCCACAGTAACCGTCGGGACGACCGCTACGGCGGCGATATCACCGGCCGTACGCGGCTGCTTGTGGAATTGATAGCCGCCATACGCGAGGCCTGCGGCCGGGATTTCATCGTCGGCCTCAAGCTGCCGGGCGAGGACGGCATTGCCGGCAGCATCGATCTGGCCGAGGCCAAGCGTATCAGCCAGGCCGTGCTCGATCCCGACACCATCGACTATGTGGCGTACGCTTGGGGCAGCCAGGGGGCGACCTTGCATTGGCATGCACCTGACGGCCACTGGCCAAGGGTACCCTATACCGATCGCATCGCGGAGCTGCGCCAATACGCGGCTGGCGTGCCGGTCATGGCGCTCGGCCGCATCACCGATCCCCATGAGGCGGAAGCCGTGTTGGCCAACGGCCAGGCCGATCTGATTGGCCTCGGCCGTGCCCTGATCGCCGATCCGGCCTGGCCGGCCAAGGCGTTCTCCGGCCGCGAGCACGCCATCCGTCCCTGCCTTTCCTGCAACACCTGTTGGGCCACCATTGCCGAAGGGTCGGACCTGGCCTGCGCCAACAATCCGGCACTGACCACCGAGCGGGAAATCGCCGGTATTCCGACCATCAGCCAGGGCCGCAAGCGGCTGGCCGTGGTGGGCGACGGCGTGGCTGGCCTGGAGGCCGCCTGGGTGGCTGCCGCCCGCGGCCACGAGGTGGTGCTCTTCGGCGCCTCGCCGGAGGTCGGCGGGCGCGCCCGCCTGGCTTCGACGCTGCCCGGCGCCGAGGGCCTGGCCGGAGTATTCGACTACCAGTGGGTCGCCGCCCGGGAGCATGGCGTGAAATTCGAGCTCGGGGTAACAGCGGGGATCGACGAACTACGGCACGTTGCGCCGGACGCCGTGGTTCTGGCCAGCGGTGCCCGGCTGGGCTGGCTGGACACTCTAAGTCACGATTTCCGCGATGAGGGACTGATCAGCGATCTCGCTGAAACCCTTGCCACCCTGCTTGCGCGTCCGGGAGGGCAGAGCGGAACGGCGGTGGTGATCGACGAAGACCAGTCAGTGACCACCTACGATGCCGTGCAATGGCTGGCAGAGCGCTTCGACCGTGTTGTGCTGATGACCTCGCGGGAAACTATCGCCACGCCCGAATCCCTGATTGCCCGCCAGGGCGTTTTAGAGCGTCTTCTGAACCGGGGCGTTGAGATCGTTTCGTTCGCCCGACCCGATCTCGCCCGTGACGAATTGGAATCCGGTGTCGTCGGCTGGCGCCACACCATTACCGGCCAGCGGAAGCAGATCGAGGAAACGACGCTGCTGACCTTCGCCGCCCATCGTGAACCGAGGCTCGAATTGCTGCCCGATTTGCGTGCGGCGGGGTTCAGGCCGCACATCATCGGCGACGCCTTCGCCCCACGCCGGCTGCTCCAGGCCACCCGCGAGGGCCACGCCGCCGGCCTGGCGATCTAGCCTCTGAGCGCTCGCAACTGATTCGGGTACCCGCTGGGGTCGATGCGGACGTCAATCAGCGTAGGTCCCTCGTGTGTGGCTGCGGCCGTGAGGGCCGAGGCCAGGTCGATGCTGTGTTCGACGCGCCAGGCTGCCAGGTCGAAGCCGCGGGCCACGGCGGCGAAGTCGGGTGGCTGCCAGGTCAGGCCGAGGTCGGGAAGTTGGCGTTGCTCGCGTTTGACGTCGATCAGCGAGAGGCGGCCGTCGTTGCAGACGACGATGCAGACCCGGGCGCCGGTCTCAGCCACTGTTTTGAGCTCGCCCAGGCACATCATCAAGCCGCCGTCGCCGGTGATCGCCAGGGCGCCGCGGTCAGGGTCGTGAAGGGCCGCCGCTATGGCTGCTGGCAGCGCGAATCCCATGCTCGCCAGACCATTGGAAATAAGCAGATCCAGAGGATCCGTGCAGGGCCAGAAAGCACAGGCGGAGAACATGTGGGCACCAGCATCGACGGCCAGCCGCGGCCTGCTGTCAAAGGCCTGGACGGCCGCTTTGACCACCTCGAACGTCGTCGGCCCGTTGCCGGTGGCGATTTTCATGTCATGCAGAAAGCGCTCTCGATTCCCAGCGATTTCTGTGGCCGTCCACGAACTTTTCGAAGCCGTCGTTGTCAAGCTTGCCAGAGTCTCGTCCAGGTGCCCGGCGAGCTGTACCTCGGGCATCACGTAGTGCGGTTCGTAGACGGCTTCGCTGAGGTCCAATACGGGTGCCTGGTAGGCCCAAGGCTGGCGGATCAATTCGACCGGGTCGAGACCCACCAGAACGATCAGGTCAGCCGCCCCTACGCACGGCTTTTCGATGGCACCGCCGGTGAAGATGCCGCCGAACAGGGGGTGGGCATCGGGCAGGCAACCCTTGGCCATGTAGGTGCTGAGGACGGGCGCAGAGAGACGTTCGGCGAATTCACGCAGGGGTCGGGCAGTGCTGCCGACGGTGGCTTCCAAGCCGACGATGATTACCGGCCGGCGACTGGCGGCCAGCAGTGCCCGGGCCCGGTCCACATCTCCATCCGTACGATCGCTTGGTGAGGTCGCCGCCTGACGGGGCGCCGCGGCACCGGGGAATACCACCGCCGGCCGGCGGGGCGGGCGATTGGCGCTTTCGATCCAGGCTTCAATCGCCGGCTCATCGGGGGCCAGTACGTCGGCGCTGCCCCGTTGCAGGAGCGGCGTCACCAGATCGGCTTGATCGAAGACCTGATGGCTGAGAAAGCCCAGTTCGGCGGCCTCGAAGGCCTCGGTCACCAGTAGCGCCGGCAGACGATCGAGGGCCGCCGAAGCCAGGCCGTTGGCGGCCGAGGCCAGGCCCGGTCCCTTGGTCGTGAAGGCGAGACCGGGCGCACCAGTCAAGGCGCCCGACACTCCGGCCATCATCACCGCGGCGTCCTCTCGTGCCGTGATGACAGTATCGATACCCTGGCGCCGTAATGCCGCCATCAGATCGAGGTTGCTGCCGCCGCCCGGTATGCCGAAGCCCCGTCGCGTACCGGCCCGTGCCAGGCGTGTCGCCAGCCAATCGACGAATGGCGCCGGGGGTACCACGGTCAGACCGTTGTCGTCAGGATCAGATTGGCCGCGGCATCGACGGCGAGGGCAAAATCCGGCGGTACGACGACAGTCGATTCCACCTCCTCGACGATGGCCGGTCCGGCGAGTTGGGCGCCAGGTTCCAGTTGCCGGCGTTTGTAGACCGGCGTCTCGACGAACCCTTGGCCGAACCAAACCGGGCGCCGGCTGTCGGCCGCCGGAGCCTCGGCGGCCGGTCCCGCCGGTCGGGCCAGGGCCTCTGCCAGGGGTGAGCCCGGTCCGCTCACGGCCAACCGCCAGGACAGCAACTCCACCGGCATCTCTTCGGCTCGCCCGTAGCGTTGGCGATAGGCCGCCGAAAAGGCCTTCAGCAATGCCTGGCCATCGTGCTCTGCCACCATCTCCACCGTGACCGGGGTTTCGATCTCGTAGCCCTGCCCGACATAGCGCATCATGGCGCTGAACTTGTGGGTCACCGTTTCCGCCTCGACGCCGGCGCCGGCCACCATGGCCGAAGCCTCGGCGCTCATCTCGTCGAGCATGGCCAGCGCGCGGGCGAAATCGAGGCCTGCCAGCAAGGCCGGTGCGGCTCGCGAAATCTCGAACGAAATCGCCGAGGCAAGCATGCCGATGGCCGAGGCGACCCCGGCGCCGGTCGGCGACACCAGCCGCTTGATACCCATCTTGCGAGCCATGGCGCAGGCGTGCAGCGGCCCGGCCCCGCCGATGGGCAGCATGCTGAAGCGAGTGACGTCGAGGGCCCGTTCGATGGCGTGGATGGTGGCGGCCTGGGCCATATTGGCGGTGACCGTTTCATGTACGCCCCAGGCTGCCTCGATGACCGCGATGCCTAAGGGGCCTGCCAGGTGCTCAGCTACCGCCTTTTCGGCTGCCGACCGGTCAAGCGCCATGCGCCCACCCAGGAACGAGGATTCGTCGAGATAGCCGAGCAACAAGTCGCAGTCCGTCACGGTGGGGTGCTGATTGCCCTGGCCATAACACACGGGTCCCGGATCGGCACCGGCACTTTGGGGCCCTACCTGAAGCAGCCCGCGCCCGTCGACGCCGGCGATACTGCCACCGCCGGCGCCGATCTCGATCATGTCGATGGCGGGGATCTGCAGCGGCAGCCCGCTGCCCTCGGCAAACCGGGTTTCGCGGGCCACTTCGAATTGCACCGTGCGCTCGGCTTGGCCGTCCTTGATCAGGCAGGCCTTGGCCGTGGTGCCGCCCATGTCAAAGCAAAGCAAATCGCGGGTCTCGGAAAGTTCGCCGAACATGCGGGCCGCTTCGGCGCCTGCCGCCGGTCCCGATTGCACCAGGCGGACGGGGTAGCGCTTGGCCACCTCGGCGCGCACGCAGCGGCCATCGGAAAGCACCAGCAGCAGGTCGCGGCTGTAGCCCAACTCGCCCAGCGCCGTGATCAGACGTTCGACGTAGGTGTGAAAGACGGGGTGCACGTAGGCATTGGCTGCGACCGTCGAACTGCGCTCGTATTCACCCAGTTCGGGGCTGACGTCAGAGGATAGCGAAACCGAGACACCGGGCAGCTCGGCCTCCAGGATCTCGGCCACTCTGCGTTCGTGGTCCGGGTTGAGGTAGGCGTGCAGCAGGCAAATAGCGACCGAGCCAACGCCGGCCTCACGGAGCGCTGCGATGATGCCGCCTTGATCATCGCCATCGAGTTCGACTACGACCTCACCAGCCGCATCGATGCGTTCGTTGATCTCGAAACGCAGCGGCCGCGGCACCAAGGGAGTCGGCATTTCGATATCGAGATTGAAGAGGTCGTAGCGCCATTCGCGGCCGATCTCCAGCACGTCGCGAAAACCTCGTGTGGTGATCAGCGCCGTCACCGCGCCCTTGCGCTCGATCAGGGCGTTGGCCACCAGGGTGGTGCCGTGAATGACCGATGACAGTTGCTCGCCGCCGATGGCAGCATCGCCGAGCGCCCGTTCGACGCCCTGCAGCACCGCCTGCGAGGGATCGTCAGGCGTGGTCAGCAGCTTTTCCTGGATCAGGCGATCACTGCCTTCCCGCCACAGCACGACGTCCGTGAAGGTGCCGCCAATATCGACGCCCAATCTCCAGGAATTAGCGTTCATGGCCATAGGCCTTGCGGGCTTGCCGGGCTGTCACCAGGCCGTTCACAATGTCGGCCTCAATGCGCTCGTCAGAACGCTCGGACGGCGGAAAGAGCCCACCGCCACCCGGGGTCTGAAAGATCACTTCGTCGCCCATTTGCAATTCGCTGCGAGACTTCGGTGCGATGGCTTGGCCGTTGACCAGATCCTGGCCGGCGCTGCCGGCCTCACCGCCCAGCAGCCCGCGGGGCGGATATTGCGTGCGCTCGTGGCGGATGGTCATGGTCACGGGATGTTGCGAGCGCGAACGGAATCCGATGCGCTGGGCGTTGCCGCCACGGAAGCGGCCGGCGCCGCCGCTGTCCGGCACCAGGGACTTTTCCGTGACCAATAGCGGAACCTGGTGCTCGAAGGCTTCGATAGGCTGGTTGGAGACGTTGCTGGGGAAGCTCAGGCAGCCGGGACCGTCGCCCGAGGCTCGGGCGCCGTGACCGCCGTTCATGAAGAACATCTTGACGAAAGCTTCGTCGCGCACGTCGCGGCCACTGAAGTAGACATTCCACAGCGGAGAGCCCGATTCGGCCACCACGCGATCCGGCAACAGCGGCGCCAAGGCACCGAATATGGCCGGTGGCACATAATGGCCGGAAAGGTGACGCCCCCACACCGGTGCCGGCGGCAGGGCGTTGAGCAGGCAGCCTTCCGGCGCGCTGACGCTAATCGGGGCCAAGGTGCCGGCGTTGTTGGGGGCGTTGGGATCGAGCAGGCATTTGACGGCATAACTGCCGTAGGCCTGGGTGTAGTTGAGGACGCTGTTGATGGGCCAACGAACCTCGGGCGAGGTGCCAGCGAAATCGATGGCCAGGGTTTCGCCGGCAATGCCGACGGCACATTGAATGTGCAGGGCCTCGTCGACGCCGTCGATTTCGAAGGCGTCTTCGTAACGGCCGTCGGGCAGCTCGGCGATGGCGGCCCGCATGCTTTGTTCGGATCTGCCGATGATCTCGTCCGCCACCTGTTCGAGATCGTCGAGGCCTTCTTCGTTCATCACGCCCAGCAACTTTTCAGCACAGTCCCGATAAGCAGCAAACTGGGCCCGGATGTCGCCGAGTGTTTCGTTGGGTTGGCGTAGGTTCTGGCTGAGAAAATCGATGACCGTGGAACTTTCCCGGCCGCCTTCGACGATCTTGCAGATGGGGATGCAAAGCCCTTCCTCGTAGCGGTCCCGGGCGGTGGGCGAGGGGGCGCCGCCGATGTCGACGGTGTGAGCGGTGCTGGCGGCGAAGGCCACTAGGCGCTCGCCACGAAAGATCGGATGCAGCATCGAGATATCGTTGAGATGACCGGTACCGATCCAGGAATCGTTGGTGATTATGGTGTCGCCGGGGAGCATTTGGTCGGCGGGAAAGCGCTGGAGCACAGCGGCCAAGGTGCGGGGCAGAGTACCCATGAAACTTGGAATACTGCGCTTCGACTGCGTCAGTTGCCGGCCGCGGCCGTCGAACAGGCTGAAGGCCATGTCGAAGTTGTCGCGCACGACGACCGAAAAGGCCGCCCGCACGAAGGTCTCGGCCACCTGATCGACGATGCCGTCGAGACGGTGCCAGATCAGGCCAAGCCGAACGGGCTCGAGTGATGCCGATTTTGCCATCGTCGGGGCCTAGCCGTAGACCGGCGTCAGCCAGTGCCGGTAGCGCGCCTGCTGGCCGCGCACGACGGCGTCATAGGCGGCCTGCAACTGCCGGGTCAGGGCGCCGGGCGTACCATCTGCCAGCGGCTTTCCGTCGACCGAAAGGATTGGCACGATCTCCTGTCCGGTACCGCAATAGAACGCTTCCTCCGCCAGATAAAGCTCGGTGCGGCCGACCTCGCGCTCCTGGCAATCGAGATCCAGGTCGCGTGCCAGTTCGATCAGGGTGGCCCGGGTGATGCTTTCGAGGATGCCGGCCGTTACCGGCGGGGTGATCAGACGGCCCTCGCGGACGATGAACAGGCAGCCGCCCGGACCCTCGCTGACGCTGCCATCACGATTGAGAATGATGGCGCCGCCGGCACCGCTGCGCCGCGCTTCGAGCCCGGCCAGGCGGCTGTTCAAATAGTTCGCTGTGGCCTTGAGGCGCGGTGGGCTGGCATCGTCGGCATTGCGCCGCCAACTGCTGACCGCGAAGTGCTTGCCCGTTTTGAAGGCCGCAACCCGGGGGCGAGAGCGGCAGATGACGGAGGAGCCGACCGGGCCGGTGGCCGTCATGTCGCCCCAATCGTCGACATAGGTCTGCACCCGGACATAGCTGTCCTGGCGCAGATCGTTGGCTTGCAGCAGGGCTACCACCTGACCGGCCAAATCCCCGGACGCTGGTGGCGGCAGGATTTCGATAACCCGCATGGAGAACTGCAGGCGCTCCAGGTGCTCGCTTATACGGAAGACGAAAAGCTGTTCTTGGTCGGCATTCCAATAGGCGCGCAAGCCCTCGAATACGGCGACGGCAAAGGTCAAACCCGGCGCCATGACGGAGACCTTGGCCTCGGCAAAGGGCACGATCATGCCGTCGAGGGTGGCGAATTCGGGCCTTTCAACGGATTCGGTCATGGCGCTCATGATGTCTCGACTGTCGATCAGGAATCGGTTGGAGGAATAGCGCCACGGCGCAGACGGAAGCGGCGCCAGCCGAAGACAGCGGCGGCCAGCACGATCAAGCCGGTCAACGAGAGAAAGGCGGGGCGGGTGAATACGAAAAGGATGTTTTCGTCGTATGTCGAGGCCAGCAGCAGCACTGTGCGCAGGTTTTCCTCCAGGAGCGGCATGAGGATGAAGCCGATCAGCAACGGTACCGTGGGAAAGCCGTAGCGGATCATGACGAAACCCAGCACGCCGAAAACGAAAACCAGTTGCACATCAAACAGCGACCCGCGAAGCGCGTAGCTGCCGGCCGAAGCGATCACCAGGACGCTGGCCAGCAACAGGCGCCGCGGAATGGCGAAGGCAAACCGCGCCACGTGGACCAGGCCTTGGCCCAAGACCAGATTCACCATATTGGCCATCAAAAGGGCGCCGTAGATGGCATAAAGCGGCACCGGGTTTTCCGAGAAGGCCAACGGCCCGACGTTGATGCCCTGGATCATGAAGGCGCTGAGGATCAGCGCCGCGGCAATATCGCCGGGAATGCCGAAGGCCAGGAGCGGGATCAGGTTGGCCCCTGAGACGGCGTTGTTGGCGGCCTCGGGCGCCGCCACGCCCTCCAGCACGCCTGTGCCGAAGCGTTCGGGGTGGGGCGAGGTGCGCCGGGCCTCGCCATAGGCCAGGAAAGCGGCAACCGTCGAGCCCAGTCCCGGCAGGGCGCCGATCATCGTACCCAGGGCCGAGGAGCGAAAGAGCACCGGCAGGCAGCCGCGGAATTCGGCCCAGGATACCCGGTTGTCCTCGCGCTTCGGCGAATAGCGGATGGCCCGCCCCGAGAGATCGGCAAGCGATGAGTCCATCTGGCGAAAAACCTCGGATACCGCGAGAAAGCCGATCAGCATGGGGATCAGGCCGATGCCCTCTTCCAGTTCCAGGCTGCCGAAGGTCAGGCGTTCGGTGGCCGTGATGGGATCGAGGCCGATGATGCCGATGGTGACGCCGAGCAGCATCGATATCAGGCCCTTCCAGGCCGGCCGGCTCGACAGCATGCCCAGCGATGCCAAGGCCACGGCGATCAACACGGTATATTCGGCCGGCCCGAAGCTCAGGGCGACGATGGCCAGGAGACTGGCGAAAAAGATCAGGCAGACGTCGCTGAAGGTGTCGCCGAAGACCGAGGAATAGAGCGCCATCTTGATGGCCTTGGCGCCCTTGCCCTGCTGTGCCAGGGGATAGCCGTCGAGGATCGTGGCCGAGGCGGCGGGGGTTCCCGGCGTGCGAATCAAGATGGCCGTGGTGCTGCTGCCGAAGAGCGAGCCCTTGAACATGCCCAGCAGCATGGGAATGCCTACCCAGGGGCTGAAATAGAAGCTGTAAGGGATCAAGAGCGCCACCGCCATCGATGCCGTCAGCCCGGGAATGGCGCCCAGGATCTGGCCCGCCGCGACGCCCAGGATGATGGCGATCAGGCTTTCCCAGGTCAGCGCCAGGCTCAGGCCCTCGAGGATCTGCTCCATGGCCGGTTCAATTCCCGAACAGCGTGCCCGAGGGCAGGCGAATCGACAGCAAGCGGTCGAACAGTCCCCAGACCAACGCCGTGACGATGGCGGGAAAGACTACCAGGCGCGGCCAGTGGCGCTCGCCCATGACCAGCAGCAGGATCAGCATCAGGGCAGCGGCAGCGGCATAAAACCCCAGCAGCGGCACCAGCACGATGGCAAACAGCAGCGCCACCGCCATGCCCGTCAGGCCCCGCACGGGCAGACCGCCGGCGGCCTCGCTGTCGGCCGTGGCGAAATCGGGGGACATTGAATCAGCCGCCGGCGCCCCCCGCAGCAATTGCCCGATGCGCAACAACATCAACGCCGCCGCCAGCACCGCCACCACTTGGGCCGAGAAACTGGGCGGCAGGCCCTGGTCAAGGCCGAACCCCTCGGGATCAACGATGCTGATGGGGATGATGACGAGAAAAAACAGCAAATCCGCCAGCAGCAGCACGATGAGCTGCGAGATTTCCGACTTTGCGGCGCCCGATGGCACGGTTTTCATCCCCTCGTTGTCCGGCGCCAGAATCCGGCTTCAGAATCCGGCATCAAAATAGCGCAAACGGGGTGCCGACACACACCTTCGGCACCCCGTTCGGCAGCAAGCTCCGAATGTTGTCTACTTCATGCCGATATCTGCAACCGCCTTCTTGGCGGCGTTGTAATCGGCCTTTACAGTTGCCGTGAAAGCCTTGTGGCCGGCGAAATCCAAGCTCCATTTGCGCTGGCTGGCCAGGGCCTTGAACTCGGCGCTCTGCACCACCTTGGGCAGAACCTCGTCCCACTTGGCGAGCACCTCGGCAGGCAGGCCGGCGGGACCGGCGATGCCGAAGAAGATGGCTGGTGCCAAGGGGTAGCCCCGCTCCGTCAGGATCGGTGCATTGGGCGCCACCGGGTTCTTGTTGGGCGTGCCTTCGGCCAGGATGCGGGTCTGGCCGTCCAGTGTGGCTTTGTTGCCCTCGGAGATCATGGCCAAGTCGATGGTCTTGCCGAGCAGCGCGGCCAGCACCTTGGAGCCACCCTTGAAGGGTATGAAGGTGGCCTTGGCGCCTTCCGACTTGAACATCGCTTCGACCGCCACGTGGGGTCCGCCGCGTTGCACCGAGGTCGACCAGCGCAGCTTGCCGGGATTGGCCTTGGCATAGGCGATGACTTCGTCGAGCGTCTTGAAGGGACTGTCCTTCAGCACCACCAGCGGCTGGCTGCTGGCCACGAACTGGCCGATGTAGCTGAGGTCTGTGAGCGGATGGTAGGGCGCCTTCATCATGTGCGGGCGAATGGTGATCGGGCTGGTCGAGACGAAGCCGATGGTGTAGCCGTCGGGTTTCGACTTGGCCACCGCGCCGATGCCGATGGTGGCGCCGCCGCCGGTCTTGTTCTCGACGTTGATTTTGACCCCCATCATGTCTCCCGCCAGCTTGGCAATCATGCGGGATGCGGTGTCACCGCCGCCGCCCGCCGAATAGGGGCAGATGAAGGTGATTGATTTCTCGGGATAGCTTCCCGCCTGGGCCATGAACGGGAGCGATATCGCCGCTGCCGCCAGGGCCAAAGTACGTAAACCGCGGATCATCTTGCTTGCCTCCCATGTTTTCTGGAGCCGTTGTCTCGGTTGGCTAGGAAAAAAACTAGCGCCGGCCATTCCATGATGTAAATTTCTATTATTTCATCGTTCCATGCGATTTCCTTATAGGATTGGGAATCCTCATGAATCTCAAAGGCCTGAAGGCATTCCTGGCGGTGGCCGACAGTGGCAGCGTCACCGAGGCAGCCGACCGCCTGGCCCTAACGCAGTCCGGCGTCAGTCGACAGATCGCCTCCTTGGAATCGGAGCTGGAGTTTCCGCTTTTCGATCGGCTGCGCGGCCGACTGGTTCTCAATCGCAAGGGCGAGGTTTTTCTGCGCCATGTGCGCAGTACCGTCGAGGCCGTCGACCACTTGCCGCGGGCCGCCCGCGCCATCGCCTCAGGGGCCATCGACCGCGTCGTAATCGCCGCCACTAGCGGCATCGTGCACGGCCTGCTGCCTCCGGTGGTGGCGGGCTACGTAAGAGCCAGGCCGGGTCTGCCGCCTAACATCGTTATGCGTAGCTTGCAGGAGCTCAACGATCTCGGTCCCGAAAGCCGCTATGACCTCGTTCTCGCCCCCATGCCCTTTCGTCTGCCCCATTTCGAACTAGTCGAAAGCATTGCTTTCGACTTGCGCCTGGCCGCGCCTCAAGAGTTGCTGCCGGGCGTCAGAGATGTCATCGCTTTGGACCAACTCGGCGGCTTACCCTTCATCTCTCTTGATCCCTTCGCCAGCTACCAGGAAAGCGTTGAGCGACATCTGGAAGCAGCCGGCGTAGCGGTGCGATTCGTCTGCGAAACCAGTTCGACACTGACCGCGGCGCGGTTGGTCGAACTCGGAACCGGGTGTGCCTTTCTCGATCCTTTCGTGGCGCGTTCGCTGACTTCCGGCAGCGTCGTCACCTGTCGCGCCAATCCCGCCTTCGGCCACAGCTACGGGGTATTCGCACCTCAAAGTCTGCCGCTGAGCGATGAAGCCGGGCAGGCCCTGGATTTCATCCGCGAGGTGGCGGCGGAGTTCAGCTAAAGCTGTTCAAGAACGATCAGCCCATCCACGGCAACGACGCCTGATCCCTGCGGGCCGACAATAAGCGGGTTGATCTCCGCCTCCTGCACCTCTTCCCGTCCGGCCAATTGCGAGAAGGCAGCGATAGCCTTGGCTAAAGCCGAAAGGTCGCCGCGCGGCAGATTACGGTAGCCGCGCAAGGGCGCCAGACCTACCACCTCTTCGATCATAGCCGCCGCCTGGTCGGGCGTGACTGGTGCCAGGCGCAGACTAGTGTCACGGCAAAGCTCGGCCAGAACACCGCCCAGGCCCAGCACCACGGTGGCGCCGACCAAGGCATCTCGCTTCAGGCCGAGCAGCACCTCGGCCCGGCCCTGGTGCATTTTCTGCACCAGCACGTCCGTGATTTCAGCCTCCGGTTTGGCAGCCGCGACGTTACGCATGATGCGCCTGTAAGCAGCGGTCAGTGCTTCGTCGTCGGCGATGCCGATTTCGACGCCGCCGAGATCCGACTTGTGGGAGATCTGCGGCGAGGCGACCTTCAGCACAACGGGATATCCCAGGCGCCGGGCGGCGGCGATGGCTTCCGTTGCACTGTCGGCGATTTCGCCTTCGGCCACCGCGATGCCGAGTGCGGAAAACACACCGAGGGCCTGGATCTCGCCGACTACAAGATCCCGGCCCAGGTCCGCTGCAAGCGGCAACGGCTCTGTCGGCGTCCGCACAGGCACCGGCGGCCGCCAGGACAAGAGCGCTTGCAGGGCGTCGGCACAAGCTTCCGGAGTGCGGAAGGCGGCCATACCGGCAGTTGCCAGGCGATCCATCGAGGTCTCGGCGTGCGGCGCCAGGTAAATCGCGAAGGGCTTCGGCGCCTTGGCCCACTCGAGCAACGGATCGACTGCCAACTGCGGCGCGAAACGGGCCGAGGATCCAACCACCATGACCACTGCATCGATCTCGGCATCGGTCATCAAATCGCCGATCACACCGCCAACCACCTCGGGCCTGGCTCCGGCCATGGTCAGATCGATCAGGTGTCCGGCATCCTGGGCGATGCCAACAGCCGCCAACCTGTCGACCACACTGGCCGGCGCCGGCGCGACCTCGATCTGCCGCAGGCCCAGATTGTCGACCACCATAGCGCCGCCGCCGCCGGTGGTGGTAACCACGGCAGCGCGACGGGGCCGTCCCGTGTCGTTGGCGTGGCGTCCGCGGAACAGCTCCGGCGCCTCGATCAGTGTTTCGAACATGGAGACCCGGGCAATGCCGTGATGCTCAAGGAATGCGGCCATGGCCTGTACACTGCCGACCAGGGCGCCGGTGTGGGAGCGCGCCAATTCCTGGCCGACGCTCGAGCGCCCCAGCGTATAGGCGATCACCGGCTTGCCGGCATCAAAGGCGCTGCGGGCGAAGGCCGCCACGCGCTCGCTCTGGCGGAGCGTCTCGAGAAACAGCAAGATGACGTCAGTTTCGTCGTCGTCAACCAGCAGCGCGCCGATTTCACCGACCGTCAGGTCGGCTTCGTTACCCACGGAAATCAGTTTCGAATAGCCGGTCTTGCGGGCCTCGCCGTGCGACAACAGTGCACCGATGATACTGCCGCTTTGCGATATCACGGCCGTGCGGCCGGCCTGGAGCTGCGGCAACTCAAGCATGGCATTGGCGCTCAGGGTGAGGCCGGTGGCAGTGTTGATGACACCGATGCTGTTGGGACCTAGCAAGCGGACGCCTGTTGATTTGGCAACTTCCAGCAACGCCTCCTGGCGTTGGCGACCGGCCTCGCCGGTTTCCGCAAAGCCGCCAGACAGGATCGTTGCGCAGCCGATACCGACTTCTGCACAGTCGCGAATGGCGGCTGCGATGGCCTTGCTGGGCAGCATGATGAAGGCCTGATCGGCAGGCCCCGGCAGCGACTTCAAGTCGGCGAAGCAGGGCTGGCCGGCGATCTCTTGGGCGCCGGGATTTACGGGATAGATGGCACCGGAATAACCGTGCTTTTGCAGGTAGCGGAGCGGTCGGGCGCTGGTCTTCGACGGATCCGACGAGGCACCGATCAGGGCCAAGCCACGCGGCGCGAAGAGCGCCTGGGCCAGGTCGTTGTCACTAATCATGACGCCGTGGCGGGCGCTGCGAAAATCGCCGCTCGAAGACGCCCTCGGCGATGCGGTTCTTCATCATCTCGCTGGAGCCGCCGGCGATTTGCCAGCCACGGGATTTGCGAAAGCAGTACTCCACCAGCGATTCCTGTGAGTATCCGGTACCGCCCATGACCTGCATGGCCTCGTTGCAAAGCTCGAATCCGGCCTGGTTACAGAAGGCCTTGGCGATGGAGGTATCCTGGGCCGTGGGCAAGCCGCGGTCGGCATTGACGGCGGCGCGATAAAGCAGCAGCCGTCCGGCCTCCAACTTGATCTGCATGTCGGCGAACTTCCACTGGATGCCCTGAAATTCGCACAGCGGGCGGCCGAACTGTTGGCGCGTCATGGCGTGCTCGCGGGCGCGTTCGAAGGCGAACTGTCCGAGCGCCAGCGAACGCGCGGTGTTACCGATACGCTCGGCGTTAAAGCCGGCGATCTGTTTCTTGAAGCCGCCCGGACCCAGCAGGACGTTTTCCGGCGGCACGTAGACCTCGTCGAAATAGAGCGCGCACCAAGCCTCGCCGTTCATGTAGTGGGAGGGCTGACCAAGGGTGAAGCCCTCCATGCCACGATCCAGCAGCACCGAGCCGATACCCTCGAGACCTTCGCCGAAACGCACGTAGACGAGAAAGAGATCGGCATCGGGTGAGTTGCTGGTGAATACCTTGCCGCCGGTGATCCGATATCCCTTACCGTCGGGCCGGGCCTGCGTGGTCAGGTCGGTGACCGCCGAGCCGGCCTCTGCCTCGGTCATACCCAGCGCGATGATGGCCTCGCCGGCCAGCAACTTGGCGAAATAGCGCTCCTTCTGCCAAGGGCTGGCGTATTCCGCGAATGTGCGAAAAGGGCCGAAGTTGCCCGACTGGATGACGTCGGCACTGCGCGGGCAAACCAAGGCCACCTGTTCGATGGCCAGCACGGCATCCATCAGGGTGCCACCCTGGCCCCCGTCGGCCTCGGGAATGGCGATACCGGTCAGGCCATGTTCGGCGAACAGTTTGGCGATATCGAAGGGGAATCCTGGGGCATGCGCGCGTTCCAGTGCGCCGGCCGCCAAATGACGCTCGGCCAGTCCGCGCACCGAGTCGCGGAACATGCGTTGTTCTTCCGTCAACTCGAAATCCATGCCGCAACTCCTCGAGAACCATTGCGCAGGTCGGTGGCCGGGCGGCCGATCAAATGCCAATCGGGCGGCCGGCGTCAAGTCGCGGCGTTAACCCGAACCTCGGGTGGGCAAATGACCGGTACCGTGGGGCGGTGCCGGAAATGGGGCCGCAAAGCCAAAAAAAATTTCCGGGGCTTTTCACTTCTGGGGTAGCTAACCGGTCTCGGCTGCCAAAGTCGGTTCGCGGCAGGTACCCGGTACCGTCGTATTACCTTCACAAGCCGATCTTCCAGCTCACACTTCCGCTTTCGACCCCGGCGGGTCCGGTGCTGAAGGGACACCTGCCTTGGAAGGGACGGGAAGAAAACGTCGTGATTGACCCGAAGCCGACTTTTGGTCAACGAACGCGGTGCCCTGGATTTCAGAGGCGACGTAGCGATTGTTACCAATTGTTACACGAATATGCGCCCAATCTGGGAGTGGGCCCTGCCTTCCCGCTTCGGTCCGATGTTTGCGGTTTCGGGGGATATGCCGGCGAGTTTCGCTAGATGCATGCCACCGTTGTAATTGGCGTCGGCGGGTCCTGGGGCAAACGCTACGGCGCTTCGCTCTCGGCGACTCCATTCTTGGCTTCGGCCTTCTCCGTGGCTTCCTTGTCGGCCACCTCTTTTGCCAAGCGAAGCGCCCGCAGCTTCGCCACATGCTCTGCTTTCTCCCGCCGCGGTTTTTCTCTTTCCTTGAGGATCTGCTTGTCTTTCTTCTGGGTAGCGGTGAACTGTTTCTCGTTCCTCGATTTTGATGACTTCCACATTTCGGAAATCCTCTGCTTCGGTTCGAGGCATCACGGGCGAGTATTTCCATCCCGTGGCGCCGGCGGGTCCGCCCGCAGGCTGGTTCGCAAGGTTGGCGCCAGCTGATCCTATCTAGATCGGCGGTCCGGGAGAAGGAATGACGATGGGGCCCCGCTGGAAGTGTGCATGAGGGGACTGCGCCACATCCAAACACCGGCCCTCCGGTAATGACGGTGGCCGCTTGAAGGCCCCCTACTCGAACGATACCATGGCGGTTCACCATGAGGATCCGTGCCTTGCCCGAAAGCCCGTCGAACGGACACAAAAGCGACGGCAAGTTGGGGCCCGTTCGAAAGCTCCTTGGGCGCCTCCTCTGTGCTATCGGAGTTCATGATAGCCGGATCTTAGATGCCTCTTTCGGATTCGGTCCCGGCAGCGCGGTCCAAAAGCGGCAGTGCAAACGTTGTGGAATGATAACCACTCGACAAGGATGAGGGTGGGCAAGCCGGCGTGATCGACAGCATGTCGATTCGGGCCCATCGTCGCGGCGCCGGACGTCTCGGAGAACGAATACGAAAATCAGCCGTCGCGTCCGTCCCGAGGCAGACGATTTACGCCTCATTTTTCTGGAGATATTCGGATGGATATGGAGAAGATCAAACTGGGATTGTGGGGCGCCGCTGGCGGTGCAGTTGTGCTGGCCATCATCGGCTTCACGTGGGGCGGATGGGTTACAGGAAGCACAGCTCAGCAAATGTCTGCTGACGCCGCTGAAAAAGCGGTGGTCGATCGCCTAACGCCGATCTGTGTTGAGCAGTACAACCGGGATCCGGAGAAGGATCGGAAATTAGCAGAAATGAAGAAAATCGATTCCTGGAACAGAAGTGACTATGTAAACAAACAGGGGTGGGCCACGATTCCTGGAGAAAAAAATCCTGACAGCACTGTGGCAAGGAAGTGTGCCGATCTGCTTTCACAGCTTGGCGGCTAGACATCCTGTTCCTCACTTCTGAAAGGCAGCATAAATCTGCAGGCGCTTTTATCCATGTGAGAATGACTTTGATCTTGGATCGAGATAGTTGGTCTTATGTACGTGTCATCTCTCCTGGCGAGAGGGTACTGAACCCTGAAAAGACCTGGATTGTCGTCGGCGGGACCGAGATTGAGGCCCGAAAGGCCGTGCCCGGCTATTTCGAGGTCTACGAGGTCGAGGTTCGAACCGGCGACTTGGGAGGGTTCCCCGGGATCCGTGGCTGGTTGGGGCTGGCCCGGAAATGAATGTCTGAAAAGGGCGCCGTTTCCGTCGTCTCCAAAAAACTAAAGCCCAAGCTGGAAGCTACAAGAGCAAATCGGCCGGATTAAAGATCCAAGTTGAGCGGGAATTTGGAATGCCAAACTGATCGACAGATCAATCAACCAAAAGACCATCAATCTCTCGAACTCGTTTATCCTGAGCTCTGATGCGAAAACTGACAGTCAAAGTTGGTGACCGCTTTTCCAAACTCGAAGGTCCCCAAACCGTTTGGATTGTCCAACGGTTAGTATGTCCTCCCGGACTGCCACCCCATGTGGAGCTGCAGGCCGAAGGTCATCACGACCGCAAGGTCATCATTTCGTAGTCCGTCGTCGTGGACCAAAGCTTTTTTCGGCGGGTCGAGAGCATCTAAAAGGAAGTTGTCTGTCAGCCAGCTTCACGGTTCGCGAATACCTGATCAGCCACCGATCGGGCGCGATCTCGACAGGGGTCCGCGTCCCGGCGTCAGTTTCCAGAAAACGAAATCGCAGCCGTCATCACCACCACAGATAGGGCGGTCGTTTGATCTTCCACTTTTCGCCACTCCGGTTCTGGATCGTCTGGCTAGTCCAAGATTTTTTGTGGTGCTCAGGGCAGAAGCTGGAACCTTTCCTTACCGGTGCGCCACAGTAGTTGAAATCGCTTGGCTCGCCATGGAGCCATTGGCATTTCGTGGGCTCGAAATCGGTGTCGAGTTTTGCCTTCTGCTTTGTTCGACGTTGGGATCGGCGCTGTGTCTCCATACCCCATCTCGGTCGCTTGAATTGGCGGTGTCGCTACAGGCAAACCGTTCCACTCCGTCAGGGTGAGAACGCCAACACAACGGGCAGTCCCACTCACGGATACGTCGTCTCACCATAATCGCAAAAGCCGCCTACGACATCATGAGTCTGGAGAGCCAAGGGCAACCGGCTTTTTCCCGCGTCTCCCAGCACGCCCCGGTGGTTCGCCCAAACGCTCGATTACGATCACCGGGTTGCGGTTGCCGCAGCGGATCAAGCTGGCGTCGTCCCCGATGCCCCCACCCGCTAAACCGGCGTCACACTTCGGTCGGTGAAAGCTGAAGGGCCCCTTTGGCGAACTCGCCTGCCCCGCCGTTGGCCAATCGGGGCGCGATCGGATAGATTGGCCCTGTTTTTCCGTTCCGATGCGTCCCAAAACGCCGAGGGAGGTAGATGCGCCACGCGGCCTGACAGCGCGCGCGGCGCCGTCTTGCCGTCGCCGTGAACGGCCGCTGCTGTGGGGCATGAAGTATGAAGGCAGTTATGTTGGCGGCCGGGATTGGTGCCCGACTGGGATCAACGGACAGTAAGCACCCGCCGAAGGTTTTGCTGCGCTTTGGCGGCAAATTCTTGCTGCAATTCCATATTGAAATCCTCAAGCGATACGGCATCGACGAATTGGTGCTTGGCGTTGGATATCACCACCAGGACATCGAGCGCCAGATCGTCGCCCTGGGGGCAGAGGATTACGTGCGCACCGTGTTCAACGAGGATTATGAGGCGGGCAACATCCTCACACTTTGGGCCCTGCGCGACGAATTGTGTTGCGGCGAACCGGTCCTCCTGATGGACGCCGACGTTCTCTACGACGAAGAACTGGTGGAGCGTCTCGTCAACTCACGCCAGCAGAACTGCCTGCTTCTTGATCGCGCCTTCGAGCCGGGCGATGAACCCGTCAAAGTATGTGTCCGGGATGGAGAGATCATCGAGTTCCGCAAATGGCTCAGCGCCGAGTTCGATTTCTGCGGTGAATCGGTGGGCTTTTTCAAGCTGTCGGCCGAGGTGGCCAGGAAGATCATCGTCCAGACCGAACTCTACCTGGGCCAAGGCCGCCGCCACGAGCCTTACGAGGAGACGATCCGAGATGTTCTGCTGACCTCGCCACGCGGCACCTTCGCCTTCGAGGACATCACCGGCGTACCTTGGGTCGAGATCGATTTCGCCGCCGACATCGAACACGCCAAGGCCGAGATCCTGCCACGAATTTTGGCGGCCGAGCGTAACCGCCGCGCGGCAATGATGACCAACGGGGACGGGGACCACAGGGATCGAGTTGAGACACAAAGGCTGTGAACGGCATCGAATCATCCCCGACCGCCCAAGTGATTGCCGCGCTGATCGCCGCTGCCCTTTATGCGGCGACTTATTTGTCCTTCGTCCGGCTCTTGAGGCATCCGCGGAACTGGCGTCCGCCCGGCTTGCCGGAATCCCTGGCGACCGGATTTCTGGCAGCCCTTATGGTAGCGTTGGTGGCGCTCTCACCCGTTAGTATCGACGGTCCCGCCCTGGCCATCTCGGTTGGCTTTCTCGGCCTCATGTCTTTCATCATCGCGGCCCCTGCAATCACCTTCCAACCGGCCTCCAGAACAGTTGAATTCCTGGCCAAACATGGTGAATACGCCGGACTGTGGCTGCTCGGCCCAGCCCTCGTCGCCGGCTTGACTATCCCGAACCTCAAGCTCCAGGCGCTTCTGGCGACCGCCATGGCGATCGAACTGAGTTGGTTCCTGCGCCAGCGTTGGGCCGGCCGACGGCGGCGCCCCTATCCCTTGAATGATCATGACCTGGCGGTCCTGGAGACCCAGGCGAAGGGCGATATTGCGGCTTTCCGACGGCGTCATGGCATCCGCGAACTGGTGCTGGCGAAAGGCGCCGTCGGTTGGAGAGGTTGCACCAAGGACACGCCACCCTGCCCGTTCAATCTCTACGTCAACCGTCTCGGCCTCAACACCGCGCCGTGTTGCCGTGAGCACCTGAGGGATCTCAGCCATTTTGTCGCAGCCTGCCTGAGCGAAATGGGGGTCGTGCACTGGCTGGAAGGGGGCACCCTGCTTGGTGCCGTGCGGGAGAAGGGTGCGCTGCTCGATTGGGAGGACGACGTCGACATATCGGTTCTGCTTGACGCTGACATGACTTGGCAGCGCTTGGCGGCCGGTCTTGTCGAACGGGGCGCTCGGGATGGTTACTATGTCGATCTTTTCGAGAAGAATGGCTTCGTCTCGATCTCATTCGATGCGCCGAAGCGATGGCCTTTTCGTTGGGAACGCAATCGCCTGCGCGGCGAAATCCGGGCCGACGTAGCGATTTATCGTCGGGCCATCTGCCAAGGCCAAGCAGTGCTCGAAAGACGGGAGCCCAAGGGCGCCATACCGGCCACCAAGAACGGTGCTTATGGCCTGCCCGAAGAGATCGTCCTGCCGACATCAACGATGCCATTTCTCGGCGGTGATTTTTCTTGCCCGAACCAAACCGAGGCGTATTTGCGCCTGATGTACGGCGACTTCGAGGAGATCGAGTATACCTATGTCGCAACCGGGCCAGCAAAAGCTCGCGCCCTAATTGACGCTGCCGACGTTCCCTCAGCCCGATAGTCAAACGCAAACTCGCCGCTTGTCCTAATAAACTCCGTCAAATAGTCCTTCGTCGAATACGGTTTTCCAGGCCCACGCGGCTGGTCAGGCAGTTTGACGCGCCAAAAGGTGATGGGTCCTTCAGGGCGAAACCGGGACGGAAGGCAGCGACGCCGCGCCCAGCCTTGACAACATGATCTCCAGCGCCTGCTGTAGGACCTCGGTTTCAATCGTCAAGGGCGGCGCAATCCGGATCCTCTCGCCCTCCATACCCCCACCGAGAATGACCACCCGGTCGGCGAAACACCCATTGACGAGATCTCCGGCATTCATTACCGGGCGAAACGATAGCGTGGGGCCGATCTGGTGAATTTCCCGCGCCAAGTCCAATTCAGCGATATGGGCGGCAGCCTCGGCGAGAGGTCCGGCAACGCGGCGGCAATCGGCTTCCACGTCACGCGAGTCAAGGTAATCGGCTACTGCGCACGCGGCATAACAGCCTAGGGCAGAGGTCTGAAAAGTATGGGCGAGAACCACACCTTCACCCACGACCGCTTCGAGCGTTTGGCGGTAAACGGCAGCGGACAACGGATAAAGCCCGTTGGTCATCGACTTGCTGAACAACAGGATATCGGGGTCCAATGCCAACCTCCGCGCAACACTGAAGTCGCCAAACCGGTAATATCCGCACTGAATTTCATCGGCGATGACGGTGACCCCGGCAACTTTGGCCAGCGCACACAGCTCTTGCAGCCAATCGGCATCGAGCGGCACATACCCTCGCGCGCCTTGGATGGGTTCGAAAATCAGGCACGAAATTGCAGCCCAATCAACGTCCAAATCTCCAGGCGTCAGCACATTGACGAACGGCGCAAGGGATTGCCGGATTGGCGTTTCCTGCAGGGCCATGGATCGCTGCGCCGTGGTTGCGCTGAGTGAATCAAGGCCAAGACCGTGAAAACCACCTTCGATAGCGAGAACTTTCCCTGGACGGTTGCGCAGCGCAAGCGACAGTGCCGCGCTTATGGCGAAACTTCCCCCCACTTGGAACAGTACCTTGAAATCGCTCACACCTAGAGTGTCCGTCAGCCAGCGAGCGAATTTCTCGGCTTCGGGCGGGTAAATTCCGGCGACCAGATCAGCCTTCGGGTGCGCAGGAAGGCGAATGTCCTCGTTGCAATGGCCGAAGTTCACGGCCGCATAGGAACTGCACAAATCTGTGAATTCTTCATTTGATCCGTCGCTACGGGTAAGCGTCAAGCTCGCGTTCAAGGCTCGACTGCAGGTCCAGTCGCCACCGAAAGCCCGGGATTCGTCCAGGTCGCTGAGCCGCCGGTCGGGGGGCTCAATTTCTCCAGCAGAGAGCTTTGGGTGACTGTCGGTGGCATGGCGAATAGCAACCTGAGCGCGCATATTCAAAGTCTCCTCGGTTGTTGCTGACAGTTCGAAATAGTGCTCTGTGCGAGTTGATTAGACTCGCATAGAAAATTTAGCAGTGGGCCTATGGCCGAGAGTCAGTGACGGGCAGGTCAAGCGGCGGGTTGGATTTTCTCGATGCCGTCTTTGAGCGTCACTCCCTGGATGATCTCGGCGAGGTGATCAGATCCACCAAGCTTGCGCCTTTTCTTGCGTGCACTCAAGAGCAGCTTGAGAAGATCATGATCTTTCGATCCTGGAGACTCAGGCGAAGGGCGACCTTGCAGTTTTCCGACGGGCCATCAGACACGGTCTGACGGTGCTCGAGAGACGCGGCCCCAAGGGCGCCATACCGGCCACAGAGAACGGTGCTTATGGTCTGCCCGAAGAGATCGTCCTGCCGACATCGACAATCCCATTTCTCGGAGGTGAATTTTCTTGCCCGAACCAAACCGAGGCGTATTTGCGCCTGATGTACGGCGACTTCGAGAAGATCGGGTATACCTATGTCGCAACGGGGCCAGTCAAATCTCGCGCCCTAATTGACTCTGTCGACGTTCCCTCGGCCCGCTATTTTGCCGCGCCAAGATGTGATGCGCGAAAAGAAGCGATCGCGGAGACGGCTGACCGATTTCAGTCGGCAGAGCCTTGCGCATCGGCAAGGAACGTTTTGAAGCGATCGGCGACGTCCCTTGGGGACAACGTCGGTCGGCCCAGGCCTTTCATCGAGCCGGGACGAATGCGCACATGAATGAGCTGGGGGCCCGGATTTGCCAAGGCTGCCGCTAAGGCCGCCTCGAAGCCGTCGGGATGGTCCGCAAGCGCGGCGCCGGCATAGCCGCAGGAAAGTGCGATGCCGGCGAAATCGACGCTGGACGAAACAGTTGGTTGACCACCGGTCGAATCATGGACGCCATTGTCGAGGATTATGTGGAGCAAATTGTTCGGGCCTTCGGCGCCGATTGTCGCCATGGCGCCAAGCTTCATCAGGGCGGCGCCGTCGCCGTCGAGCACGACCACCGGCCGCCTCGTATTCAGCGCTACACCCAGACCCATCGGAGACGCGCAGCCCATCGAGCCGACCTGATAGAGGTGCTGCGCGCGATCGGCGAGGGTGAACAATTCGCGCCCGCACTTGCCGGTACTCGCCACTATGGCAGCGCTGTCGGGGGCCGCTGCAAGCAGTCGTTCCAAAACCGCATGGCGCGTCGGCAACTCCGACAGAAGGCGATGGTCAGCGCGCTCACCGGGGGGTCGCTTCGGGGCTATGGTTTGGCTCAAGCCGCCATCGCGAACACTGCTTTTTGCCATGATGAAGGCGAAGGGCAGGCGGCTTTCGGCGTGGCTCGCCGAGAGTGCCGCGAGGGCCGGCCCGATCGCTTCTTTGGTGGTCGGGAAGGCCATATGTGGAATGCGCAGAGTGTCGAGCAAAGCTGGCGTAATCTCGCCCATCAGCTTGTGTTGCGGCTCGTCCGCCAAGCCTGGCTGGCCGCGCCAGGTGACCACGAGCAAGGTGGGAATCTGAAAAGGCGCGTTTAGAGAAGTCAGCGGGTTCACGGCGTTGCCGAGGCCCGAGTTTTGGCACATCACCACGGTCCGCCGGCCAGCCAGCCAGGCACCCGCGGCGATGCCGATCGCCTCGCCCTCGCTCGTCGCCCCCACATAACGGTTGGCCGGATCGTTTATTACCCGGTTGATCAACGGCGTCAGATAGGAGCAGGGCACGCCGGTGTAAAAATCGAAACCCTCTTGCCGCGCCGGTCCAAGAAAATCGTCGGCATTGATCATGTTTGATCTCCTTTGCGGTCGAATTCGACCCCAAACTCTACCCCCTTCGACTCATCACCCTTCTGGGGTCAATCTTTGAAGTTCCCTGCCGCAACCAGGTCCTGTACCGTATCGATATCAAGCCAGTTCCCTGTCGTGTATATTGCGCGAACATTATTACCATCTTCCATCAAATTGTTTATGAGATCTGGCATCCCTAGTAATTGATTTTCTGTATTCGACAGCAATTCATCTAATGTTTCGCGAAGTACAGTAAACGCTTGGGCCGAAACCTTCAAAAATCCCATCCATTCACCATGGATTTTGGATTTTTGAATATCACCACCGATGTGTACCAAGCTAACGTTTGTTGAAAATGTATCTCTTGAGTTCTGATGGCTGCATACAACCCAATCTGCCAGCCGTTCCGCATTTCTACTTTCAGTCCAATCGGCGTCGATCATAACCACAAAATCATCAGTAGGCTCTCTAAGAAGATGCAAGAAATATTTGTTGAAAAGGATATCTCCATACGAAATAACTACACCCGATTCTGGGTCTTTCAAATAATCAATGGCACGTTTTAATGAAACAAGCTCGCCTGCGCATTCATACTGATCATTGTCTACGTAATTCAGGCCGGGTTCGTTGACCATGTGTTTTTGATAACCCCGAACCACAACTATCCTTTTTATTCCGGCCAAATTGTAGGCTTCGGTAATATGAGACAGTAAAGAGCTACCACGCACGTCAATCATCACTTTGGGCTTATCTTCGGTCAGTGCACCGAGTTCCTTGCCTCTCGATGCAGCAAGTATCACCGCGCACGGCGATTTTTCTGCCGACGGCAGGTAGCGGTTTTCAGCTTCCTTGAGCTCTTGAGCTCCCTGCAAGCGAAATATTTCGTCGACACTTGCGACATTGTCCTCGGTAGACCTGAGGTTTTCCTCTTCGTAAATTCGTTTAGCCGTTCGCTGCATTGCCGAAATCGACGACCGGAGCAAGTGATTGGCCCAAATAACCAAGGAAAAGCCATGATCTTCGAAAACTTCCGTGGGGGTCGCGTAATATTTGGTTGGCACGACAACAACTGGGCACCGATTACCCCATTCCCCCATGAACGCCAGCACTTCATCCGGCGCTGATGATGCACTATGTATCAAGATTGCATCGGCACCAGCGCTGTAATACGCTTCAGCCCGCCTGAGTGCCTCACCAAGACCCCACCCCGCAATAAAAGCCTCGACGCGGGCTACTATACAAAAATCATCGTCTTGCTGAGCATCTTTTCCAGCCTGAATCTTGCCGCAGAATTCGTGGATGTCGGCCAGGGGTTGCGTGTCTCCGGAAATGAAGCTATTCGATTTCGGAAATACTTTGTCCTCGATGCAAACGGCCGCGACGCCTCGTTGTTCAAGTTTTCGAATCAATCTACGAAAATTGTTGAAACTGCCATATCCAGTGTCACCGTCTAGCATTATCGGCACGGTCGTGGCGTCCGCCATGAATTCCAATACTTCTAATACTTGGGTCCAGCTCGTTTCATTATTGTCACGTACACCGTATTGAGCGGAAATCGTCAGGCCGCTACCCCAGATGCCTTTGAAACCCGCTTCCTCAACGATTTTTGCACTTAATCCATTGTGAGCTTCGCAAATGAATTCGAGGTCTCCAGATCCTAAGAGTTCGCGAAACGCTGTTGTTTTCTTCATAATGTTGTCATTTTACATCTTTATCCTGATAGTTTCGTTCAAAAACATTACACCGTCGCCAGGATTTCACCTGGCTTCCTGTCAGATCCAATAAGTTCAACGCAATCGGAGTTCCTCGCCTCGGTAGAGGAACACCATCCGCTTTGTTGAGCTCGGTCCCGGTCCGGCCGATCGGCGCTACCCGAGCTTCCGCAGATCGTGATTTTGGCGACCGTCGTCCGGCGCCGCTGTGCAGTCTAGCACCGGCACGGCGGAGGTGCCTAGCCGGTAGGCCAAGTCTTTGATATTGGGGTCTTTTTTTCCGGCCTGTCAACTTCAGGAGCCGCTCAGGTGGCGGCGGGTGGTGCCAGCGTGTCGATGTCCATCGCTGTTAGCGTGGCCTTGACAGCCGCCAAAGCCGCCTGCATTTCGGTCGCGCCAAGCGCCCCGATACAGCCAATCCGGAAGCTCGCCACGACTGTCAGTTTGCCCGGATAGATGACGAAACCCCGCTCGCTCAATTCGTCATAGAACCGGGCAAAGTCGAAGCGCCGGTGGGTTGGCATCAAGAAAGTGACGATGATCGGTGCCTGAACTGCGTCAGCCAGCAGGGTTTCAAAGCCAAGCTCCCGCATGCCCGCGACAAGAATATCCCGATTGGCGCAATAGCGCCGGTGGCGGGCCGCAACACCCCCTTCGGCCTGGTGTTCCTTCAGGGCCTGATCAAACGCCGCCAAAACATGGGTTGGCGGCGTGAAGCGCCATTGCCCATTGGCTTCCAGTCCACGCCATTGCTCATATAGATCCAGGCTCAACGAATGGGCGTTGCCTTCAGCCAGCTCCAGCAATTGCTTGCGGATCAGGGCGAAGGCCATTCCCGGCACGCCTTCGAGACACTTGTTGGAAGAGGCGATCAGGGCGTCGAAGGGAACCCTGCCAACATCGATTGGAATGGCGCCGAATGCACTCATCCCGTCAATGATCAAGCGCCGCTCATGCGCCTTCGTAATACGGCCAATCGCCGCCATATCGTTCAAAATGCCGGAGGTAGTTTCGCAATGTACGACAACAACATAATCGATGGCGAAATCGTTGCGCAGAGCCGTCTCCAGCGCCACCGGATCGACTTGCTCATCTTCCCGCCAATCTAGGGCCGAGACCTTCCGGCCGATGCGCTCCAGGATACTGACGATCCGCTTACCGTATGCGCCATTTGTCAATACCAGCGTCCTCTGCCCGGGCGCGATCAAAGTCCCCAGCGTCGCCTCTATGCCAAAGGTCCCGCTGCCCTGAACCGGCACTGCGGCATGGCTGTCCTCGACACCGGCAATCGCCAGCAAACGCTCCCGGATGCGCCGGGTAATGGCGATAAATTCACTGTCCCGGGAGCCCCAGTCGCGCAGCATCGCCTGCTTGGTAGCAAGCGACGTCGTCAAGGGGCCGGGGGTCAGGAGATATTTGTCGTTTCCTCTATCGTTCATGATCAACCGTACGGCGATTGTCAGATCGAAAGTCCATATTCAACACCTCCCCAAAAGGTTTGTTGTTTTGCCGGTTCGAAATCGTGGCCTGTGCGAGTGAATCGAACCGGCATTTGAAAGTCAGCAAGGTCTCGCCGTAACTATTGATCACGGCAACGACAGAAACATCGAAGTATCTAAGGCAATGGCCGCAAAAGACGTTAAAACCATTGTCGTTGACGGCGAGTTTGGCGGCGTGGTTGGCGATGGTTTGGGCTAACTCTTCAACCACCTAATCAGGGCAGTACAACCCACGGCTCATCCAGGCAACTTGTAGCCAGCGATGGTCATAGTGACGACATCACAATAAACGCTCAACAACCTCAAATAGAATCTACCAGGCCTAACGGAATACTATCGGCTGCGAAATTTCAGTTACCATATACACAGACGGCAATCCTATCCGAATTTCACCAACATAGGAACCTTCATTGCGACCAGGCGGCACGAGGGACGGATATGTGTCCGGCTTATTCGGGCAGGCGATGCTGTCTTCCACGAAGCTAATTTTCGAAGTCGGTAGCACGATCCCTTGCGGCACGCCATACTGACCAACAAGCTGGTTCGCATCGCATGGACCAAATACGCGCTGATCTCGAAAGAGGAGGCAGAATATTTCTTCGCGCTACTGGGCACGCCAGTGCTAAGGAATGCGCTGAAGAATTGGCTCAACGGATTGTTGCGACGTGCGAGCGGCAGGGAGCAAACGGGATGAGAGCAGGCCATGAAGTCTTTCGGCTTGGCGACTATGCGCGGCTGACAAGATCTGGGCGGCTGGGCTCGAGTTCGGGGCGGCGACCACGCCGATGACCGACGGTATCAAGCAATTGGCAATGCTCTACGAGGCTCAAGGCAATTATCCCGAGGCGGAGCCGCTATACGTACGCGCGCTGGCGATCGAGGAGACGTCTCTAGGGCCGGACCATCCCGAGGTGTTGCAGAGCCTGAGAAACTACGCTGCGCTGCTGCGGAAGATGGGGCGCACCGCCAAGGCCGTGAAGATGGAGGCCCGCGCGGCGGCGATCCGGAAGCTATAATCACGACCTAGACGCGTTTAACGCAAGTCATGGATGGGGGAAGAGGGGCGCCAGACGGACACCGGCATCAAGGTGCCAAAATGGAGGTTCATGGACTATATATTAGGGAAACTTGATTTCTGCTTTTGGCTACAAACGGCGTTCCGCATCCTTCGCTCCTATTCCAGCTTGGCCGGCGTCCCCAGCTTCCCCATCCTGGTCTGTTCGCCGATGATTGCTATGCTGGCGCCTGACGATTTCTCAGGGGAGGCCGGCATGTTCGATCTGGAATTAGGGGGACGCGTTGCCATCGTCACCGGCGGCAGCGACGGCCTGGGGCGCGCCACGGCGCGGCGCCTGGCGGCCGAGGGCTGCAAGGTGGTGATCTGCGCCCGCCGCCAGGACTACCTGCAAGCGGCGGCGGCGGCGCTGGCCGAAGAGACCGGCGGCACCGTCGTGGCCCAGGCCGCCGACGTCACCCGGCCGGCCGATATCGAGGCCCTGGTGGCGGCCACGCTCGAGCGCTTCGGCGGCATCGACATCCTGGTCAACAACGCCGGCTCATCGGCCGCTGCGGCGCTCGAGGACCTCGACGACGCCGCCTGGCATGCCGATATCGAGCTTAAGTTAATGGCCGCGGTGCGGCTTTGCCGCGCCATCGTGCCGCTGATGCGCCAGCGCGGCGGCGGCGCCATCGTCAACGCCACCATCCCCGGCGGCAAGGCGCCCACGGCGCGCTCGCTGCCCACGTCGGTGACCCGGGCCGCCGGCATCAACCTGACCAAGTCGCTGGCCAACGAGTTCGCGGCCGACGGCATCCGCGTCAACACCGTCTGCATCGGCCTGATCAAGAGCGCCCAATGGGAACGCCGGGCCGGTGACAAGCCGGTCGACGAGCTCTACGCCCAAATGGCCGAGCGGGTGCCGCTGGGCCACGTTGGCGAGGCGGCGGACTACGCCGACCTGGTGGCCTTCCTGGTTTCCCAGCGGGCCCGCTACATCACCGGCACGGCGGTCAACCTGGATGGCGGCATGTCGCCCGTGGTATAGCAAGCCGCTGAAAAGGGATTTTCGTCGGGAGGGCAGGGACCAATTGTGGTTTGTTAGGAAATCGCTCCTTCGAGCCTTAACATTCCTTAGATAAGGGGACAGGGACGGTCCTCACATAGATAAGGGGACAGGGACGGCCCTCAGGGACGGCCCTGCGCCTTGAGCAACAGAATTCAAATCAGCGGAGAGAAATATGACGACGATCGATTGGAGCATCGAGGGTCCGCATTTCACTAACTGCAACTGCGACTACGGTTGTCCCTGCCAATTCGTCGCCCTGCCCACCGACGGCACCTGCAAGGCCGTCGCCGGCTGGCGCATCGACAAAGGACATTTCGGCGAGACCCGGCTGGACGGCCTGCTGGTGGTCTCCACCTATGCCTGGCCCGGCGCCGTGCACCAGGGCAACGGGGCCATGCAATGCATCATCGACGAAGGCGCGGATGAGACCCAGCGCCAGGCGCTGATCGCCATCCTGCAGGGCGAGGGCTCGGAGCCGGGGGCCTCGATGTTGAAGATCTATCGCGACATGTGCCCCACCTGGCACGAGCCCATCTTCGCGGCGATCGAGCTCAAGCTCGATGTCGAAAGCCGCACCGCGCGGCTCAACATCCCGGGTTTGGTCGAGACCTCGATCGAGTCGCTGAAGAACCCGGTCAGCGGGGCCGATCACCGAGCCCGCATCGACCTGCCCATGGGCAAGGAGTTCCACTTCGCCGAAGTGGCCAGCGGCACCACCAAGGCGACAGGTGCGGTGCTCTTGGAGTTCGCCGACAGCCACGCCCATCTCTGCCAGAGCACCTTCACTTCGGGCGGGCTTACCGCCTGAGGCAAGAGCCTGAACGATGCCTGACGTGACTGCGGCCCTGGAGACCGTGCTCAAGCGCGACCGGGCCATCGTCATCGCCGGCCTGATCTTCGTCAGCGCCGTCTCGTGGGCTTATGTCCTGAGCGGCGCCGGTATGGACATGTCCGGCTCGGAGACGGCGGCGATGTCGGGCGCCGGCGCGATGGCCATGCCGGCACCTTGGACGCCCGGCTATGCCGTCCTGATGCTGGCCATGTGGTGGGTCATGATGGTGGCGATGATGCTGCCCAGCGCCGCGCCCATGGTGCTGTTGTTCGCCGCCATCAGCCGCAAGGAGCGCGAGCGCGGCGGGGTCCCGGCGGCGGCCGGGTTTTTCGTCACCGGCTATCTGCTGGCCTGGGGCGGCTTCAGCCTCGTCGCTGTAGTGTTGCAATGGGCGCTGGAGCATCTGGCGCTGCTCTCACCGATGATGGCGACGACCAGCGTGGGCCTCGGTGCCGCCCTGCTGATCGCCGCTGGCATCTATCAGTTGACACCGCTGAAGCAGGCCTGCCTGCGCCACTGCCGCTCGCCGGTCGCATTCCTGGCCGGGCACTGGCGGCCAGGTGCGGCCGGAGCCATCCGCATGGGCTTGGCCCACGGCCTGTTCTGCCTCGGTTGCTGCTGGGTGCTGATGGCGCTGCTGTTCTATGGCGGTGTCATGAATCTCTGGTGGATCGGCGGTCTGGCGCTCTATGTGCTGATCGAGAAGCTGGCCCCCGCGGGCCCGAATATCGGCCGCTTCACGGGCCTTGTGCTGATCCTCTGGGGGCTCTGGCTCATGAGTATGTTGGCAATGGGATAATGACCGTCATGACCGGTTCCCCATCCGAACCCGGCTACCGCTGGGTGATCTTGGCGGTTTCCGCCGTAATGCTGGCCATCGCCGCCGGCGTGATGGTCAGCGGCATCTCGGTGTTTTTCCGGCCGCTGCTGGAAGAATTCGGCTGGCAGCGCGGTGCCGTATCGCTGATCAATTTGGCAGGTCTAATGGGCTTGGCCCTGGGCGGGGTCATCATGGGCCGCGTCGCCGATCGCATCCAGATCCGTTGGGTCTGCCTGTTCGGTGCCGTGGTTTTCGGTCTTTGCCTGCTGGCCGCCGCCTGGGCCGAGGCTCTCTGGCAGTTTTATCTGCTGTTCTTCGTGGCGGGTTTTTTCGGCGCCGCCTCCCTCATGATCTCGCTGTTGGCGAACGTCGGAAATTGGTTCAAGCAGGGCGCCGGCTTGGCCTTGGGAATCGCCTCTGGCGGCCAGGCGCTGGGACAGGGGGGCATACCCTTTGCTGCCGCCGTTTTGATCGGCGCCATAGGTTGGCGCGGCACCCTGATCAGCATGGGGGTGATTGCGCTGGCTGTGCTGATTCCCTTTGCCCTGCTCATCCGCCAACCAGCCAACCCTTCGGCAGCGGCGGCGCCCGGCGTTCCCACCGAGGAGGACTTATCGCCCGTGCCGCTTCCGCCCAACGTGGTTGTCGCCTGGCTGGGTGTAGCAGTGGTGTTCTGTTGCATCTGCATGTCGGTGCCGCTGTTGCATTTGGTGCCCCTGGTACAGGATCGGGGCATTGCCCTGGATGATGCCGGCAGCGTGCTGTTTGTCATGCTGATTGCGGCCATTTTCGGCCGCCTGTTTTTTGGTAAACTGGCCGACCTGATCGGCGCCATCCAAGCCTACATGCTGGCGTCTCTTTGCCAGACCGTACTGGTGTTCATATTCATCCAACTGGAAACCCTCGGCGCCTTCTACGTTTTTGCCGTCATTTACGGCTTTGGCTACTCGGGGGTGATGACGGGAATCCTGGTTTGCGTGCGGGTCATGACGCCGCTCTCACGGCGGGCTTTCTCGCTTGGCGTCGTCAGCCTGTTCGGCTGGATCGGCCATGGCATAGGCGGCTACCAGGGAGGTTTTTTCTTCGACCTGACCGGCGACTACACGCTGGCCTATGCCAATGCAGCGCTGGCCGGCGTCATCAATCTGGTCATCGTGGGGTCGCTTTTCCTGACCATCGCTCGGCGCAAGGCAGCGTCCGCAGTCGCCGCTTAGCCTCGCCCGGCAAAGGCGGACTTGCTAAACTGTCGCAGGCGAAACTCGCGACGAGGCCGATCATGGCCCTGAATTCAAAGCGTCACGCGGTCGACGATCTGGCGGCGGCACAGGAATTTTGCCACAGCCGCGGCTGGACCGACGGTCTGCCCATCGTGCCGCCGACGGCCGAGGCGGTGGCGGCCTGCCTGGACTGGGCGCTGCTGCCGCCGGACCACCTGGTGGGCGTCGAGCCGGTGCGCGAACGTGCCATCACGGCCGAAAAACTGGCCGTCAACGCTGTCATGGCGGGCTGCCTGCCGATGCACTTTCCGGTCGCCGTGGCGGCTTTCACGGCCATGCTGGCCGAGCCCTTCCTGCTCCACGGTCCCACCGCCAGCACCGGCGGCGCGGCCATCCTGATCGTCGTCAACGGGCCGGTTCGTCAGGAATTGGCCATGAATGCCGGCTTCAATGCGCTGGCTGCCAGCGACCGTGCCAGCACGGCCATCGGCCGGGCCATTCGCCTGATGCTGTGCAACTTGCTCGACGCCCGGCCGGGCGAGGTCGATCGCTCGACGCTGGGCCATCCGGGCAAGTTCAGCTACTGCCTGGCCGAGGTCGAGGAAAATTCACCCTGGCTCTCGTTGGCCGAGGAACACGGCGTGCCGGCCGAGATCTCGGCCGTGACGGTCATGGCGGCCGGGGCACCGCGCCAGATCATGAACGAATGGACCAGCGACCCGGCGGAGATCCTGGATACCTTCGCCGCCGAAATCCGGGCCAACATGCGCCACTATTCGATCTGGCCGGGGAACTACGCCATCGTCGTGCCGCCGCAGTTGCGGGCCCATTTCCACGCGGCCGGCTGGTCCAAGGCGGACCTGCGAAACTGCCTCTTCGAGAAAGCCCGCGTGCGGCGCAGCGATTGGGCCGAGTGCGGCAAGGGCGCGGTGGTCGGCAAAGAGGGCGATCGGGAATACGCGGCGCTGCCCGATCCCGACCATCTGCTGGTGATCGCCGCCGGCGGCCCGGCCGGCGGCTTCGGGGCCGTCATTCCGCCCTGGTACGGCAACAAAAGCGCCGCCGTGACGGTAGCCATCGGCGCTTGTCTGGATTGTGGACCCTGATCATGGAAATCCTCGACCCGACCCACGAAGGCGGAGCTCCGGCATTCGTCCCGGCCCAGCGGCTGGCCACGCTCGAGGGTACGACCGTCGCCATCCTCTCCAACGGCAAGAAGGGGACGAAAGCGTTTTTCGACGCCTTCGCAAGCGAACTCGTCGAGCATCACGGCGTGGCCGAGGTGGTGCGCCTGACCAAGGCCAACTACAGCGCCCCGGCCGAGCCCGGGCTGCTGGGGCGGGCCGAGCGCTGGCAGGCGCTGGTGGCCGGGGTGGGCGATTGAGGCAGCTGCTCGTCGTGCAGTTTGCACGACGCCATCATGGCCGAGCGGCTTGGTCTGCCGGCGGCCGGCATCATGACAACCAAGTTCGCCGGGGCCGCCGAACTGATGGCCCGCGTGCTGGGCGCCGAGGGTTTTTCCTACGTTGCCATCGAGCACCCCATCAGCAGCGCCAGCCGTGATGAACTGGCGCGGCGGGCGCAAAAGGCGGTGGCCGAGAGCGTCGAGATCCTCAGCGGCGCCTGAAAGCGGCTGCAGCCGTCAATTGCCGGCACCACCACCCCCCACCCCAACCCTCTCCCAGCGTCGGCCCTTGGTCCAAACCGGCTACATAGGTAACAGTTTAGTCCGACGACATGGGTAACAGTTCAAGATGTCCGCAGGGAGGACCTGCGGATGCCATGGATGGAGAGCTGTTCTGTGGATGAACGGAAGCGGTTTTTGAGGGCGGCCTTGTCGAAAGAAGAGAGCTTTTCGCGCTTGTTTCGTGGCTTCGGGATCAGCCGGAAGACTGGGTACAAGTGGCTTGAGCGCTATGAGCGGTTTGGCGGCGCTGGGCTGTTGGAGCGCAGTCGTCGTCCGCTGCACAGTCCACATGCCTTGAGCGATGAGGTTTTGGAGCGTTGTCTTTCAGTTCGTCGACTTCACCCGACCTAGGGTCCGCGCAAAGTTCTGGCGTGGTTGAAGCTGGACGATCCGGCGACGGTGTGACCGGTTGCGAGTACGATCGGCGAGGTGTTCGATCGAGCGGGCTTGACGGTGCGTCGCCGTCGCCGTCGTCGCACGCCAGCCTACAGTTCGCCCTTTGCCGCCTGTGAGTTGGCCAACGACGTCTGGACGATCGACTTCAAGGGCTGGCTCCGCACGAATGATGGCCGTCGCTGTGACCCCTTGACGCTGATGGATGCCCGGGCGCGTTATCTGCTTCGCTGCCAGGCTTTGTCGCGGCTCGACTTCGGGCATGTCTGGCCGGTTCTGGAGGCGGATTTCCGGGAGTTTGGCCTGCCGCTTGCGGTGCGTTCGGACAATGGCCCGCCGTTTGCGTCGGGGGCGGCTGGCGATCTTACGCAGCTGGCGATCTGCCTGATCCAGGCTGGCGTTGTGCCGGAGCGGATCGCGCCGGGGCATCCGGAACAGAATGGCCGTTACGAACGCATGCACCTGACGTTGCAGCAAGACACGGCGAGCCCGCCGGCGGCGACGCTGCGAGTCGCATTCACCATTTTGGGGTTGATGGTTTTTGCGGTTTTGGTTACACCCGTCATCTCTACCTCCACTCGTTATAAAATCTATCAAATCTACGATAATATAATCACTTCGTAGGGGTAGTCAGTCCGAACCCTCCTTGACCTGCCCCCAAGGTTTGTACCATATCCTATGTTAGTCTGTTTGCCATCCGTTCTGAGGCCCGGTTCGGCCGCAGCCCATCAACAGCGAAGGCCGGAACGGGCCGGTGGTGCAGAATAGTCTCCGGCGCCGGTGGCC